>Ga0213834_100231_pt1 | contig 42091 bp, 49 predicted proteins | sample SWPTP12_FD_160580 | JGI IMG/M metagenome (GOLD analysis project Ga0213834, IMG submission 160580) | Coastal seawater microbial communities from Marineland, Florida, United States - SWP TP1 #2 | ecosystem: Environmental > Aquatic > Marine > Coastal | place: USA: Florida | collected 2016-08-06 | reverse complement strand
CCAATGGCTGTAAAATGACGGTCCCGGCGCGGCCATCCGCCCTGCCCTCCCGAACACCACCGAAATGACCACCGTCCCTACCGAAATCAACGCCGCTGCCGCACGCGCAACGTCGGAGAAAGTCACCCCGATGATGGCTCAGCGTCTTTCCCTATGAGGAATCGGCCATTTCCGCAAAAGTTACGCCGAAAGTAACGCCAATCTTTGGGATGCCCGATGTTCATTACCAAGCAACAGCGCCCATGTGTCGAGTTCAACCCGGAGGACGGTCATTTGGTCCCTACCCTGGTGCACTGTTTCAGCGATCGGGCCGATCCGTTCAAGACCGTGTTACCGCAGCTGATTGCTGGCGCAGGCCAGGACGAGGAGCAAGTTTTCGTTGTCGAATCGCCACTCAGTGAAATTGTCGACGACACCATCTGGCTACACAGGCACCAGGACTTTCCCGGCGGCGTGGTTGTGGACGAAAAGCATCGCGCTTTCTTCGCGGCCGTGAGGTTGTCGCTCGAACAGGCGATCGCGAAAATCGACCAGATCGAGTTCGCAGCCCTTGATGAAGATGAAGACGACGGCGACGGCGCGCTGGCATGATGCCGGCATGCATAAGCGCACCGACACCGCTACCGCCGCGGTAATCGATCAGGCGATCGTTATGGCCACCGCCGGTGGCGCAGGCCCAGCCGCGGCCTTTCTCTATTCACGATGTGTCCCAATCTGGATTGCGCATCGCGTACTGGTGCGGCCAGCGCGGCGCCGAGCGTTGCTACGGACGGGGCATTAGCCCGTCTTGCTGCCAGCGAGTACCCTGACCGACCACTCCTGGACATACTCAGCGCCGCCCTCCCCTCGCTCGTGACCGTGAAAGAGCATCTTGTCCGAGTGCATGGTGACCAGCTCGGCGTTGAGCAGCAGCGGGATAATTGGCTCTTGTCGCGAGCCGTCATCCGATGACAGCTTGAGTTGTGCGCCACCGCTGCACATTGCGAGCGTTAGATCGCCAATCGTTCCTTGATCGGACAGAATATCGTTGGCGTGCTTCCGCAGGCCACGCTGGCGTAGACGTTTAACAATACTGTACATTCATACAGTATAGCAAAGTAGGGGCGCAGCATTTTGTTGCATTCGGAAAATTTCAGATTATTATGTCATCTTCACATTTCAACCCATGCACAACATGCGCGCGATCTCCAATGCTGTCAGCCTCGTAAAAAGACTGAGGGCGAGGCTATTTCCCCGCCATGTATGGGTCTGTAGCGCGGACGAGGAGACACGGACTTGCTCGATTTGTCAGCTGCAGCAGAGCCGCAGCGAGCCTGACGCCTTTGGCACAGAGCATTGGATTCCATCCAGTTCAGGTCGTCCTTGTTTGGATGATATGCAGTCGATAAACGCATGACGATCGCGTGACCATCGCATTCTGGTCACGCGCTCGTCATGCAATCGAACTTGGAGAAACGATATTTAGAATAGCCCTGCAGGCTCAGCAGCGCGATCCCAGCTATAAATGATAACTTCTGAGCGTTCCACCGCTTTGCCTCCCCCTCCAACGTTGTATGCGATCGGGACAGTATCCATCTGAAACGCGCCGAAGATTCGACGAATTTCGGGATGGTCGTTTAGGCTAACTATCGCCTTGCCCTTGATACGACTCAGCAGCGCTGCCATCTTCTCGTATTCGTCGAGACCGAACTCAACCCCGTATCCTTCAGTCTCCCAATATGGCGGGTCGAGATAGAAAAGAGTGTGTTCCCGATCGTACCGCTCCATGAGCTTGTGCCAATCCATGTTTTCTACATAGGTGCCGGCCAGGCGCAAATGCGCAGATGAAAGATTTTCTTCGATTCGGAGGAGATTGATCGGTGGCGCCGTTGTCGCCGTTCCCCAGGACTGACCCTGAACTTTCCCGCCAAACGCGTGCTGCTGCAGGTAGAAGAACCGCACTGCTCGCTGAATGTCGGTGAGTGTATCCGGCGGCGTGACCTGGTGCCACTTGAAAGTTTCACGGCTGCTCAGCGCGAACTTGAAATGGCGCACGAATTCTTCAAGGTGGTTTTGCACCACACGATATAGCCGGACGAGCTCGCCGTTGATGTCGTTGATGACCTCGACCTCTGCGGGAGGCCTCATGAAATACAGCGCAGCGCCCCCCGCAAACACTTCGACATAACACTTGTGTGGTGGGAACTGAGGAATAATGTGGTCTGCTAGGCGACGCTTGCCGCCAATCCAGGGGATGATTGGAGTTGTCATAATGAACCTTTTTATTACTAACGTAATCGTGCTAGACTCTGCCCGCCTTCCGGAAGGTGGCAGCGCCTTGCTTGGTTCACTGGCTTCATCAGTGGATTGAGGCCGGCTCCGGTTGTTGACGCAACTGGTGCCGGCGCCTGTCTTATGCTGGAACTGCCTCGAACGGCTCGAGAGCAACCGATTGAACTTGTACGGGCGTTTCGATAACGGCAGATTGTTCCACCGGGTGGGAACAAACCTCCTCACGCGAGACGCAAAATTCCTCGCCCTCGTGCTTGCTCCCAATGCAAGCCATGCCCCGTGATGTGATGATATGGAACTCCATTACGATACCTTTTCGCTTTGGAGTTCTGCTGCAGCGTTCTTCGAATAATGCGAGCTGCCTCCGATTCGAACACCGGCCCACATTAGCCAGCGCCGCCAGCCGGCCACGCCAATTACTGCAGAAGCCTCGAGAAACACAGCGTCCGCAACGGCGCGAGGCGCGCGGCCGGACGTGTAGAGGTAGTCGTGCACCACGGCCGCCCGGCGGGCGACGTTGCCGCAAAGGCTGTAGACAATCGGGAGGCGCGGTACGCTAGCAAGGTCGGTCGGAAAGCCGGCAGGGACGGTGATGATGCGGCCTGCCACGTCCGACTCGTATACCAGAGGTGCCAGGAGAACCCATTTCTCATCGGCGGCACCCTCGTTATCGCGCATGTCCAGCGGCGTAAGGAAGCGGCTCATGCCATCGCCTCCATGAAGCGAGCGGTGATGCTGCAGCGCTCAGCCAGGCCGGTATCGCCCCCGTTGACCACGCGCGAGATGTCGGCGATCTTGCCAGCATCGGCAAGCGGGTTCAGGCTGGCACCGGTTCGATTGCCCTCGTTCCAGAACCACGCGGCCGCGAGACAGCCAACATCAGGCCGCGAGAGCAGATCCGGCGACGTGACCAAGTCATAGCCGATGGCCATGCCGCACCGACGGTAGTTCTCCTTGCCGGTAAGCTGGATCGGACCCCGGCCGCGGTACCTCCAGCCGTCGCCAGAATGGATCGGCCCGTTGCCCATGCGGCTGCCATAGGCGATGTTGGCGATCATTTCCTGATCGGCTTTCTGCACGCCTGGCACATAGCCAAGTTGATCGGCCTGCTCCCTGGTGAAGCGACCCTTGAATCCGGAAACGGTCATCAGCCGGTCAGGCCGGTAACTCAAGTCCTCAATAACCTTGGTCAGGTTGGCTGACTCATGCAGCAGCTGGCTCACGAACGCAGCCTGGCGCTTCGCTGTGCTGATGCTGAAGCGTGCCATCGCATTATTCAGCGGGTCGATGTATAGCTTGGCGGTTCCAGGGCGGACCTGGCCGATGGCGATGAGCTGTTCGAGTCTCACAGATGCACCCCCAGCGCGGCCAGGCGAGCCTTGACTTCGCGCTCCGCGAGATCCGCTTGCCGCTGCTCGCGTGCGTTCTTCTGGCGTGTGTACCAAAGGTTCAGAACGAACGTCAGCAACGCCGTTACGATGCCTGCGATGACCCCCCACTGGGTAAGGGTCAGGGATGCTCCGATTGATACTGCACCGCCGGCATAGCTGGTCAGTTCAGTAACGGTAAATTTGCTCATTGGCAGCCTTGTGCACATTGCACTCTTGATGAAAAGAGGCGCCGCCAGGTGAAGCAGGAATGGGGACGCCTTAGAAAAGGAATGGCCCCAAGTTAACAATTGCCCCGTCTCAATTCTCGGAAAATTGAGACAATAATGCGAGCGCGTGTCCTACATGCTTTCCCATTCCAGCGTGGTAGCGTGCCGCGCAAAGTTCGGTCGGCGCATCGCGGCTGTCTGTTTCAGGCCGCCGTACATCCGGTGGTCGCGCGAGCGCTCGTGCGACGGGTCGCCAGGGTAGAGGTCAATGATGCTTGGACCATCAATGTCATTTGTCACCTGCATGTCGCAGATGAACGAACGATCGCGCTCGGTCATCCTCCCCAGATCAATCGACAGCTGCCAGCGCTTGGTGCCCTTTACGGATCGTCGATCGCCGGCGTCGGTGTAGAACGCGGTGCTCGTGCTAACGGGCGTGCGAGCGGGGTCGTACGATGCGTTCTCGTCGGGAGTAAATGCCTCGCCCACGAACACCCGCGACAGCTCGAGGTAGCCCTGCAGGCTGCCAGGATCCTTGAGACGAATGACCAGGCGTTTCACCGCGACATTGTCGAACCAGGTGAAGGCATGGGCGCCGCCTCCCCAGGCGTACGCGCTTGACGCGCTGACGGGCGTCCAGGGCGGCAGGGGCTCGCGTGGCCGAGCCGGGCATGCAAGCCGCACACCAGTGTCAAGCACCTTGCTCGCGCCGCCCTCATCGGAATAACCGAGCACTTCGATCGTCGTCGACGGCGAACCGTTACACCATGGGAAGTGCACCCCGCCGATGCGCTCGGCAGTGTCCCAGGTCATGATCACCTCAATCTCGGTACCGACTGCACGGCAGACGTGCGACTTAGTATCGTTCAGGATCGCCGCGATCGACATCCCAGGTGCGACTGGCGCCGCGGACAGCACCGCACGCGACGCCACGTTTTTGTTCATGATGATCAGGTTAGGCATCGAGAGAATTCCAGGTGTAGCCGTACGCCTCGGCAGGCGTAGCGGAGTTGTCGATCAGGTCGCGAAGGGTGCGACCGCGTTCGTGTATGGCATCTACGCGTGCCGTGAGGGCCAGGCCCATGGCGATGATCTGGGAGCCCGTAAGCACGCGGCGTGAGTTGTTAGCGAGGGTCCAGGTGCGCGAGACTTCGACGCCACCAAGCTGCGCGAGTAAGGCGGCCAGCGCGGCACCTGAGACGTTCTCCTTATTCGGGTCGTACATGCCCCCCTCGAACTCGAACGGCGCCGCCTCGGCCTTGTCGCGCTCGGTCTTAGCTGCTGTCCAGGCGTTAGCCTTCGCGTCGGCGAGTGTCGCAGGGTCGTGCCAGCGCAGTACGCCGTTTTCGATCCATAGCTCGGCGGTCGGCGACTGCGCGGTCGGCCAGGCTTCGACCCGCTCGATAAGGGCGTGCGCGATGAAATCCGGGTTGGCCATGACAGGCATAGTGGCGGAGTCGAGAAAACCGAATACCCGGCCCAGGAGGTTCGATACAGCGTAGCTGGTCATTGTGCGACGAAATTTCCATGGTTGAGTTGTTGGAACCGCTCGGCCGTCGCCACGCGGCCAGCGGCGTCGATGATTTGCACGCTTGCCCAAAGATAGACGCGTTCGTTCGTGGCGTTGCCGACGAAACTTGCGGTCGACCCAGTTGCGCTACCTGCGACGCCAACGTCGGCGGTCGTGCCGTTCGCGGTTTCGAAGGTCACGCTCCAGAGGTAGGACAGCGGCCCCTGAAAATTGCCGGCCGCATTGACGGTCAGGCTGCCGTAACCTTGCCGCCCATTGCCGACGGCGCCGTAAAGGCTGCCGCTGATCGACGCGGTAAATGGTGCGACGGTCTGCCCTTGAATTTCCGGATTTATCAGCTTGAAAATGCCGTTCTGGGGGTCGCAAATAATTTTCGCGCCGCTGGAGTTGCCGAGACTAAAGCGCGCACCGTGGCCGTTGCCGGCGCCCTCGAGCCAAAATCCAACGCCCTGGTCGAATCCCCACTGGCCGCTGCTAATATCGCCGCCTTGCGAAATAGACAGGTGTTTCGTTTGCACGCTACCAGGCCCGATCAGCGTCGCGTCCACCACGCGGGTAATGCTCATGGCTCCGATTTCGAGCTGTCCCGAGCTGTACTGGTCGCGGATACGGATCAGGGCGCGCGAGTTGCGGCTATCGTTCGGGACCGTCAGCAACGTCGAAAACGTCAATAGCTGGCCAGCATCGTTGGAATTAAATTCGACGGTGAGGCCATCGCCCCATTGCCCGCGCCGGTTGACTGCGCTCGACATAGGCCACCATGCCGACGCAGGCAGTAGCCAAAACACAGACGCTTGCCCATTGAACCCAAACGGCACGCTTACCTGATATTCCAATCTATAAGTTGCGCCCGGCTCGACATTAAAATACGGCGTGTCGGTTTCGCGCATGTAGCCCGGCCCTTGACCGAGGTACAGCGATGCCCCGCCCTTCCAGGGGGTGTTATCTGCATGGCGCCACCATTCGCCAACGGCGCAACCCTGGCGCCCCCAAAACGCCAGATCTCGAAACTGCGGATCGCGAATGATGTTATCGCTGCTGCCCATGACCGACAGGTGGCGCGCGGAGACCGATTCCGCTTTCAGGTGGCGCGCGGAGATAGTGTCGTCAACGACTAGGTCGCCGCTTACGCCTACGCCGGTTTGCCCTGCGATTTGCCCAACAACGAACATGACCTTGGGCGCCAGGCCAGGCGCCACGACCGCGAACCGGGCGGCATTGATGATGAATGCCGAGGTTGGAACACCATTTACGTAGCTGCTTGCCAAACCGTAGCCGGTCACGTAACCGTTGTTGTCGATCTTGACGGTATATTGTGCAGAAAGCCCGTCGATCGAGTTGCCGTGCGTTTGGAGACTTGTCGTGTGGTCGCCGACCGTCGTCCGTAGCGTAGAGGTTTGGTCAGCAATGGCCGTATTTGTCTGTGCCTTGCTGTACGCGTATTCCTGGACCCAAGCCGCGGTCGCACCGTTATTGTTCGAGAACTCCGCACGCAGATCCGAGGCACTCGACGCGATGGCGCCGTTCGTGTCGGACTTGCTGTACGCGTAACTGCGCACATCAGCAGCTGCGGTGCTGATCGCTTCGGCCTTGCGGTCATCAGCGTATTGCTTGTACGCGGTCGTCAGCACAGTGCTCTGGCCCGCGATCGAGGCGGTCACCTCGGCCTTGCTGTACGCATAGTTCTGAACGTACGCCTCGGACACGCCCCCGTTGCTGGCCATCTCGCCGCGCAAGGTCGTGGCCAGCGAGGACAGCGCCACGTTGGTGTCTGTCTTGCTGTAAGCATAGTTGCGGACATCGGCCGCTGCGGTGCTGACGGCCTCGTCTTTCCGGCCGTCGGCATAGCTCTTGTACGAAGTGGTGATGGCATTCGACTGCGCCGCTTCCGCCGCCTCAGCGTCCGCTCTACTGTAGCCGTAACTCCGGACGTCAGCGGCGGCCACGGTGACCACCTGCTGTGCAACCTGGTCGGTATATGACGTGAACGCAGCAGCGATCGCTTGCGCCTGGATAGCAAGGGCTTGGTCAGTTTCGACTTTGTTATAGGTGTAGTCCTGGACGTACGCTTCCCGGGCGGCCGCCTCATCGCGCAACGCTGCCAGTCGGTCGGCGATCTCCTTGTCGATCGCCGCGATCCGGGCGTCGGTCTCTGCCTGCAGCGCGGCCGCGACATCGCCGGCAACCTCGGATCCAGCGACGGCCAGATTGATCCGGTCGCGCAGAGACGCCAGCAGCTGGGACTCGCTGATCTGGTCCTTCAGCAGATCGAGCAGGTGTTCTGCTCCTGTGCCGGTGGTACCGAGCGTCCCTGCCTGGGCATTGAACGGGCCCAGCACGTTCGCTTTCGAGATGTAGCGGATCCAGTAATAGAAGCGGCCGCCGGCGCCGATCACGTCCGGGTAGGTGCGCGCCAGGCCGGCGGTCTCACCGACCGGCGCCGCCGCGGAGAGGTCATTGGTCAGCGCGCGCCAGATCTCGACCGCGCCGATGTTTGTGTCGTTGGTCGGATCCCAGCTCAGGTTGATGCTGGCCAGTGCGCCCTGGGCGGCCAAGCCTGTCGGCGCTGGCGGCACAGACGAATCGAATGCAAGCAACTTGGTCACCGACTGGCGGCCGACGTGCGTATCGCCCTGGTAGGTAACGGTGGCCACGACCTCGCATCCAGAACCCATCAGGGCTGCGGGTGTCAGGGTGGCCACGTCGCCGTCGACCGCGAGCGGCGTGCCGTTGCTGGTCGTGAACTCGACGGTGCCGCCGGTGAAGCCTACGCGGGTGGCAATGAAGACAATCGCCGACGGGGCGACGGTGGCGTCGAGTGCAACGTCGAAGCTGCGCGCGCTGGCACTGAGCTGCAGGTCGCGGGCGTACGCTTCGCCGTAGCGGGACGGCGCTGCCTGCAGCAACCGGTCGATGTCGTTGATGGCTTGTATCATTTCAGGAATCTCACAGTAACTTTGCGGGTCCACCAGTCGCGTTTAACCGACAGGACCTGGGCTTCGACGCCGGCCATCATGCCGTCCTGCTGGTGGTGGACGATGAGGCGCGCGCCTTTCTCAAGCAGGAGCAGGTCAGGCACGCCGTCGAACTCGTAGATATCCCGGCCTGTCCCCCACAGTGCGATCTCGCGGTCGGCTTCAGCGGCAGCGTCGGCACCCTGCAGCAGCATCGTCGCGCGCATCGTCGCCGTGCCAGGAAGCTTGTAGTCACGAATCACGTCCGGGCTGGTTCGGGTCACGGTCAGCGGCCATTCCTTCTCGAGCAAAGCCAGGTGCTCAGCTGGCAGATTGCTCTGCAGGCCAGGTTGAGGCGTCCAGTTTTTGCAATACCCCAAGTTGACCGCTGCCACCGGATCGATGTGCTCGACATGACGCAAGGTTCCGCCGACCATGTGCTCGGCACGGATATCAATCGCGGTCCCGGCGGCGGGCAACGCGATCTGGATCAGCTGCAGCTTGCCGTTCAGAGACGGTGCGAGCTGGGCACCGATGCTGCTGGCCAGCATGTCGCACGCGTCGATGACGTTCAGACTTTCACGGACGTGCAGCCCGACTTCCTGCTGATTTGCGGCATCGAAGGCAGCAAAATTCGCAGCATCGATGTTGGCCAAAGAGTAGCGATCGGAGTACTTGCCGTAGCCGGTGATGAAGCGCTGGACGAGGGGCGCGATCGTCTTGCGGAACACGCCGCCGAACTTGTCCCCCTGCACCCAGGCTGTGATGGCGGCGCTCGCGTTGTCCACGGTCAGCTGCGCTTTGCCGGTGCTCTCGGACACGATCACCTGTTCGGTGATCGGCAGCCCGTTGGCGCGCGTCTCGGGAATGCCTTCGATCGGGCCGTCATGCCACTGCCGCTCGCGAGCGTTGAAGTCACTCCACTCACCTGCCGGGTTGAAAGGCTCGCCGAAGGTCAGTGGGATCGGCCGGTCGGCGTTCGTGCCGGCGCCGCCGAACTTGCGCTCGCTGAGCGGATAGTTCAGCCCTTCCATCATGTCGCGCAGTCGCAGGGCGAAGGCACGCGTGCCCTTGCGCACCAGGCCCGCGGTGTGGCCGACGAAGATCTCGCGATAGTCGGCTCGCGCCCAAGTCTGATCGCCTACCAAGGCCGTTATCTCGTCGGCCCAGATGTAGCCGGCGTAATGTTCGTTCTCGCCGTTCGTGTTGCCGATCTCGAAGTCGCCGGCCGACAGAGTCGCGGCTGACTTCAGCGACAGCTCCTCGGTGAACGGGATGCTGGCCGCGATGAGGGGCGCGTAGAACACCGGGTTGTTCGTGCCTGCGGTGGTATAGCCGTTGGTCGAGAAGTGGAAAGGCGTGCGCACGCCGTCGACGAGCGCCCAAGTCTCCACCAGGATATTCGTGATCGCGCTGTCACTGCGCAGCCAGGCCGCGAAGTCGGCATCGCTGATGGTGCGCGCCGCCGGCTGCTGCTCGGCGACCGTCGGCGCGTCGAATACGAGGCTGCCGTCTGGCGAATGCGTAGTATCGAAAACAATCGCGGTCATGGACCCACCAGTACGCGGACAGCTACCGCGGTCGTGCCGTCAGCGTCGGACATCACCAGCCAGTACCATCCTGCTGGAACTTCCACGGCCAACACTGCGATTTCGAAATCGGCAGAGCCGGCTGACATCGTGTGCATTCCCTGATCAACGGGCGAACCTAAGTTGCTCACCGACGATTGCGAGAACAACGACCAGTCCAGAACGGCGAGGCTTGAATGTGGGACGCCGGCACGCGTCGCCAGTTTGCCGCGGATGTAGTTGCTGCCGTCTCCGCCTGGCGCCGGCGCGGCGCTGGTCGTGACGACAATCGTGAGCGGCATCGAGACGTTTTCGCTGGTGTCGACGCATCGCACCTCGATCTTGTAGGGCGTGCTCGACGCCAGGCTCGGGAACGTGTGCCGCTTGCTGGTCTCCTCCGCCGAGCTGGCCGGCGCGTATGGACCGCTGCCGCCGATTCGGTATTCACGGCGTGCTACCGCAACGTTATCGCCGCTGGCGGCGCCCGACCAGTCAACCGTGATCGATGACGACGTTTTCGTGTGCGTGAGCGTGCCCGTGAAGGTAGGAGGCGTTCCGTCAGGCTGAGGGACAACGCCCCCGCCCGAAGGTGCGACCCACGCGTTTGGCATCCCGGCGTTAGGAGAAAATCCTTGCATATCAGCTCCCCGTCACGGTGATTGCGGCGCACGGTTGCAGCGGCAAGCCGAGCGAATCACCCGGCACGGTGCGGTTGTCGTACAGCGATGCGGCGGGCACAAAGGTGCCGCCGAACGGTGCATCAGCCATCGCGTAATCCAGCGTCACCGCCCCACCTGGTGCGCTTGCGAGCGTCAGCACGACCGAGTTCCCGGAAATTGCCGTGCTGCTGATCGTGACCGGTGCCCCGTTATTGAAGACGCGGAAGCCCGTCAGCGCGAAACCGTTGCCGCCCGCGCCGTCGAGCAGCTGCGTGCCGCCGTTCTGCGCGATTGCCACGGTCACTGTCACGCCCGAGCGGGTCGCTCCGGTGATGCGCGGACCCTGCGCGCCGTATGGCAGGGCGCCGAGCCGGTTTGCCATACCGAGCGCGTAGCGGTAGCCCTGGCGGATCTGGCTTTCCGTGTTGAAGTGGATTGAGTCGCCCGCCAGATCTGCATCAGTCGCGATGCCGCATACAAACGCGCCGGTGTTTGCTGCCACGAAGTCAAGCTGTGCTTTGCGAATAGCACCCAGGCGGCCAGCCGGAGCGAAGCCAGCGCCAGGACCGACCAGGACGACGCCGAAATGGAAGTTCGTGCTGTCGCGGCCGACAAGGTTGCGCACCCCGTCGAGCAGGCTTTGCACGCCTGCCTGGTATGCCGCGCCGCTGGTGCCAAGCACCGCGTCCTGCTCTCCCTGAAGGAAGATCGCAGCCTCGCAATCCCCTCCTGACGCCGTTATCGCGGACGTGAACGTGTTGTACTGCTGCCCCCCGGGAACCCAGCCAGAGAGCGGCGAACCGCTGACCGCATATTCGAACGTCCCGACAGGGACGCCCAGGGCTGCGCGCAGGTAGTTCACGAAATACGTGATGCCGTCGCCGTTCGGTGACGGGAACTGGTAGTTGGCGCCGTAGACGTTGACGGTCGTGTTCGGCGGGTACTGTTCCGACAGGTTGTAATTGCCGACAAACGACCATGCGCCATTAGCAAAGCGGCGCGTCTTCAAGTCGACGAGCGGGTAACCGCCGTGCAGCTCCGACAGGCGGACCATGTTCGATTGCCCGATCATGCCGACCAGGACGCCGACGGCAAACTTGTTCGTGCCATTGGCGATCAGTGCGGTGTTAACAGCATCGCGCGCTTGCAGTTTGTAGAAGCCGCCTTGCGGTACGGTCAGCAGGCCGCTGTACGCGCCTCCGGTGACGGGCATGGTTTCCCATGCAGTCGCCGGCGTGCCGTCCATATTGACCGCGCGAACCTGCGCGGCGTCGCCATTGCTGGTTCCGGTGACAGGTACTGCCTTGCTCGTGCCGACGCGCTGGAAAATCCGGTCGGCCAAGTAATCGCTAACGGTCAGGCTGGTAGCCGCGGCGCCAGGAATGACCGGGGCCGGATCGTTTGCGGTGAGGCGAACCTTCCCGCCCGATAGCCGTAGCTTGCCCGTGCTGGTTAATCGAATCACTCCCATCAGATATTGCTCACAACAGTGCCGGACGGATTGAAGCAATACGCCTGGCCGTCGACCGGCTTAATCCACAGGTATACAGTGACCGTACCCGCCCCTACCGTAGGCCAGTAGGAGGACATATCGCGGAAGCTCGTACCGTCGTAGGCGCCCATCGGTACCATGCCGTTGACTGAATTTGCACCGTTGTAGTTGGTGTTCGGGTCGGCCAGCGTTGCCGGAGGAACGGTGTTCGATGTGCCCCAGCCCGACACCGCGCTTGCAGGCGCAGGCGAGAACGTGTAGTACGCACCCGGCTTCTCGATCGCCAACTTTTTTGTGCCGTAGACTTGTGACGATGCGGCATTGACAGAAGCAGGCGGGCCCTGCACGCCACCGTATCCGATGATGTTGTAGTTCGTGCCTGCCGCTGCGGCAGTTGTGAAGGCTGCACTGTTGGCGACGACCGAGTCATTGCCTGCCGCGTCTCGATGGACAAAGTGCCAGTAATACGTGGTGTTTGCCGTCAATCCGGTGGCGTTGACAGCTTGTGCACCGGTCGCAGCGACCGCGCTGGTTAGATTCGCTGCTTTCACGGTCGAGACTGATTCGACCGCATTCGTGCTGATGTAGCGATACAGCGTGCCGTTCGCCTCGTTGGTAGACACTGAGCCGGTCGCGGTTGTCTCGCCGGTTTGCGTGCCAGTAGGGCTGGACAGCGTCGGTGCGGTCGTGTCGCCAGCGGCTGATGTCGTGAAGCTAGTCGAGCTAACGCGAGCCGAATCATTGCCGCCAGCATCGCGGTGTACAAAATGAAGGTAATACGTGGTATTTGCCGATAGCCCCGTCACGCTGACGGCCTTGCTGCCGGTGCTGTTGATCGCTTGCGTTGCACCGCTCGCCTTGACCGTGGCAGCCGTTTCCGTCGCGTTCACCGTTGCAAGGAAATACAGCGTGCCATTGCCTTCGCTGGTCGTGACTGAGCCGCTGGCGGTCGTTGTACCGGTCGACGCTCCTGTCGGGCTGGACAACGTGGGGGCCGTGGTATCGGCCGGGGCGCTGCCGCCGGCTACCAGGGCCGCACGCGTCAGCCGCATGGAGACGCCATTTCGGCTGATCTCGACGATGTCGTTGTCCTGCGCGGCGCCGCCGTCGGGCAGGTCCGCGATTGTTTGACCGTTGGCATCCATCGTGACGAACACGGTTTTCGTGCCCACGCCGAAGTTGACCTTGTTGCCTGCGCCGGCCGAACCGTTCAGCACGGTATCGCGCGAAAACGTTGTTGCCGTCAGGATCGTGCAAAGCGACAGTTCCCAGTCCGTGCCGGACTCGTCCTCGATGACGATGGCAACTTGTTTGCCGGAGGCGATACTCGACAGCGGCGCGCAGCGCGCGGCGGCGCCCGCTGACACGGTGATATTGCCGGTGCCGGTCGTGGTGGTCGTGGTTTTTACGCGGTTCATGCTGGCCTTCTTCTCATGTTGAATATTGTTTGTTAAGAACGCGTCGCTACCCGAGGTGGGTTTCGCGCAAGGTACGCAGCCTGCTCCATCGCCCCGCCCACTCCGTCTGCAACGGTTTTTCCCATGCTTTCGGTAGCGTCGAGCTGTTCACCAGCGTTGTGGTTGGCATCGGCGCGCAGCTGCTTCAGCTCGGCGAGCACAGCAGCATTGATCGCGCGCTGCTCCGCGTTCTCCTCCCGCAGGGCCCGAACTTCGCTTGCCAGCGCATCCGAAGCGGCGCTCGAATTGGCGGCATACCTCTGCACATCAAACGCAGGCGCAACCATCGGTACCGCCGCGCCCTGGTCCTGGTTGACGATCGCTTCTTGGATCGAGGCCGCAGTGTCATTCAGCTGGGCAATGCCGACCACCTGCTTGTCGAGGGCCGACAGCTGCCGCTGCGCGTCCGTCAACTGGGCGCCTGCGATCGCGGCCAGGCGGCCCATGTCGCCCTGCACTTTCGACTTGTCGCTGATATATGCCGCGCTTGAGGCGTTAATCACCTGGCTGGCCGTGAGGAATGCCGTCGCGGCGGTCTGGGCGGCCGACACGGCTTCTGAATCGGCCGGGTTGGCGAGCGCCTTGTCGGCCGCTGCGTTGTACTGGCGTTGCGTCTCCAGGTACTTCTGCATTGGCGTCAGCGTGCTCAAGGTGCCGACCATCAGGGAATCCAGATAGGCCAGCGTGCTGGTCTTCGTCGCGGTCAGGCGGTCGATCATGTCCGCAAGCCCGTCCGACCCACCGTTGGTCGCTTCCTTGAGCTGACGCTGCAGGGCCACCTGGTCGAACAGGGCGCGGTTGGCCGGATCCACCGCGAGGCGGGCCTTGGCCAGCTTTTGGGCCGACGTCAATGTCAAGTCGTCCCACTCGGCGAGGAGGTCAGCACGCTCGTCGGCGGCCGAACTGGTCACGTCCTTGAATGCCTGCTGCACGCTCATCAGCATGGCGTAGGTCTTGGCGCCGGCCTCGGTGGTGACGTCCAGGCTCAGGATGAATTTCTTGAACATGGCCTGAGCATCGGCGCCCTCGGTCGACAGGCCGTACTGGGCCAGCACCGGGTTCAGCTTGGCCTTCTGGGCGCGGATCTGCTCTGCCTCGGTGTAGAAGTTCTGCATGAACGACTTCGCGGACGAGGCGAATTCATCCAGGCCGCCGGACAGCTCGACCAGGCGCACCTTTGCTTCGACGGTCATGCCATTCAAGATCGACGCCATCTTGCCGGCGGAGCTGTAGAGACCGTTCGAGGTCTTTCCCATCGACGCGAACACGCTGTCGACCGCCTTGACGTCGGTCGCGACGCGCACCAGAGTTTCCCCAATTCCCTCACCCATCTTCTGGAACTGGGCGATCATCGGGAACAGATCTTTCGTCACCTTGTCGAAGGCGACGGAAATGCCGGCATTGAGGGCGTCGGTGAGCTCCTGGCCTTTCAGGTCGCGCAGGCTCACCTCGAAATCGACGCTGATGCCGTTGATCGCGTTGGTGAGGGTGGCGCCGTCCTTGCCAAGCTTGACGCCGGCGTCGACCAGCAGGTCGCCCATGTTGTCGAAGATGAGGGCGAACGGCTTCATCGCCTCCGCGCTCAGCGCCTTCGTATTGGTTGACTTGGTGGTCGAGTCGCCATGGAACCAGCCACCATCGCTAGTCTTGATGACGTCTTCGTACTGGACGCCGCTGCCCATGCCGGCCCTCAGCGCGCCGAACGTGCCGCTGAACTTGACGCCGGTGTCGTCGATGGTCGTCGTCTTGTCCGAGCCGAAGAAGTTCGAACTCGAGCTGTTCACGGTGCCGAAGGCGCTGCCGGCGGTGATGCCGGTCGTCTGCATGATGCCTTTGGCGGCGCCGCCCAGGGCCGTCTCGATATTGCGCAGCGCCGTGAGCATCGAGTTTTGATAGTCCAGCTCGAGCGAAGCATAGTTCTCCAGCATCTCGAGCGACTTCGACATCGATTCCGACTTGGCCGTGCTGTCACCCAGCACCGTGCCGGTACCCTGCAGCTTTTGTTTTTCTTCGAACGATGGCGTAATCGCCCCGCCACCACCGCCGAGCCCACCCAGCATCGACGCGCCGATCGCGACAACCGCGGCCAGCGTGGCTGCGCCCGCTGCCAGGTTCCAGGGGAATGGCAGGGACGCGAGCGACTTAACCACAGCAGTAACGCCCCAGGCGCTGGCCTCGGTCGCAGCAAGCCCGGTCGACGCAGCCGTGGTGGCGGCCTCCCCGGTCAGCTTCGTCGCATTCAGCGTGAGATTGGCTGCGACCTCCCCTTCCTTGAAGAAGATCTTCTTGACCATCGCCTGCAAGGCCATCGCCATTTCGTAGGCGCGGAATGCCCTCTCGGCGCCCTCCATCACCTTGTAGCCAGCCGTGTGCTCTTTGAAAAATTTCTTCCCGGCGCTCGCCATGTCGCCGTATTGACGCACTTGGGCCATGGCGGCGGCCTGGGAAGCCTTGGTCTCGGCAGCCGCGATTTTTACTGGATCGTTTTTTGCGTCTTTCTTTTCGGCCGCCAACTGAGCGGCGATCGCTGCCTGGGTGCGCCCGTATCCGCTGAGCGAGGTTGTCATTTCCCCGATCGCTGAGCCTACCCGGCCGAACGATTGCGCCATGCCGGCCGCGGCCGACCGGGTGATCTCGTCGATCGACGTCATGATGTCGAGCAGCTCCTTCGCCTTGGTGACGTCCGAACCCTGCTCGAGCTTGTCGAGCTTGCCGACAGCCGCGACGTTGCGGCGCTTGGCGGCGATCATCCGCTCCAGCTGCGCCACCTCCTGCGCGTCCAGCTCGAGCGCAGCGCGCTGCGCGAGACGGTCCTCGAGGCGCGCAAGCGTCAGCTGCTCGATCTGCAGCTTGGTCATGCCATAGGTGGCGACCAGTTCTTCATTTGCCGTGACCTCGGCCATCGCGTTGGCGTAGGCGGTGTTGCGGTCGTCGTTCAGTTCCTGGACAGCCTTTTTCACGCCAGCAGCCGACAGCAGTTCGGCGTCCTGGGCGGCGACGACGGCGATCTGCGCGCGCGCGGCGTCGATGTGCGCCTTCGACAGCTTGTTCTTGCCGGTGCCGATCGCAGCGTCGAGCTGGATCGTCATCTTCTGTGCGTCGGTCATGGACGCGTAGCCGGCGGCCTCGAGCTTGTTGGCGGCGATCTTCTCGTGGATCGACGTCATCAGGGTCGAGTACGCGGTGGCTTCCTGCTTGACCTGGGCGGCTGCACCCTTGTCGGCATACTTGGCCCGAACGAATTTTTCCATCTCAGGGGTAATGCGGCCGTATTTTTTGCGAAGCTCTTCCAGCTCGTAAGCAATTTTTTGGGTTGCGGTACCGTTCTTGCCCTGCCATTCCGCATATTCCGTCGTAAAGGCCAGGTCCTTGCTCTTCTTCTGGGCGGCGTTGAACTGTTCCATCTCCAGGGTGACGGTGTTGAGGCGAGCACCCCATACGCGCAGCATTTCGGTCTTGGTCCCGACATCCAGGTCAGTTTGCTTCGAGATGCGATTGATCTCGGCCAGGATCTGTTCGCGCTTTTTGTCGCCCTCGGTCGTCGGCGCCGCTCCGGTCGTCATACCCTTGGCGGCCAGCTCGTTGCGCTCCTTCAGCTTGTCGATCTGCTTCTGAAGATTGCCCAGGTAGTCGTCGATCTCGTCGGCCAGCGTATTGGTGACTTTCTTTTCCGCCTCTGCGCCCTTGTCGCCCCAGATTTGCCAAGCCAAGGCGCCGGCACCCAGCAGGGTGACGATCGCGCCGATAGGGCCGCCGAGGAAGGCAACGGCGCCGCGCAGGATTCCCATGGCGCGCGCGCCAATCGTCGCCGCGGCGGTTTGGGCAGCAAGTGCCCCTGTGTGAGCGTTTGCCGCCACGGTCGCAGCATTGCCAGCCACCGCTTGCGCGGCCAGGGCGACGGTATTGGCCTCGGCGAGCGCGATCGCGCGCGCCTGGGCCGGGATCAGGCCATTGGTGGCGATTGCGAGTGCGACAGCGCCCTCGGCAGCCAGGACGGACGCGCGCAGCTCGGCGACCCGGGCATTCGCCAGGGCCATCTCTGAAGCGCTTGCACGAACGTTGGCTTGCGCTTCAGCGAGCTTCGCTGCCGACGCGACCGCTGCGGCCTCGGTCGTTGCGACGCCCGCCGCCAGCGTCGACGCGGTCAGCGCGCGATTGGAGACGACGGCGCCGTAGGCACTGGTCGCCATACTGCTCAGCCAGGTGGCGAGCTTGGCGGTTGCCACGGTAGCAACCGCGCCGGCAATCAGGGACAGGTTGTTGGCGAGCAGCCCGATTGCCCCAGTCATGGCCGCGACAGCTCCGCTGGCCTGCGCCTGAACGCCGAAGAACTCCATGGCGTTGTTCTTCAGGACGGTGAAGGCGCCGCCGATGGTCTCGACCTGCTTCGCCTCCTCGCGCAGCGTAGCGAGCGCCTTCGGCAGTACGTCGGACATGATTTTCGACGTGATCTCGCCGTTCTCCGCCATCTTTTTCAAGGCGCCGACAGGCACGCCGATGCCATCCGCCAAGGCCAGCATGAGGCGCGGAGCGGCCTCGTTGACCGCATTGAATTCTTCGCCGCGCAGCGTCCCGGAAGCGAACGCCTGGGCAAGCTGCAGCTGCGCGGAAGCCGACTCCGAGGCAGTAGCACCGGACACTTTGAGCGCCAGGTTGACCGTCTCGGTGATCGCGGCAACCTGCTTCTGCGTGGTGCCAAGCTCGCGCGTGCCGTTCGCGATACGGGCGTACAGGACGCCGGTCTCGGCGAGGCCCTGCTGCGACTCGTTGGCGATTCGCCTTACATCGGCATAGGCCGCCCCATATTCGCGCTGCGACTGGGTGGCGAGGCGCAGCTGGGCCGTGAACTTGGCGTATTCGTCCGACATCTGGACGACCTGGGCGACACCGGCGCCGATACCGATCGAGGCGGCCAGGCTGCGCATGGCGCTCTGCACGGAGGCCGCCAGGTTGCTCATCGTCCGAGCGACGGTGTCGATCTCACGGCGTGACTCCGCGGCGCCGTCGACGCCGATTCGGATGATTGCTCCAGGTGACGCGCTGTATCCCATATTTCTCGAAGTTGCCTACCGTTGTTTGGCCCACTCGTCGAGAGCGGCAAATTCCATCGCCTGCAGTGTTGCGAAGTACACCGGCCGGTCCTTTTTCCGGATCGTCTGGTGACTCATGCACTCCTTCACTCCGCTGTAGTCCAGACGGGTGCGGATGCCGTTATCTGTGAACCACTGCGTTTGAACCGACAGCCAAAGCCCCCAGATTTCGCAGTTTTCCGGCCAAAGATAAAACTCATCCTCGACCGGTACATCATCACCAACCACATAGAAGCCGAATCCGGCCGCGTCCTGCTCGAGGCGCGCAGCGGCCGGCGGGTCGTCTGCTGTCGGGAAGCGCAACTGCCCGCCAGCCAACAGCCGCGCGGCCTCTACGAGTTTTTTGCTTTTGCGCCGCTTTCCTTCATGTAGGAGGCCACGGCGATGTCCAGGACGTTGGCGGCGCCGAACATGACTTCTTTCGCTTCCTGGTCGCACGGCGCGGGCTGGCCAGCGTCGTCGGTCACGAAGGTCTGATTGACCCAGCCTTCGGTGATACGGATCATCGTTTCGCGGATCTTCTCGTTCGTCGGGATGCCGTCGCCGTTCTTGATGCTGTCCTGGAATTCCTCGACCGTCAGGCGCTCGCAGGTAAGCGAGAAGTTGAAACGACGGAGTTTTTCACCGTCCTGGATCTCGAAAATCATCGGGACGCGGACCTTGTTCGCGACTGCCAGTTTGTACTTGCTCATGCGTTCTCGTTTCGTTATGTGAGGGGATGCTGACCAGGTGGTGCAGTCGCCTGCGCCACCCCTTCTCTTACAGGCAGACCAGGCGGATCTCGTCGTTGCCGACGACTGGGATGAACTTCAGGTCGAAGCCGACGTAGCGGATTCCCTGGACATCGACCTTCTTCGGATTCGACAGTTGCACCGACGGGCCGTAGATCAGGATGCTGTTTCCAGTGATGAGGCCGATCTTGAGGGCGACGCTGATCTCTTCGCCGGCGCGGACCTTTGCCAACATGGCGACTTCCTGCGCGGCCGTTAGCTGCAGCTCGGTCGAGCCCGTGACTTCGCGGTCGGTGATGTCGGCCTCGTTCAGGCTCAGGTTCGAATGGAACTCGACCTTGTTGCCCAGGTTGACGTCGAGACCCGTGCTTGGATAAACGGCGCCACCAGTAATTGCCCCTGCGGCGTACACGCCGCCGAAGGTCATGTCGACCACGTTTTCCTTGATCATCGCCACCGGCTTTTTCCATGCCGTCAGGGTGGCAACCTCGTTCGGCGTTGCGGTGATGGCGCCGGCCACGCCGGTGAATTCATACTTCAGAGACGGCGTGCCGCCCTTCTTCGCCGACAGGGAGACGTTGCCCATCGAGCCCAGCGCTTTGTGCAGGACGCCGTCGTCGTAGTAATAGACCGTGGCATCCTTCAGGCCAGTGGAGATCGGCGTGTATTCGACACGATCGGGCACGGTCAGCTCACCCTCGGCCATGGCACAGGCCATGTTCAGCTTGCCCCAGGCCGGCGGCGTAGCTGCGGCACCAGAGCCCGCCAATGCGACGGTGATCTCGATCTTCACGCTGGCAGCGCCCATCAGGTCGGCGCTCGCGCCGAAGAAGCCTTTCATGGCAGGGTTGGCGATCTTTTCCAGTTCGAGCGGAGTGATCGACATTTCCGAGACCAGCACCGCATTGGCGGCAGCGGTCGGTGCTGCATCCTCGCCAGCGTTGGTCGCCAATTTGACGAGGATGACGGTGTTGCGAATGCGACGGGTATTTGCGCCCATGGCTTATTCCTTGGTGGTTTCTGCTGGTTGTTCGGCGGGCTCTTTCGAGACCCAATCCCACTTCACGCGGTCGAAGCTCCAGCTACCGCCGCTGGGCGGCGTCGGGATCGGTCGTTCGCTCGCCGGTGCTTGTTCTTCATTCTTTGTTTTCATACTTGTTCCAGGGTGAGGTTGTCGGTCCGGTGTTCCGCGATGTATGTGATGCGGACCCATCCGGTTTTCTTTCCGTCGGACGTGTACTCAGCTTCGACGCCAGCGATCGCCAGGTCGCCCACTACGCCACCGAGCGTTGCATCTGCCGCCAGACGGGCGAATACCGCTTCCAACAGTGGGTCGACGGCGAGGTCCCCCGTCTCGATGACGCTGCGGGCGAAGCACTCGACGGTGACCCTTGAACTCCAGTCGATCGGCGAGCCATCCATCACGCCTCGATTCGGCAGCGACTGGTCAAACTGCACGCTGATTGCGCGATCCAGCGTTTCCGGGATCGCGTTCGCCCGGGCGCGGTAGATCGCATCGCATACAGGAGGCTCTTCCGAAAGCCGGCCGATCACGGCTGCCACGATGGCCGAAAACGCCGTCGTCATTGGGCGCACTCGACGGTGAGCACCGTCATGCCCGTGCCATCCGGAGCGGGCAAGATGACCACGTAGGGCACACCGTCAATGTCGATCAGCTGGTCAACGAGGTTCGCAGGCAAGCCAGCGGTGGCAACTTTTACGGTCGGACTGGTGTCCGCTGCCCCTGGGCCGGCGCCAACGACAACGGACGGACGCTGGAAAATTCCAGGCACGACCGTGCCAGCGATGCGCACCTGAGCGTTCGCCAGGTGCCGCAGGATGGCGGCGTTGGTAACGGCTTCGATGGCAGCGAAGTTCATGTCCGGCTTAGCGAATCACACCGTCGAGGCAGACACGCGCGACGCTTTCCGCCCCGGTCTTGGCTGCGGTCAGGGCGCCGACCAAGGTATTGCCGGCTGCGGTCGTGGTGATCTTGCGAGCGGCGTTGTCCCAGTACACTTTGGCGCCCTGGGCCGCTGCGTCAGCGGTGACCGCAGCAATATCGAACACGCCTTCGCGGTCGATCTCGACCGGCGCGCCATTCGCAGCATCGCCGGCAGCAATGCCGAACAGTGCGCCGACCAGGACACCCATACCGCCGCTGACGGCGTATGGAGCGAAGACGGTGATGACGCGGCCCTTCTGAATTTTGTTGCGCATGTTGTTTCCCTATTGAATGGTTGCGATGACGGCCGCTTACGCGCCGGCGCCTTTGTACAGGCCGCGGTGGTCGACTGCCTTGGCCGCGAAGTCCAGGCGGCACTTGAAAGTGACGCCATCGATCTCGAAGCCCTGCTGGGTCTCGATGACCGGCCCTTCGGCGCCGTCCAGGTAGCAGTACTCGACAGTGTCGATCTGGCTGTTGTTGCTGGCCATGTACCACGCAGTCGCGCTCGATGCGTCCAGGATCGGCTCGACGATCGGCTCGACCGAGGTGCGGCCACCAGCACGGAATTCGTTCACGTCGCTCTGCTTGGCCGGCACGTAGTTCGAGCTGGTCAGCTGGTAGGCGTCCTGCTCGAGCGAGGCCGGGACGATGAGGAAGTTCGGGGCCAGGTTCAGCTCTTCGTTTTGCAGGCCCTTTTGCAGGCGCATCGCCGTGCGGGCGGCCTTCATCGAGCTCAGCTGCAAGGCCGAGGGACCGCCGGCACCGAGGTTGCCGTGCGCTGCGTCGAACAGTGCGACGCCGTCACCCATCAGCGGGTTGGCGGTGAGCTGGCTGTACACCAAGCGGTTTTCCAGGCGGCTCGAACTTGCACCGAAGGCGGAGACCAAGCGCTCAAAGGCGCGCAGATCATCGTTGACGATCGCCTGGCGGGTCAGCGCAACCATGCGGCCGTAGGTCACCAGGGCGTACGTCAGGCCCGCGTCCTTCATCGTGCCGTACTTGAATTCGCCGTGCTCATTGGTCTGCAGCAGGTCTGGCGCGCCCGACAGCTGGACGATGCTGATGTTCTTGAAGTCCGGCGCGTTCGGCGCGCGGCGTGCCCACTGCGTGTAGGTCCCTGCGCTTTCTTCGTAGCCGGCGCGCATGCGCTTGTTCGCCACATTGGCAAACAGGTTCGCGAAATCGCTGGTGCCGTGCGCGCCCGAACGGTAGTGCAGGATCTCGGTGGCCAGGCGCATCTTATCCATGCCCCGGGTCTGGATGCCGCGCGATTCCAGGAAGTCGCGGCCGATCTCGAGCAGGTTCATGCCACGGTACTGGCGGCCGTTGTCGGTCAGCTTGGTACCCGCATGGATGCGGTGCATCATCGCTTCTTCAACGCCGGCCATGCGCACCTGCATTTCGTCGCCGACTAGCTGGATGCGCACATTGTGTTGACCGCCGCCGGCGACATCGCCGCGCGCCAGTTCATCGAGTACGGCCTGACGGGCCTGGTCGACCGAGTTGCCGCCGCGGATCAGGCCTGCGGCCAGTTGGCTGACGTTGTGGCGCACGCACATTTCGGTGATCTCGGCGGCGCGGGTTGCGGCGTCGTCACCTGCCGGCGGCGTTGCCGGCGCAGTGGTGGCGGCCGGTGCTGGGGCCGGCGCCGGCGCGGCTGGAGCGCCGGAACGGTTTGCTTCGGTAGGCGCTTGGGTCGAGGCGCCCGACGTGGTCGTGGTCATAGGATCTTCCTGGGATGGTGGGACGGACAATTGGGCGGGCGCCCGGGTAGTAAATTCGCAGTGCACGCCGCTCGCTGGCTGGCTGCGCGTGCTCGCATCGGCGTCGGCCGGCACGGTGACAAAACTGATTTCGTACGGCTGCCAGCTGACCGCGCGGTAGAGCGGCATATTGACGCCGTCGGTACGATCAATCGCGCGAGTGATCTCGTACTTGGTGACGTTGTAACCAAAGCTGATCGAGCGAATGATGCCGGCTTTGATGTCGGCGACGATGCCAGCCATCTCCGCCCGGGTTGACAGGCGTAACGTGGCGCGGCCCTCGCCGTTCTCGATGCTGCCCCGGATCGCGATGCCGAGGATGGCGGCAACGCCGCCGTGCACACGGTGCGAGTCGATCACCTGGACAGTGCCAGCATCGAAGCGCGACATGTCGACCGCTTCCGGTGTGACCGCCAGTTCTTCCTCATAAGTGGTCTCGGTCCACCAGTCAAATCGGCGCACGCGCGAACCGGTCGTCCAGACGACATCTACGGTGTTGTCTGCTTCGTTGAAAGTGGTCGGGACCAGCGTCGCCTCGCGCGTTACCGAGGGCATCGTGCGTGGATCGCTGGCGGACCGGCTGGCAGTGAGCGGATGGGTTGGCGTTGTCATGCACCCATTGTGCGGATTGCGTTGTCTCAATTCTCGGAAAACTGAGACAACTTTTCCAGCCGACAATCAATCCTGTTTCGCTGCTTTTCCTGGTGCGGATTGCTCGGTTGGCATGTTCCCGCGCTGCATGAACAACATCGTGTCGAGAATGCCGGCCGCGGTCAGTTTGTCGAAATCGGACTTCCACTCGGCGAACACGACGTCAGGGTCATAGCCGCGCTGACGAAGCTTTTCACTGATGGTCGAAAGGCCAGCGCCGATCTCGGCCAAATCGGCTTTCACATCCTGCTCGGGGTTCACGTAGTCCCACTTTGGCGGACTGAAGTCCACCGACTTGTCTCGGCTCTTGACCTTGCCCGCCAGGTAGGCCGCCTCAACGAATGCCCCCCAAAGCGGCTCAAGCAACTTCGGGATCAGGACCAGCCACTGCAGCTGCTGCACCGAGCGGCGGAAGTCGAGCAGGCGCACGCGCGCGCTGCTGAAGTTCACACCGGTCATGTCGCCGGTCAGCATCTCGTAAGGCACGCCGATGCCGGCGGCGATCAGGTGTAGCTGGTACTTGACGTACTCGACGTAGCCGGGCGCAGCCTTCGGCTCGACGACTGTGAAGTTCATCCCGGCAGGCATGCCGACCACAGTACCGCCGCCCAGGTCGCCCAGGTCGCGCGCGCCCTGTCCTTGCTCGCCGGCGCCTCCCAGCGATGCCGGGTTTTCCATTTGGCTCATGTCGCCGCTGGCCAGCACCGATAGGCGCGTTTCCAGGTTTTTTCGTGCCAGCTCGGCGTCCTCGTACAGCTGCAGGTCGCGCACGCGCGAGATCACCGAGGCGAAGCGCGTGAAGCCACGGCCCTGCCCCGGGCGCGCCGGCGCGAACAGGTGGACGATGAACTCAGCTGACACACGCTGGCTCTTCAGCGACCGTGCTGCAATGCCCTCTCCCGGGTGCTGATTGAACAGCCAATACGCGGCCACGGCACCGAGCATGTCGTACTCGATGCCGTTGATGATGGTGTTCCCGTTGTAGGCGCCCGATTTGGCATCGTCGAGCCAGTCAATTTCGAGCAGCTGGAGCTGCAGTGGTACCGGCAGATTGTCGGACGCCCGCCGCCAGCGCAGGCGCACCAGCACCTCGCCGTCCTGCTCCATTGCGGTGTCTGCCGCTTTGGTCAAGCCGTAAAAGTCGTAGCGCCCGTCGGCATCGCATTTCTTCGCCCATTCAGCGAACAGCTTGTTCAAGACATCCTTGTCTCGCCCGGTCGCGCGCGGGACGATGCCGGCGCCGACAGTGGCCGCAGTCAGGCCGTCCAGCCCAGCTTGAATGTACGGAACGTTCTGCACCAGGGCGCGGGCCTTCGTGCGTAGCGTACGCGCATCGGCGCGGTGGTCGGCGTTCGCGCTTGCGCCGGCGCGCCGTGGACGCCATGTGTCGCGCGGGCTGGCCGCCTCGTATGCGCGAGCCAGCTGCTGGCGGGCGAAGTGCCGAGCGATGCCAGCGTGGGGGCTGACCCAGCCGACGATCCGGTCAAGAACGTTCGGCATCAGTCGCCCCTGGACGTAGTGAAGTTGAAACGGAAGGCCCGCGGCCCGCGGTTCTGCGAGGCGGCATTGACGACGGTCGCAACGTGGTTGCGTGCCGCGATCAACTGGGCGGTGGTCTGGTAGGTGAGTTTGCGCCCGTCGAATTCCACCGTCAGCGTGCCGGAGGCGATTGCGGAGTCGAGCGCGTCGAGGTCAGATTGTGAGAGGGCCATGCCGCCAAGGGTAGCGGCCGAGCTGTCTCACTTCTCGGAAAACTGAGACATTATTTCTTGCCGCCATCTTGCTTAATAATTCGATACACCGTGGCACGGCCGATGTTCAGGCGCCGCGCTACCTCTGCGGCATTGCGGCCGTTGAACATGGCCAGCACTTCCTTCGTGATCTGCTCGCGCTGCGCCGTCGAGCGCTGCGGGATGTAGATCTCGATGCCGCTGAACTCGCGGCGCACCTCTTCCTTCAGCACGGCAGCACGCGGGGCGAAGTCGGGGAATTCTGCCGAGATGAACGCGAAGATAGCGTCGACTAAGTCTGGATTGCTGAAGACCTCGCTCGCTACCATTGCCTCCCGGCCGGCCGGCGTGGCGTGCTGGTTGTCGACGTGGGTTTCGTTGTTGGCGGCCATGGTTCGCTCTTCGTTTTTTCTGCTGGAGTGGATGCTGCTAGTGCGACAGTTATTGCTGGTGGCGGGCCCTCCGCGTCGGGAGGCGGCGCGGGCGCCTGCTCGAACAGGTCGGGCGTGTCCGGATCCACGAAGTCGCGCAGCACCTTCCACTGCGCGGGGGTCTTTTTGTGCAAGCCCAGGTACTGCGCGCAGGCAACGCCGTAGACCATCAAGTCGCCCGCCTCGTTGCGGTCGGCCTTTTTCTTTTCCCAGATCCGGACCTTGCGCCCGCGCTTGAACACGGTGACGCAGTACTCGGCCGTCAGCTGCTCGTAATACTCTTTCGGTAGGTCGCTCGGGAAGTGAATTGCGCCCGGGCCGCTGGTCAGGTGGTAGCGCGCGGCCAGGTAGTCCTTGGCGGTGTCGGTACCGATGAACCAGAGCTTGGCGCCGTGGGGCATGACCTTGCCCTGCCAATTCACGTCGACCAGGGAAGGCTTCGCACTCAGGATTGGCTTGTTCGGGGTTGACGATCCCTTGATCGCATAGATGTGCCGATGCTGACGGGTGCGCGTAAAGTTGTAGACGTCCTGGGTATTCGCGCCACCCGAGTCAATGAACGCCGCAGCGATCGACAGCATACGGCCGCCAACATGGCGGTACCGGCCCAGCAGCGCCTGGTCGAGCTTGTCCTGCGTCTCCTGGTCGGAAGGGGAGCCCATGATCACCTGGTAGTCAACGATCCAGCCTTCCATGCCCTCGCCCCAGGCCTTGACCTTCAGCTCAAAACGGTCCGGCTGGGTGTCGACGGTCCCGGTCAGGATCAGGCCACCCTTCGGCACCGTGCCCATCTTGTACGACTCAGCCCGGGCTTGCAGCTCGCCTGCCTTGGTCTGCTCTTTCTTGCGTTCCCAGCAGCGCGCCAGGCGCGTGTTGTAGAACGTGATCATCAGCTCCTCGCTGCCCTCGTCCAGCTTGGCCCGGGCTGCGCGGTATTCGAGCAGCAGTGCGCTCCAGGGAATCCAGCCGTAAGGCGCGAACATCGCATTGATCGTGAAGCTCACCGTCTCCCCATCACCAGGCACGCCATCGGACCACAGGCCGCGCGCGAACATGCGGTTTTTGTCGGTCTCGACCATGAAGGCGCCGCACTCGATGCAGGGGTAGATGGCCTGGCCGGCGTCGTCCTGCTGTAGGCGCTCGAACACCAGCGGCTGGGCATGACCGCAGTGCACGCACTCGGCCAGCGCCTCCTGCTGGGTGCCCTGCAGGAACAGCGATTCAATGATCGACTGCCCGGTGACTGTCGGCGAGCTTGGGAAGTAGCTCTTGCGGTTGCGTTCGAAGGTGGTCTGGCGGGCCTTGGCCAGCGCGACCGGGTCGCCCTCGCCGTTGACGTTGGCTTCAGCGCGGTCGACCTCGTCGAACAGTACGCGGCGAGCCGGGATCTCGGACAGGTTTGCCGCGGCGCCGGCGGTGACGATGTGCAGCGAGCCGCCGATGTATTCCTTCGTGTCGAGCGTGTTGACCGAATCGCGCGAGCGCGGCCCGGCGACGCGATCGCGCACTTCCGGTACCGCGGCGATGGTCTTGCTGACGCGCGCGCTGGTTCGCTTGGCCAGCTTCCCGGTCGGTAGGATCCACAGGAAGTTCGCGGGCGACTGGTGCACCGTGGAACAGAACCAGTTCAGGCCCACTTGCGTCTTGAGCATCTGGGATGCACCCATCAGCGCGACCACCTTGCACCAGTGGGAGTCCGACAGCGCGACCATTACTTCGCGCGCATGGGGCGTACGGCTGGTGCGGTACTTGCCTGATTCGTTCGCCCCCGACTCCTTCGGGATGATCATGTAGCGATCAGCCCAGGCGTCGACCATCATGTTTGGGTCGGGGGTTAGGCCGCGCGCGAACGCGGACCGGATAACCTCGGTTGCAGGCGCCAGTCCGATCATTGAAGCAAGCCCTCCAGCTGGACCGCCAACTTCTCGTCGAAGGTGTGCATCATGCTTTCGAGCAGGGCCCGGTGTTCGCGATCGATGATCGCTTCGCACTCGTCGGCGGTAGGCAGCGGCGCTACGTCGGCGGCGATGCGGCGGGCACAGTTCATCAGCCCATCGCGCAGCGCGCGCGCCACTTCGAACACTACGGCGTCGACGTCGTTCTTGACCAGGTACAGGCCGGCCATCTCGGCCAGCTTGATCTCGGCGACCGTTGCCTCCGCCGCCTCCCTGCGCGCGCGGCTCGAATCGTACCCGGGAATCTTGGCGGCAGCCTCCGGACCTCCGGCACCTCCCGCACCCGCCGCGCCCGAGGGCTGCGCCCCTTTTGCCGATGGGTCAGGACGTTGGCCGTTCGCGCGCTTGCGGGTGTTCGTCTCGTACCGATAGGTGGCGTACTCGACGTCGACCTTACCGTCGACGACGGGGATCTCGCAGCGGGTGATTGCCTCATATCCGGACTGGCGGGAAATTCCTACCAGCTTGGCCCACTCGGCAATGGTTGTCAGGTTCGGCATGTGTTTCGGTACGTTGTAAGGCTGTTTGTCAGGAAATGTTTTGGGGTTCTGCTAGTGCGCCGTCGGGGCCTGAATTACCCTTACCGACTGTTGCTTAGGAAGAACCTAACCCCCGGGGGGGGGTGCTCCACGGCAACCCCTATCGCCACCATGCCGTCTGGCAACGAGCTGGGCCCGGACGGCACGGTGTTGATCTGGTTACGTGCGCGTCGTGTATCCAGCCGAACAGCCGACTGACACGGTCGAGACCGGCGCGGTCTCCGGAGCAAAGGTGCCCACGCCGTTCCACGACAGATAACCATTGCACGACACGGTTACATCTTTCGTGTCGTCGTCGGCCAGCTGGTCGATGACTGCGTTCGCATTGGCCAGTACAGCAGCGCGGTCACGGGCATGGATCGGCTGGCTGCTGACGACCTTGTCGAACTCGCTGGCGACCGCATCTTTCGCAGCTGCTTTGTTTGCTGCTTTGGTAGTGAACGAATAGCTCATTGTGTTTCCCTTGTGATATTTCATGATTGCCGCCCTCATGGCCGGGCGGCGTGGCCGATACCTTGCTACCTCAGGCGCGCCGTCGTCCTTGCCTTCGCCAGCTCGACATTGAAGTGCCCAGGGAAGCGCGCACGCGCTGTGGCCTCGCCCACTTCGAAGAACTTCAGGATCGGGCGGTACATCGCGCGCGACGCGAAGATGAAGACAGGCTTGACGGTCGTGCCCATCCCGGCCTTCCGCTTCACGTAGACCCCAGGCTGCAACCCGCGGCGGGCTTTCGCCAGTGCGAAGTAGGTCACGCCCTGGCGCGCGATCGTGCGATTCGATGCCGCGCTGCCCGATGCCCGGGATTCATAGCCGGCGCCCCGCTGCAGGCGAAGCTGCGAGAGGATCTGAACGATCTGACTGCGCTTGACGTTGCCGTTCGCGTCGAGCTGGGCACCGACGGCCGGGACGGCTACATAACCGGCAGGCATGAGGCGGGCCGACTGCAGCAGGCGCTCCATCCCTTTCTGGCGACGCTCGCCACCGAAGATCTGGGGTGCCAGGTAGCGGTCAGCTGGCGTGCCCTTGCCTGATGGGTTGTCCTTCAACCAGACCCGGGCCTCCAGGTTTTCGCGCGTGGCGCGCTTGAGGAAGGTGCTGTTGAGCGTGTAGTTGGTCGGACGGTCAAAGGCACGCCGCATTTCGTTCTTTATCGCTGGCTGCACATCCTGCGCCGTGCGGGTGAGAGCCACGGCCGCAGCGTACTGGCCCTGGCGCCCGAAGGCCTGGATGCGGGCGGCTACTTGGGGGAAGTTATGCTCGATGCTGATTCTCATTGGCGACCTTTACAGGGGTTATCAGTTAGAAATTGAAACCGTGTTACGTTGAAACCCGCATGGATACTGGTTCTTAACAGGGTTATCAGGGTTAACGTGGTAGTGACTACACACATGAGAATTCTTTAGTGCTTGGCTCTGTTGGATTGAATTCGACACGTGCGCGCGCTCGACCCCTGTTAACCCTGTTAACCCTGTAGAACCCGCATGGATACTGGCTCTTGGCTTTACAGCCGAGGCCGCTTGTACGTTAGACCGTGTTATCGAATGAGCGAGTTTCATGTCGTGCCCTTGATCGCGGCCATCTTGTAGAACGTATTGCACAGGTCGGTCAGCGTTTCTTCTTCCGCCTCGGGGGGCTGGGGGACCTGGAATACGGTCAGCAGCCGCTTCCTGCTCTCGCCTTCAGGCGTGATCCACTGCCGACTCTTCGGCACCCGCTGCGCAATCAGCTCGGAGAACTTCGTCAGGGAGAGCGCCTTGAATCCGAACCGGCTGCAGTAGCGCACGTAGATCACGTACAGGTGCTCGGACTGGCAAGAGCAATACGGCACGCTCAGGTCGCCGGCCTGCCAGGCCAGGTAGAACGCCTCCCAGTCCGGCCGGCCGAAGTTGATCATGCGTTCCTTCGAGGACGTCATGACCGGCTTGGTGTGCGGCGTGAAGTCGCCCAAAGGATATTCAAGCAGGAAGGCATAGAACGCCTCGCTCAGCCCGTTGCCGAGCGCATCTTGGATCTGTGCCAGCAATGAGGGGTCGAGGGGATTGCGCGCCTCGGCCACCTGGAAGCGCCGGTCCTCGGGCTCGATCGGCACCGCCTGGAATTCGTTCGACAGCATCACCACGTTCATGTGGTTCGCCTCGGTCCGGTCGTCCTTGAACTTCTGGCTGATGGGCATGTCGCGTCCAGTGATCATGTGTTTGATCAGGCCGAAGTGCGAGTACTTGTCCTGGCGTGAAAGGATCTCCTCGAACAGCACGAACAGCTTCTGCGACCGCCAGTGCGTGTACTGGGCCTCGAGCTGATGCTGGCCGCCGGTAGCGCCGTGCGCGCCGTAGATTGGTTTGACGATGCCTTCGAAGAAAAGGCTCTTGCCCGTGCCCTGCTTCTCACCGAAGAACAAAAGCGCGGTCTGCATCTTGGCGCCTTTGTTTTGCAGCGGATAGGCCAGCCAGCACAGCACCCAGTGGAAGATCTCGTCGCAGTTCGCTTCGCTGCTGCACAGGCTGTGCAGCAGGCCCAAGGCAAGCTGCGCCTTTGCCTCGTCCTTCTTCGGGGCGAGGGGGAATCCCTCGAACATGTTGATGTGCGTGTCCAGGTCGACGCGCTGGGTCGGGTCGAACACCAGCTTGTCGAGGTCGATCTCGCGCCGCATGGGGTGGCCGAGCCAGCGCGTCGCCAGGTCAGAGCCGCGCGCCAGGGTCATCGCATCATAGGCGATGACGGTTCGCTTGTCGGCGTCCCATACCGTCTTGGTCCCGTACAGCAGGGTGTACCGGTCCAGCATCATGACAATGTGGTTGTCCGCCCCCGCCCCCCCTTCGTCGACGGCTACGCCGCGGATCGTCTTCGGGATGTTGCGCGGGCTGATGGCGCGGCGATCGGGATGCGATGCCCATGCGAGCGCGCCTTCCTTGCCGAGCATGTCGACGAACGCCGGACGCTTCATGCGCAGCTTGTTCAGTGAGTCCCAAACGTCGGTAGAGCCTTGCACCAGGGCGCAATGCGCAATTGCCCACTGCAGGGTGAAGACGTTCGTCATCACCGGCGCTTCCGACTCCGAGGGGGCTCGGGGAGCTGCCTGGGTGCCCTTGCCTGGAAGGGGCGCAGTGGACGCCTCAGGCAAATCGGTGGCCGACGCATCATCGAAATACGCTGGCACATCGTCGGCAGCCGCCTCGCTGGCGGTTTCCACTGTGAGGGCACGGGAACGCGCGGCCAGCACCTGCAGGCGCACCGCATCCAGCGACTCAGCCATGTACAGGTCGTTGAAGTCACTCCACTTGTCGTCGACGCGATCGGCGAACTGGGGGCACACGACAGAGGCATTGCCGACGGCGCGGGCAGCAGCCCGGGCGCGCGAGATGCCGGCGTTCTCGAATTTGCGAATGCTGACCTGTCGGCCGGCGCGGATGTCGGCCTCGATGTAGTCGGTGCCGGTGTTGTCCTTGCGCCAGGTGGCGCGCACGCGCACGATATCGCCGCCCTTCGATGCGATCTCGTGGTCGGCGCCGTCGATGACGGGCGCCCAATCGGCGTCGAAGTCGTCGAGCAGGGCGGTGACCAGGCGCGCAACGATGCGCATGTCGTCGTCGGCGAGGAACAGCAGGTGGGCAGCGGGGAAGTCGCTACGTAGTTGCTTCGCTACGGCCAACAGGTTGCCGGCGTTAAAGGCGACCATGGCCGGCGTGTCGAAGCCGGTGGCCATGCGCACGGTCTCGCAGGTCGCATAGCCCTCACCGATTTCAATCAGCGGCGTGAGATCGTTTGCGGTGCCGAGCAGGCAGCAGGCGCCGATCATATCGCCGCCCATGCTGAACCGCTTCGAGCCGTCGGCTTCGATTCGCTGCAGCGCGGATAGCACGGCACCGCTGCGGCTGTATTTCCGGGCCGGCACCAGCAGCTGGCCGCTGGCCATGACGCGCGTTCCCTCGCTGCCGACGCGCTTGCGCTCGAGGTAGGGATGGGCGCCCTCAGCAGCTGATTTCCAGTCGCCCCGGGCGCGGTTCGCGGCCAGCTCGGCGGCGCGCTGCTTGCGCTGCTCCGCCAGCTGCTGCTGTTCCGCCTGTTTGCGCTCGGCCTCGGCACGTTCGGCCGGCGTCACGCCTTCCCAATCGGCCTTGACCGGCACCGTGTTCGGGTCCTGACCCTGCCAGATGCCGTAGGCCCCGGTGACGACATGGCGCCCACTGCTGAGCCTCAGCTCACGCAGCTGGTACCAGGCCTTTTTAGCCCGCCCGAAGCGGTGGATCTTGCCGTCGAGGACTGGATGGCCAGACGGTAGAGCCGGCAAGCCGGAGCCGGTCATCTGGTCGATGACTTGCTCAAGCGTGGCCATGCTCAGCCTTCTCGATATGTAGTTGAAGGAGCAAGCCCTGAAGGTGGCAACGAATGCGGAGCTTTTCTTCAGTCGTGCGGCGTTTTGGCCGCTCCTGACGACGCTCTTGCAATTTCCTTGTCGTATCGTGTGGACGTGAAATGTCGAGTGAAATATTCTCTAGCGGGGCGTTGTTAGTCATCGTGCTCATGCTTGGCGTATTTAGGTTCGATTGCATCACGCCTCTATCAGCGTTCCGCCATCCCTTCAAGTCGAGCGACAACGCTCTCGAGCGCGCGCTCCGCACGCCTCACGGCCTCACGCACACGGTCGACCTCAGCGCGCGTGATACGGCCATCGGTCAACGCCTGGTTAACTTCAGCACCGACTTCCCCGTTCGTTTGCCATACCTGGGTAACCATCTCCAGCACCGCCATATCTGCCGCGGACGCGCCCTCCTCCACACGCACGCATACATAGCCATGATTCGCGGCCAGGGCGTGCAGAATGTCGTGCACTCCGGTGACGCCCATCAGACGGTCGGCCTCGTCCAGCGTCGGCTTGTTCGTAGCGCTGTTCGGGTTCGCTTTGTTGCGGAGGATGCCTACCGACATGCCCATACGCGGCGCGATTGCCTCACAGCCGCCTGGGGCGCCATGAACAGTGTTATGGAAAGCGTCGAGATGGTTCATGTGGACAGTCCCTTTAAAAATGGTTCAAAAATCAAGTTCTTGAAATAAACTTCTTGCAACAACAAAAGAGAGGTCTCGAATGCGTGTCCATCGTGTAAAGCTCAATCGATCGTCAATCAATGTGCTGCTGGTGGAACGATCCTTTCGGCCTGCTCAGGATCAACGTCTTCCTTACGCCGCCCAACCTGTTGTTTTCCCGCATCCAGAACGCGCTCTTTGTGCAAATCAAGCAGGCGTGCCCCGATTTTTAGGGACGGGCTGTTACCCCGATTACCCCTCAAAAAAGCGCTGATGGTTGGCTGGCTGCATGGAACCAACCCAGCAAGCTCCTGCTGAGTGAGGCCGGTGGCGATTAATTCGCTGGTGATCTTTTGGAAGTCCATTCGTCCATTATTACATACGTATTGAAGTCGCTCAATACCTTTGTAATGAAAATACTTATTACAATCGTGATATGAAAACGTTACAAGAGCGCATCATCTGGGCACGCGGCCAAAAAGCTGAGCGGGACGGCGCCGAATTCACCCAACAAGACTTGGCCAACCGAGCCGGTGTTACACAAGGCAGCATTGCGCACCTAGAGTCTGGTCGCACCAAGACATCGCGCAGTGTGTCGAAAATCGCGCTTGCGCTCGGCGTATCGATCGAGTGGCTGGCGGAGGGTAAAGGCACACCATTTGCAGCGAGTTCTCCCGAGGCCGTGCTGGCCGACCAGTTGCCGGGCTCCAAACACGTTGCAGGAGCGGACCCGGATCATCCATCAAGAACTAAAATCCCGAAAGTCGCAGAGCTAAAGCTATCGGCTGGGATTACTGGCTTCCAAATCGAGCTGGACCATCGCGACGACGGCGAGTGGGATGTGCCGACTCGGTGGCTGGAGAGGAAGGGCTATAACCCGCGCCATCTGCTTGCCATAGAAGTGAGGGGCGAGAGCATGGAACCCAACCTCTATGACGGTGACCTGGTTGTCATCAACACCGCTGACACTCGGCTCGTGAATGGGGAGGTCTACGCTGTGAACTACGAAGGCGAGGCCGTAATCAAGCGCTTGATCCGCGAAGGCGGCATGTGGTACCTGAGCTCGGACAATGCCCAGCCAAAGTTTGCTCGTCGCGTGTGCCATGGTAGGGAGTGCATCGTTATCGGCAAAATCGTCCGCCGCGAAACCGACCAAGTCTGACAAAAAACAACAGTAGAAGCCCTCTATAGATCTGCATGGTCCGTAGGGGAAACATCCGCACGTAAAATTTAATTACATACGTATTGAGTATTTTCAATACGTATGTAATACTTTCTTCGTCACCACTACCTTGGGTCGAAGAGATGAAAACCTTCCACGTTACCGTTCGCACCGCCGGGCGACCGACTGAATACATCGACGACCAGTCGCAGTCCGCCGCCGAAGCCGGCGAGCTGGCTGCCGCCCGCTTCGCCGATGTCCCTTGCGGCATCACCGTGATCGCGGGAGGCCGCTGAGATGGCGAACGCAAAACAACTCCGCGAAGCAATGGCCGAGGCCATGAAATTTTCGTTCGAACGCGAGCCGCTTGATGCCGATCGCCGTTGCGTTTGCTTTGTTTCTTTTCTAACCGGTTGGCTGGGCGACAGCGAGCCCGGGATTGCAAAGGAACTTCGCCGCCTGAATGGCTTGGCGGCAACCCCTGCCACCGACGGAGCCTGACATGGTGCGTACCGAACCTACCCGCACTGCGCTCGAGGCCGGGCCAGCCTGTGCCACTGCACTGCGCAAGGCCATTCTCGACTGCGCGCTGCAGGCGACAGCCGCCGAACCAATCGACTCCGACGCCCGCCTGCACTCCTTCATCGCGAAACTCTCCGGGACGATGGAAGGCCTGGGCGAGCGCGAACTGGACGCCGCTCTCTGGAACCTGATGACGACCCACCGCCAGCCCACGGCCGACGAGCAGCTCGGTATCGACTGGTGGAACGACCTCACGGAAGAGCGCCGAGCGCACTGGCTGAAGGTGGCCGACTCCGCCGCGCCGTTCGCCGCCTGGCGCGCGTTCCGCGCCGCCGAGGACGACCTGGCACTGGAAAGCTGACATGCGCTTCATGCCCCTCTACCGCTACTACCGCTTCATCGGCATGAACGTCTGGGACGCAGTTCGAGCTGCGCACCAGGTGCGGAGGCGCTGACATGCACCGCATCTCGCCCGACCCTGCCGCGCTGAAAGTCGCACACACCATGCTGCGCACCCCGCAGCCGCTGGACGAGATGCTCAAGAACCCCAGTCTCCGAATCATCCTGGAGACAGTCGCCCGCCGGCACATGCAGCGCCGTGCGCGCGTCGATGTAAAGAAGCTGCAAGCCAACGACCACGACTAATAGGACCGGAATGGACAACCAACACAAAAAGATCAAGGGCTATCGCGACCTCTCGCAGGCCGAGATCGACCTGATGAACGAGATCAAGGCTAAGGGCGAAGAACTGCGCGCCCTGGTGAAGAAGATCGAGACGACGATCGGCCCGGCGCCGGCAGTCGAAGACGGCATCGCCCACGAAGCCGACAGCCCGCACTACTGGCTGCGCTATGCCGAAGGCTCGTTCCGCTGCGGCGTGATGTATGCGGTGCGCGCGGTCGCTCAGCCCTCGTCTTACTAAGCGAGGGTCCGATGAGCAAGAGAGCATTTGCCGTCTTCCTGCAAGAACTGCGCGACGGCCGCACCCACGCCGAGCTGAGCGACCAGCTAGCCAGCGTCCTCGAAAAGGTAAAGGAAACCGGCAAGGCCGGCGAGATCACCCTGAAGCTGAAGGTCCGGCCCGCCGGCCGCGGCGCCGACGTGGACAAGATTGTGATCGCCGACAGCGTCACGATCAAGCTGCCGAACCCGGAGCGCGGCGAGGACTTCTTCTGGCTGACCGAGGAAAACGACCTGTCGCGCAACCACCCCCGCCAAGGCGGCCTCGATCTGCGTGAAGTCACCCCATCCCAACCCACCACCTTGAAGGAAGCAACGAAGTGACCGATAACAACAACGGCCTGGCTAAGGCTATCCAAGAGATCTGCGCCATGTCCGTGGCCGCCGCCGACATCAAAGAGATCGACGGCACCACGCACCTGGTGGTCCCCGAGCACTACAAGCATATCGACCTTACGGCCGCGATCGAGAAGGCCGGCACGGCGCCGCGCCGCAAGACCGGTGTCGTCCAGCTGAGCGAGATCGGCAGCTTCAACGTTTTCTGTGCCGACCAGGGCGAGACTGGCCAGGTCTACATCTATGCCGATCCAGAAGCTCGCACGCTGACCGCCGTATTGAACGACCATGTGCACGGCGACGAAACCGCCGGCTGGCGTGACCATCGCGCCGTCTTCAGGGCCGAGCTGAGCCGCGAGTTCGAGACCTGGCTGCGTCACAACAAAAAGCCGATGGACCAGGAAGAGTTCGCGATCTTCCTCGAAGACAACATCGCCGACGTCGTCGAGCCGTCCGGCGAAACCCTGCTGCAGGTCGCCCTCACCCTCCAGGCAAAGACGGAAGTCAACTTCAGTAGCCACAAGCGCCTCGACAACGGCCAGATCCAGTTCGCGTACAGCGAAACGATCGATGCCCGCGCCACTGGCGGCGCCATCGAGATTCCGCGCGAATTCACCCTGGGCGTCCGCCTCTTCAAGAACGCCGACGGCTACCGCGTGCGGGCGCGCCTGAAGTATCGCCTCGCCAGCGGCAAGGTCAAGTTCTGGTACGAGCTCGACCGCGCAGAGAACGCCATCGAGGACGCCTTTCAGGCATACGTCGATTCCGCACGCGAGAACGGTTTCACCGTCCTCTTCGGCAAACCGTAAAGAAAGAACCTGCCATGCACAAACGAGCATTCCAAAAAGGCGCGCGCATCCCGATGACGGCCGAAACCTACGGGCGCTTGGCACTTCAGCTGCGCATGGCAGGCGAAGCGCTGATCACGTACCCGACACCCGACACCTATAACCAGCTGACAAAGATGCTGGCCGCACTCGTGCGCGCCAAGATGGCCAGCCCTGCGATCGACGATGCAAACAAGGCCCTGTCGGACATCTGCGACCGCTACGAGGAGGAAGGCCGGATTTACACCACCGACGACGAAGCTGCGCGCATTCGCCAGGCAGTCGCACGCTTGGACCGCCAGCTGCCCTCAGTCGCAGTCAACCACTTCCGCCAAGCCGTGGCTGAAGTCGAAGTCTTTTGCGCCAGCGTCGGCGCGTAGGAGCAACAACATGAACACGAACAACACGCTGCTACCGCTCGATGAGCAGACCCGGATCATCTTGGGCCGGCCGAACTTCGCGTGCATCCGAACCGCGCAGCGCATGCGCGAGCTGGGGCACCGGATTCCCAAGAAGGCCGAGGAAGAACAAGCAGCCGTCATCCACCTGCACCTGACCATGTACCAGAAGCACGGCGCTGCTTGGCTCGAGCACACGCTCAAGTACCTCGAAAACGGCCAGACGGCAGCTGCTGTGGTCCAAGGCCAGGTGGCGGCATGAAGCGCCTGTTCGCACCGCTCGCAGCGCTGCTCCAGCTGCTCCGCACAGCGCCCAACTGCGGCGGCGATTGCCATGGCGGGCGCCGTGCATGCAACTGCAGGACCGCCGAAATTGCGAGAGGCGTCGACGTATGAGCGATTGCATCATCAATGTTCGCGCATGGGACTGGCACTTCCAGGTAAAGCGCTCGGGCAAAGTGCACGTCATCCGTAACCGCTATCACCGCGACACTGGTTGGCAGGACGGACTCTTCGCCGTCTACGAGTTTTGGCCGTTCAAATGAGACCAGGGGCAAAAGCATGAACCAAATAGGCGAAGCCTTGATGCGTCGTATCGGCAAGATCAAGGCGCTGGCCGAGCGCGGCGTCGATGGCGAGCAAGCCGCCGCGCAGGCGATGCTGGAAAACATTTTGGCGCGACACAATCTGACGCTGGCCGATATCGAAGACACCGCACCCGTCCGCAACTGGGTCGAAGTGTCGTTCTCGGGCAGGCATGAGAAATCCCTGATGGCGCACGTAATCCTAAAGGTGCGTCAGGAGCCGGGCACCTTCAGGATTCGGCAGCGCAAGCGGGTGCGGTCGAGATACCTTGTCGAGCTGTCCCCGGCCGAGCACGTGGAGGTTGAATTCGTGTTCGAGCTGATGCGGAAGGCGCTCGCCGACGAATTCGACAAGGTGCTGTCCGCCTTCATCTTCCGCAACCGCTTGTTCGGCCCGTCGCCTGAGCGCGACGACGACGACGACAAGCCGGATACGCGCACGGCCGAGGAGCGCATGCGCACTCGCCAGATCGCAAACATGGCGATGATGATGAATCCAGTCGACGTGAAAAAAGCGATTGAAGGAGTTTCAGCATGAGCCGGGACGTGATGGAGCAAGACCTGCGTGCACCGGAGTTTCGCGACGGGTCACCCGACGATTACGAGCGCCGCGGGGACGGCAAGATCGTGCGCAAGGATCGCTGGGTTCGCGGAATGACCGACATTTCGGCGATCGTTTTCGGCGCGCGTCACGAGTTCGAGATTTCCGAGGTAGTCAACGCAGTACATCGGCTGCAGGGCGTCCGCATGCGCGAATTGCTCGACCAGGCTGAAGAGGTTTTTGAATCGTCGAAGGAAGGACTGCAGGTCGTCGAGTACATCCGTGCAGTGATCAACAGCCAGCAGAAAGGCGATGCAGCATGATAGACGTAATGGTTGACCTGGAAACGATGGGTACCGGCCCAGCTGCTGCGATCATCACCATCGGCGCCGTCGAGTTCGACCCGGCGGCCGGCACGCTCGGCGAAACCTTCTATGTCGTCGTGAACCTGGAGAGCAGCGTCCAGGGTGGCGGGGTCATCGACCCGAGCACGGTCATGTGGTGGCTTGGCCAGTCAGAGGACGCCCGCACTGCGGTGAGGGCGGAAGGCACCCACATCAACGTCGCCCTTATGCGCTTCGCCGCGTGGCTGGGCCAGCGCGCTCCGCGTGACGAGCTGCTCCTATGGGGTAACGGGGCCGGTTTCGACAACGTGGTCCTTGAGACCGCATACCGTAACTCTCAGCTGCTGTGCCCGTGGAATTTCTGGAGCAACCGCTGCTACCGGACGATCAAGGCCATGCATCCCAGCGTGAAAGCAGTGCGCGCGGGCACGCATCACAACGCACTGGACGACGCGGTCACCCAGGCGCAGCACCTGATTGCGATCATGGGGCAGACCCATGAACCCGGAGCAGCATCGTGACGCGCCGGATCAGTAGCTGGGACCAGCGGCGCTTGGCCGCCGCCTGTCTCAACCCGGGCGCCACGATGGGAAGGCACGCCGCGATCCAGCGGGAAAGCCCAGTCGGCGTGTACTCGCCGATGCGCAACTGCCAAGGCCCGTGCCGTAAGCGCCGCTCGCATATGCAATTCACTGGCGCGAACACGATGTGCAACCAGTGCGTTCGACGCGCGCCGGCGGGCAAGGCCTCGATCGTCCCGCAATCCACTGTAGAAAATCCGTGAGTTCTCACGAAAATTCCTAGAGGCAGTCATGAGCGTGGAGACAAGTGCGCAAGGTGGCGAGACCACCAAGTCGTCGAACAAGCGGGGCCGGCCCGCGACCGGGAGAGCCCTCAGCGCGGCCGATAGGCAACAGCGCCGCCTTGAAAAGCTCGAGGCAGAAGGCAAAGCGCTGCTCCCGCGAGTAGTGGTCTCACAAGAGGTGCAGAAGGCACTCGCGAAGTTCATCCAATTCAAGGATGGCATGACGCTCGGCGATGCCCTCGATCGAATCGTTCGCGACAGATTGCTGAGAAAACGTTCAGGGCGCCGTAAGCCCAAATCGAATTAACGAATACTGAATTGACCTGGAATATTGTGAAGCCCCTATACCTTGAGCTTGAAGCGGTTGCTATCGTCGTTGCCCTTGCGGCGACGACAGTGCAGCGCCTGGTTCGCGAAGGCGAATTCCCCCGGCCACGCCAACTGTCCGGCCGCCGCGTAGCATGGCTGGTCCGCGAAGTCGAGGAGTGGGCCGAGGCCCGCCCTGTGTCCGAACTCCCCCCACCAGCCAACACGGGGCGGCGCTCACACTAAGGCCTGGCGCGCTATACCTTCGCCAGGCGCTCGTAATGCTCGCTCAATTTCGTCAGCCATTCGCGCCGCTCTGCATCGTATCGATGCAGGTTGTACACGCCGGCGATACCTGCCGGCATGTGCCCAATCACCGCCTCAGCAACCTCGTGTTGGCATCCCAAGGCCGCCAACTGGGTCCGGCCGGTGCGCCTTAAATCGTGGACCGACCAATGCGTGACCGGGAGCCGCGGCCGCACGTATTCTGGGCGGGTCTTCGCATAGGGCTGGTGCATCCACACGGACGCACTGATGGTCTTCTGCTCGGTGTACCCACTGCGGCCCGATGAAGGAAACAGGAAGCCGGATTCGACGAGTGCAAGCCGGCGCTTGACGATGGCTTCGGCCCTGCCCACCAACGGCACGCGGAGGTCGGTAGCATGCTCCCTCCAGGAGTTTTTCGTCTTCGCCTTTGGAAGCGTCCACCACATCCCATCGCTTTCGACAGAGATCTCCGACGCCTCCATCGTGACGATCTCACCGCCTCGCGTGCACGTCCAAAGATACAAGGCCACTACGTCCCCAACGAGACGCGAAAAATTGGGGAGCCATTGTATGAGTTGACCGATTTCAGCCTGGTTGAGCACCCGCTTATCTGTGCCGATCGACACACCTTCTCGAATATGCCCCTTGCTGCGGAGCTTCCCGCGCATGATCAAACGCCACCAGTTCGGGGCATTCTCGTCGAGGCGGCCGGAGTCGTGCCCATAGTCCCAGGCGGCGCCAAGTTCCCCGCGCAGGTTGCCTGCTACCACCGGTGTGTCGAGGTAGGACTCCAGCAGCGCGAATGCCTGAGCGCGTGTAACCTTGGCGGCGTCGAGATTTCCGAAGTCGCCCAGCATGCGGTCGAATAGGCGACGAACTTCTACAGCACCCTTCGCTTTACGATTACGCTCGACATGACCCTCGAGGTACTGGTCACACAGCCGGCGAACGGTTAGCCGATTCGCAGCTGCTACCCGCGCACGCTCCTCAGCAGCCTTCTCTTCCTGCCTCTCGGCCCGGCGCTCCTCTGCTGGGTCACGTCCAGCTGCCCGGATATCGCGAAGCTTCTCCCACTCCACGATCGCGGCCGAGATCGAGATCTTCGGCCACGCGCCTATCTTCACTTGGCGCATGCGCTGATCGACTGGACTCTTAAACCGGTACACCCACGAGCGCGTCGACGCTGTGGCCTCCAATCGAAGTCCTGGGCAGTCGGAAATGGTAAAGTGTTGACCGGGCTCGAGGAGCTTGGCGGCCTTCGCATCGAATTGCATTTTCACCTCGGCGTAGTCCCGGCGTAGCTTTTGCGACGTCCGGTGGATCAGCGTAGGATTGTAGCGTAACCCATTGCTGAGCGCATGCGAAAAGTTACGCTAAACTGGCGAGTGTAGTGGTGTGTTGTGGAGTGTCGAGACTAAAACGGAAAACACACGCAATACAAAAAAGTCCTTATATAACATGAACCTATCCGAACAACTCCCGCAAGATCAACAGCTTACGGACCTACCCAAAGGCAAGATTACGCCGATGATGGCCCAATACCTGGGCATCAAGGCCGATTACCCCACCATGCTGGTCTTCTACCGCATGGGCGACTTCTACGAGCTGTTCCACGAGGACGCCGAAAAGGCCGCGCGCATCCTCGGCATC
>Ga0213834_100230_pt1 | contig 42297 bp, 43 predicted proteins | sample SWPTP12_FD_160580 | JGI IMG/M metagenome (GOLD analysis project Ga0213834, IMG submission 160580) | Coastal seawater microbial communities from Marineland, Florida, United States - SWP TP1 #2 | ecosystem: Environmental > Aquatic > Marine > Coastal | place: USA: Florida | collected 2016-08-06 | reverse complement strand
CCATTGATTTGTCTTTCGTCAAGTTTTGCGTAGGTGAAACGCTGCTGAGAGTTTTTTTCAGTGTATAGGCGCTTCCTATTTTGATATACTTCGCTAAAATTTCTTGGAACGATACGCTTTGGATATTCTGCAAGGATAGTATTTTTGGTTACGGCTTAAAATATTTTAGAGGATTCAATTATACTCATCTAGAATACATAAAACATAATAAAAGATCAAAATAAAAATTATTTTTCTTCAAATTTTTGGGTTAATGTTTTTAAATCTATAAGAAAATTGAAGGCGTAGCAGATAAATTTTTAGATATTAGCTATGACATAAATGAAATTATTTTTAATATTGCAAAAAAAACTGTGTATAAATAAGAATTATTAAAAAATATTAACCATTCTAATCAAATCAATCTAATGCGCAAAATAATACTGCTCCTATCTATTATATTTAATTCATCTCAACTTTTAGCACAAGAAAAGTTTAAGGAAGTTCATTTTGATGCTAAATTTAAAAGAGAAAATCAGGGTAAGGTTAAAATTGAGATAAATGAAGTAAAAGAGCTGATTCATATTATGATAGCAATAACAGATTCCGGACTGGAAAATGATGACATGGTAGCTCAGAATACCGACTATTACAAGGATGTCTTAGGAAATTTCAAACAATATAAAAATGAAAAAATCATTGTAGAATTTGACTCTTTAATAAAAGCAAATCCTCTCAATTATATTTTTTTTGACGGGTAATGCATTAAGTTATAATTTTAAAGGGAATAAATTATCTCCTGATCGAAATTATATTTTTCCGGCACAGAGTGTCTCTTCACATACTACGATTACAAAAAATACGATTTCTATCTATAAAAATGAAATTGAAGATTTTGCTAAGAAAACAAATTTCAGGGATTTTTACAAACAACATTCGAATTACTATCATAAGATTATATCCGATTACAACAAACTTGCAAATTTGCAGGAGCAATGGAACTGGTTGGAGAAAAATTTCTACACAAAAATAAATAACTACACTATAATGTGTTCTCCTTTGATAAGTGGCCTAAATTATACAACAAGTTATACTGACAATAATTTTAAACAGATCATGATGGTGCTGCCACCATTGGAAAAATCCCTACAACTGTCTGAGAAGCAAAATACCGTTTTCAACACCCGAATCATGTTTACCGAGATTGATCACAACTACGTGGGAAAACCATCTGATAAATACATAGATCAGATCAATGTTGCATTGGAGAATAGAGAGAAATGGATTGATAAAGAGAGGACAGGTGCAGAATATTACCCTAACCCTCTTCGAATATTTGACGAATATATGACTTTTTCGACGTTCTATCTTTTTTGTAATGACAAATTCTTAAATGATCCCGAAACAATATCCTATGCATATAATGACATAAATTCAGTTATGAGTGAAAGAGGATTTCCTAAAATCAAAGGGTTCAATGACGAATTATTAAGGTTGCACATAATGAGTCCAGATAAAAAAATTGATGATTTATATCCTGAATTACTTGAATGGTGTGAAAATCAATAAAGAATTCAATCTATTTCATTTAAATAGTTTTAAACTGTAAATTGAAAAATATAGAACAAAGATTCATTATTATATTCCAATACCGAGAAGATCAATCTGAACTGGAATAGTGCCTAATTGAAGGGATTGCGTCAATATGGTCAGTCTTCATTTTAATGAATGATCTTCTGATCTTTTCGCTTGCCACTAATTTCATCGTATTGGGTACATATCTTGGAATCAGCAGAGTCGGAATTCTTTATCATCAAATTCATGAAGCAACAAAAGTCACGGTAGATCCAATAGGCACATACCAGTATTGACATACTGTAAAAAACATTAGACAAAGCTATATACTTGATTTACACAAGGCCCGAATCATCATCGAAATAAGATTCAATCTTGCTTTATTGATTTTTTGTTCAAAATTTAGCGCTTAAATTGGACGTAAATCTTTACTTTTATATTTTAACTTGTATTCGTGTAGTTAGTTGTTTGATTAGTAAATATCTGATAATTTATTGAATATAAGTTATTTATACAAATTAAAATTATCTTAATTTTGCTTATTTTAGAAGGTTGAGATTTTTATCATGTACTAAAATTTAAGGTTATAAAATTATTTGAGCAATGAAAATCAGTCTGTGTCTGATCGTTAAGAACGAAGAAAAAGTATTGGGAAGATGCCTGGAAAGTGCAAAGGATTTTGCGGACGAAATTATCATCGTAGATACTGGTTCAGACGACAAAACCAAGGAGATTGCACATAAATATACGGACAAGATATTTGATTTTGAATGGGTTAATGATTTTTCTGCCGCTCGTAATTTTGCATTTTCCAAAGGTATCCACGATTTTCAGATGTGGCTGGATGCGGATGATGTGGTGCCGCAGCAATCGGTTCAAAAAATCAATGAACTGAAAAAAACGCTGAAAGATGATATCGATATTGTTACGATGCGATATGTTTTATCATTTGATAAGGATGGGAATGCGTTGTATTATTCAACACGCGAAAGATTGTTCAATCGGCGTAAGAAGTACGAGTGGATCGATCCTGTTCACGAATGTATTCCGCTCATTGGCAATCTGCATTATACCGATATTGAAATCTGGCATAAAAAAACAGATTATGAAACCACTTCTACACGGAATATTGATATTTATAAAGCTTTAGAAAACTCAGGAAAGCATTTTACACCAAGACAATTGTACTACTATGCCAGAGAATTGAAGGATCATGGCGAAATAGAGAAGGCGATAATTTATTACGAAAAATTTTTAGACTCCGAAGCGGGCTGGCTAGAAGACGTGATAGCCTGCTGCCATACTTTAGCTGTTTGTTATAAAAATATTGGTAAAACGGAGAAAATAAGGCCCACATTACTTAAAAGTTTTGAATATGATACGCCACGAGCAGAAATTTGTTGTGAATTGGGATATTATTACAAAGAAGAAGGAAAGTACGACCAGGCATTCAAATGGTTTGACCTTGCGACAAGACTTCCGGAATGCACTTCTATAGGATTTGTTTCCACCGACTACTCAGGCTATATACCAAATATTGAAGCTTGTGTCTGTCTGTCATTTTTGGGAGATTTTTCCCATGCAATAGAATACAATGAGGAAGCGGCTGCGTACAGACCGGATTGCCCTTCTGTAAAACAAAATAGAGAATACTTAAAGTCGATGTCTGGCATTTGAAATTAATTTTTTTGAGATTTTTTTTTGATTGCTGAATCAATTTCGTATGACCTTCTTTTCGTTTTAGTTTTTTTGATTTATCTCTGCTTTATCTTTTATTTTCTCACTTACTTAATCATTTAATTATTACTTATTCGCCTGAATTTTTTATTGGGAAATAGCTCTGTGTATTGATATTAATAATATTTTAGTAATAATATATTATGGTTTAGAATATTTTTTTAAATTAGCAAAATAGCTGTGAATAAATTAAAATAAAAAAATTAATACAATGAAATCGATAATTATGTTGTCCTGTTGTGTGTTTTCAGGAGGATCTCTGATCTTTGCACAATCATCCCAAAATAGCGGAGGAAACAATATTTCTAACTCTTCCGGGAGTGCAAGTTATTCTATTGGGCAGAACTTTTATGAGCCTGTTTCTTCATCCGCTGGAAGTGTGCTTCCCGGTGTGCAACAGTCTTATGAAATAACGGAAACACTAGGTTCGGAAATTGCGGAGATCAACTTAAGTCTCAATATTTATCCAAACCCGACATCTGATGTTCTTTATCTGAAAGTTGGTTTTAAGGATTATAAAAAATACCATTTTGAACTTTATGACAATACTGGCAAATTGTTAATGGGCAAATCTATTAATGAAGCGCAGACTTCCATCGTAATTTCCCCTTACCCTGCCGCTGTGTATCTGCTCAAGGTTATGAAAAATGGCAAAGTCCTGAAGGTCTTCAAAGTTTTAAAGAAGGATAATTAAAATACTAATAAAATTAAAAATTAATACACTATGAAAAAGCTTTCTTTTTTAGCAGCTTCTCTGGTTTCGACTTTTGCATTTTCTCAATCACAGGATGCAATGAGTTATCAGGCCATCATCAGAAACTCAAGCAATGAACTGGTTAAGAATCAAAATGTAGGAATGAGATTTTCTATATTGAAAGGTTCTGCAACAGGAACAGTTGTCTATTCAGAAACACAGACGCAATCTACCAATTCCAACGGACTCGTAACAGTAAAAATAGGAGCGGGCACTTCGGTAAGCGGTTCTTATTCAACTATAAACTGGGGATCAGATACTTATTTTATTAAAATGGAAACAGATCCGAACGGCTCTGCAAATTATACTATAACAGGAACGTCACAACTATTGAGTGTTCCTTATGCACTTTATGCAAAAACTTCTGGAAGTTCTCTTCCTGGTCCTGCTGGTGCTACCGGAGCCACCGGCGCACAAGGAATTGCAGGAATACAAGGGGTAACCGGCGCCACCGGAGCACAAGGTGTAACTGGTCCAACTGGTTCTGCTGGGATGAATGGCGTTACCGGAGCAACTGGTCCACAGGGTATTCAAGGTGTAACAGGTCCGACAGGTTCTACTGGAGCGAATGGTGTAACCGGAGCAACTGGTCCGCAAGGGATTGCAGGAATACAAGGTGTAACTGGCCCACAAGGGATTCAGGGTGTTCAAGGTGTAACTGGTCCGACTGGATCAGCCGGAGCGAATGGTGTAACCGGCGCAACTGGTCCACAGGGTATTCAAGGTGTAACTGGTCCGACTGGATCAACCGGAGCGAATGGTGTAACCGGCGCAACTGGTCCACAGGGTATTCAAGGTGTAACAGGTTCTACTGGAGCGAATGGTGTAACCGGGGCAACTGGTCCGCAAGGGATTCAGGGCGTTACCGGTCCGACTGGATCAGCCGGAGCAAATGGTGTAACCGGCGCAATTGGCCCAGTAGGGCCTCAAGGCGTAATGGGCTCCGTCGGTGCAACAGGTGCCACAGGTCCTATGGGATTTGGTGTGCCGGCTGGTGGTAGTGCCGGACAGGTGTTGCAGAAAGTCAATGCCACTGATTTTAATACAACTTGGGTTACACCAGCCAGTGGAGGAAGCAGCGCTGCAATTGTTTCTACGCAACTCATTACTTCATCAGTTATAATTAATAGTACGCCATCTACTGTATTTACCTATGTTTTGCCCTCATCAGGGATATTTCTGATAAATGTTAGTTTGGCTGGTACAACAAGTAGTGCACTTCTTTTTAGTGCAATAAAACAGAATGGAAATGTTGTTGCATATGGAAGTGGCCCAGTCAATAACCTTATTCCATCACCAACCACCCGGTGCTCCATGTCTATGGTAGTGCAAGGTGCTGTCGGAGATGTTATTACAGTTGAGTCGGTAAGTAATACAACAACTAATACTCTAACAGTAGATGGTTCCACAAGAATGGTTACCACTAAACTGAACTAATTAACTTACTAAGCAACTAATTAATATTAACGGAGACTTTTGCAAAGAAGTCTCTGTTTTTTAATATAGCTGCGATCTAGACATTATTAAAGACGTTAATACAACGATTCTTCTTTCAATAAGTTTATGGCTTCGCTCTTAGTTTAGTGACATATATTCTGGATTTTTATTCTTAAGGTTCAGTTTGAAAGCACTTTCATAATTTTGAAGTACTAGTTTGTATTCCAGTAGTATACGTTTCTCACAATCTGTCATGAGCATCAGTGCTAGAAAGGTATCATTAAGTTCAACTTTAATTATTCCAAAGCATCTTTCTAAAAAAATCACAGGTACTTGAGTTTATTGCAATTGTCATGATTGGAATTCGAAGCGTCAAATATAAGAATCAAAAGAAGTTTATTTGAGCATAGTATTTTTTTAATTGCAGACTTAGTTTTGTAATAGTTTTATTCTTAATTCAAGACCATATTTATAGAGGTCTTCATAGATGTTAAAAAATTGACCTTCATCAGCCTCATCCAATGAAGTGTTGAAAAATACAATCACAGCAATTTCCTTATTTAGATCGGAAAGCATAAATGTCCTTACACCAGGGTCAGAACCATTGTGCCCGATTCTCGTACCTCCCATTTTTGTTGCCCAGAAAATCCCCGAATTAAGCTTATCAAGTTATACATTGTCAGGTTTATTAGATTCTGTAAATTGAAACCGCGGCATTTCTTCTGCCAGTTCTTTTTTCAGTAATATTTTGTTATTATATTTTCCATTATCTAATATGGTGATAAAAAATCTTGAGCGTTCATCTACAGAAGTACGGATACCACCTTCAGGATAAGTTGTCCCTTTATAGATTTGTATCGGTTTTATTTTATCAGAAATGGCGGTTTCGCTTGGTAAAAAGTGGAAGTAAATTCTGTCAGCTTTGAATTTTCTGATAAAATTCGAAAGTCGGATTACGGAATCTATGCCGGAATCAGCAGTGATGTAAGTGAAAGATAATCTGTATATCTGAGTTTACAATGGCGATTACGATCAGCATTTCCATCATCTTTCAGTGGCATCAGTTTTCCAATGTATAATATCAATGCACAGATTGGAACAGGATATCGTTTTTAATCTAAGCAATTACATAAATGTTTTAAGATGTTTTCGTAAAAGGCTAGAAAATGCAATTGGAAACTTGATAAATATGCCTAAAGATGAAATTTTAGTCGGGGATTAACAAGTGTGTAGTAATGAATAAATCATTTCGAAGGACAGGCAGTAATTTCTTTCGCTCTGATCAACAATTTATGGCTTTATAATTTTATTCGCTAAGATGATGAGTTCATTCTGAGTATTCTGATCTGCTTCGTTAGAAAGCAGAACAATACCTGAATTTAATTCAGGATAAAATACCATATAGCTGCTAAATCCCAAACTGCCCCCGGTATGGGAAATACTCCTCCTTCCATCCTCAGTTTTCTTTACTTTCCAGTTTAGTGCAACGGCACCATCTGCTAGCTTACCAAAAGTTGGTTGATGGCTTAGCTTCACAACATCATTTTCTTCTTTAAGTTGAAACGCCATATACTTCAACATATCTTAACTTGAAGAGGCTATACTTGCTGCTACCTGAAGATCTTTCCAATCGATGATCGGCATCACACGTCCCTTTCCATCATAACCTGTGTAAATCGTCAGCAAAAAATAGACATTTGATATTAGAAACTTAAGGAGTGTTTTCATAAAAAGAGTAATTTTAATTATGGCAACACCGAAAAAGAAACCAACCGAAAAATTTGTAAAAGATATTCGGCAAACCACCCGCAGAATATTCACTGCAGAGCAAAAGATCCTAATCGTGATGGAAGGTCTTCGAGCGGAGACCTCCGTAGCCGAACTTTGCAGGAACCATAATATTGCACAGTCGCAGTTTTATGCCTGGAACAAGGAGTTTATGGAACCAGGAAAGAAACGTCTCAATGGAGATGTCGCTCGCGAGGCTACGAGTGATGAAGTATCAGATCTGAAGAAGGAAAACGCACGTTTGAAAGAGATCGTAGCTGATCTGGTCGTTCGCTACGACATTGTAAAAAAAAGTTTAGACAGGCTGGATTAATCGATAAATACAGGAAATATATGAGATTATCCGCAGCTGAGAAATACGAGATCATTCAAACGGTGACCACAAGTGAACTTGGCGTGAAAAGAACCTTGGAAAGTTTTGGAATTGCAAGAAGCAGCTTTTACAAATTGTACGGGAGCTACCTCGAATATGGCTATGATGGCTTGGAAACTACGAAAAGGACAAACACAAGACAATGGAACAGCATTCCTGAAAAGCAGAAAAATTTGGTAGTAGAAATCGCTTTGGAACACACCGAATTGTCTGCAAGGGAACTGGCCTACAAAATTACCGATGAGCAAGGTGTTTTTATTTCAGAATCCAGTGTTTACCGTATTTTGAAGCAAAGAGACTTAATCCCGGCACCGAATCATTTTCTTCTTTCAGCAGCAAATGAGTTCAAAGACAAAACGGAATTTGTGCATCAAATGTGGCAGACAGATTTTACCTATTTCAAGATCATTGGCTGGGGATGGTACTATCTGAGCACGATTTTGGACGACTATAGCCGCTACATCATTCACTGGGAGCTATGCGATTCTATGAAAGCCGAAGATGTGAAACGAACGGTGGACAGAGCCATTAAAAAAGCGAAATTAAAGACCAAAGTCAAGCCGAAACTGCTCTCGGACAACGGTTCCTGCTACGTCTCCGGTGAGCTGAAAGCCCATCTTAGAGATAATTTAAAGATGAAGCAGGTTCACGGAAAACCAATGCATCCGCAGACCCAGGGCAAGATCGAGCGTTATCACAGAACGATGAAAAATGTAGTGAAACTAAATCATTTTTATCATCCCGAAGAACTCATCCAGGCACTGGAAAAATTTGTAGAAAACTACAATAACAAGCGCTATCACGAGTCGATAAATAACCTAACTCCGAGGGATGTATACTTCGGAAGATCAGAACAGATTTTGGAAAAAAGAAAGCAGATAAAAGAAGAATCCATCCGTAAAAGAAGACAAACATACAACCAACAAAAATTAGTAAGTTTATAAACCGAAAATCCTCCTTAAGGATTTAAATTAAAATGTCCAAGTTGGTTTGAAGACGTACATTCTAGTGTACTTTAATCTTTTACCATCAAGAATAAAACAGCAGTAACAATTAGATTAAGTAGAGCTAATTTATATAGTCTAGAACGGAATGTGGAAAGTTATCTTAAATGGGTGAAAATCATCCGCCACAAAAATAATATAACTACAGATGCGGCAAAAAGATAGATATTAGCCCATCTGTAGATGTTTATTTTCTTCTTGTTTAGATGCTGTAACAAAGCAATGATAAGAGTACTTACAATAATATTGATATTATGTTCTCGAAGCATAATGACTTTCGCATCACTAGTGCTGTTAAATATTATATCCTTTAAAAAAAACAGAATGTAAATAATCCATGACGAAAAAAATATGTTTAGATAATGTAGTAAATCCAATCCCCCAAATATTGAAGTTTTTTTCTGAATAAACATCAATATTAAATAATCTATACAAAATCCTATAACAATTATTGTAAATCCAATAAAAGGACTGTTTCCTAATAATACTTTATTTAAAAAAAAATTGGTAATTATAACGAATGTTGCGACTGCCAGAAGGTGCGAGATCGCAGTGAAGGAGTTTTTCATTTTGAAATCAGTTTATTAACAAAAATTTCTCAATATTAACTGTTTAGTTTGCACTCAAAAATCAATATTTAAGATTGTGTTAATCTACTAATAATTATTCACTAATTGTTATGATTTAAATAGTGTTTGACATATTTGTTAAAATTTTGTAATAATTGTGATTAAAAAAGCTGATCTTTAGTCGGAATTATGGTACAGATCTCATATAGTCAACTTCAATTTACAACTCTATGCAGTTGTTTTACTTTTGAGGAATTGTCCATAGTCATAATTTTAGAAGACTTTTAGAATATAAAAGTCGACGTAAAACAGCAAATAAATAACCAATTCATTACTTACTTGAAATTTCAGGATTAATTCAAGAGATCTAATTCCCGAAATCATTTTTTAAATTTTTCAATAATAACCTCTCTATTTGGATGAGTACAAATACTAGTTGCGGTTAAAAAGAATTAAATCGATAACACTTTAATTAAAAATTGGAATCAATAGTTAGTGCGTTCATATCCCGAAAAATGCTTTTTACAACGCCTCGTGTTTCAACAATCTCATCAGCAGCGATGCTGATAGCAGGAAATTCTCTGTTTAACGGCGTCAAACAATTCTGCTCCAGATCAATTTTTTTTGCTGAAAAACCTTCACCGGAAACGTAAACGATCGCCAGGTCACCATCGCGAGCTTCAAGATCAGAACGTATAATCAGATAGTCTCCGGGCATAATGTATGGATAATTGGACATGCCTTTCGCCTTACCGATAAAAGTAGCCTCAGGCTTTGAAAGAAATTTTTCATCAAGGCTGATCCTTTTCCCGGAAAAATCTTCCGCAGGCGATGGAAACCCATTGGCAATACTTTCGTGAACATCGACATAGTATTTCTGCCCGTCACTCTTTACAGGGAAGAATTCAATTTCGCCGTAGATATTTTCTGCTTTCTTTAAAATCATGATATTTCAATTAAATCTGACCATTTTGTTGTATAGCACTGCGATAGTTTTTCACGAAGCATTTTCTCTCTTCTGCCAATATCGTTAGAGGCGAGTGCCACGACAGGATCCATTTTTGAAATGTTGAGTAAATCCATTACGCGCATCAATTTTTCGTGTTTCCCATCTTCATTGAAGAATATATTGCCCTGCTTATATGGCTGAGGTGTGATCCCGTGTACAACGACCCCTGTTTTCTTATAACCATAACCTGCTTTATAAATGACGCCTAAGGCCTTTGCGGCATATTTGGACAAAGTAATATTGGAATTGGAAGCGTATGGCAGATTAAGTATTACCTTATTGGCATACTGCATTTCGTGGACTTTGAACTGATTGGTGATGACAAAGACCTCGATTTTACTGCAGTAAGACTTCTCAGCACGAAGTTTTTCTGCACATCTCGTCGCAAAAGTTGAAACTCTTTCCCTTAAATTGTCGTAGCTGTATTCGTCCCGTGCAAAGCTTCTGGTAGTGGCGATTGCTTTTTTCCTTTCTGTGTTTTCAAGATCAAGGTAATTCTGACCTGAAAGTTCTTTCTTCAGTCTCAATCCGACGATACTCAATTGTTTTTCTACCGTATAATCATCAAGCAGTGTAAAATCGTAAGCGGTCTTGATACCCCAGTTCTTCAATTTTTTTGAAAGCTGCCTGCCAATTCCCCAAACATCATCAATAGGCAACCATTTCAGAGCTTTGATCCTTTTTTCTTCGGAGTCCATGATATAGACACCTTCCAGTGTATCAGAAAATTTCTTGGCAATTTTATTTGCCACCTTTGCCAGTGCTTTTGTTGGGGCAAATCCGACAGATACCGGAATCCAGCAGTTCTTTTTAACTGTCCGGCGCATTTGCAGACCGTATTCGCGCAGATCGTAATTTTGAAAGCCTGTCAGTTTTAAAAAAATTTCGTCAATAGAGTATACCTCGACCTCTGGCGTAAATTCAGAAAGGGTATTCATCACCCTTCTACTCATATCATCATACAGTTCATAGTTGCTGGAAAAGATGTGAACACCTCGCTCCTGAAACTCTTTCAGCTTGAATGCAGGAAGACCCATTTTAATCCCAAGATCCTTTGCCTCGTTGCTCCTTGCGATGACACAGCCATCATTATTGGAAAGTACAACCACAGGTTTTCCGTTCAGCTCGGGCTGAAAGGCTCTCTCCGAAGAAGCGTAGAAATTATTGCAGTCGACTAAGGCGAACATATCGTTATGGGGAATGAATTTTGCTGTAAAGTTATACAAAATGACCATCAAAAAGAAGATTATGTGTTACCGTTTTTCCACACAATTTACAGCAAAGCAGCTTGAGGAATATTATACCGCATTCGAAATTGAGAATGAGTATTATCTTCTTGATGAACTAAATGGATTCGATCATCCAAGAACTGCGATTATTACCGATGAGGCGCAGGATGAAATTGTAATGGGGGTCTGGGGTCTTTTACCGGTATGGGCAAAATCTGATTTCTATAAGAAGGCTAATACACTGAATGCTCAAATTGAAAGTGTAGACAACAAAGTCTCCTATAAAAACTCCATCAATAACAGATGTATCATCCCTGCACATCTTTTTTATGAATGGCAATGGCAGGACGAGAAAGGAAAGCAGAAGAAAAAATTCGAGATCGCATTACAGGATCACGAGATCTTTTCACTGGCAGGGATCTACAGCATCTGGACACACGCCAAAACCGGGAATCAGTACAAAACATACAGTATCATAACTACTGCCGCCAATGAATTGATGTCAGAAATCCACAATACAAAAAAAAGGATGCCCGTTTGCTTAAATAGAAAAATGGATAAGGAATGGTTGGATGGCACATCAATGGAACATTTTGCCTATCCAAACTACGATCCTGATCTAATTGCTCGGGAAAATAGGGGAGATATTGCTGATTTGTTCTACCCAAGTAAGAATACGGATTAACTCTATGTGCTTCTAAATAAGATAATCACTCATTACACTATAAAGTATGATAGCAAATAGGTATATTCATCAGAATTTAATCTTAGGACTGATGATTAGGTATGATCGAATCAAAGAACTTAGCTTTGATCTATATTTTGAATTTGAAGGAGCTCTATGGTGATATGCGGACTTTCATCAGAGTGCGCAGTCTTTAGATGTTCTTGTAAATATACAAAAAAAATATGAGCAAAAGTCTATTCCAAAAATAAAATTTATATTTTTCAAACTGTACAATCTTCAAAGTAGTGATTACTGTGATTCAGTAAAAATGTAAGTTTCCGAATAATGATATAACAACTTATCACATCTCCAAGGTTTATCATTAAATCTTGAACGTGTATCTGAAAATAAAAAATATTAAATATTACAAACATTTAATATTTACTAAATGGATTTAGATCATTAAATCACTTTCAAAATATACAAATCAGTATGCTCACCTGTTTTACGGATAATTTTTCCTTCCATAATAAGGTCGTCAAGAATTGGATTTAGTTCTGTAGATTTCAATTTTGTATAAAAACAGATTTCAGAAAATGTTACATAACTACCGTATCCAAAATTATTAAAGCGATCAATAAAATATTGTAAAACCTTTTCGTACATTTTAAATATCATTCTTAATTCACTGAATAAACAGTGAAAAATAGAAAAGGAGAGTCATGCTCTCCCCTTCGTTGATCTGATTAATAACCAACACAAGTTTGGTTTTGCAAAATTAAAGTGATTTTATTTATCGGGGTATGACTACGATCACAATGATAGAATATTTTTACAATAGATATCTTAGTGAAAGAGCAGGCATTACCTGTTCTAAAAAAGCAGGAAAATTTAATCTAGTATGAATTGATATTGTTACAGATTCTATTAATTGGCTTCGTCATAAACTCAAGTAATTATTGTAGAATATCACTAATAGATATTTATTTTTATGAAATAGTTTCAAACCATCAATTTTTGCTTTATATAAATTCAGTAGCTTTAGCATCTTTGTAATAAAATAATTTATGATCTTTCCTGCGCTGAATGAAAGCCGCAGCGTGCGGTATTTTACATTCTTTTATCTGTATGTGATGCAGGGAATCCCTGCTGGATTTGCCACTACTGCCATCTGCAATTTCCTTGCATCAAGGGGCTTAGAACCGCAGTTGATAGGGACATTTGCTGCTATTGTCGGAATTCCCTGGATTTTACAGGTTTTGTGGGGACCTATCATAGACAGGTATCAATATTCGGTAATAGGTCACAGAAAGCATTGGCTGGTTCTTACGCAAGTCATTGCTTGTATAGCATCTTTGCTGTTACTTTTAATTAGTGATCCTGTTAGTGAATTGAATCTATTAACGCTTGTTTTTTTTGTGCATAGTGTTTTTGCTTCTGTACAGGACGCCAGTGCCGATGCAATCGCAATAGAAGTTTCTCCTAAGCATCAGAGGGGCAAGGTCAATGCATTTATGCGTGGTGGATTTCTCGTAGGTTATGCAGTTGGCGCAGCGCTTTTATCCTGGGTAATGCATCAATACGGGTTTCGGGCGGCTGTGATTCTTCAGACTGTTATACTTTTTGTTTTTACCTTCATCACTTTTCTTCTGAAATTCGATCGGAGAGATCCGATTTTACCACGTTTTGGAAAATCCTATTCCTCAGTTAGTGCCTATAATTTCAAGCAAGCTTCAAATCCTACATTGCGATTCTTATTTAGGGAATTGTACAAGAGTATGACTGCGCCTAAAAATTTAGTTATATTCAGTATTATTTTGAGCGTTTACTTTATCATCAGCTTTTTTATCAGTGGCTATACTTATTACATCATTCATTTTTTAAATTGGCCGGACAAAGATGTATCGATTTTACAAGGCACTTGGGGCAGTATTCTGACATTGTCTGTTATATTACTTGGCGGTGTGCTTTCCGATCGGATCGGTTCGTTGAAACTGATAATTATCGTCATGGCAGGAATAGGAATTTACCTGATAGTGATCTGCAGTGCACCCAACTATTGGACGATAAAAAGTTTTACTAAGTCAGGACTTATTTTATGGAACTTTGTGGATCCTCTATTTAGCGTTGCCGCGTTTCCATTATTAATGAATATGTGCAGAGACAGGATACAAGGATCCCAATTCACAGCCTATATGGCTCTTATTAATTTTAGCGGCATCTTAGGGACTTATACGGTAGGATGGACGCAAACACTTGCAGAAATTTACTGGTTTGGTTTAATTTGTGGGGTATTCATTACACTAGCTGCCATATATATAAGGTTGACATATAAAACTTCTGGCACAAAGAACGTTGCGATTAACGATAACTTAAATCGTTAGTACAGGCAATTGATTTTTTACAATTCTATATAACTCCGACTTGCACATATACAAATGAAATGATGACCTATTATGTATTCTTAGTTCACAATACTAATTAAATGTTTTTTTTGAATACTTAATCTATAGTTAGATAACAACAAATCAAGATTTTTAAATCATCTACCATTTTTTTATTTGCAATATGTAAATCTGTGATTATCGGTACATATTTTGGTTTCTCCTCCCTATAAAATCAATTACATGATTAGTTAATGAACTATGTCTGATTTAAAAATCAATCCAAAAATAAAATAAACAGTATGAAAAAGGCATCATTAAAAACCATCGCAGAAAAAATGAAAAATCTGGATTTCTGCATGATGGTCACTCAGGACGGCAGACAGATCTCACATTCCAGGCCTATGAGTAATAATGGAAAAGTTGACTATGACGGAGACTCTTGGTTCTTCACTTACGAAGACAGCGATAAAGTCAATCAGATCAAGAAAAATTCCAATATAAATCTTATTTACCAGACTGACGATATGTTATTCATCGAATGTACAGGCAAGGGTGAAATTGTGAAAGACAAGGATATTCTGAAGGATAAGTGGATTGATGATTTAGATCAATGGTTTCCTGAAGGAATCAATACGCCAGGGATTTGTTTAATTAAGGTAACTGCTGACAATGTCAAGTTCTGGCATAAGGAAGCAGAAGGTGAATACAAAGCCTAATTTGGCAAAAAGATCATCCAAGTTATCTTACCGTACTTTTAATTATAATTATAACAAAAAGTCCAGCTACTTTAAAATGCCCTCAAAAAGTTAGATACTTTTTAAGGGCAATTTTATTTTATGGGAGATTCAAAATAAACATACATTTTCATTTGAGGCAAACAATTAATTCTGAAATACAGGCAAGGAGAACCAAAATTCACTTCCTTTACCTTCACTGCTTTCCACTCCAATTTCGCCTTGATGTCTTTCGATAATCTCTTTACATATGTATAAGCCTATTCCAAAGCCTTTTTTACCTCTCATAGCTTCACTTTCCACTCTGAAAAAGCGGTCAAATATATAAGGCTGATCAGCCATTGGAATACCCATCCCTTGATCTTTAACACAAACTTTAGCCATTCCGTTCACAGTAATGCAACTAACCTCTATAGTTGTTCCCGATGGCGAATATTTGACTGCATTATTGATAAAATTGATCAATACCTGCTCAATCTTCTCCTTGTCTGCATCCAGTAAAGTAGTATCTGTTGGTGAAAATAGCACTTTATGGCTATTGATAATCACTGCTGAATTTTCCTCTGCAATCTTAAAAAGAGATGCTATGTCAAACCGGGCTGTATTTAGTTGTATTTTTCCTTCGCCCAGACGTGCTACGTCTAGAAAGCCATTGATCATTGCTTCCATTCTTTTAACTTGTGTATCTACTTTGCCCATAGTATTGACCAACATCTTATCATCATTTTTTTCAGCAATTCTCTGATGTAGATTTGTATAAGCCTTTATAGCTGTCAATGGAGTTCGCAGCTCATGACTTACCATTCCGATGAAATCACTTCTACGCTGTTCTTCCAGTTTCCTTTCGGTAATATCTGCAGTAGTTCCTGCAAAAAAGTAGATCTTTGGATTTTCAGGATCTTTATAAGCATAGAAGGTAGCACATAACCACCGCAGCTTTTTATCATGGTATCTTACAATAGGATATTCAAGTTCCGAAGATTCGTTTTGTAAAAGGGAATCTTCTGCTACAGCGATCACTTTATCGCGATGGGATTCGGCAATTTGGCCCAGTACGTCCTCATAAGAAATTTGTTCATCTTCATAGAATCCAAATAATTCTTTCATTCTTGCAGAAGCGAAAAATTCCTTTGTTTGTAAGTCCATACGCCAGGTTCCAAGATCTGCAGAGGAAATGGCTGCACGCAGGCTCATTTCTCTCTCTTTCAGTTTCTCCTGAAGGAAATAACTTTCCGTGATGTCAGCAAAGCTTCCGATAGCCCCTGTAATATTTTCCTGAGAATCTTTAATAGGTACAGCATTCATTCGCAGATAAATTGAATTCAGGTACTGGTCACTAACCAATAATTCATTATTGATCGTGGTTGCACCCTTATTCAAGGCCATGGTGACAGGATGTTCTTCCGGAGGAAGCGGAGAGCCGTCAAGCCTGCGGTTATTAAATTCCGGAGAAACATTGGTCAGTGTCAGCATCTTTTTTTCATCTATCTTGAAAATTTCTCGATTACGCCTATTGGTAAAGGTGATGTTTCCTTCCCCATCTGTAATGACTATCCCTTCAACAACTAGATCCAAAATGGTCTGAAGCCTTTCCTTACTTTCTGTAAGCGCCGTGTTGACCTTTTTAAGACTTTCTTCGGCTTCTCTTAACTTACTGTTCGTTTCTGTAAGCTGTTGATTGATTGTATATAATTCCTTGTTATTTCTTCTCAGTGATAATTTATCAATGACCTGGTGTGCAAGTGTGCGCAGAGCTTTCTGTTGGATCTGTGTCAGAACCCTTGGCTTTTGATCGATTACACAAAGTGATCCCAAAGCGTAACCATCTTTATCCAAAAGTGGCATTCCTGCATAAAATCGAATATCAGGACTACCGGTGACAAGTGGATTGTCTTGAAAACGCTGATCAAATTGAGCATCTTCGACCTGCATTAATTTTTCCGGATCTTGTATGGCATGCGAACAGAATGAATGACATCGGTCTGTTTGGTGGACATCAAGTCCATAATGAGACTTGAACCATTGCCGATCTTTGTCGACGAAGCTGATCAGGGCAATAGGTGCATCACAAATAGCAGCAGCTATCTCTGTGAGGTCATCGTAGTCTGCTTCTTCATCTGTATCTAAAATACTATATGAACGAAGTGCTTCCAGCCTTTTCTGTTCATTCAAAAAATTCATTTGTGCCATAAAAGGAGATCAACTAATGAGTAGTAAATTCTAAGGGTTGCAAAAGTATATAATTTCATCGATATCTATTTCTAAGTGTATTTCAATGTCTTCAACATGATCTTGTTTAATAAAAAGTTCAACAAGATAAAATATTATCTTTTAGTATTCTGAAATACATGAATATTGAACCTGAAAAAATGTTGCCTTGTATATTTGACTTTGAAAATAGAGCTTTCCGATAGTAACATAATCCTGCCAACACAACTAAACAAAAACTACACCAGCATTTTAATAAGCAATTCGGATAGAGAGATCGCAATATCTTATTATTGAAATTCAGGAAATTGTTTAACAGAGCAATTATTCTTGTTGTTAAAAAGATGAGGGATTGCATATTTCGGTATAGATTAAAAAACTATACCTGGACTTTTTGATTTTTTTATATTTTTGGTTTTATTTTTGAAAGACATTGAGGCATGAGAAAGATTTTTTTAGTCGAAGATGATCAGGCAATAAGAGAAGTACTTGAAATGGTCCTATCCTCTGAAAATTATGATATACAATCGTTTTCAACAGTCAGTGACTTTATGCAAAGGGATATTAATGTGACTCCTGACCTTTACATGTTCGATGTGATGTTACCTGACGGATCTGGTACAGATCTCTGTGAAGAGATCAAAAATGATGTAGAGAACAAAGATATTCCTATCATCATCATGAGTGCCCACGCCACATTAGACCATATCTGCCAAAGTTGTACGCCTGATGATTTTATTCCAAAACCTTTTGATATTGACGCTCTACTTTTGAAAGTGCAGGAGATCATCGAAAATAAATAGATTTTGTTTAAACGATCACTTATAAACCGCCCTTTTAAAGTCATTAATTCTTAGATGTTCTTAAACTATATATCATTTTTTCATTAATTGACTACAATATCTTTCTTGCCATCATCAAATTTCCTGACTTTAATATTTGTTTTAACATTATTGTAATAGCAATCTACGTTATTATGATTACTATCTCTAAAGGTGACTATAAATGTAACCGAAAGCTCCGGTTTAAATGCTGCCGGCTTATTCCAATTCCACTGGAAATTCCTGCAACCGAAAAATTTTCGCAATTATTGAAGATATATTCAATAGATCTTTCAATAATTGTGTTCTCATATTTTTTAAATGTTTCCAAAAAATGGCTCCAACAAGCTGGTGAAAGTTTCTGTTTCCGTTAGAGAAAAAATCTTAGTAAGCTCATCTGGATTGAAAAACTCAAAATCTGTAATATAATCTGCATAATTTAAGTTTTCATAAAATTGTTGAATTCCCAAATGATGAAACACAATCACGATCCTATAAACTTTAACCAATTGTTTTACGCTGACAATTTTTTATCGGATCAAATTTAATGTAAATTTAAAAGAATGAAATCGATAATATTGCATCTTCAGAAGTTAATATCATAAAGCCATTGTTGATGCATCATCTTGTTTTACAATCAATACCCCAGATCTTTTATCTGGCAGGGATCTTTATCGCTTTTTTTTCATCCTTTCTTATTATGGGAAAAGCTAAGAAGGTAATGGCAGACTATGTTTTGGCGGTCTGGTTCATGATCATAGGTTTACATCTTATTTTCTTTATGCTGATCTGGTCAGAAGCATATCTGAAATTCCCTTACTTCCTGGGAATTGAAATAACATTTCCCTTGATCCACGGTCCTATGCTTTATCTGTATGTTCTATGCCTTACCGGCAGTGCTCCAAAAAGACCTATCTGGCTTTTTCATATGATCCCGGTATTCAGTATCTACTTGATCCTGGTCAATTTTTTTCTTTTGCCCTCAAATGAAAAAATAAATATCTATCAACAGGGAGGAGGTGCCTACAAAATGTTGAGGATCTATATTAAGGTCTTGATCGTACTGTCGGGAATTGTTTACGTAGGTCTGAGTATTAACGCGATTAGAAAGTATAGAAATAAGATCTCAGGATTATATTCCAATACCGAGAAGATCAATCTGAACTGGGTCTATTATCTAATTGCAGGGATTGCATTGATATGGTTTGCCGTCATTTTAAAGAATGATCTTCTGATCTTTTCTTTGGTTACTGTTTTTATCGTAGTTGCTGCGTATTTTGGGATCAGCAGGGTCGGAATTCTTGATTATCAGATTCAGGAAACAAAGGAGTTTACGGAAGATCCAATAGGCACATCTCCTTTGCCAAATTCAAAATATGAAAAGAACTTTGCAGGCGAAGAGACAATTCAGAATATCCATTCAAGACTGGTTGCTCTGATGGATGTAGATAAGATCTATAAAAATCCGGAGTTAAATCTGAATTATGTCGCAAAGCTTTTAGATGTACATCCAAATATACTTTCCCAGACCATCAATTCTATTGAAAATAAAAACTTTTACGACTTTATCAATAGCCGGCGGATTGAAGAATTCAAAAGGATCGCAATGTTGCCCGATAACGCAAAATATACGATCTTATCACTTGCGTTGGAAAGTGGATTTAATTCAAAAACTTCGTTTAACAGGAATTTTAAAAAGTTCATGCACTCTTCACCCAGAGAATTCCTGAAAAGTCACAAGGTCGATATGGAATAATAAGAACCAATTTCGATAAAAGCACTTAATTGATTGAATTACAAGTTTTAATAAGTTGGTGCCACCTTTCATTATGGGACGGTTGAGACTTTTTTAATTGTCATTTTTACAAAAAATTAATCAGCTCAAAATGAGAAAATTATTATTTGTATTGATGGCAATCTTAGCATTGCTTATAGGGGTCTATCCATTATTGTATGCCTTTGTAGAACATAAGCATACTTTCCTCAACTCTAAGTCGCCTGAAGTACTTCTTAATATGTTGTGGAGAACAGCATTTTGGGTCCATATTATCTTTGGAGGACTGGCATTATTCATTGGCTGGCGTCAGTTTGGAAGTTTATTTCGAAGTAAGTACGTGCGGATACACCGGATTCTGGGAAGGATATATGCAATTGCTGTGGTTATCAGCTCTGTTTCTGCAATATATCTGGGTTTTTATGCCAATGGAGGAATTATATCAGCAATTGGGTTTGTCTCTCTGGGATTGACCTGGCTGATGACGACGATAAATGGAGTTGTAAAGGCAAGAAAATCAAATATCATATTACATAAACAAATGATGACCTACAGCTATGCCTGTACATTTGCGGCCGTTACCCTGAGGCTCTGGTATCCCTTATTGAAATCTATAACAGCAGACCCCGTCGATTCTTATATTGCCGTTGCCTGGTTATGCTGGGTTCCCAATCTGCTCATTGCTTATTTTATAAATAGAAGATCAGCAAAGGTCGTGTTCAAATGACCTAAGCAATTGTTAAATCAAGATAAAGCTTTTGACAAATATGAAAACCGATAGAAATAAAATTATTTGATAACGGATGAATGCTCAAGGTTGCAATAAGCGGTATGCCTTTAAAAAATATCGGCAGGTAAAAATTACAAATTAAAAAAGTAAAATAAAATAAAAAACGATGGCTCAAATATATTTAGAAAAAAAAATGATGAAACGGTTTTTTAAATGGGTGAAAATGATTGGACTGGTATTTATCTCATTGGTCATTGTGTTACTCCTAACAGGATTTATATTTGAAAGAATATCCAGAAATAATGCTGAAAAGATCAAGCCTGATGGCAATTTTGTGGAGGTAGAAAATCATCTCATGCATTTCTATCAGAAAGGAAACGGAGGCCCGACTGTGGTCTTTGAAACGGCATTTGATCCCGCAGGTCATCTGCAATGGTACAACATCCAACAACAATTGCCAATTTCCTTCACCAGCATTTCATATGACAGGTCCGGAATTTTGTGGAGCGAGAGAGGTGAAAATCCAAAATCAGGTGAAGATGTGGCGAGAGAACTGCATCTTTTACTGGAGAAAGTTAACGCACCCAAACCTTACATCCTGGTAGGACATTCGTTTGGAGGGACACTGGTGCGCTTTTTTGACAACCGTTATCCCAAGGATGTCGGAGGCGTGATCCTTGTGGACAGCCAATATCCCGACGATCAGAGATTTTTGTCTCCCGATTTATACAAAATGGTCACTCAAGGACTGCCCGGCGGTTTTCTAAAATTTGCCAATACTTTCGGAATTGCGAGACTGATGTTCAAAGGGATGTTCCCGAATGAAAAACAATACAGATATCAGAACTCCATCATGCCGGCCTTACTTTTCAAAAGTGCAGACGCAGTATTGGAGGAGCAGGACGAGATGAAATGCATCAAAAATGAGGCATCGAAAATAAGATCGTTCGGTAATATCCCTCTTCTGGTTTTGACCGCAGCAGATGAAAAACGCTATGACGCAGCCATCAAGGACAAAAAATTAAAAACAGAGATGCTCAATGCCTGGTCTAAAATGCAAAAAGACCTTTTGCATCTTTCCACTGACAGCAAGCAGATTCTGATGCCTAAAAGTGGTCACTACATCAATCAGGAACAGCCAGAAGTTGTTGAGAAAGCCATCAATGAAATGGTGGATAAAATATCACAACCAAAATAGTATTACTGCTTAACAGTTCTAGCAAATTCCTGATTGAATCCTAAAGAAAATTAATTCTCTGGCAACAATATTGGTAAAAAAACCGATCATTTCTATTGAATGATTTCATTATTTTCGCATATACAAATCACATCATATGAGATACATAATCGTTCTTCTGTTTTTACTGCCGTTTAACAATCTTTTTTCTCAGCAGGCAGACATCAAAAAAGAAAAATGGCATTGGAATAACAGCAAAGTAAAACAAGATACCGTTGCAGGATATTGCCAGGTATTAAAGATTGACAATGTACTTTATATCTCAGGCGCCGTGGCAACGGAAATTACACCTGAAGGAATCACATCCCTGTATGATGACCTTAAAACTTCTTTGGCCAGTTTTGGAGCAACGTTCGAAAATGTGGTAAAAGAAAATCTGTATACCACGGATATAGATGAGATGAAAAAGCTTAATCACTTTAGGAAAAAGTTCTATCAAAATGATTTTCCGGCGGCCACATGGATTCAAGTACAAAGATTGTATATGCCTACAGCGAAATTAGAAGTCGAACTGATAGCACATCTTCCTAAAAAAGGAAAAGAGATGAGCCACTGAAATATCTGAATTCTATTCGCAAAACCTGAACAAACAAAATCAATGAAAAGTGTTGCAAAAGATCTGGTGCAGATGCAAAATAAAGACCTGACCACGAGGGAAAAATTATTGAAAGAAGGAAAGCTTTCAAGTGGTTATAATCCGTAAATGGAAAAAATGCACAAAGAAAACGCTCAATACCTAAAGAATATCATTGAGCAAATAGGCTTTCCTACGATCTCAAAAGTTGGAAAAGAAGCAAGTGATGCAGCCTGGCTGGTCATCCAGCATTCCATATCAGACCCGGAACTGATGAAAAGTGCTTACCAGTTGATGCTTGAAGATCAGGCTGACATCAATTTGAAAAATTTGGCCTATCTTTTTGACAGAATCCAGTTTTTTGAAGGCAAACCGCAGAGATTCGGAACTCAATACAACTCGGATGGAAGCATCTATCCAGTTGTCAATAAAGATGAACTTAATGAATTGCGAAAAAAATACAATTTACCGGAAATTGCTCAAAATGAAATCGATAAAATTCCATCTGTAGAAGATATAGAATCTATCGAGAATCAAAATCAGGACTATATTTTATGGCGACAAAGGGTGGGATGGAAATGAAATAGAGGATCCTCATTGAAATTTTAAAAAAATCAGTAGGATAAAAGAACTTATATGATGTAATCACAATAAGCAATATCTTTGTATCTGATCTCGATCTCAATGATCATTTTATTTAATGGAGGACAATGCAGTATCTTATCCGGTCTATTCGCCGGCATCTGTAATAGGGATCTTCAGTAATGCACTGAAGCTGAATGCAACGGTCAATTTGATCTATCTGAAAGGCAGGTATGCTTATGGAGGCGGCAAGTCCTACGGTAACTATTATTATGATCTTTTGTTTTCAGAAGGTGATCATACTTCGATCGGGATTCGTATTTCGTCACTGCTCAGGAGCAAAATCACCAACAATGAGATCTATACCCTCAGAGGGTTTATTGAGAAAAGCATTAAAAATTCTTCGATTGAACTACGCTTTGTGGTAGATGAGATCGTTCATCAGGAAGAAAGATCAATATCTGAGGAAGAGCTGCAGAAATATGGGCTCATCCAGAAAAAACTTGAACTGGGATCGAAGGACCTTGAGACGCTCATCAGGGATCAAATGCTTAAAGATGAAAAGATCAAGGTTGCCAATATCTATGGTAATAATGCCATCGTGCAAAGGGACTTTTCAGAGGGTCTGGATGTTTCGTCACAGTATTTTAAAGTTGATAATTACAACTGCAATATTACTTCGTCAACAGCGATCATTGCGACACTGAAAGAAATTACAGCTTTGGATTACGACATTGTTGCATTGGTAAGGGGAGGAGGCGACCGTCAGAGTATGGAAACCTTTAATGACCTGAGTTTGTCTGAATTATTTATTTCAATGAAACCGATTATGGTCACTGCAATCGGCCATACGGTCGATGAAACATTATTGGATAAGCTGGCTGACAAACGCTTTCATTTACCGCACGATTATGGTGTGGGATTGCACGCCATTGCTGAAAAGCTTTCTCACGAAAGATCGAATTCGAGGGCTCTGCTCATCAATGAGGTGAAAAAAGATGTGTCGAAGCAGTTTTCAGAGCAGGTGGAGACCTTAGAAAAGCAACTCAAGAAAAAAAATGAGGAGTTCACTGAAGCTCAGAAAACATATAAGGAACAGAGCGAGGCACATAATAAGACCTTTTCAGATCAGTTGAAGGTCAGAAATGAAGAATTTCAAAAACTTCAGTACTCTTCATCAAAACAACTCGAAGAACTACAAAAGAATTTTCAGGAGCAACAGAAGCAACGTCTCGCAGAAATGGAGAGCTACAAAAAAGAGATCGTTGTTCTGCACGAGAAGAATGTACAGTCTGCTATCAATGAAAAGACATCGTCTTTGCTGGTCAATCTGGAAACATTGAAACAGGAAAATGTCAGGTTGAATCAGGAAGTTCAAAATAATAAAACTGATTATGTCAAGATCATTATCGCATTTGTTCTGGCATTGGTCATCGGATTTGTTTTGGCAAAATTGATGTAGAATGGAAGATCTTGCATTAATTTTTCACAACGCTTGAAATATTACGACATGTGCGGTATTATTTAAGACGTCTCATTGGAAATTTCCGACGTTCATCTTTTCCATTTCTTAATCCTGAGATCTCAGCCTGCAGAGAATCATTACCAATCCTTACATAAGAAATAATCTGTGGGAAATCGTGCATTTTATTCTCGAAGGTCAATGCAGGTCCAGAAATTTTCTTTTCCGAAAACCTGACCGGAGCACCGCTGTTCTGATCTTTAACAGCAGGAATATAAAAAAGTTTCCTGTGTTCGTTAATGAGTCGTATGGTCTCAAAGATCATGGTATCCTTATTCTTGATCATATAACTATAACCGCTTAATTCATTACGATTTGTTTTTTTCCAAGTCTCGTAGATGCTTCCTTTCGAGGTTTTATGTTCCCACGTTCCAACAAGCCATTCCGCATTTTTGATGCTGTATGTATTTTTTATGGTACAGCTGCAAAGCATTAGCAGGGCAGCAACAATAGAACAGTTTCTTTTTCTTGTCATCATTTTTTTATTTTATCGAAGATGCTTAGGCAATTCATTGTTACTGAATCATCAGATTACAACGCGAAGTTGCGGTATCTTCTGCAGACAAAATTGTAAAAATGCGACACGATCATTCCCCGATAAAAAAAGAACTCATTTTCAAATGCTTTCCGTAATATTCTTTGGGTGTGACCCCAACGAATTCTTTGAAATCTTTTATGAAGTGGGCCTGATCATAATAGTCATTCTCGTAGGCCAGAGAAGTAAAGGTAGTTGATCCCTTTGTCAACAGATTATTGAGCGCTGCCTGAAAACGGATGATCTTTGATAATTTTTTTGGGCTCAATCCAATGGCCAAATGAAACTTACGTTCCAGCTGCCTGCGGTTGACATTGATTTGGCCGGAAAGTTCATTGATGGAAAGCTGTCCATTACCCGTTAAGACTTTATCTACGGTTGTTCTCACAATATTATTGATTGCATCCGCACGTTCCAGCCTGTTCAGTAAGAATATTTCGATCAGATTGATCCTTTCCTGTACCGAATGCGCATTTAATATTTTTTCCTCAATATCTTTCCCATCCCGATCGAAAAGTCTTTCTAATGGAACAGCAGTATTTTCCATTTCCTTTATCGGAATCGAAGTTAATGGCAAAAAACCATAGGGATGGAAACGGACAGAGAAGATATCCGTCTTACCTGTAGGTTCTATTTCAAGTGGACGTGTCAACTGGCCAATAACAAAACACCTTGGCTGGATCACAATATTTCCGTCACCGGTGTACTGCTTATAAAGATCTCCATGATGGAAGATCATTTCCATACATCCATCTGGAATGATCGATTGCTTTTCAAGTCGATCACATCCCGAATCTTCCATTGTCCAATAGCATTTGACAAGCATCTTCAATTCTTGGTGCGGGTCAAATGTCTGGTAATTCATCGGGTTTAATTTTCCATAAAAATAAAAAAAATAGGCTAAACTTGATCTGAGAATATAGATAATTCTTTGCAATACCATTATATTTGCCCTCCAATTTAATTTTCTCATATTATGAAAGAACTTATCGAAAAGATCAATGCAGAATTTGAAGCATTTTCAACTGAAGCGAATCAACAATCGGAAAAAGGAAACAAAGCAGCAGGAACAAGAGCAAGAAAATCAGCCCTTGAACTAAGCAAACTGTTTAAAGACTTTAGAAAAGTTTCAGTTGAAGAATCAAAAAAATAACATTTTCAAATAATAAACCCTTCATTCCTGAAGGGTTTATTATTTAGAGGGTGACAGATTATAGTTCAGAATATTGCTTTAGTATAATTGATCTAAAAAACATATATACTTCACGAAACAGAAATCTGTGCACCCGTAATCTACGCTGCATCATCAGAAGCAAGAAATAAGGCCGCTTTTACAATTTGTTCCGGCTGTATTGGATTGTATTTTATTTTATTAAAATTATAATAATTTCATTCATTTTTTGTAATTTCAGGAAAATTATAACAGTACATTTCATTAATTTATTGAATATGATATCGGCCTGTATTTATGGATACCTATACTATCAACAACATTGTTCTTTATCGTAAGATAGACTGGAAACTGTCAAATGACTTTTTCTATCTCACGCAGATACCGACGACATTCGAGCCTTTTACAATACATCCTAATTATTATTCCTTCGGCATCATTAACCAAGGTTCCATGAAGATCGAGATTGATGATCAACTGCACGATATAACTCATACATCCTTTATGATCTACCGTCCCGAACAGACCTTGAAAATAGTCACAATAGAACCTGATACCGAAGGTGCTTTTATCCTCTTTACGAGAAGATTTATTCAAAATTTTCAACCTTCCCTTGATGCATTTTTTACCAATACTTTTTTACATCAATACTTCGATTCTCATTTTATGATCAATAGAAAAGATCATCATCATCTTTCTATTATATTCAAAAAGATATTCGATGTGCTGTCTTCCATATATACCGATCGATGGGAGATTTCTGCCAGAAGCCTTATTCTTACTCTGATCAATGAAACAGACATTATCCTTAAAAAGTATAAAAGTTCGGCTATTCCCATTTCAGCAAAGGAAAATCTTACTTTGAATAAGTTTAAGGTCCTGGCGAAAGAAAATTTTTCAAATCAGTTTCCCATTACATTTTATGCGGATCAGCTTAATGTAAGCGTCAGTCAGCTTTATAAAATATTTAGAAAACAAGACCAAAAGCCTCCCTCTTTCTACCTCAATGAGCTTTTGCTGCAGGAATCAAAATTCCTTATTTCCAATTCTGAATATAATATAAGTGAGATTGCCCGTCAATTATCTTTCGGTGATATTCATACTTTCAGCAGGTATTTCAAAAAACATACGGGTTTGTCGCCATCTGCATTTCGTTTGGCAGAAATCAGTTGGATAGAAAAAGACAAATTTTAAACAAATTCTGGCAAACACCTGTAGGGCAAGGCTGTTTATCTTTGATTTATAATTTAATTAAAAAAATCATATGAGCAGATTAGAAGGCAAAATTGCCATTATTACAGGAGCTTCTCAAGGTATGGGAGAGTCTCACGCCAGAGAATTTGTAAAAGAAGGTGCAAAAGTGGTACTTACTGACCTTAATGAAGAGCGTGGAGCAAAGATAGCGGATGAGTTGGGGGAAAATGCAATATTCATCAAACAGGATGTTACCAGAATTGAAGATTGGAAAAAGGTTGTGGACGAAACAGAATCTAAATTTGGAAATATAAATGTCCTTGTAAACAATGCGGGAATCTTAGGTCCTATCAAGACCATTACAGAAATTTCTGAAGCTGATTATCTTAAGGTTATTGAGATCAATCAAAACAGCGTTTTTTATGGAATGAAATATACAATCCCTTCAATGCTGAAAGCTGGAATAGGTTCCATTGTAAATATTTCTTCCGTTGCCGGAATTGTGGCGATTCCAGGATATCCTAGTCTGGCATATATGGGAAGTAAATTTGCTGTGAGAGGCCTTACCAAAGCTGCTGCCGTTGAATATGGAAAGAGCAATATCAGAGCAAATTCAGTGCACCCGGGATATATCAAAACACCTATGATGATTGAGGCAACAGATGAAGACGGAGGTGGTGCCGGTGATGCAACGCCATTGGCAAGAATGGCAGATGCAAGAGAGGTAAGCAATCTTGTTATATTTTTAGCATCGGATGAGTCTTCGTTTCTTACCGGAACAGAACAGGTGATTGACGGCGGTATGAGTATTCAATAGAAAAAGCTTAAGTCAAACTGAAAGTCAGTTATAAAAACTTCCAGATTCTAAAAGCACATTTTATAATATTAAAAAAGAGCAGGATATTTTTCTGCTCTTTTTTAGATACTTACGAAACTAAATTAATAAGAGCCGATTATCATACATACCACGGAATGATAATTAAAAAGTGAGAAGAATGAGTAAAAAGAACCTTACCGTTAAGGATCATCAATGTTTTGGTGATCGAAATGCTGGAAATTATACTTCTTTTTTATGCTGGTAATAGCTATAACACTATAATTTTTTTAAAAAAATAATCTCTTTTTTTCTTAAATTCAACTATTTTCTCAGGAAAAATTATTATGATTCTCAAATGCAATCAGTAATAAAGGTAATAAAGCTGTTGTTATCAATGAAAAACAAAAGAAAAAAATTATTAATGGATTTTTACGATGATCCTTTTTCTTTTAAAAGAACCAATTTGAAAAATAGCTCCAATCTGAATATTAATATCGGAGGTAAACAAATCAGCAATATCGAAGAACTGAATGCTCAGGTAGACAAACTGACGGCACTTATAAGAAAATATAATAATCCTGTTGAGGATGATAAAGCAATAAAATATAAGTGATAATATTTTTACTTGTAGACTTTACTGGTTTATTAAAAAAAATATGAACCCATAACCAAAGAAATATCGAAACATGTAGTGGAAGATTTGGAAAGAATTGTAGAACTCAATAATTGTTAAATAGGTTCTCTAAAAAAAATTATCTGTGAATTAACTCATTTTATTCAAATCTAACAGGAATTACCAGCACAATTTTATCAAAAATTTGTAGTCTTTTGTAATTTACTTTTAAATATATAAAAATAATCGGCTTTTCGATAGGATGTTTATTGGCTACGTTTGTCTTTTAATCAAATAAGAATAAGTAAAGGTTTTGTAATAGTTTCAGTGAGGATTTTAGAAATTTCTGCAACGTAATTTTACACTAATCTTGATTTTGGAATTATTTATTGAAGAAAAAACCTCCTAATAACCTCCATTACATTTTTATGAATATTATCCAATTTTTTTTATGGCTGCATCTATTTGCCTTATTATAAGCAAGATACAATGATATCATTATTTTTTTTAAAATAAACTGTAATAATTTCAAGTTGCCGCTCTCTAATCATTAGAAGCTTCAAAAAAATCATTAGTAATTTATAATTTAAAAAAAATGAAAAAAATAATCTTAATTGCAATAATCTTTCTAACTCAAATAATTTATGCACAATCAAAATATTCTTTTGCTGTCAAAAGCTTAGGTAAAGGTATACCGATTATTATGATACCGGGATATGGCTGTGGTGGAGAAGTTTGGAATGAAACGGCTGAAAAACTAAAAAATGAGTATGAATGTCATATACTGACATTACCTGGATTTGCAGGTCAAAAATCTATAAATGACCCAATACTTGAGACTGTAAGAGGTGAGGTAATTTCATATATTAAAGAAAAAAAATTAACAAATACAATTTTAATGGGACATAGTTTAGGCGGCTTTATGGCTTTGTGGATTGGAAGTTCAGATCCAGCTCTATTCAGTAAAATCATTGTAGTTGATGGATTGCCTTTTGTCTCAGCTGTCGGAAATCCATCTTTAACAGCAGAAAAAGCGAAATCTGTTTTTAATAAAGATGTCATCATTAAACAAATGCAGGATATGTCTGATGAAACATTTAATAAAAACTCCGAAATTGGTGCGCAATCTATGGTCACTGATGAAGAGAATGCTAAAGATATTGCTCAGTGGGGCAAAAAATCTGACCGAAAAACATTAGCTTCTGTTTTTTACGAAATGTCCACAGTAGACCTTAGGGACTCTATTACTAATATTAATGTGCCGGTTCTTGTACTGGGAAGTAATCATGGAACAGTAAAAGAAACGCAGGAACTTTTTGAAATTCAATATAAAAACTTAAAGAACAAAACAATTCATATAACAGATTCTAAGCATTTCATCATGTTTGATAAACCGGAATGGTTATATAACGAAATAACTTCTTTTGAATAAAATGTTGAAAAATAGATGAGTAAAAAAGAAAATTTTGAAAGTATTTACAGACAATATTCACCTGGTATCAAAAGGGTGTGTTTTAACTATACGGGTGATGAACTACTGAGCGATGATCTTTTGCAGGAAACGTTTATAATCGTTTGGAAAAATTTCGATCAATTCAGAAACGAATCTAAAATAAGTACCTGGATTTACAGAATAGCTGTGAATATCTGTTTAACAAGTATTAAAAAAAGAAAAAAAGAAATTTGGGTATCTGATGGTCATCTGAACTCAATAAGCGAAGAGGAAACATATGACAATACTAAAGATCTTAATTTTTTAAATAAGTGTATCACTGAACTTAAAGAAGCCGATCGAATCATCATAACACTGGTCCTGGAGGAAAAGCCCTATGATGAAATTTCAGAGATAATGGGAATTTCAGAAAATAATCTTAGGGTAAAGATTCACAGAATAAAAAAAGAATTAACCGAAAAATTTAAACAAAATGGAAGAATTTAAAGATATCCAAGCCCTTTGGAAAGATAATCTAAGCGCAACAGACCCAAATAAACAACTTAAAAGTAAAATAATTAAAAGCGGTAAAGAAAAGATTGAAATGTCTTACATACTTGGAGCTTTAGTTTTGTTCATTATGGGAATCATCAATATACTGCTTATAAAACAAGGTCAATACGGAAATTATAATTTGATTAAAAGTATTTTCTTTATTCTAATTTCTGTTTTATGTATTGTACAAAGCGGTCTATATTTTACTTACTTTAAAAAAGTGAAGGCAATCAATCAAATTGAAATCCCGCCAATTCATTTAAAACAATGGATGGATTTTCAAAGATTCAGGAAAATAATAATTCATAGAAATCTACTTATTTTTAATTTGATGCTAACACTGATTGTGAATATGCTTATTGTTGTGTATATACCAAACATTTCACCGGAAAAAACCATTTTAGCCTTTTTATTTGTAAATATTTGGATTCTGTATGCCTATTTTTATCTAGGCAAAAAGGAGGTGAAAAAGCAAGTGGATAGCATCAATGAAATAATAAATAATCTTAAAAATGTAGAAGACCAGTTGAATTAAAAATTCTCGGATAGTGATGAACGATATTTAAATTTTTATTGTGGGATTTTAAAGTTGACCATTTTTAAGTTTGAATGATAAGGGAATAAAAGACGGTTATTTATATTCTAAAAACTAAATTAGAAGTTAAAAGTCTCAAAAAACGATTAAATGGCTCAATATTTTCTAATATACCGTAAGAATTGTAATTAAAAAAAATAAAAATGGTAGTAACTGTCTTCAGTTGTTGTCATTTTTTTTGCTTTTACCCATAACCTTAGAAATATCGAAACATTTGTTGGAAGATTTATAAAGAATTGTTGAATTAAATAATCCTTCATGTCCTAACTGGAAAAATTATTTTTGAACTGTTTAGACATTAAAGGAACAGAAGCGAATAAGGAAAATAAAATAAGGAATACTTGTATATGGTGAATCGTATAATTAAACTACATGCCATATATAATTAATAAATCTTGTAATTTTGGTTTTCATAAGTAGTTTTTTATTGATAGAAAAGCTGTTACCGCAAATACATTACAATATTTAGAGTTTATCGTTCATTATCTCGTCATTGATTTGCGACTTTCCGTAAGACCCGCCTTTTGAATTTTGAAAGCGTCCGAAAATGATATTGTCATTAATGATGAATTCTTTTAATCCCAATAGAATAGGATAAATATTACAACGACCTTTCCTCAACCATTTCATCTGGCAGATCCTCATTTTTTTAGTAACCTATTCCGGCTGGATAATAACAAAATGAACCAAAGGAAATTCCCTTTTTATATCCTCACGAATACGCTTTATGGCTTCAGTGATCTCCTCAGTATCAAGATGGTCTGCAAAATCGATGATGAGCATCAATACAACTTCCTCGGGTGACTGGTAAGTAGATAATATATTTTTTGTTCTGACCACGGCAGCGTCTTTTTCAGCCAGTTTCGCAATCTTATCTCTCGTTTCCGGGGCTATTCCTTCACCCATCAATAAGCTTCTGCTTTCTCTGGCCAGGATAAAAGAAACAAACACCAGTATCAATCCTACAATGATCGAGGCAAGCCCATCAAGCTCAGGCATCTGGAAGGAGTGACTGATTCCCATCAGTACCATCACAACGATAAGACCAGCGACTGCGGCACCATCTTCAAAGACTACGAGAAAGCTTGCGGGGTCTTTGCTTTTGATGATCGCATCCCACCATTTCAGACCGTTACGGGTTTTGTTGAATTCTTTAACTGCAATATATAGAGAAGTACCCTCGAAAATTAGTGAGAGAACCAATACGATATAATTCCAGAAAGGATCTTTCATCAATTCGGGCTCCAAAATATGTAAGATACCCTGATAAATGGATAACGCACCACCAAGACCAAATATCAGTATCGAAACGACAAAAGACCAGAAATACAATTCTTTGCCATAGCCGAAAGGATGATATTCATCTGCCGGCTTCTTGCTCCTTTTCAATCCATATAATAACAACAGTTGATTGGTAGTATCCACAGTGGAGTGGATCCCCTCAGAGATCATAGAAGAGCTGTTGGTGAATGCCCCTGCGATAAACTTCGTCAACGCGATGAGCAGGTTGGCGGCAAGTGCACTATAAATTGATTTACGATTGTTGGCCATTTATGGAATTAAGGTATTAGCAAGATTATTGGAACTCTTCAGAGTATGTAGCTCATTTTACAATTTGTTGACCAATTACCTCTTCATTCCAGAAATAATACGTTCTCTGTGAAGAAAGCCCCAGTCTGCTATGGTGCTCGTGAGCTGTTTTAGTGATTCTCCGTACTCGGTTATTTGATATTCCACAGCGACCGGCGCTGTGTTAAGAACTTTACGATTGATCAGTTCATTGATCTCGAGGTCTTTCAACTCACGGCTGAGCATCTTGCCGGAAATGCCTTTGACCTCTTTCAGCAATTCGGAATACCGCATCGGCCTATAGCAAAGACAGGCAATAATGGACATCTTCCATTTCCCGCTTAAAATTTCCATTGTATCACTGATCGCCAATATTTTTTGACTGCAATCTTTTACCAGATCAAATTCTTGTTCCATACCATTCACTTGGTTACCCGTTTGTCCCTATAACTTTTTGTCACTTAGTTACAAAGATACACATTGAAGAAATAACTTTGCCCATTCAATTTATAAATAAAAAAATGGAATTAATCAAAAACCTGAAATGGCGTTATGCCGTCAAGAAATACTCAGATGAGAAGGTCAGTGAAGACAAGGTTGATCAACTTGTTGAAGCCATCAATCTTACAGCTTCATCCTGCGGAATACAGCCCTACCGACTGTTTGTCATCACCAACCCCGAAGTAAGGCAAAGATTGGGAGCAGGGTCATTCAATGCACAGATCCATGCTTCTTCTCACTTACTGGTCTTTGCCGGATTCAATGAAATAACCAGTGAGTACATCAGAGATTATGTTGAGATGACGGAACAACAGCGAAATTTAGAAAATGGAACATTGGACGTGTTGAAGGATACGCTGATCGATTATTTCTCTGTCCAGACACCCGGACAAAATGTGATCTGGTCGGATAAACAAGCGTATATCGGTCTGGGAACGGCTTTGATTGCTGCGGCAGAACTTAAAGTGGATGCAACGCCTATGGAAGGCTTTGATCCCAAACTATTTGATGAAGTTTTAGGTCTATCCGAAAAGGGGCTCCACACTTCAGTTATCTTATCATTAGGCTACCGGGATGAAGCTAATGATTTTCTGGCATCCATGCCAAAAGCCCGTTTACCCATCAATGAATTTTCGACCAGAATTAATTAGTGAGCTAACTGCTGGAAATTATTTTTAACCTCTTCTAATTTTGAGGTAACTACAACAGCCCTGACATTCGGGGCTGTTGTTTACTTTTGTGATTTGTCGCATTGCAAATAAACACAATTTGAGTTGCTGTATCATAATTATGCAGCAATAACATTGGTGATATCTCTACCGGGTATAAAGAGCTACTAGCCAACTACTATTAAAACTCTAGCCATTGTATGAAAGCGGATACTTTTTCTTTGCTAACAAATACTTCCTTGCTGTTATTAAATTTAAAAGTGAGGCCCAGTTTTCTGTAGGGGCCTTGCCATGCCTGCAAAATGGATTCGCGGTTAATTAAATATTGGCGGTTTACTCTAAAAAAATTATTACCCAACATATTTTCCATCTCTTCCAAAGACTTTTGCAAAATGTAAATGTCTTGGTCTAATGTTGTCAGATATACGATAGAATGTTCAATGAAAATAAAAGCAATCTGGTCTGCTGCAATGGGCAAAATTTTATCTCTATGCCGAACAACTATTGAGGATATTTTATTGCTTGATGTCAGATGGCTGTAATCGATCGGTTCTATACCGATGGTTGAACGGGTTAATGATTTCTGCATCCAAAGATATTTATCCAGGGCTTTATGAAGTGTTACGAGGCTAAAGGGTTTCAATATATACATCAGCCCGTTATTTTCAAATGCTTCTAACGCGTATTCGTCATAGGCAGTACAAAATATAACAGGAACTCTGATTTCGACTTGCTTAAAGATCTCGAAGCATTTACCATCTTTCAGCTCAATATCACAGAAAATCAGGTCGAGTTCTAATCCTTTACTGAAAAACTCGATACTTTGTTGAACAGAGGAAAGAATAGTTACGATCTGAATATCGGAATTAACTTTTGTAAGGGACTGAGCGAGATCCCGAGCCATTAGTTCTTCGTCTTCTACGATTACTACTTTCATTAGTTTAATTTAAATTTTACCATAAAGTATTCCAGAGTTTCTTCGATTTGCATTTTGTGACCAGACATCATTTCATATCGCTCCGACAGGTTGAAAAGCCCAGTACCTATCGTGTTTGAATCATATTTCTTTTTTGAAATATTGTTTTGAATGATCAAAAAGTTGTTTTCCGTGTAGATGGATATTTGTAGCGGAGATGAGGGAGAAAAGATATTGTGCTTAATGGCATTTACTGCCAGAGGCTGTAACGAGAATGATGGTAACGTCATGTATATAACATCATTCTTTTCAATATTTATATTCCACTGTATAGCTTCCGAAAAACGAATCTTTTGCATGTTCAGATAATTCTCGAATATTTCTATTTCTTTTTCAACGTTGGAGATTCCTGAACTGTCAATTTTGATAGAGCTTCTCAGAAATTCTGACAGCTGTACCAGGTACTCTTCTGCTGCTGCCGGGTCATCTTTGTACAACACTTTAATTGTATTCAACGAATTAAAAAGAAAATGTGGCTGAATTTGCTGCCTTAGCCGCAAGTTAGAAGCTTCAGAATTTTTCAATTTTAAATTCGTGATCTCTAACTCTTTATTATTCTGATCCAATTTTATCATTACGAAATTATGCACCAGCATCAGGAATGTATTGAAGGCCAAAATTTCAATTGAAAATGACAGTAAATTTTTTGTTTTCCACAACTGTGACTCAAAACCTCCTAAAACAGAAGTGATAGAGTAGAATAAGGCAAAGGTCACGAATCCGGCAATATAACTTACGATATATCTCGTAAGTTCAAAGCTGATATTGTTTTTTCGAAATTGTAAGCTGCAAATCCTGAAAATATAAAATAATATCATATTGTTTGTGATCACATACAATAATGACATCAGGGAATAGATTGCAATCTCTTCAGATCCCAAACTTATCAAGAGTCGTAGAAAGAAAAACATGAAGACTAGTCCTATAATCACCATATTGATTTTCAACACTTCTCTGAAATTTGTTTTCAAGAAGATTTTATAAAATCTATTAGTATTCATTGTAAGAAAATTCGTGTTGAGTACATGATTAATCAATATAAATATATCTAAAAGATTCCATTTACGTACTTATTTCGACCTGAATCTTAATAGGAATTCAAGAGTTAAAGCTCCTTTGCAATCTGTCAGGATTTTTAACTCTTGAATGTGTACGTATTTATTTTACAATTACCCTCACACGGTCCAAATTCTGGATTAAGGTGAAAGGTGTTTTTTTTTCGCCATTTCGTTGCGATATTACACGGACAGTGGTAAAATAAGTGCCCTTCTTGAAAAACCTGTGTTTTGATTCTGCATAATACACATTTGCATTTTCCGTCCTTTTAAATTTTCCTGTTTTAAAAAGGCCTTTATTTTCAAAATCCCATTCAACCTTTACAATTTCACCGGTATTTTCAGGGACCTCTACGTTCAGTGTAAAAGAAACTTTATCTCCCACATTCATTATTACAGCTCTTTGATGTTCAGCCAAAAGTTTTGGAACTGGTTGTAATCCTCCTCTTTTAGAAGCTGTTGCCGGCAATATAACTTGTCCCTCTACAATTGTATAATTACTTGTTGCCGGCGGGTCAATACCTTTTTCCACCCATTGGCTCAGATCTCTCAGAGCCTGTTGCAAAGTGCCAATATAACTAACTGTTCTGTCAGGATCTTCCTGTTTTGTAAGGTCACCGTGTAATGCACGGTCAGTATACCATAGTCTGAAGTTGTCGTCTGCTTTATCTTTTAATTGTTTCCTAACCTCTCTTGCATACCAGTCTGCATTCCAGGGAAGTGCTTCACGATCCCATAATGAAGCCAAAATGATGACCTTCCCCTTTAGTTTTCCAGAAGGTAAAACTCCCGAAGCAGATTTTGTAAATAATGGTCCGATCATGACAGATCTCTGTGGAAAAAGAGGTTTTCCGTCTTTTGCGATAAACTGTTTCCAGGCAGGATAATCAACAGTATCCGGCACCTGATGGCGGTGATAGGTTTGAGCTGCTAAAAAATCAGAATTGTCAAGCTGTACCTGTTCGCCTGGTTTAAGATTGTGTAAAAATGGGTACGTACCCACACCGATGATTATTTTATCTCCATCTACTTTGGTTATCTGAATTTTGCTTCCTTTGAATTGTCCACCTAAAATCTTTAGGTCACCACCTAAAAAATTGACCTGGGGCAAAACCTCTTCCAATTGAATTGCAACGGGAAACTTTTCAGTCTTTCCTTGCCCTTTCCATGCTAAATCTGCAGATCCTCTTTCATTAACAGCAGGAGCCGGTATCAATCCCATTTTGACAGCCTCTTCCTCATAGATCAATGCTTTAATTCTGCTTTCAACTTTGAGCCTGTCCTTAAGTATTGATTCTGGATTATCAAATCCCAAATAACCTTTTTTGTTCCAAAAATCTTTGCTAAAATAATCTGGATCCGCTGACACCACCCCCGGATATACAGCAGAAAAACCGTGAACACCCATAGTCTTATATCCAAACCAGGACTGTGGAGGAAATCCCATTTTTGTTACCTCAGACAGAGCTTTGCGTTCTTCATCATTTAATCCCTTGTACATATCACCACTTCCACCCGGTTCAAGCGCATCGATGATCTGGGGAAATTTTTTGTTTAATATGCGCATCGCATGCATCCTGACCGTAAACATATTAGGTATAGCCATAGGAGAGCCCACTACAAACGGAACAGCGCCATCCCAGGCATCTGTATTTTCTATGCCACCGATTGTTCTGTATGCGCCTCCGCTTCCACCAAAGGCATATCCGTAAGTACGGTGCATCCCGAAGATTTCAGAGGCGACAACTTTACTGTATCTTGCTGCAGCAGCATTCGCAAGGTAAGCGGTGATCAGTGCACTTTCACCAGTCTTTAGGGTGCCACCGCCGTTGGTTTCTATAAAATAAGCACCACTTGCAAGGGAAAAACTGATCTTATCCTCTTCACCAGTCTGGTTTTGGGATAGGTTTTCATTGTCAGGTGCAGGGGTAATGTACTGGAAGAACCGATTCTCATATTGATGTCTTTCAGGAAAATAATAAGAGAATTTTGTATCTGTATTTTTAAATCCTCCGTGTACATATAAATGCCTTACGGGTTTTGTACGCCACTCTTTTATGTCCACATAAGGTTCATTGAACATACGATCCAAAGTGTCAGTCTGTGCATATGAATATTGAGTTGTTACGAGACTGATAACTGATATTGAAAACGTTATAATATTTGTCTTGATGTTGTGTAATGTCATAATCTTAATTATTTATTATTGATATTTAATTCCGCTCCCCCTCTAATAGTGCCAAGCACCTTGCCGGACAGGTTAAAAAGCACTGTAGTGTTGCCATAATTTTTTTCTCGTTTTACTTGATTATTTATAAATAACTATGGTTACGAAATCAAATGTAGAGACAAACTCGATTTGCAAAGGTGAAAAATACGTGAAATGGACAATAACATATGCGAACCGTCACAACTGAAAATTTGAAAAATATTGAGTAGCATAATAACAGTGCTTAGCTAAAGCATTTGTGAGTCCTTAATCTAAGTAAAGCCCAATGGAATAAAATTTCCCAGTAAATATGCATCTTATGACGATTCATTTTTAGTAGGTCTTGAAAAAATTAGCAGTTGCAACAAAGCGTGGTGGTATTGCAGTGATTCTGCAATCTATCATTCAGGAAATAAAGCTATTCCAATCACGATGTTCTTAGTAATTCCTGCGATCCAATCTAGGTAGGTTATAACGTCAAAGACCTTAGACGTATCAACAAATGACGGATCAAGAAATGGAATATCGCGTAACCATATCACATCAATACCAGATTCATCAGCAAGCTGAACCAGTCTTTCAAAATCTTTGGTTTCAGGAATCTGATGGTCTTGATAACCTTATATCGGTGCTAAAAGACTGGAACTTATTTTTAACTTTTTTAAATTTTGAGATGACTAAAACAGTCCTGACATTTGTCGGGGGGCTGTTATGTACTTCAATGATTAGTAGCATTGTAAGTAAGTTCAATTTAATTATTAAAACTATTTGGATGGTTCAATGTTATTTTGATCTGAATAATATGTCGACTTTCTTTTTAACCTTTTCGTTAGGACTCACCTTATAAAACTCTTTTAGTAAATCCAGAGTGGTGGGTTTCTTAGGATATTGATTGTGTAAAAGAAAGTTTTTAAGGGCTGTGTTTACTTTATCTTCACCGATTATCTCACTCAATTTTACCATCGCCACTGCGCCTTTAGAATATGAAATGTGGGTGTTTTCTCCCGTAACCTTGTAGAGTGCCTGCATCTCAGACAGACCTTTTTCATTATCATAAATTTGCTGATGAACGTTTATTCTTTCCATCATTTTTTCTTTACCGTGCATCTTTTTGTAAAGCATCATTTCAGTGTACATGGCTAAAGTTTCGGTCAGCATCACGGCACCTTCTCTATCATCGGGATCGATCTGGCTGTTTCCCCACCAGAGATGTGACAATTCGTGCCCGGCAAGTTCATTGACGACATCCTGATTCAGATCCGAATTAATATTGGCGTGAAACAGCATATCTTCCGTCATAAAAATCGATGAAGGATAAGCGGTAGCTGCAAAACCTTTCGTGAAGGATGAAACTTCTGCAAAATTGATGGTTATGAAAGGATATTTACCAAAATTTTGTGTGCAGTAATCTAAAGTGAGTTTCGCATTTTCAATCAGATGATTCACATTTTCAGGATGTTTTTCGTTATAAAAAATGTTGATGCTTATTCCTTTATAAATGGTAGTTTTTATTTGATATTTTGCCGAAGAAACAGCGAAACGAAACGGAATATTTTCAGCTTTATACCGAAAATATGTTCTGTTATTTTTACTATAATGTTGAATTAGATCTCCGGTTCCTACAGCAGTCTGGTCTCTTTCTGTGGAAATGAGCATATCCAGATTAACGAAATCCTTCTTGAACACTTCCGGAGCTTCCAACTTTTTTAATTCCGATTGTTTTCCCAATTTAAATTCAGTCCGTTTTTCTTCATCTTCAATTTCATTAGTAGCTTGATAACCGAACGTTGGGAAATAACGGCTGATTCTCATAAAAGAACCATTTTCTAAAATAGCGTTAAATGAATCATGACCATTTACCGCAGACCAATGATAGGAGGTTTTAAAATCAAGACTGGCTGTTTCTCCAGGCTGTAAGGGCTGTTTTAAATATATTTCGGTGACTTCCTGATCGATCTTTTTTGAGTCATAATTGGTATTGAAAACTGCAGATTCTATTTTCAGCTTCGGATGAAAATTAATTAAAATCTTATGAATTGGTCTGTCGGTTAGATTGATCAGTTGATATTTCCCATTAATCATATAAGAATTTTCAGATGGATAAAGCTGAATTTCTGTAATCATGTCTGTAATTGTTGGCTGTGCAAGATTTTCATAATGTTTGAAATTCTTTTCGTAATTCGCTGACTGTAATAATTTTTCATCTTCACTTTGTGGAACATAGCCTTTCATAAAGAAACCTCCAGTAAAAACTCCAATTGATAATAAAATGACTGTAAAAATGATTTGTCTGACATTCCATTTTTTAGTTTTGATAAATTCACTAATCATCCACAAAAAAGCAATCAGTCCGAACCCGAATAGAAGTCTTTCAGCAAAAGCCGAAGCATAAATTCCATATCCGTTGAAGTCACTATAAGCTCCTTTATAATCTGAAAAAATCCTTAATAACGGATAAGAAATGATCTTCTTAGAAACTGGTCCGGCGAAAGTAAAGCCTGCAAGAACGGAAACGTCCAAAGCAACAAACCGATTTTTGATATTGTCATTGATCAATAACATAAAAGCTGAGAAAAAGATCAGGGGAAAAGTATTGAAAAGGACTGTTCCCAGATAAGCATTCCAATCGATATAAAAGTAGTTGTAACCGATCTGAAATGCTAATCCTTCTAAAATTAGAATCGCTGTAAGAAAGAATAATAAAATAGTGATAGAAAGAAAATGCCCGCTCAACTTTCTTTTAGAGAAATAAGCACTTTTTTCAATTAGTGAAAATCCAGACGAATGGCTTCTCCAATAGAGATCGTTGATGAAATAAATGACGATCAGCATTCCAAACAAATGAAAATTCTCCGAAATAGTGGTCGACATCAGTCCTGAACTTGCGTATTTCTGGGGAAGACGGATTCCTTTTTCGATCTCGGCGTACATTTCCATTCCGACAAAAAATAAGAGCAATATCGAAACGGCGACAATAGTGATGCTTTTAAAAAGGTAAATGAGGTCGATTTTTGCAAATGATACAACAGATTTTATCCCGGCAGAAATTCCAAATACTGATCTTGTGGTAGTAAATTGTTCCAAATTATGACTGAAAGAAACATTTGTTATCGGGTTTTTGTTCTTCTTTTTACTTTTATTTTGAGAAAATATTGAGAAAGAAAACAATCTATAAGTCAATAATAAAAGCAGGATTGACATCATCAGAAAAACGATTCTGTTGATCAATAAATATCCTGAAAACGGAACAATCATTTCATTCTTTTGTTGAGCTGATAACGTTCTTGCTTCAAAAAAATAAGATGACATTCCGAAAGGATCGATCAATGCCGACAATTGCTGTGTTTCCAACGATTGTGGTAAGCTTCCTGCCATAAACGGCGAATTCGAAAATACGAGAATAATCATATAAAGCACGTAAAGAAACAGTCCGCCGACAACGACCAAAAGCTTTTTCTTCGTAGTGAACGAGATGAAAAACAAAAAACTGCACACTATAAAACAGTTGATTCCTCCGAAGATCAAAAGAGGGTAGAAGTAATGCCAAAAATGAAAATAAGGTTGGATCTCACTTCCTGTGCGCAAATTTTGCCCGATCACAAATCCGATCATCAAAAATGTAAAACTTAGAAAAGTCTGCAGAAAAAATGTAAGAAATTTCCCTTGTAGGTAAGTTCGCTTTGAAAAAGGATAAGAGAAAATAAGAATATCAAATTT
>Ga0213834_100228_pt1 | contig 42533 bp, 40 predicted proteins | sample SWPTP12_FD_160580 | JGI IMG/M metagenome (GOLD analysis project Ga0213834, IMG submission 160580) | Coastal seawater microbial communities from Marineland, Florida, United States - SWP TP1 #2 | ecosystem: Environmental > Aquatic > Marine > Coastal | place: USA: Florida | collected 2016-08-06 | reverse complement strand
CCCGTCCACAATAAAAGGGCAGTCTGAGAAAGAATGCGAAGTCATTATTGATTCTGCCATTCAGAAAATGCTACGAAAGGAACACACGAAATCGCTCGAGATGCTGATACGTGTAAAAACAGTTTCAGAACAAAGGAAATGGGATAAGTCAAACTTTCGTGCTACCAATAACATTGGATTGAATTATTATCTGATGACAGATTTTGGAGAAGCTTTGAAATTTTACCTAGAAGCATACGATATTGCAGCCAATATGCCGGACAAAAAGCATGTGATGACCGTGGTCAATAACATTGCGATTCTCTATTTCCAGGAAAAAAACAATAAAAAAGCCTATGAATATTTTCTTAAAGCCTATCAAACTGCAAGAGAAAACAACCGCAACGACAAGGCTGGTGCTTATGCTGTAAATCTGGGGCTGGTTTTGAATAAACTGAATAAGACCGACGAAGCTTATAAGTACATTCAGGAAGCAGAAAAATTGACAAAGGACGATCCTCAGGTCAATGTAATGAACAAAATGGCTTTGGCAGAAAATTTTTATTTAAAGAAAAAATACAAAGAATCTGAAGTTCTGATAGACAGTCTGCTTCCAGGGCTGAAGGCTGAAAAGCAGACTGAAAATCTGGTTTTTGTTTTTCTGCTCAAAGCGAAGATTAATGAAGAAAAAGGCGATTATGCCGCGGCAAAATCTCTGGCTTTAGTAGCCCGAAAATTGTCGCCGACAATAAGTAACAGAGAGGAGGTTTACAATTATCTTTCGAAGGTCAATGCGGAAACAAAAAATTATGACGAATCTTTGAAGTACAAGGATTCTGTGATTATTGCAAATGATTCGATTTCTAAAATTAATAATTCGGCGCTTTTCAATAATGGCAAGATCAAATTTGAAATGCAGAATTACCAGTTTGAACTTAAACAAAGCAATCAGCGTCTCAAAGATGAAAGAAACATTTTGTACATCATTATTATTTCGGCATTTATCATCATTTTACTAGTTCTTCTGATTCTTTATAATAACTCGATTAAATACAAACAGCAAAAAACAATCACCCAACTTGAATTTGAGAAAAATCAAAGCGACAATCTGATATTGGCACAGCAGCTGAAAGAGCAGGAAACGCTGTCACTGCTGGAAAAAGAAAGACTCAAAAATGAAATCGAACAACAGAACCGGCAACTTACTTCACAGGCTCTAACGATTTCCAGCAGAAACGATGTAGTGGAAGAAATTATTGAAGCGATTATCAATCAGCCAGAAATTTCCAATAATTCCAGTTTGGTAAAATCGATTAAGGATCTAAAAATCCAGCTGAAGGGCAACAATCAGTGGGAGAGCTTTTTCAGGCATTTTGAAGGTGTCAATCAGAATTTCATCACAACACTCAAAGAAAGACATAAAAATCTGAGTTCTTCTGAGATCAGATTCATCTGCTATGTTTATATGAATCTTAGTCATAAGGAAATTGCATCGATTTTAAATATCAGTCCGGAATCCTGCAGAAAAAGAAAAGAAAGAATCAGTAAAAAACTAGATCTTACTGATAAAATAAATCTATTTGATTACATATCAACTATTTAAATAAAAACCGGTCACGCATAAAAATGCCAGTTGTCACATTATGTCACGGCATTATTAATGAGTTTCTTCCTCTTTTTCATCAATTTTACACAAATAAATTTTTGAATATGAAGAAAATATTGACTTTAGTTTTATTAGCCACCTGTTTGAGTTTCTGTCTAAAATTAACGGCTCAGATTTCATTTTTAACCTCACCTGATTATGGTCAGATTTTCGATGTGACTTATGACCCCGTCAGACCAAATGTTTTATACGCCCATACGGTTACCAACCACATTGTGAAGAGTTATGATAATGGTAATAACTGGGAAATTCTGTACTCTTTCCCTCTGGAGCTTAGCTTTGGGACGGTAAAAGATCTGCGATGGACTCCAGACAAGAAGTATCTAAGTTTTAGTATCAACGCGGAAGGTACGGTTTACAATCAAGTGGTTATCATAGACCCGGCTGATGGCAGCGTCATCAAGAGAGTAGAATCGCCAAACGGAGACAAATCCGGAAACCTTGTCATGTCTTATTCCATAACCGGAGATAATTATCAAAATATTCTTTTGCATACCACTTATATGTTCAACTTTGGTCTTATAACTGATATTTTTTACACCAAAACTGGTGGAAACGAGTGGCAAAAGGTTTACTCAAGCCCAAACAATGAAGGTGTTAATGTGAATAATGTTGCGATATACCCAAACAACCCAAATAAATTATTCCTGGCTAGAGGATTTTCTGCCGGAACAAAATATGGAGGTCTATTTGTTTCCGGGGATTCAGGAATCACTTGGACAGAAAAGCTTGCGGGTAATAATTATTCAGCTATTACATTTGATCCAACTGATCCTCAGAAAATGTTCTTAGGAACTTTCTATCTTTCCGAAACCCAGACTGAGAATCTTTACAAATCTACGGATGGAGGAAATAATTGGAATATTGTTCCCATTAATTGGACTGATCTTTCGGTAAACAGTATCCAGAAAATTGTCATCAATCCAAAAAACTCCAATGAAATTATGGTTTTGGAAGAAAATGAAATCGTGATTTCCAAAGACGGCGGAAACAGCTGGATCAATTATGTTTATCCTAACAATGATCTGGAAAATAAGTATTATTACGGACTGAATGCGACTTACAATCCGATAAACAATAATGAAGTAATCATCAGTTCCAATTATTATCCGTTTAGATCTATGGATGGCGGCACCACATTATCAAGATTTAAAAATCCTTTTGCAAACAATACAAACAAAGTCAGTTTTCATAAAAACACAGAAAAACACCTTTACTATGGTTTAAGAAGGGGATTTATTCATCACAATTTTCAAGATGGCCAAACATCAGATATTGGACTTCAGCCTATCGATTTTTTTCCTATTGTCAGCAACAACGGTCTGTTTGCAGATCCGTTGGTTGCGGGTAGGGTATATATCTCCAACAGCGGTATGATGGGTTCTACATTTTCGGTAAGTACTAATCATGGCGTTGACTACTCAACAGGATATAGCGATTACGGTCTTAATATTATGAAAATAGAAACATCCAAACAGAATACAAATCGTGCCTGGGTTTCTTTTGGTGAGACCGTAAGGAAATTTGATTTTACTGATATAGACGGCATTACAAGTGAAGACGTGATTCTTCCTTCGTTCGGTGTTGTATTCGGAATTCTCATCGATGAAAGTAATGACAACAATGTGTTGCTTTCACAGAACAACGATGTATTTAAAACCACAGACGGCGGCCAGACCTGGACGCCGTCGGAAAGTGGATTGCAAAGCCTGGTAAAAGACACAGATTACATCTATGATATTTCTGAAAACCCATTTAATAAAGATCAGTTGCTTCTGTCGACAACTCAGGGGATTTTTCTTTCCAATGATGCCGGTGTAAATTGGATCCTGATCTATAGTGCGAATGTGATTAATACTGCAAAGTTTTCTCCCTATCAATCTGGCATTATCATAGCAACTTCTAATTTTATGAATGGATCGGGAGATGGATATGCTTATCCACCGTCACAGGTAAGGATTGTCTATTCACAGAATTTGGGACAAAACTGGAGTGAGGTTTCTCCTGCTGGTTTAGGTTATCTTTTTTCTGAGTCTTCGGCGGTTGATTTCCTGGATATTAAAAAAGCAGAGGTTTATTTTAGTACATCAGATTTAGGATTAATAAAGTATCAGATTAATCTGGAAACGTTGTCAGCCGATTCGAGTATTTTGGACAAGTCAAAGCTAATCGTTTTCCCAAATCCAACTTTTAATCACATCAATATTGCAAGTGATCAGGTAAAAGAAGTTAAAATTGTTGATTTTACAGGAAAAATACTTCTAAAAACATCTGCCAAAAAATTAGATCTTTCCAATCTTCCAAAAGGTGTTTATATTTTGAATGCGACGCTGGCCAACGGCCAATCCATCTCAAAAAAAATCATCAAAAAATAATGTGATTTGATTAAATTGACAAGATGATTGAAATTATGAGAGAGCAAAATGTTTTTTGCTCTTTTTTTGCACTGCCATTGAAATGATTTCTCTGAAGTTTAAAATAGCATTTCAGTCAATGAACTTTACTCCTTGATCTTGGGAAAGGCTGAATTAAATCCATTTCAAAGAGTTACTTTTTTTGTATTTGAAGATTGTACGGATTTTTAAATTTTAGAAAAAAACACAGCAATCACAATTACATTGGATCACGGCACTATATTGGGTTGCTACTTCTAGGTAATGCACCTCAATATTTGTAAGAGATGCAATAATATTAAGTGTGGGTTTCAAATCAAAAATAAGTTAAGTGTCAAAATTATCTGATTTAATTCTATCTTCCCGTATCATAGGCCAGGCTTCTTTGTCAGAAGCTGCTGAAACAGATGCTATAACATCTTTTCCCGAAAATACTCTGAAAAAGATAAAATCTTCAAAACTTTTAACAGCAAGTGTAGCGAAAGAATTTGGGGGCCGGGATTTAGGTTTGACTTCGGGTACAAGCCTGGCATTGCTTACTATTTTGAAAAATATTGGTAAGGGCAACTTAGTGATGGGAAGAGTATTGGAAGGTCATATCAACGCGCAAATTCTCATAAATCAGTTTGGGAATCTAGAGCAAAAAAAGCTTTTTTCAGCCGAGGCATTTGAAGGTAAACTTTTTGGTGTATGGAACACGCAAGCTGCAGATGGAACGTTTCTTACAAAAAAAAGAAAGGGGACTTACTTTTTGAATGGCTCAAAAACATTTGCAACAGGCACAGATTATGTGACAAGGCCTATCGTGACAGCCGAAAGGAAGGATGGAAGTTGGCAAATGTGTGTCGTTCCGTTTAATAAGGAAACTGTAAGAATTGATGCTAGTTGGTGGAAGCCAATGGGTATGAAGTCCAGCAGGAGCTTCAAAATTACATTTATGAACAAAACTGTACCTAAAATTAATATTCTAGGGACAGGAGGAGAATATTATCAACAGCCCGGATTTAGTGGTGGGGCAGTTAGATTTGCGGCGGTTCAGCTCGGAGCAGCAGAACAGCTCTTGGATGAAACTAAAAAATACCTTGTTTCTTTAAAGAGAATAGAAGATCCTTTTCAGAAAATGAGAATGGGTCAAATGGCAATTTTGATAGAGTCTGGTAATCAATGGTTAAATGGTGCGGCCTCTAGGATGGATTACTATTTAAGTAAGCCGACGAAAATGCGTGGTGACAATTTTATTATTTTTACGAATATGATGCGTACTGCCATTGAGCAGATTTGTATCGATGTTATGAACCTCTGTCAAAAATGTGTTGGCGCTCGCGGTCTCAACAAACCGTATCATTTTGAAAGAATCATCCGTGATCTAAGCACCTATCTAAGACAGCCGGCTCCCGATGCAGTTCTGGCAGATATCGGAGGCTACATACTTCGTTCTGATATTTCTGCCACCGACATTTGGGATCTAAATTTAAATATAAAGTAAATGAAACAGATAATTGAACAAAATAATATTCCATTAGCGCCGGAACAATGCGTAACTGGATTTGGTACAACACTGATTGTGGCACCGCACGCCGATGATGAAAGCTTGGGATGTGGCGGAGTCATTTCATTATTGCGCAAGTATGGACAAACTGTTTTTATTTTGCTGCTTAGCGATGGAACTATGTCCCACCCAAACAGCAGGGAATATTCTGCCGAAAAATTAAGAGATTTACGTGAAAAAGAATTAATTGATGCTTGCGTGATCCTCAACGTTCCTGAAGAAAATATTATTTTTTGCAGGTATCCTGATAGGAGTGTTCCTTCAGTTGGTGATAACAGATTCGAAAGTGCAGCAAACAGCATATCCAAATTACTTAGTATAATAAAGCCTCAAAGCATTTTTGTGCCTTGGCGACGAGATCCTCATCCTGATCATAAAGCCGCTTTTCAGTTAGTGAATGCTGCTGATACTGCTCATGCAAAGCTTTATGAATATCCTATTTGGTTAGAAGAATTGGGGATTTCCGGAGATGAGCCGGGTGCTGATGAATCGATGCCATTCCGATTGAACATTAGTAGTGTGCTTTCTCAAAAACAGGAGGCTGTTTCCAAGCATCTCTCACAAATAACAGATCTTATAAATGATGATCCGGAAGGATTCAGGCTTTCATCTGAGATGCTAGACCGATTTAATGTTGATTATGAAACCTTTTTTATCTCAAAATAATGAAAGAAAAAAAATCTTTAACTCCCGAATACTTCAAAGTCGTTTATGACGCTAGTGAGGATCCCTGGAATTTTGAAACAAGTGAATATGAGGCTTCCAAATATGAGGCAACCATCTCGGCGTTACCCAGACAGCATTATGATAAAACTTTGGAAATTGGCTGCTCCATTGGGGTTCTAACTAAGCTTTTAGCACAAAAAAGCCGTCATTTGCTTGCTACCGATATTTCTGAGAAAGCATTAGATATTGCGGCGAGACGTTGTGTTGATATGAATAATATCACATTTGAACAGATCAATTTTAAAAACGAGCTTCCGGACGAAAAATATGATTTGATTATGGTATCTGAAGTTGCCTATTATCTGTCATCGGATGACTGGGAACTAGCCATTTATGATTTATACAGGAGATTAAAACCTGATGGAAATATTGTACTTGTCCACTGGTTACCAGAAGTTCACGATTATCCACAAACAGGAGATGAAGTACATAATAGTTTTGAAAAATTAGTAAAAGATAAATTGCAGAATGTTTATAGTGCGAGGGCAGAGACTTATAGGATTGATGTCTGGACAAAATTGTGATCCGAATATCTCTTAAGTATTATTTCTAAATCTCTGATAGCCGTATCAATAGAAACATTTGTATATTTTTTCTTAAAACTGATTTGCTTTTCGTTGACTTTTTCATACCATTCACCGAAGTAAAATGAATTTTCAAAAAAATAAAAAGATTTTTCATCTAAGATTATTTCCAGTTTATGATTTTTTGCTATTTCAAAAAACTGAAACTTGCTGATTTGTTCTTTTATTTCCCAAATAGACTTCATTATTCGTTTTAGGATAAGATTATTTAAAATGGAATCAGCGGATTCAACCATAAAATCTTCCATCTGCATTCCCAGGTTTTTCCACTTGTTCAGTTGGTATGAAAGGCCTACCTCTGTACGCCCGATACAGCGAGCTGAAGTGTGAACAGTTACTTTATGACTGTGCCTAATCTTTGCATCCATTTTTTGCAATCTTTCATAAAAAGCACAATCTTCCAACTGTTTGACAACAGGTACACCGCCTGATCGGTTATAGCAAAGACTGGTAATTGCAAAGCTGCCATTAAAGTGTTGATGGTGCCTTGGAACAGGATCATAGCTTGGACTGACGATTAAACCTTCAAGTTCTGCGATTAAAAGTTGGTATTTTTCGTCTTTCAAATGATATTGACGAGCGTATTCATCAAGGCTCTCGAGTTCATCCGGATACAATAATATTCTCCCACCTACAGCCTCTGCTCCTTCCTCGACTTCATATCTGTTTTGTGCTATCCAATCTTTGGATACCATTGTGTCAGCATCAGTAGTCATAATGATTCCACCATCATTTTGAATTAGTCGCAAATATGCACAGTCCATCAACTTTCTTCGGACATAGCCGATATTAGCCTTCTCTGATGGCAATGACACTTGCTGTAAATAAAGGTTGAGATCAGGGTTGTCCTGCTGGAATTGCTGTATTAGATTCACCGTGCGATCAGTGCAATTATTAGCTAGAGCCAAAATTTCAAATTCTGACCGATCAACAGGCTTTCCGGCTACATCAACTTGTTCACAAAACGAATCCAGAGTTTTTAAGATATACTTTTCTTCGTTTTTGACAGGAATAACAATACTAGACTTAACAGTTGGTAAAATCTGAAATTGTGAAAAGTAGTGATTTTCTGAGTGAATTTGGTGGTCGCTCATTAGTGTTTATAAATTAATATCATATTGAGATTCAAAATAAGAGCCGATTGAAAAAAAAATTGAAATTTTTTTGGAGATTTGGTTAAAAAAGTAGAAATTTTTTATAATTGTAGTTCCACATAAGTTTAAGACTATTTTTTTCATTATTTTTATCTTAATAAAATCAGAAAAGGCTAATTCTCTCGTAACAACCCTCACCGCCATCGCTTAAAGTCAAAACCTTTGATGTACATTGTCAGTTCAATCTAAAATAAATAATAATGATTAATATTAAGATCAAACGTGAAAAAATGAATGCTGTTTTTACAAAACATCACCTCGTAGGTTTGCCATTTGATGCAGTTATTCACCACTTTAGCGAAAAAGACCAACATGAGCACATCCATGACCATCCATTTAGTTTTACAACCCATATTTTGAAGGGGAGTTATATTGAAAGGGTTTATGAAATTCTTGAAGACGGAACTTATAAAGCTTCGATACATCACAGAAAAGAAGGCACTACCCACTTGGTTACAGCTAATACTATTCATGAGATTATTGAACTTCCAGATGGAGAATGCTTCACTCTTATCAGGCCAAACGCAAAGGAAAAAGAGCCTTCTTTTTATAGATTCGAAGATGGCAAAATTTTCAAAAGGCAATGGAACCAACGTAAGTTCAGGGAAGTATAATCAACAAACAATTCTCCGTCTATCATAATGCAAAAAATATGTATGCTTAATTGGTCTTAAACCCAAACACATCTTTTTTAATACAAAAATTTAAATTCAGAAATTTTTGACTTAAATGCCAATAATATTTCCAGACTTTCCAGCTGTATTTCCCGTTCAAGAGATCGGGTATTAGAAATATCCCAAAGTCCGCTGTGATGCCAGATTTCCGGAAAATCCCAATCAGGACGGTCTATGATAGGGTAGATACAGCAACCATAAAGCGGAATACCATTTTTCAGCAACGAATGACACTCTTTCTGAATCATCTCTAGCCATTTAGATCGATCCTCTCCCGGATGGCTTGTCTCGGACAGTACTATAGGTTTTCCATACGAAATATAAACTTCTTCAATCAGTGAATGCAGGTTTTTCCACTGTGGGTGAGGTGGCTTCTCATTCCAAGGAATAAATTCGTGGTCCGGAAAAGTCCATTGATTGTTATAATAAAAATTGACACCAATAAGGTCCACAAATTCAGGTTTTCCTCTTAACTCAGGACACATTTTTCCTGTCAGAATTTCCAGAACCTGAAACTGTTCCTGATGTTTTTCATTAGCTTCCAGAACTAAAACCTGATTCCGTGAATCTTGCGGAATGATATTAACCAAAGGTTCCGTAGTCATTATTTTAATTGTGGGATCGACTTCTTTCATGAGCTCAATACCTTCGATGTAGGCTTTCATAAGCCTATATTTTACTTCCCATCCCTGATTTACGCAATACGGACTTGTGCCCCGTGCATCACCACCCAGCCAGGATAGAAAGCTGACTTCATTGATGGGGGTTATGATAAGTTCTCCATCCGGAACAATACTTCTGTACTTTATTACAAAAGCACGGCACAAATTCGAAAATCTTCTTGCAAACATTGGATGCAGCGGTGTGAGATCATCCGGCAATCCAAAATGACAAATGTCCCAAATAACTTGGATTCCGTGTTTTTTGGCAGTGCTAATAATTTCTTCAACCTGCGTCCAATCATATTGATATGGTGATTTTTCGACAAAACTCCAACGGATTCCCTCCCGGACAGTTGTGATTCCAATTTTTGTCAGTCTTTGATAATCTTCATTAATGAAACGATCATGGCCGGTTAACTGTATTAGATCAACTCGTTCTCCAAAGGCATTTTGCTGATCTGCACATTCGAAACCTGCCATCAGGAAGGATTCAAAAGGATTTTTGAATTCGTGATCACTACTGTTGTACTGCATTGTCTTCTTTGATGATCTTTCGGAACAGCGCCAGAGATTGCGCTACGACCTGATCCATATTGTAATATTTATAAGTTCCCAACCGACCTGTAAAAAAAACATTTGGAAAATTATCTGCCAATTTTCTGTATTGGTTGTAAATATCCTGATTTTCCTTTCTGGGAATCGGGTAGTATGGGTCACCTTCTGCCGTTGGATACTCATAAACAATAGTTGTTTTATGGTGTTTTTGACCGGTTAAATGCTTAAATTCCGTAATTCTCGTGTAAAGATTCGAAGTCGGATAGTTGATGGTTCCCGTTTCCTGATAATTTTCCTGATCCAGAGTTTCAAATTGAAAATCAATCGATCTATAAGGCAGTTTTCCGAATTGATAATCAAAATAACCATCAATCGGACCTGTGTAAATCAGTTTTTTGTGAGGTATTAGATCAACAATATCTTTGTAGTTCGTGTTCAACATCACGTGGATATTCTCGTGGGAAAGCATTGATTGGAACATTTCTGTGTAACCGTTTTTAGGCATTGCCTGCAACGTATCTGTGAAATACCGGTTATCGGCATTGGTTCGTGTAGGAACTCTAGCTGTGACTGACGCGTCTAATTCGGACGGATCGAGATCCCACTGTTTTTTTGTGTAGCCACGGAAGAACTTCTCGTAAAGTTCTTTTCCAACAACATTCAGCACGACATCCTCAGAGGTCAGAACTGGTTTTCTCAGTTCAGCTTTTGAAGCTAAAAAGTTCACAACTTCGTCTGAAGTCAAATTTTTTCCGTAAAGCTTATTTATTGTTGTAAGATTGATGGGAATGGGAACCAACTGCCCGTCAACACTGCCCAAAACGCGATGTTCATATGGTCGCCATTCCGTAAATTTACTAAGGTATTTAAAAACATCTTCTGAGTTTGTGTGGAAAATATGAGGGCCATATTTGTGGATTAAAATTCCTTCTTTGTTGTAAAAATCGTAAGCGTTTCCTGCGATGTGATTTCGCTTGTCAACAATCAAAACTTTTTTGCCCTCATTAGCCAATCTTTCTGCCAGAACAGATCCTGCAAATCCACAGCCAATAATTAAAAAATCATACATAGATTCCGTTGTTTTTTTTAACATCGTTGATTAGTAAGTTCATTTTCTCAAAGGTGTTGTCCCAGGATTCATTAGCCAAAAATTCATCTGCTTTTTTCAACCATTCTTTTTTTGAATCCTTGCTAAGTTCTTCTTCCGCACAGGCAATGAAAGTTTCAGCACTGTCTGCAATGTAAACAAGATTGTTTTCTCCATAAGGTCTTATAACATCTTTTATGGGTGTAGAAATTACGGGGATTCCTGCTGCAAGATATTCCGGGGTTTTTGTTGGACTTATAAATTCCGTAGATTCATTCAGTGCAAAAAGAACCAAGGCAATATCCCAATGACTAATGTAATTTGGCAATTCTGAATATTTCTTAGGGCCTAGGTAATGTATGTTTTCAGCTCTGGGCAGGTCATTAAAATCAATCTTCACAACTGGACCAATGATTACGAAATGCCAATCTGGTTTCCGTGCAGAAACTTCTCGCAACATCTCAATATCGAAGCGCTCATCAATAACACCAAAAAATCCGAAGCGCGGATTCGGAATGTGTATTTGGTCTGGGGCATCAACTGTGTTATACCTTGCTGCTCTAAAATGATATTTATCAATGCTGCTCGGGAAAGGATGTATATTTTGATGGCGGTTTTTCTTTGCCTGATAGAGTGTATGGCCCCCTGTGAAAACAACATCAGCCGTTTTGAATAGTTCTTCCTCCAAGGTCAGCAATTGAGGTGGTGCAAATCTGAAGGCAGAAAGCTCGTCCATAGAATCATAAACTGTAACCTGAGGTCTGAGGTGCGAGGTATATTCCAATGCCATAGGTGTATAGTACCAGCAAAGAAAACTGGATATATTCTGATCAGCTATTACTTTGTTGACCAATTTTTCCAGTCTCATTTTCCTGTCTTCATCATTATCTTCAAGATACATTTTTACAATAAAGACATTATCCTCTAAATTCATTTCATAGAAATCTGAAATTCCATTACGGGGCTCTTCAAAATAATAAACATTGTTTTCTTTAGAAAATCTGGTCAATAGGTGTTGTGGCCGCTGGTAAACGAAATCCCAGTGTAGGTGGCTGAAGCATAAAATATTCTGCATAAAAGTAGTACTGTACAAATTGAAATGGTGATAATATCCGAAATCCTTAAAGATGTTAATTAATAATTACTGACTTTAAAGGATTTGGTAAAGCTAACCTTAATAAATGGTAGTAATTATGATACGAATCATATATGCCGTAAATGATTGGATTTTTATATAAAGGTCATTACGCGCAAATAAATCATAACTTATAAAAGTATTTGTCCCTATTATGAAGAAAGATAGTTAGATATTTAAAAATATTAAAATTCATCAAATTCCACCATTGCGGAAAAGTTGTTATCGATAGCATTGAGTGACAGTCTGGCATTGTTCTTCTCGCTCAGAATTTCGGAGATCCAAAGTCCCAGTCTAAAACCTTCCTTATGAGAAGAATCCCGCAAAAATTGTCCTTTCAGTTTTTCGGGATCCGCGATAATCTGGCTGATAGAGTTGGAAACAATAATTCCCTTTTTCTCATTCTGGAAAATTTTAATGTCGATTGTTGTATTGGTTTCTCCGTATTTTATTGAATTGGATATCAAATTTTAATAATAACTTCCACTTGATTTTGATCTGCAGATATAATGAAATCGCCATCCACAGACGAAAAATCAATTCTGAACTTTGATGGTTGATCGCTAGCTGTTTCCTGAAACCTTCGGAAAGTTCCAGTACCATTTCTGCCAGATCGATTTTGGATTTTCTGGTGCGCATATTTCCGGATTCTATTAGGCTCATCCACAAGAAATTATCCACCAATCCTTTCATCCGTTTCACTTCAAGCTCCTGATTATCCAATAACTTTTTGGTATCCAAATCTAGAAATTCCTGATTGAAAACCTGCAATTCTGTGAGCATACTGCTGATAGGCGTTCGAAGCTCGTGTGACGCCATTGTAAAAAATGTGGTGTTTTATAACGCTCCAATGTTCCGTGGGCAAAATCCTGACCTACCAGTGCTTCCACTTTATCATTGTGATCTTGAAAAATAGGAATGAGCATTCGAGTGGAAATATCGGTTCCAAGTAGTTTAGATTTTAAACCTTCAGATGTTACAAAATCTTCTTCTTTCAGCATCTGATAGTGAGAATCGTAAACTTGTTGTTCCAAAGTTTTTAGATAAGCATTGAGTGTTTTAGCTTCAATGGAATTACCTAAGGCCCTGTGCGCTTTGTTGTCCCATTTCTTTGGATTGATATACCTTTTGGCGGTAATGTCCGCCATTTTACCGTCTATCGTGATTCTTAGATAGATCGGAGCTGTTCCGTTTGTTCTGATTTTATTCTTTTTAATAAAGAACAAGAGGTTGAATGTTTTGTTCATAACGTGATAACTTTAATTAATTAATAATTTACTTTTTGTTACCACTTTTTGCAAGATGTACAATACTTAAACAGCCTATTGGTCGGGTTCCCCTGATTTTTTAATGACCCATTTTGGAATTTTAAGGATAGGTCATTAAATAGGTCATTTTTATAGTGACCTATTTAGGGTCTTTTTGATACTAGCACTAAAACAAAAAACGCTGTAAACATTGATGTTTACAGCGTTTTAGCTTATTTTGGTTCCCCATTTGGCGGAGAGAGAGGGTTTTTGTAACTTCTTCTCGTCCTTTTATTGATAAGCGTTTCGCTGTAGCATCTTTGTGAACGGCCTTAAATAGGGCATTTGCAAAAAGCGGTAAAATCCATTATAAAAATTTTACGTAGTAAAAGTAGAAATTTTCGTTCAGATTTGCAAGTTAAAGATTGCTAAATTTTGCATAATTATAGCATTTAAATCTAACTGTAATTAAAGCAATAACTGTCTAATTCCTATTCTTCTTCATTTACCATTAATCTAATGTATTTTAGGAGACTATTAAATATTCACAAAATAGCTTATCGCATGGAGTTATATAATTTAAAATTTTCGCTGAGCTTAAATTCTTCAACTTCACCCTTAAAGACAATTTTACCACCATATTTACCTTTACCGGGTCCCATTTCTATTATATAATCTGAAAATTCAATTCCTAAAATATTATGATCTATAAAAATTACAGTACTACCATCTTTTATAAGATTGTTAAAAACTTGTAGTATATTATAGGCATCTGTCTGACTTAATCCACTTAATGGCTCATCAAAAATAAAAACCTTATTTTTTAATTTTTTACCTATAAACTTTGTAAGTTTAAGACGCTGTGCTTCACCTCCTGATAAGCTATCAGTTGTTCTGAAAAGATTTAAATAGCTTAGCCCAAGTTTTTTTAAAAGTAATAATTTCTCATTCAAAGAATTAAAATCAGTAAAAAGCTCTAATTCAATAATTTTATCAATTGTTAAAACTAAGATATCATATATTGAAAAAGTTTTATATTTAAACATTAAAACTGTATCATTGAATCTTTTCCCCTTACATTCTTCACAAGTTATTTCGACTTCAGTTTTTCCAAAATCCAACGCATATTTAATTAAACCTTTTCCATTACAGTATGGACACTGTCCTTGCTCAGTTATAAAGCTAAAAAAACTATTTTGCTTACCAGATATTTGACTAAAAATATTTCTAATATCATCAAAAATACCACTGTAGGAAGCTATTGTTGATATAATGCTACCCGTAATAGGTTTTTGATTTACAAATTCACTTCCTTTGCAATTCTCAGAAAGGTATCTTGCTATAGTTGATTTACCAGAACCTGATGGACCATAAATACCTGTAATACAATTGACAGGAATTTCAATCGATAAATTTTCGATATTATTTCTTGTTATACTATGAAATTTTAAAAATTCTTTACACTTTCTCGGATTATATTTAATATGTAATTTTGTATTTTCGTTTGTAACTACTATATTTCCACCCTTATCACCAGAACCAGGCCCAAGGTTAATGATTTTATCAGTTCTATTTAGAAAATATAAATTGTGTTCTATCAATAAAACAGTATTTTGGTTATCTCTCAATTTCCTAAGAGATTCTAAAATAGAATCATACTCGGACACATGCAACTTTGATGAAGGCTCGTCTACAATATAAATCATCCCGGAAATTTGTGAATTTAAAATATTCACAAGTCTAATTCTTTGTAATTCTCCACCTGAAAGTGTGGGAATCCCTCTGTTTAAATGAAGATAATCTAAATTGCTTTCAATAAGCCCAGATATAACACGCTTTATATTTAAAAGAAGACGCGTAACATCTTTATTATTTTCTATCAATATAGACTCATTAATAAACTTTAATAACTCTGAAAATTCTAAAAGATATAAATCACCAATATTTTTACCATTATATGTAAATTCAAGAACTTTATTTGAAAATCTACTTCCTTTACAGTGACTACAAATATTAAGCGTAGAATAATCTAAAACTTTTTTATGGTTTGATATATGGTTTTTATCACTACTGAGAGTTACCATCTCAGTAAGTAAACCAGTATACATAAATTCTTTGGTTCTTTTCTTACCAGAAATAGTGAATGTAACTTTAAATTTATTATCAGATTTACCATATAGAAGAATATCTAGTTCATCTTTCTTTAAATCTACTAATTTTGTAGTAACCGAAATATTATTAGCATCTGCAAATTTCTCTAAAACCTTTTGTTTATAGGATTTTTTCCAAGGTAGAAATGGTTCTTCGATAATCGCTCTTTGCAAATCTATCATTTTTTCAGATGATAAAGAATGCTCAACTCCTAAACCTTCGCAAAAGGGACAAGAATTTAGGGGGTTATTAAAAGAAAATAAGTTAGGAGATATTTTATTTTCTGAAGCAAAAATAATTTTAAAATCCTTGTCTATCTTAAGGAAAGTTGCAATAGTAGAACGCGGATTCACATTAAAGTTTTCTTGTTTCAAGGCTATTGCGGGTGCAACATTCTTGTAATCATTCACAACAAAGTTGGCAACATTATTTGAGATATTGTTTGAAACTTTGTCCCATTCAAATTGAGAAATCGCATAAATAGTGCCATAGGCCAAGGAACTTTTCCCCGAACCACTTGGTCCAGCAATACTCCAAAAAGATCCCTTAGGTATTTCTAAGTCAATGTTTTTTAGATTATTTGTCTTTATCCCTTGATAGCTGATAATATTTTCCTTCATAGCCACACCAATTACAATCGGATCTTCGATTCATTAATAAGTTTGAAAAATTTTGTTCCCTCATCATAAATTCTGTTCTTGAGTTGCTCATAATAATATTTTTGAGCCCTGCTAAAGATTTAAACGCTTCATTAGCTGTTATCGATGCAGAAAGTGCAGAAAGAGGAGGAAAGCTTCCCACTTTTCTTGTCACATTATTTAGCTTATATATATTAGAAGTGTCAATTTCATTAATTTCATCAAGATTAAGTCTAAAACATTCTACACAGGCAGTCTTATCTGGTATTACCACCTGTCCAATCAATGATTGATGTAGATTGTAACCCCCTCCAATTATATGATTAATCTTATTTTCCATTGCATATTCGCCAACAATTTTACTAGTTTCATCAACAGTTGGAAAATCTGCACAATTAATAATCAAGTCAATATCTGAAATATTTCCTTTTTTTAAAAAATCATCATCAAGCCAATCTTCAAAAGATTCTATTTTAATTTCTGGACGGATTTCCTTTAAGCGTGTTGTCATTACCGAGACTTTACTACTTCCTTCGTCAGATTCTTTAAATCCTACTTGACGATGCAAATTACTTATGTCTACCTTATCAGGATCTACTAAAACAAATTTATTCACACCAGACATTGCTAGAGATTGAACCACCCAATTCCCCACAGAGCCTAAGCCAACAATCATTACTTTTGACTTCCTTATTTTATTAAATGCCTTAAGTACCTGTGATTGAGATTCTAAATAGTCTTCCAACAAAGTAAATATCCTTGGATAGGTTTTATAACTTTCATCGTAAAGAACGTCCATATCAATGAGAATCGAATTACTATTTAAGAAAGATAATAGTTCAAAAAACGATTGTTCTTCCTTAGAAGTTAATTCTTTTTTTGCCAGCCATTTTGACAAGGTTTGAGAACCGTCTAGCTCAAAAAGATAATCAGAAACAGAAGGATCAATCTTTAAAATAATAGACTTTCTTATATTTGACAAAAAGAACTCTGTATATTCACTTTTCGCTACAATGGCAACAGAAGGCCTAAGCTTTAATTTACTATACTTATCCACAAATAATGCAATTAGGGTTCTTTGTAATGTTTAAGTAATTTATTTCCAATTTATCAAATAATAGTTCACCCCTACCAAATAAACTTGCAGTACCTGTTGCAAAATAATTTAAAATCGTCATAGCTGCATAACTTACAGAAAATAGAGACATCGACGACAATCCACCAACTTCAAATCTATTATTAATAATTTCTTTGTCAGGTATAGCAGCTAAGTTGTAGTGTGGTTGCCAATCTTTCAAAGATTCTGAAAAATAAGAAGTGTAACAATCTACGCAAGGAGTTTTGTCAGGAATAATTAATTCTCCTGTGCTCATTAGATGAGCATCAAATCCTCCAGCTACAAACATTGGGATTTTTTTCTCATAACATGCTCTCCCTACTTTTAAACTTGTAATACCTATATAAGGTTCATCAAGAGTATTTATTACAAAACTTGATTTATTTAGCCAATAATCAAGAGAGGTATTATAATCAACCACCTCATTATAGTTTTCACAAATTAATTCACTATCAATACTCATCAAATAATCTTTTAATGCATCCACTTTTGGACGGCCGATATCTGAGCTTTTAAATCCGTAATGCCTTTGTACAGAATCAGAGGTTATATAATCCTTATCAACTAAAATTAAATTCCTTATACCGGACATTACTAATTGAATGGCTATTCCCGAACCAATTGCACCAACTCCCAAAATAAGTATTTTCTGATTTTGCAATTCCTTTTGGATTTCGTATGATGGCCTTTCAAAGACAGAATCAAAATAATTCAATTGTCTATCATATCTTCCCACGTCTGAAATTGACAAAATACCTTTTTCCTTATCGAGTGTAGTTATACAAAAAATGATTTTTTCTTTTAATAAATAATTTAAAAATTCAAAAACATCAGTCGATAAACTGACTGAATTGTTGGCACATATTTCCGAAATTGTATCCTTATCGTTTAGTGACTGAATGATTTCAGTAACCGAAAGGGTAACCTTTAAAGTTACCCTTCTTCTTGAATTAATAAAATAAAACTCTATGATGTCTTCACCTATTTTATACACATCTACAGATGGATTTATAGAATAAACATAATTAGGATTTATCATATCTATCTAATACTGTATTACCCCCGCATTAACCGCTAAAAATCTTCCCCATTGTTCTACATTAGCTGGTTGTGCTTGTCTTGTGCAAACTCTTGTACAACATTCGCTGACTTTTCCGCTACAGGTTGCAGTGTATGCTGCAACTGATAGTTCATTATCAGCAATAATCTCAAATTTAAAATTCTTAGCTTTCTTTTTTGTTTTTAGTTTTTGTTTGTCCATTGTAAAATTTTTATGAAAAGTTGAAGTCAAAAATATGAATAATATCGTACAAATTGTTAATTAAAATATTAATCGTTAAATTTAAACATATTTTCGTTAGATATCATTACGGATTTCCGTAATAATTAAATATTTGATTTTACTATGGATTTAAACTGTATTTACGATAATAGCTATAAGACATCTTTCTTTATTTCTATCAAAAATATCAGTAAACTCAGTTAATTCTGGATAATTTTTTACAACTTCATCTGCATTTTTCCAAGCAAGCTCTTCTCTACTTAAATCATGACCTTCGAACATTCTTTTGGAGAAATAAAATGTCGGTACTCGTGAAATAGCACTCGAATAGTATCTAAAGGTTGTAAACATTTTTTAAGACTAATCCTAATATGCTTATTATCTGTATAAAAATCCTCAAAATTTGAAAATTCCACATCGTATCGAACAGATATTTTAACACCTTTTTTATATATATATCATCAATAATTTTCGTAACCAATATGTGGTATGATTCTAATTTACTATTAGCAAAGAGCTCACTTATAAGTTGTTCTTGTTGCTTTGTTCTGATGATTTTAATTCTTATTTCAAATTTTTGACCAACTCCGTCATTTTTTAATCCACAATCATTTTGCCTCGCTTAATCCTGTTTTTAACAATTCAAAACATTGTAGTTATTTTCTTAGGAACAGGCTTCAACTTACCAGCAAAATCCAGCATAAAAACCTGACTTCCTATTAACGGATTGTAAGACGGCTGATAATCAATATAGCCCGAAGAATGCAGATTCTTCAGGCATTTGTGGTAGGTGGCTCTTGAGTGGATTTTACTGATTCGCATCACTTCATCACGTGAAATACTGACCGGATTTCGGAAACGGTTGAAATTCCAGAATTGGAATAATGCTAAGTACAGGCTGATGTGGGTGGGATTAAGTGTATTATCCTGAGCCACTTTGTCATAGAAGCCTGTGAGATGTTTTATGTAATTCATTTTGTTAATAATAAGTTATCCTTTGCCATTTAACATTTTCTCGATGTCTTTGTAATTATAATATATTGTACCTCCAACACGAGTGTAGGATAAGGTTCCACTGACACGAAGGTTTTGTAATGTTCCGGTAGAAATTTTCAGAAGTTCTTTGACCTCTGATGAGCGCAACCATAATTTCTGCTCTGAAATTTTGATATTAAAAAGATTTTTAATGTCTTCAAGCAATTCGGTTTTGAACTCCTGAAGGTCTTCTTTGGTAACAAGGTTTACTCTCATAGTTTCTTCATTTTTAATAAAATTTCTTTTGCAAAATTGGAACATCAAAATCGTTAAAACAATAGTGTTAAAGGGAGTTGGCTTGAATAAGAACAATCTGGAATAATTTGGAAAGATGTGGAGATTAAAAAAGAATAAATAAGGATAATTTGGAATCTTAAACAAATTTTAAGAAAAACAAAAAACAAGTTCCGCAGTTTTTTCCCCTTTTAGCAAAAAAAGGCAAGAGAGTCTTTGGATATCAAACTTGAAAAGTTTGTATATACAAAGACACATCTTGCTGTTAAATTCAACGAATGTTATTTCAAAGCTGTAAAACAGAAAAATAGAATCATAATTTATTGAAAACCAGTATCTATTTTTTGTAAATCTGTTTTGAGAGATGACAAATGATGAAAATAATACCTAGCCTCTTTTTACGCAGGTTGACCTTGTATTATTTTACACACGTCAGCCAAGAACCTGTGTCTAATTTACGCAGGTCACTTGAATACCTGTATCTGTTTTACTCAGATTGCTATTGTGCAGGAAAAATTCCCAACCTACATCTCTTTTTCACAGGTTAGCTAAAAACCTGTATCTTTTTTACGCAGGTCGATTGAGTACCTGTATCTATTTTACATATTTATGAATTTTCATAAGGTTTGCTGTTGTTGTCAAAACTTTGTTGGAATGTGGGAAACTCCGCGGGAAAAGCCAGGATGAGTTTTCCATGTTTCAATAAATGTAGTGGTTTTTCCATATTGCTGGATTTATTTTGTACATCCAAAAGATTAATACTGCATTTGTGTAGCAATCAATTTCCGTCATCCCGTTCCTTATAAATTCTATCGATTTTATTCTTCGAAAAAATGGGTTGAGAATAATTGTCGGCTGGACATTCAACATTCTTGAGCCAGGTTTACAACTTTGTACTGCAGAAACATTTTATTTTCCAGAAGTAGATTAATATATCCGATTCGTAAAATCTTCAGATAATTTGGGAGAGATATACCCAAATGTTCATTAAGAACATACGACAGTGGGAATGGCTTCTGCCCCATATTTTTGCAACTATTGGTAAACTTGGGATAAGCCATATGATTCTCAAATCTTCAAAATTTATTTGAGTGTGTTATTTAGTACCTAACCATTCTTTATAAAATATTTGTACATTCGTAAAAACTAAACTTTTAATTATGAATAACAAATTACTTTTACTATGTATCCTTCTTTTACTCGATAGCTGTGCAACTACTCACGATCTAACAAATTGTCTAACTTCTACTAATGCTGGTTTCTTAGATGGATTTTGGCAAGGTATGATTTCCCCCATCTCTTTTGTACTAAGCTTATTTGAAAAAGACATAACTATATACGAAATCGCAAACAATGGCAACTGGTATAATTTGGGATTTGTTCTTGGTTGTTATGTGACATTCAAGGGTAGTAATGAAGGAGCAAAGAGGATTAATAAAAAACAATCTTAATTTCTTTTTAGATTAATATCTTGTAAACTAATGCTGATGCTTGCCTTTTTAGATCCAAAACTATCCGGGTTTAGGTATTAAAGCTTTAAAGTAAATTAAATCTAACCTTGCGGACATTCGGTTTTCCAGTTGGGATTTAGTTTAATATTAATTTAAATCTACCATAATTTCTTCATGTTCTAAAAGTACCATTATCATATTATAATGTCCAAAGTTGTATGTGCCCTCATCAAAATTCGTGAAAGATATTACTGGAAATATTAATAATTCAGAAATCCTTTTTTACTAAGGATACTCGAAATTTCTTTTTGTACGAGCAAACAAATTCTCTTCTGATTTCAGTGAAGAGCCAAAGCTTCCTGCTTATTCCCGGCATTTCTCTAAGGGGTTGATATTTCTTCCCTAACGTATATTCTATTCCATATCAGGTAAAAAAGAAGCCCACGCCGTTGTATATACTATTGAGTATTTAGTGAGTGTTCAAGACCTCACCCTGCGGGTGTACAAGCACCCTCAGTTTTTTTTTAGCTATCCAATGATCAACTCAATGCCAGCCTTTTCAGCCTTGTATTTTATTTTGGTCTGCAATTCATAATAACTCCAATTGCGAAGCACAAATTCCTGTTCTTTGGCAATGCCTATCTTGTCTTCCTGGTCTTTAAGAATCAGTGTTCCTGCCTGTTGCTGTATGCAGAAATCGATAAGCCTCCTGCTATACAAATGAAGCCGATGGCTTACATAACGGCTTTCCAAATTTTCTGTTTTATACAATGCCTTTTGTTTACGTTTAGCTCCATTTCCGGAACGGGCATAGGCGACTCCGGCTTGAATCCTTTTCTGACTTGCCTGAATCGCAAGCCTGCGGTATAAAAACTCCTCTTTCGAGCCAATATTGATTCGCACATTGTTGGCTTTTACCACTATCGGATGTTCCAAAGACAGGGAAGCTTCTGCAATAATTTCTGGTTTTAAAAGGTGCTCTTCTTTTTCAAATTCAAATACTGCAAGCCAATAGATTTTTCCGGCTTTCAGCTGGATTTGCGATGTGCAAAGCTTTATCTCTTCTCTTAAAAGCTGTTCCATTATCAGTCGCTTATCAGTGAAGTCTTTCCCTAAATACGTTTTAACCGGAATCGCAAACATATTGAAGCAAAATGCCTTCTTTTCAGGATTATACTTCATTTTGCTGATGCATTTAACTGGAAGCGGAATTGGTATGTCTTTTTTGAAATTTCTCAGTGATTTTGCTCCCTGCCAATAGTCGGCTTTGTTTTTGGAAAAGGTTGATTGAATCGTATTGTTCAGGCTTCCCAAAATGTCTGTGGGGATTTCACCTTTGAAGCGATCAAAAACCATACGTGCAGTTGTGTGTGTTTTCGATCGTGTAAATATTCCCATTTCATCTTTGTTTACATCCGCTAGTTTGTATTGGACATCTTCTGTGAGGTAAAAGAAATCCTTGATCATTTCCTGAACATACAGATGTGAAACAATTAAATTAGCCGCTCTGAAACAGCGGTTTTGATACCGATAGAGTTTTTCCCACATCTCTTTTTGTTCATTTGCAGGAAGATCAATCAGCAGCTGAATTCTTCGGGTCAATGTAATCGTGGCTTTTTCCATTTCAACGAGGTGTTTCAGAAGTGTTTTGGTTTTGTAGATATTGATATGCATACAGAAATTCCCGATGTACTTCCTTTTCAGGTAATTTGAGTTCTTGGGCAATAACTGCAAATGAAGATTTCTGCTCAAACCTTCTTTTCAAAATATCAAGTTGTTGACTACTGAGTTTTTCTGACTGCTCCTTGTTATCGAAAGCTTTTTCCTGTGGCTGTTCAAAAGAACTTCTATTAAGAATTTTCCGAAGGTCATCTATAGCTCTGCTCACTTCATTGCTGATATCTTTCACACTGCTTCCCATTGCATCTGCGATTGGTTTGTGGTGAAAGCCATATTCCAGGCAAAGTTCAATCAGGTGTTTTCTTTTGGGATCCAGAACGGGTAAAACCTTTTTGACTTCATTGAAATTTTTCTGATCGGATTCCTGACTGAGAAGATACTCTTTATCTTTTAGCGGGTCATAACCTGCAAGATAATCCTGATAATTCTCAAAACTGTCAAGAGAAGCCATTAAACGGGTGAATTTATTTCTTGGAGCAGTAACATACGATATGCAATCCCTTTTCATCACAAACCGTAAAAAGCCAGTAATATGGTTAGGGGTTTCAATGGTGTCACGGTGTAGCCACAGTTTGAGGAATGTATCCTGGACAATAGTGTCGACTACAAAATCATCCTTAATTACTTGCCATCCAACCCAGAAAAGAAGTCTTTTGTAACGCAGATGAATGTGTTCCATAGCGGTCGGATTGCCTTTTTTCAGCAGTTCGAACAACTGAAGATTGCTCAGCTTTCGGGGCAAAGAGTCTGTTCTTTTCATAAGCAGCGTTTTTAGCTATGTAATTGCTGGAAGGAACTGCTTAAATCTAGAAGATGAATTCTTTGCATCAAAATGCTAACTCATTACATTTTGCCTAAAAGAAACGGCGTGGAACTCAACTTACAGCATTAGAGGCACTGGTATACCCGTGTACGATAAGTGAGCCCACGCCGAAGTCGTGGGCACATTTACTTATCTTCTCGTACACATAAAATTACCAGTTTTCTAATGCGAGAATCTAAGCAATAGCTTCTATATTTCTTTGAACTATTGCAAAGTTACACTGTTGTAACTTGTATCACAAATATAACAAAAATAATTTAATTACGGTCGAACGACCGTGAAATTTCATTAACAAAATATTTCTTTTGTTATATGATTGACATAAACGAGAAAATCTGTTCGTATATAACTAAAAATTGGTTGATTCCTTGGCTTAAAGAAAATAAGTCACAGAACTCGTTTGCTAAAAACCACGATATTGAAGAAAGTACTGTACGGAAAATCAAGAGTGATGGTACATATAGAATTCCTGTTGAAACACTCTATAGAATTTGTAAAGCAAGAAAACTTACTCTTGAACAATTTTTTAACCTCATAAATGAATAAAATACTGACTAGAATCAGTGTTTTTTGTTTTGTAAAAAAGAATGAGTGTTTCGGAAAGAAATTACATTAGTGATGAAATGTTCTCTGATCAGAAAAATCGACAGTACTGGCCACTCAGTTTCGGACTGACTTGATGACTAAACTTGAATAACAATTATGTAAGCAAAGCCTCAGTATTACTCAAATTATGATGCTCATTTTAAACTGTAATTAAGTGGTCACTAACGATTGAAATCATTTGATGAATGAATGCTAATGAAATTTGCAGGTGCTGGATATTTGCTTTATAATGATCATCCTCCTAATTTGCTTAGTAACAATTATGCTCTGCCAGAAAAGCAATTCGGGTTATACTACACTTCTGCTGCATTCGTTAGACAATCTTTTCAAAATCTTGATGTCAGATAGCTTTGGAAATGAACGGATACTTAATTTTCAGTTTGATGCAAGAGATTAAAGTTATGTCATTGATGAATTTGGGACATTATAAATATTTATCCCGAATTTTTCTGAGTCAAACATAAAAAAAGTCAAAAAAATTGTTGATGCTTAATTGCGGAAACTATAATCAAAATGGGACCTACAGATAGAATCATAAGTCCCAATTGAAAAACATTTCTTTTTTAATAAATTAAACGTTAATGGATATTCTGTTCTCAATATTTAGATCAATAGGCAGTAAAGCTCTGTATTTATTTCTTACTTTGCTGTAAAGGTCTATTCCTGATTCAGAGACAACGATCGTTAAGATCAGCGTATATTTAATTTTTTCTGATTTGTATCTTTTTCCTCTCTCTAATGCATGTAAATGGAACATTGGATTATTTACCATTACTGCATTTTTATTTTTTCTTCTCGTTTCGATACTGTCCCATTTGAAATCTGCCCTCAGCTCATTTTCTGCTTGGTAAGGTGTCTGTCCTGATTCGCTGATAGGAAAAGTTGCATCTTTTGTCCATCCCTCCGCTAATAATTTAGTTACTTTCTCTTTTTCATTTTGTATGTCAACCGCCTTCTGACTTTTGCCTCTTTTAAATAAAAATTTTGATGTATTTGGATAAAAAGAAGTGACGACAGACGATGTAGAATAATCATCCGGACTTTGAGGATCCACATTAGTTTGGGTTGCCACTGTCCATCTAAAATTAGCTTTTCCATTTTGAATCTCCTCCGTCCAAGGAATGGGTAATTCTATATATTTTCCAGGTTCAACCTCTCCATTATAAATGATTGTATATGACTTTTCTGGGCAGGTTACAAGTTGCTGTATATCATCAGGAAGTATACCATGACCAAGATCAAAATTATGACCTTCATTTGGCTCGGAAACACCATGTACCACAAGAACCCTTGCTATAAAACTGTTGATGACATCATTGCTGTATCCAACTAAATTAGCCGTAGCTGCTGAGACCAAAGGACTGGAGAAACTTGTTCCTTTGTTGAAAATTCTGCTGTCTATTTCACAGCTCATCAATTGTATTGGATTTTGATCGCAACCACCAAAAGCTGATAGATCTGGTTTCAATTTATTGCCTTCTCTACCAGGACCTATACAGCTGTAGGACGCTTTAAATATTTTACCGTCTATTTTTGCATAGGCGCCAACAGCGAGTCCATTCACCATATCAGCAGGTGCTTGTATCCTATTGTAACCCTCGATTTCGCCGTCATTACCAACTGCTGTGCAAAATAAGATGCCATGTTTTTGAATCAGCAGATCACAGGCAAATGTGAATCTGCTAATATGATCATCGATAATCTGACCTACAGGACCCATGCTAAGATTATAAATTTTTATGTGTTCGTTCTCTGGAACTAATTTTTCTATAGCATCTATGACTTCGTAAAGATCAGGATCTCTAGTATCAGAAGATAGCACTCTGAAATTTTTAACGCTTACGGTTGGTTCAGGTAATACATCTGAATTTTTGAATTTATTCAGAGAACCATATAATATGGCACTTGTAACTTGAGTACCATGAGCCTGATATTGTATTAGTGGCGGACCGGAAATAGAATCCTCAAACTCAACATACGGGTCAAGTGCAGGGTTTCCAGGCAGATAGCCTCCATCAATTACTCCGACCGTTATTTTTGGTTTATTAATAAATTTAGGGGGAATCGGTGCACCCTGTGAAACAATTCCACGTTCTACAGATCCAATATTTCTAGCAATTAATGGATGAAGCGTACGGAGCGGATTGTATCCTTCCAATGCAGATACTATTTCTCTATTTCCGTATAGGCTTACAAATGTAATTCCCTCTTCATATTGCTTGTATTTGATTTTTTCAATATCAGCACCTGCATTTCTTAAAAGATCAAAAAATTGATTCAACGCAATGTCTTGATCTATATCAAATGGATGTAGTACGGCTTCTAATCTGCCACTTTCCCAATCTTCTGAAATACCAATGATCTGCTCTTCATCAGAAAGTAGATCTACACTAACGATTTTTCTGACATCTTCTGTGAATTTTTTTGTCAAATCTATTTCGGATAGATCTAGTTGTCTTATAAATTTATTAAAACTATTTTCAGTTCCTCTTACAAAAAACATTTTTCCCGATTCCTGGGGTATTTCTGTACTGCTATCTTTATCTTTCTCTGATTTCCATATCCTTGAACCTATCTCCTGTAGTCCAAACTTTTCATACTCTGTGTCAAAAAGAGAATCCGGATAATAACTTTTAGCCGAAAATCAGAATGCATTCTCATACATACGACAATTTCATTTGGCATGCGAGCTATCTCAGGAAGTCTATCTATTTCTTCGAATACTTGTTCAATATCATTCTTAATTTTCTTTTTCGCTTCTTGAAATGTTGCGGGTAGATTTTTACTACCGCCACCTGATTTTTTAGTGACAGGCTTGGCGTACAGTTCTCCTTTGTATAAAATTGGTTTCCGGTTATTATTCATGTTATTTTATTTTAGAAATATGATGCTGAACGCCAGCAGTACTTAAGCCAGTCATTTCTGCTAGTTTTCTTACGGTTATCTTTTTTCCTAACATTTCCTTAGCAAGAATGCAGAATTTCCCTCTGATCTTTTTATCGGTTGAGTGTAATTCCAATTCGTTGAGGGAAGCTAATATTAATTCTTCGTTTTTCAGTGCCATACGGCGTTTTACATTATTAGTGAATTTAACGATGTCAGAAGCATTTTTACCATCTAATAATTCTGCTATTAAGTTAGTAATAGAAATGTTCTTTAAGTCTTCATTGATGAATTGAGAAAGATTGTGATCTAGTAATTTAATTGTTTCTACCAAGGATGGCAATGGTATTTCAACTATATGGTCGAATCTTCTCCATATTGCTTTGTCTAATAACTCTGGGTGATTACTTGTAGCAATTAACATGGACGAAATTGGCCAATCTTCCAACTCCATTAGGAGAACATTGACAACACGTTTTATTTCTCCTAAATCTGTATTGTCATCCCTTTTTTTTGCAATTGCATCAAATTCATCCAACAGTAATACAGCACCTGTCTCTTTTGCATAATTTAAAACCTTCTTAATATTATGCCCAGTTTTTCCCATCAAATTTGAAATACTGGAAGAAAGATCCATGATAACCAGATTTTTATTGAGTTGAGAAGCAATGTAATGTGCGAGCATAGTTTTACCAGTTCCAGGTTGTCCAATTAACAACAAATTTGTTGAAGGTGTTATGTCAAGAGCTAGTAGAGCAGTTATGTTTTCTCTCTCTTCAATTATATCACCTATCCAGCTGTTAACTTTATCATTAAAGACTGGTAGAATTCCTCCTTCAGAATGTGGCTTTATAATACGGGCCATTTCTAAATGGGTCTCATTGTCTGTGGGAATCGGAGCGCTGCCCATACTTCTGATAGCATTGCTGCCTGAAGTAGAATTCACTGCAAGTATTTCTTGTATTGAAGAAGAAACATGGGGATTTATAGTTCTTATTGATCTGGCCAAAGAAATTGAAATTGCTTCAACTTTCCTGGTGTCTCCAATAAGTCCTGCTGCAACAAGATCTAGCAAGTATTTCGATGTTTTATCAGTTTTGTTTAGTTCTTTATTCATAATTATATAAAAGCTACTAAACAAAATTACTAATTTTAATGATCCCACCAAGGTTTTTGTATGGTTTTTTATATTTAAATTTTAAAACCATACAAATTATTATCAGCTATCAATACGTCAAAAAACATTTCATTTCACTGCCTCGAACTAATTAAGTAAATTCTAATATTTTATTACTTATTAAAGTGATAAAAGTTCAATTTAATAGGTGTAATATAATTAGTTTTATTATTTTCACTCATCAAATTAACACCCATTTCAAATGCTATTTGATATTTAGTTCCTTGAAAAAAAATAATTTTATGTGTTCGCATTAGAAAGTTTGTTTAGGAATATTTATAATAGTTGGTTGAGAGAAATTAATAACAGTTAGAAACGTTTATAGAATCATCAAGGTTCTAACTTCATTATAATCAATGTTTAATTTTTTTCATAATCTAAAAATCACAAAATCAATTCTTTAAATGATTCTACTACTTTATTGATCTTGTCACTAACTTTTCCTATGTCATCATCCTTTCTGTCTAAATCACAAAATTCACTAAAAGGAATAAATGCAGACACAATGAATCCAAAAGCAGCAGTAAAATAAGTTCTGTTTGTATTTATAATATTATTTTCCCAATCACATTTTTGTCTCCATTGATATTCTGGTTTAAAATGTTCATCTAGAAAAGATTCAAACTGGACCCAAGAATTAATGTTCCATTTGCCCGATTGTTTATAGAAATTTTCAGCAGTGTGGATTGGCTTTTTGAGATCTTTGTCTCCAAATGAAAAATTAATAATGTATTTATTAAAGTGACTTAGTTTAATTTCATATAATATTTCTAAAACATAATCCTTACCATCGATTACAATTGACTCCTTTTTTATCCAATCTAGACTTTTATTGTAAATATGATATCCCTGTGTTTTTGTATTAGCTGGCCATATATAGAAAACAATGTAATCCTGAATTTTTTCTTTAGGATAGTGGTGAAAATGTGGTATTACTTCGCTGGCCCAATTGAAATCCACAACGAGACCCAACCTTTCATACGGAAGTAATTCATAATTAGTATTTACTAACCCTTGTTTCAGCCTTTGTATCAAATAATGATATCCAGCTGAGTCCCTTTTATCATCAAACCTTAAAATATTAAATGGTTTTGGCTCAAACCAGCTGGGATATTTTGCCTCTGCTAAATCTAAGAAATCACTTATAAATGGTGATTTCTTAGATAATAATATTTCTAAGTTATTTACTTTTTCCATTATTAGCAATACTTTATGCCAACTGACACAAACAGGAACAACTTCTAATGCTTCTTTATTCTTACGCTTTAGAAACGGCGAAATTTGATTATATAGTTGTTGTTTACAATCTTCGTCTGTTTTTTTAACCTCTATAACAAATAAAACATCTTTTATAGTTATAATAATATCAGTTATATTTTTATTAGAAGTGCAAGATAAAGTCAAAAAGTCATTGAGGTTTATATTTTTGTTTGCGGTTAAAGCTATTGCATAAACTCTTTTATAGCTTTCATTTTCAATTTTGGAAATATCTAATTGTACATCTATATCAATAGAATCCTCATTTGTAGAGTGTGAAAAAAGATAATAGAAATCATCTACTTTGACAATTTCTTTTATAAAATCATTAAAAAAAAGTGGTGAATTTAGAAGTACAATAGAAAGTGCTCTACTAAGGTTGTTTTCTAAAAATTCTAAAGTATTTGTTTCATTAAAAAATCTGTACAAATTTAGATGGTGGTTCATACGGTAAATTAGTTTTCCCAAATGTAATAAAAGTGATTGACAGTTAGCAATTTTATATTTCAAATAAGAAAATTCAAAAAACGTAATTGCTTTTTTAATTTATAAAAAATAACAATATTTTTAAACCATTTTAAAAAATATAGAAAGAAAAAATAGGTAATGTTAAGAATTGAGGTTGCTCTAAATTTGTAAAAATACTTTTCGAGCACAATTTGGACTGTGTTTTTTACCGCCCAATCTTTGCGGGCGTCTAATTTCACAATTTATATCAGAAAGCTCTTATTGTCTGTCGACTTGAGGATTGCTCAAAAAAATAACCTTTATTTTATTAGACGGCAAACGTTCCTCAAAGTTGACCAAATATCAGTACAATTATATATTGTTTTTGAATTTTATGAACTTGATAACCTTGCATTACATTTCCCTTAAATGAAACCAAAGATAATCCCAGCGACAAACATTGTTTAGTTAAAATTCCAAAAGTCAATTTTTCTCCAGAAAATTTACAAATTCAGTACTAATACTGATTATAAACATCCTAGATATAATTAGTTTTGTATCTTACGGAAATCCGTAATTTATATTGATTCAAATTAGGTATTTTTGATAAATATATCAACAAAACCTTTCAGAAAATGCTAAAACAACAAATAAGAATTTTAAAATATGTGGGCAGATAACGAAACATCAGAAGATTTATTAGGATTTAAGGTCCACGCAGATTTAGTAATTGACGTAATAAATGATGATGACGTATTGCCGGTTACTATAGGTGTATTTGGAGATTGGGGAAGTGGAAAATCAAGTATTCTTAAAATAGTTGAAAAAGAATTAGTTGGAGACAGTAAAGACGGATTTAAAGATGGGACTCTAGTTTTATATTTTAACGGTTGGGTATTTGAGGGTTATGATGACGCGAAAGCTGCATTATTAGAGTCTATAATTGAAAAATTTTCAAAACATAAAAACTTAGGAAGTAAGGTCGTCGATGAAACTACTAAACTTTTTAAATCGGTAAGGTGGATGCGTCTATTGGGACTTAGCTTTAAAAAGGTAGTAGTACCCGCCGCTTCTGCATATTTGACAGGAGGAGTTTCGTTAGTACCATATTTATTAAATGAATTTTCTCAGATCAAACCTTCTGATTTGATTTCTAAACTTCAAGGTGAGGAGGCAGAAAATTTCTTAAGCAGCATAATTAAGAAAAATGAAGATGAAGAAGTTACACTTGTTCGTGATTTTCGTGATGATTTCAAGAAAATGTTAGATAAATCAGAAATTAAAAAACTTGTAGTTATTATTGATGATTTAGATAGATGTACTCCAGATAGATTGATAGAAAATCTCGAAGCTATAAAACTATTTTTAAATGTAGACAAAACCGCATTTGTAATTGGAGCTGATCCAAGAATAGTAAGGCATGCAATAGAATTAAGATATAAAACTGACGGAATTGAAAATTCGCCAGATTTAGAAAGTAGAAACGAAAGAATTGTTAGTGATTATTTAGAGAAGTTAATTCAAGTGCCTTATTATCTTCCAAAGTTGACAGATAATGAAGTGGAAACTTACTTGTCATTGTTATTTTGTCAGAAAGAATTAGGAGGTAATTTTAATAAGGTGTTAAAGGCTTTTTATACTTCCAGGGAGGATAATCGATATAGTGTTTTTGGCTTAGGAGATATTGATTCTATACTTGAACCAGATGAAAGGGAGAAGCTAAAAAATAGTGTGTCCGTAATCGCTTCATTAGCTCCAATAATAACTGAAGGTTTAAAAGGTAATCCGAGACAGATAAAAAGATTTTTGAACACATATTCTTTGAGAGATAGATTAGTCAGAGTTGCAAAAATTTCAGATTTTAGAATGGATGTCTTAGCAAAACTAATGGTTCTTGAATATTCATCACAAAGCCTTTTTAGACAAATATATGAATGGCAATCAACACAAAAAGGAGAACCAAAACAAATTATCAAACTAGAACAACTTGCTGATAAGGATAATATTGATAAAATTAAAGAAGAATTTTCAGTAGACTGGGGTTCAGACAAAGTATTAAGATGGTTAAAGACAGAACCTAAACTTTCAAATTTAGATTTACGTGACTATTATTGGATTACAAGGGATCAATTATCAACTTCTATAAGCGGCAGTTCTTTAGTGTCCCGACATATAAGACTATTAGTCAAAAAGTTAATTGAACCAGTATCCGGTAGTGCTTTAACAAGAACGGTTGCAAAAGAAATTAAGGATAAACTGAACGACGGTGATTATGAAACATTAATCTCTCTACTTGAAAAAGAACTTACTAAAGTACCTGAGAAAACAGAAATACACGAAGCTTTTATTGAATTGATATCTGAAAAATGCCCGGGTGTTATTGATGCTTATACTAGAGTTATAAAGCAAGTAGATAATAACAAAATTCCATTTAGTCTTGCTCAAAATTTTAAGCTAACTGAGCAGAATAATGCAGATGTTAAAAAATTATATAAAGCATTCAGTAAAGAAAGTCAAATTTATAAAGCAATAAACGATGATAACTAATGGGAACTACACAAAGAATTAATCCTGGCGTAGCTAATCAGCCGAATTGGGGCGATTTGTCAAATTCTATAACTCACATAGCAGGTACTGTAGAGCAAGAGAGAAAGTTGGAAGATGAAGAGGATATAGAGAGAGAAAAAGAAAAAGATAAAAAAATAGAAAATCAAACTCTTACTAGTATTGATCCTGCTAAACGGTATGCAAAAATAAAAAATAGAAGAGGTGAGCATATTAGATCAGCATTTAAAAATCTGGTAAAAACAGGGGGCGGTCGTCAATCCATTACGTCAGGTAACTCATCCTCAATTGGTAAAGCAGGGTTAAAGTCTGCTAGTAGGATTGCCGGGCTTTTGTCAGGCGTTGGAACTAATGGAATTGAAAAAACACTAACTGATTTAGGTTTTGGTTCTTTTACAGGAAAATCTTTCAAAGATGTTATTGATTTTTTACTGATTTACTGTTCAGAATCTAACCAGGGGATGGATGAAACTGCAGCTAATAAAGCTTCATGTGAAATTATGAAAGAGATCGAAGTTCAATCAGAAAATGATTTAAACAAATTTCAAGAGATAGTTAAAGAGCTAGTTGATGGAAAAGGTCTGGCTGATACATTATGTAAGTTCTGGGGATTATATATTTTTGAACATTTGTCACAACGTTTTGAAGAGAAAATACAGCAACAAAAGGGTGAAGACATCAGTAAAGAAACATTTAAAATTATTAAGAATGATATCTTAGGTCGTGTGAAAGTTTTGAATACAAAAAGAGAAGTTTCGAAAATTGACTGGAAAACACAAGATGGCAAAAAAGAAATTGAGAAGATATTTGATTCAATAATTAAAATCATTTGTGATGAAAAAAATTAAAGTGAATATTCCTGTATATAATACTAAATCGGGAATTCTTTCCATAAAGTTATCTGAAGAGTCTGGAAGTGTATCAAAAGTTAGCATTGATTTTAAAACATTAATGCCTTTTGCAAATTTAGTAAATAATCAAGTTAGGGATTTTTTTGTTATAACTTGTGCGGTATATGGTATAGATCGTTTTGTTAATAGAAAACAAAATTCAGTGGATGGATGGTCGAGAGAACTACAAATATCATTTCCTGTTTCTGATATAAGAGAATGGAACAACACTAAAGAAGATTTGCAAGAAACTTTATCTTTTTTGACAGGAGATTACTGGACTATAAATTTTTATAATTCTAATTTTTTCAATGCAATACCAGAATTACCAATGCTTTTGAATGAAAACTATAAACAAGTCAATTTGTTCTCCGGTGGATTAGATTCGCTAATTGGGGCGGTCGATTTTTTAAGCACACATCCTAATGACAAACTATTATTTGCGTCGCATTACGACCCCCAAATGAAGGGTCCGAAAAGTGATCAGGATGGATTAATAAAAAAATTAGATAAACAATACAAAGGTCTATTTGATTTTGTACCATCTATAAAAGTAACCTTATCTGAAACCACAAGTAAAAGAGAAACTACTTTTAGAAGTCGATCAATATTATTCATAGGTATAGCTTTGCTCATATCTCAAGGAAAAAAAATTACAGAAATTAATGTTCCGGAGAATGGTTCTGTATCCTTAAATTATCCATTAAGCCCATCTAGAAGAACTTCTTGCAGTACGAGAACTACTCATGCATTTGTTTTAGAAAAAATTAATTTAATTTTTTCTAAATTGAAAATTAAATCTATTATTTCGAATCCATATGAATTAAATACTAAAGGAGAAATGGTAAATAAATGTAATGATCTAGATTTTTTGAAAGAAATTATAAGTTTTTCAAATTCTTGTGGGAAAAGAGGTCATAGGGCTTATTGGGAAGAGGATAAGAAAAGTAGTTCTCATTGCGGAATTTGTATGCCTTGCATATATAGACAAGCTTCACTAATAGAAGTTACAGACATTACAACTTATGGAAACGATATTAATAATTTACCTCCTTTCAAGAAGAAAAAAGGTCAGGATGTAAGTATTTTATTAGATTTTCTTCAAAAGAATATTACTAAAGATGAAATTAAGACTGAATTGATAGTTAACGGAATAAAAAATTTAAATAAATTAGATAAGTATGTGGATGTTGTATGGAGAACTCGAAGTGAATTATCAAAATGGATTGGTACGAATGGAAGTAGTTATATCAAATCAAAAGCAGGATTATAAATGTTAGATACCCATTGTCATATAGACCTTTATAATAACCCAAAGAATATTTTAGAACTATGTGAGAACAAAAAAATAATTGTTTTTTCTATGACCAATTTACCTAGTCATTTTGAAATGGGTTTTCCTTTTTTTCAATCAAAAAAATTCGCGAGAATATCTCTGGGCATGCATCCCTTATACGCAAAATTGCACGAAGGTGAATTTTTAAATTTCAAAAAAAACTTATCTAAAACATCATATATTGGTGAAGTGGGATTAGATTTCTCCAAAGAAGGTATAGATACAAAAGAAATACAAATTCAATCCTTTAAAAAAATTTTGGCGCTTGTTTCTGGAAAAAAGAAAATATTAAGCATCCATTCTAGAAAAGCTGAGAAAGAAGTTCTTGAACTTCTATGCACCTACCATATTAAATCAGCAATTTTTCATTGGTACTCAGGAGGACTAAATCTGATTGAAAAAATCGTAGGTGCTGGATATTTCTTTTCAATTAATCCAGCAATGATAAAATCTTTGTCGGGTAGAAAAATAATTGCAAAAATACAAAAAGATAAAATTTTAACTGAAACTGATGGACCATTTGTTAGTGTTGGTGAAAAACCTATAAACCCCGGAGAAGTACAGTCTGTAATTAAATATTTAGCTCAAATATGGCTTATTCCAGAAACCGACGTTATGCGAGTTATTCATAATAACTTTAAAACTTTATTAGCTGAAATCAAATAAATAACTATATAATGTCTGTTTAGAAGAATAAATACATTATTGTTAAATAATTCATCCAAAATTGAAAACTTTAACTTAAATATATAAATATTAGAATAGTTGTTATTAATCTAATATTTATATATTTGAATCTTAACTAAATAACCATGACATTACTTAAACGAATTCAAGCTTTAAAAGAAAAAACACTAGCTATAATGATCACTTCGTTAGCTGGTATTTCTCATATGGACGCAAAGGATGTTAAAATATTTGAGATAGATAATGATGTTGATAAAACCAATGAAGAAAACAAAAAACTTCTAAAACCTAAGCTGGTTTTAAAATTAAATTTTTCTCCAAACGGTGAACATACCGCATCTATGCATACCTCCCATAGGTCACACTCATCACACAGTTCTCACTCATCGCACTCATCTCATTATTCCTCTAGTTATAGCGGCTCTAGCGGCTCTTCTTACACTCCATCATATACACCGCCACCTAGCACTTACTATACTCCTGCACCAAGTTCTACCCGTTCTTACACACCTAGTTCATCATACAAAAGTAGTAGTAGTAGTAGTAGTAGTAGTAGTAGTAGTATCAAGACTAAGAATAAAAAAACAACGGGATATAGCAATCCAAGCATCTATCCATCTTATAATAATGACTATTCTACTAATAGTCTTTCTCTGATGGAAGGTCGTGTTCTGTATAAGGGATTGGAAGGAAATGATGTCGAGGAATTACAAAAAAAGTTAAAAAGACTTGGCTATGACGTGCCCACTTCCGCCTACTTTGGAGAAAAGACAGAACAGGCGGTCATCAGATTCCAAAAAAATAATGAATTGAAACCAGACGGGAGAGTTGGTTCTAAAACCATGGAAATTATTGATAGTAAATTATGAGAGAAATAAAGTTTATAGATACAACATTAGCTTTTTCTCTGGATAAAAGTTTATATAATGAATCGGTTATTTACAAATGTTTCTATTGGTACCTGGGTGACTACAGCTTTGACCTTCTTGACAATGTAAATCATTTTAGAATTACCTTAAAGAGCAAGGCTGCTAGACCGTTTGATGAAGAAGAATTAATTTTCAGAATTAAAAATGACTTGGCAGATTACAAATTAAGGGCAATTATTAATCATGAAACTCAAAACATTAGAGAACTAATCGTTGCAAAGGCATTATCAAACTATGAGGAAGAAACGATAATGTCATCAATTGTTAGTGATCCTGTTGGATTTGACCCTAATGCTATTCATTGATATGATTATTACTGAAAAGTCGACAAGAAAATTTAACGACGAAAATTTCTACGTTAATGAAATTAGCAACTATTTTCTGCTACCATTCCGGTTTTTGAAAATCAACGAATCCCATGAACTTATAGTTAACGATATTGGAGATTTTATGATCACACCGATAGGAACGGTAAAACAAATTGTAAACCGCACATTTTCTAAAAAAGAAAATACAGAATTATATTATGACCTTATTTCAAATTTCATTATATCTGAATCTGAAAAACCAGAACTTTTACCTGTTATTGAAGCCAGATATCGCACAAAAAAATCTTTTCTAGAGAATTTTACCTCTCTTCATATTTTTGTAATTACTCTGAGATGTGAACACACTTGCCATTATTGCCAGGTCTCACGTGTTACTGAAAATAAAGGAGCATTCGATATGTCATTCTCAGATATTGATGAGGGTATAAAACTAATGATGCAATCCCCCAATCCTAACGTCACAATGGAATTTCAAGGTGGAGAAGCATTATTAGCATTTGATAAAATTGTATATGCCGTAAATTCCGCAAATGACCAAGCGAAAAAATTTAATAAAAACATAACGTTTGTCGTCTGCACAAATTTAGCACCCATCACTGATGAGATAATAGAATTTATAAAAATTAATTATATTCTGGTTTCAACTTCGCTCGATGGTCCGGAATTCATCCATAATAAAAACAGACGCAGACCAGGGAATAACAGCTACGAAGTTACAATCGAAGGCATAAACAAATGTAAGAATCAACTAGGACAAGACCGAGTTTCTGCCTTGATGACAACTACATCACTTTCTTTACAGTACCCAAAAGAAATTATCGACGAATATATCAAGCAAGGTTTCAGTAATATTTTCTTGCGTCCAATCAGCCCATACGGCTTTGCTAAATACAACCCGAAGAAGAACCATTATTTCATTGAAGAATTTTTAGAGTTTTATAAACAGGGATTAAACTATATCTTAGAATTAAATAAAAATGGTCAATACATTGTTGAGGACTATGCATTAATCATATTAAAAAAAATCTTCACACCCTTTCCAGTCGGCTATGTCGACCTGCAATCCCCTGCCGGTTTGATCAATAGTGTGATTGTTTTTAATTATGACGGATATGTGTATGCAACTGACGAAGCAAGAATGCTGGCTGAAAACAAGGATTATACATTTCAATTAGGGAAATTGGGTTCCAACAGCTATAATGAGATATTTTATGGTGACAAATCCCTTGAAATTTCGGATATTTTCACAAATGAATCTCTTGCGGGCTGCAGTGAATGTGCTTTTCAGACCTACTGCGGCGCCGACCCTGTTCTTAATCATGCGACTCAGGGCGACATGTACGGTTTTCGTCCTACGAATATCTTCTGCAAAAAAAATATGGAAATCATCCGATACTTATTTGATTTGATGATACAGGACAAAAACAATGAGAAAATTTTTAAAAGCTGGATCACTGGATATAACTTATGATACTTAAAACAAAAGGTAACGCAGAAAATTTTGACGATATTGTAGTTGGAACAATAAATAGATCTGGATCTGCAGATGAAAATTCAATTCTGCTATTACAGGAAGATTTAGTTGTAGATATTGCAATTGAATCCAATTTTCTTGCTGTTATAACTGAAAACACCAACAAGACACATACTAATACTCGAGGCCCAATAATTCATTCCGTCAAAACTCTTACACACCTGCAAGAAGGTGACATCGTCCTTCTAAATACCGATGGCGTAATAAATACATTATATCGTATTAATTCTCCGAACAATTTCATGTTTTTCACAGAAAGATGCAATAGCAATTGTTTAATGTGTTCACAACCTCCAAAAAACAGAGATGACTCAAGATATTTTTTTGAAGTGAATTCCAGATTAATACCATTAATCCCTAACGATTGTTTGGAGTTAGGAATCACAGGTGGTGAACCAACACTGTTAGGAAACTATTTTTTTTCTTTATTAAAATTATTGAAAAAACATTTGCCTGATACAAATGTGCCTTGTCTTACAAATGGGCGTTCATTTGCTTGGGAAAATATAACGAAAAAGACTGCTGAAATCGAAAATGCAAATTTAATATTGTGTATACCAATCTACTCAGATATAGCTGAAATCCACGATTATGTAGTACAGGCAAAGGACGCTTTTCACCAAACTGTAAGGGGTATTTACAATCTTGCTCGTTATAATATTCGAATTGAATTGAGAGTCGTTTTGCATAAGATAACAATCCCTAGATTGGTAAGGTTAGCAGAGTTTATATACAAGAACATGCCTTTTGTTGAACACATTGCCCTTATGGGACTAGAGATCGAAGGATACACACCTCATAATATTGATAAGCTATGGATCGACCCCTATGACTATCAGGAAATATTAAAAGATACTGTATTTTATTTACATACCTTCGGGATGAAAGTTTCAATTTATAATATTCCACTTTGTTTGCTGCCCAAAGAACTATGGCCTTTTTCTAGAAAGTCCATATCCGACTGGAAAAACATCTACATGGATGAGTGTTCAAAATGTAATGAACTATCAAATTGCGGTGGATTTTTTAAGTCTAATACAAAAAAAAACAGTGCATATATAAAAGCTTTAAACTAATAAAGCTGGAAGATTCCATCTTGAAAGATTAATCACAAATCATACAACTCTATTTATCAACTTTTTAGAGCATAAAAGCTATCAAATCAGGATGCTTGCAACCTATATGCCCGGACAGGTTTCCGTTTTGCATCCGAAGTACTGAATCTACTTGCAACAAGCGTGGCAGAAGACCCCGACTGGCACGTTCAGGAAATGCTTACTAGGCATTTGACTATTATTGCAGTATGAGAGGCTAAGAGAAAAGTCTTCCCAAGATTAAAATATGGCTCGCCGATCCCCCGTGATCGAGGGACTTCGGATCTTGACAGGAAGACCCTATTTTAAGGAACATCCTAAAGTGGCTATCCATCTTATCAGCCCACACAAATCAGAAGACAGCGAATATCTCAGAAAGTCTGTTGGAAATGCGCTTCGCAATATTAGTAAAAAACATCCGGCAGAAGTGTCTGAAGAACTTGCCACCTGGAATCTTGAAGACAAGAAAACTTTTTTACATATAAGCTCGCCAAGGGAAAGTAAATGATAAGCTGACCATTTACAGCACAGTAATTAAGTTGTATTTAAAAATATTTTTGTGGAATACGGATTCCCGTAATCTAATTAGGAAAAACCAAATTACTTTACTCATATTAACCAATAAATTATTTATTATGAGTACAACAGTTGAAGTAATTAAGCCTAGTCCAAAACCTAAAAAAGAAGATGGGACACCTGACAAAAGACCAAGAGTAAATCCGGAAACAAAACCAAAACATCCAGACTTGAAACCTCATAAGCACAAGCCAGGAGACTCGAAATAAGTTTTGTTTCTTAATATTTTAAATCCCAACTATAGTTGGGATTTATTTTTTTGAAGATTGATTAAGAGAAGTTCTCAAAGTTCATCTTTGATTACCTTTTGCTATCCTAAGCGTTTAATTTACTTTTTACCTTGAAGTTTTCCCCTTAAAACTGACATATCATCACTCACTTTCTTATCCAAAATCTTCGCATAGTGCTGTGTAGTTTTTATATTAGTATGTCCCAGCATTTTACTTACACTTTCAATCGGAACGCCATTAGACAATGTTACAGTTGTAGCGAAAGTATGTCTAGCGATATGAAACGTTAACTCTTTATTTATTCCACAGACGTTCACAATTTCTTTGAGATAGGAATTCATTTTTTGATTACTGAGAACGGGAAACAAAACATTTGAATTTACACATTCTGGGTGGTCTTCATATTTTAAAATCAGTTCCTGTGCTAAAGGTAATAATGGAACTCTGGTTGAGGTATCCGTTTTCTGACGATGTGTGAATATCCATTGGTCGCCATCTATTCCGATATTGACATGAGATTTCGTCAATTTCTTTACATCAACATACGCTAAACCTGTATAGCAACTAAAAAGAAAAATATCACGCACCTGAATCAATCTGTCTGATGCAAAGTCCTTTTCATAAATCGTCTCAATTTCCTCTTTAGTAAGATATGGTCTTTCCACTACCTTAAGCTTTGCTTTGTAGCCTAAAAAGGGATCTTTGGTGAGCCAGCCATTTGCTATACATAACCGAATAATCTTTTTGAAATTCTTGATATACTTTATTGCTGTATTGTTTGCGCATTTCCTTACACTACGAAGCCAGAAATCATAATCCATTATGAAGGCGTGGTCGATCTTTGTAATGTCAATATCCGAGGTTTTATATTTCCAGATTAGGAATTCCTGCGTATGCTTTAACGATGTTTTATAACGCTCCAATGTTCCAGGGGCAAAATCCTGACCTACCAGTGCTTCAACTTTATCATTATGATCCTGAAAAATAGGAATGAGCATTCGTGTGGAAACATCAGTCCCAAGCAGTTTAGATTTTAAACCTTCAGATGTTACAAAGTCTTCTTCTTTCAGCATCTGGTAGTGACAATCGTAAACTTGTTGTTCCAAAGTTTTAAGATAGACATTAAGCGTTTTCGCCTCCTGAGAGTTGCCAACTGCTTTATGTGCTTTAACATCCCATTTCTGTGGGTCGATGTATCTTTTAGCGGCAATGTCCGCTGCCTTGCCATCTATCGTGATTCGTAAGTAAATGGGAGCAGTTCCGTTGGTTCTGATTTTATTCTTTTTTATAAAGAATAATAGGTTGAATGTTTTGTTCATAGTGTGGTAACTTTAATTGTTAATAATTTAGTTTTTGTTACCACTTTTTGCAAGATGTACAATCGTTAGACTGCCTATTGGTCGGGTTTCCCTGAGTTTTTCGTGACCTATTTTCAAATTTTCAGGATGGGTCACGGAATAGGTCATATAAATCGTGACCCATTTTGATTTTTTTTGATACTAGCGTAAAAACAAAAAACGCTGTAAACATTGATGTTTACAGCGTTTTAGCTTATTTTGGTTCCCCAACTGGCGGAGAGAGAGGGATTCGAACCCCCGGACCTGTTACAGTCAATAGTTTTCAAGACTATCGCAATCGACCACTCTGCCATCTCTCCATACCTGCCACGATCTCTCGTTTTCAGTGGTGCAAATATAAAACGGTTTTGCTTTATGCGCAAATTATTTTTGAGAAAAAAGTTTAATTCTTTCGTTATCAAAGGGAAAAATTAATTCTTGACCATTTGAAACCCCAAAAAAACCATTAATATTCCAATAGTCAGGCTTAATAATGCATATAAAACTAAAATAGTGTAGTTGCTATTTTGCAAAAGCGAGAAATTTTCGGCTGAAAAAGTGGAAAAAGTAGTGTAGCCTCCACAAACACCTGTAATCATAAGATACTTTATCGGATTATCGACCTTCAAAAAATAGGCTGACAAAACTCCTATCAGAAAACAACCAGAAATATTTACGACAAAAGTTCCCATAGGAAAGGCACTGATGTTCCAAAGCTTCTGCGTGTAATTTGAGATCAAAAAACGCAAAACACTTCCAAAACCGCCGCCTAAGAAAATATATACTAAATTTCTCATTAAGCTAAATTATGAAAACAGATTTTAAATTTCATAT
>Ga0213834_100223_pt1 | contig 43500 bp, 37 predicted proteins | sample SWPTP12_FD_160580 | JGI IMG/M metagenome (GOLD analysis project Ga0213834, IMG submission 160580) | Coastal seawater microbial communities from Marineland, Florida, United States - SWP TP1 #2 | ecosystem: Environmental > Aquatic > Marine > Coastal | place: USA: Florida | collected 2016-08-06 | reverse complement strand
CCTGTCGACCATGGAAATCAATCCGATCCTGAACACCATCAAGGACCTGTCCGAGCGCTCCCAGTCCATTCGGGGGTATCTTTGACTACGATCACAAAAGTGATCGCCTGACCGAAGTCAACCGCGAGCTGGAAGACCCCAACGTCTGGAACAAACCCGAATACGCTCAGGCGCTGGGCCGCGAGCGTTCGACGCTGGCGCAGATCGTCGAAACCCTGGACGAAATGAGTTCCGGCCTGGCTGACGCCAAAGAGCTGCTGGACATGGCCGTCGAAGAGAACGACGAAGGCACTGTCAATGACGTCGTCGAGTTGCTCGAAGGTCTCGAAGAATCCCTCGCCAAGCTCGAGTTCCGCCGCATGTTCAGCGGCGAGATGGACCCCAACAACGCCTACCTGGACATCCAGGCCGGTTCCGGCGGCACCGAAGCGCAGGACTGGGCCAACATCCTGCTGCGCATGTACCTGCGCTGGGCCGACAAGCGTGGCTTCGATGCCACCATCATGGAGCTGTCCGAAGGCGAAGTCGCCGGCATTAAAGGCGCCACCGTGCACATCAAGGGCGAGTACGCCTTCGGCTGGCTGCGCACTGAGATCGGCGTGCACCGTCTGGTGCGCAAGAGCCCGTTCGACTCCGGCGCCCGTCGTCATACCTCGTTCTCGGCGGTGTTCGTTTCCCCCGAGATCGATGACCGCATCGAGATCGACATCAACCCGTCGGACCTGCGCATCGATACCTATCGTTCGTCCGGTGCCGGTGGTCAGCACGTCAACACCACCGACTCGGCGGTGCGTATCACCCACGTGCCGACCAACACCGTGGTGAGCTGCCAGAACGAGCGCTCCCAGCACGCGAACAAGGACACCGCCATGAAAATGCTGCGGGCCAAGTTGTACGAGCTGGAAATGCAGAAGCGCAACGCGGCGTCCCAGGCGCTGGAAGACACCAAGTCGGACATCGGCTGGGGTCACCAGATCCGCTCGTACGTCCTCGATGACTCGCGCATCAAGGACCTGCGTACCGGCGTTGAGCGCAGCGACTGCAACAAGGTGCTCGACGGCGACCTCGACGGTTACCTGGAAGCGAGCCTCAAGCAGGGGCTGTAATCGCGACACTACTGTTGCGGGCGCGGCGCGTTTCTACACGCGGCCGCCCCGCGATCCCTTGCCCGTGGCAAGAAGCAACGAACCTGTGATGGAAAATCTAAAGACATGAGCGACCAACAACTCGACCCGCAAGCCCAGCAACAGGAAGAAAACACCCTGATCGCCCTGCGCAAGGAAAAGCTTGCTGCCGAGCGCGCCAAGGGTCAGGCCTTCCCGAACGACTTCCGCCGCGACAGCTACTGCAACGACCTGCAGAAGCAATACGCGGACAAGACCAAGGAAGAGCTGGCTGAGGCGGCGATCCCGGTCAAGGTTGCCGGTCGCATCATGCTCAACCGTGGCTCGTTCATGGTGATCCAGGACATGACCGGTCGCATTCAGGTCTACGTCAACCGCAAGACGCTGCCCGAGGAAACCCTGGCAGCCGTCAAGACCTGGGACCTGGGCGACATCATCGCTGCCGAAGGTACGCTGGCACGTTCCGGCAAAGGCGATCTTTACGTCGAGATGACCAGCGTTCGTCTGCTGACCAAATCGCTGCGTCCATTGCCCGACAAGCACCACGGCCTGACCGACACCGAGCAGCGCTACCGTCAGCGCTACGTCGACCTGATGGTCAACGAAGAAGTGCGCGAGACCTTCCGCGTGCGCTCGCAGGTCATCGCTCACATCCGCAGCTTCCTGATGAAGCGCGACTTCCTGGAAGTCGAAACGCCGATGCTGCAGACCATTCCTGGCGGTGCAGCGGCCAAGCCGTTCGAGACTCACCACAACGCGCTGGACATGGCCATGTTCCTGCGGATCGCGCCTGAGCTGTACCTCAAGCGTCTGGTCGTCGGCGGGTTCGAAAAGGTTTTCGAGATCAACCGCAACTTCCGTAACGAAGGCGTCTCGACCCGGCACAACCCGGAATTCACCATGTTGGAGTTCTATCAGGCCTACGCCGATTACGAAGACAACATGGACCTGACCGAGGAGCTGTTCCGCGAGCTGGCGCAGCTGGTGCTGGGCACCACCGACGTTCCTTATGGCGACAAGGTGTTCCACTTCGGCGAGCCGTTTGCGCGTCTGTCGGTGTTCGATTCGATCCTCAAGTACAACCCGGACTTGACCGCTGACGACCTGAACGACATCGACAAGGCCCGCGCGATCGCCAAGAAAGCCGGCGCCAAGGTGCTGGGTTTCGAAGGCCTGGGCAAATTGCAGGTGATGATTTTCGAAGAACTGGTCGAGCACAAGCTGGAGCAGCCGCACTTCATCACCCAGTACCCGTTCGAAGTGTCGCCGCTGGCGCGCCGCAACGATGAAAACCCGAGCGTCACCGACCGCTTCGAGCTGTTCATCGGTGGTCGTGAAATCGCCAACGCCTACTCCGAGCTCAACGACGCGGAAGACCAGGCCGAGCGTTTCATGGCGCAGGTGGCCGACAAGGACGCGGGCGACGACGAAGCCATGCATTACGACGCTGACTTCGTCCGTGCGCTGGAATACGGCATGCCGCCGACAGCGGGCGAGGGCATCGGTATCGACCGTCTGGTCATGCTGCTGACCAACTCGCCATCGATCCGCGACGTCATCCTGTTCCCGCACATGCGGCCGCAAGCCTGAGCGTTGTAAAACAAGCCGCCTGAGCAGGGCGGCTTTTTTTTGTCTATTACAGTCATGCAGGCCAACGGTAGGAGCGTGGCTTGTCCCGCGATCGGCGACGCAGTCGTCGCAAAACCGGCGAATGCGGTGTATCAGGAAACCGTGTGCTCAGGGTTTACGACGGGTTCCCCGCCGATCGCGGGACAAGCCACGCTCCTACAGGCTCCGCGCCTGCTAGTCATTCAAAGAGGAAAACCTGTCGTGAATCGTACGATCGCTCATAAGGGAGCCGCTGGTCTTGCCACGGCAGTCGCGCAGAGTGTTCAGTATCAGGGCCGCAAGGCGAGTCGACAGGGCAGCGAACAGCGCCGGCAGCAGATCCTCGATGCCGCCATGCGCATCCTCATTCGCGAAGGCGTGCGTGCGGTACGCCATCGCGCCGTAGCGGCCGAGGCGCAAGTGCCGCTCTCGGCCACCACCTACTATTTCAAGGACATCGATGACTTGCTCACCGATGCCTTCGCCCAATACGTCGAGCGCAGCGCCGCCTACATGGCCAAGCTGTGGACCAACACCGAAACCCTGTTGCGCGAAATGGTCGCGCGCAATGACGGCAGCGCCGAGGCCCGCGCCCGGCTGGCGGATGAGATCGCCCGCATGACCATGGAGTACGTGCGTCATCAACTGCTGACCCGCCGCGATCAATTGATCGCTGAGCATGCGTTCCGTCTCGAAGCCCTCATCAACCCGCGTCTGGCTCCGCTGGTGGGCGCGCATCAGCAGATTCTGTTGCAAGGCAGCGCCCAGTTTCTCGAGGTCATGGGCTCGACTCAACCGCAACTGGATGCCCAAGTGTTGACGGGGCTTATCGGGCGGATGGAATATCAGGGTTTGCTTAACGGGCCTCAGCCCGACGCAGATGAAGAAATGCTCGCTATTCTTACTCGCCAGATGCATCTGGTTCTGGGCACCGCGAAGCCGTCGGCCGCCTGAAAACGCTTCATTCAAGGAGAACCCGATGAAAGTCTGGAGCGTGTTGCTCGCCTTGTCGTTCGCGCTGTTGAGCGGATGCCTGGTGACTTTCAAGGATCCGGTTCCATCCAGCGAAGCCGCGCCGCCCAAGCTGCTCGGCACCTGGACCAGCAAAAATGCCTGGGGCGAGCCGCTGGAGCTGGAGATCAGCCGCGCGGGCGTCAATCAGTACAAGGCGGTCAGTTACCGCAAGGGCGACCGCAAGAACCGGGACGAGTACACCTTCACCGTGTCGCGTCACGGCGGTCGCTGGTACATCTGCGGCCGGTTGCCTGAAAAGTACGGCTCCAACTACGTGATCGGTGGTTTCGACCTGGTCGACAACGACAACGATAATGCCGCCGACGAACTGGTGGTGTATGACCTGGACCTGGAGCGCATGCAGCAACTGGTCGAGCAGAAGGTTTTCGAGGGCCAGGCCATTGAAACCGAGAAAGGTGACGGCGTGCTGATCAGCACGTCCATGGACAAAGTATTTGCCTATCTGGATGACACCGCCAACTCCGATGTCTTCCTCAAGGCCGCGCAATATCAGCGCATGACCAAATAGCGCACCGGTAAAAAAGGGGTAGTGGGTGGACGAATACCAGCAGACGATTCGCACGTTGTCCGATCGTATCGTGTTGGCGCAGACGCCGATTCGCGTACTCGATGCGGTGAAGTGGGACGAGAGCATCCGCAAGAATTTCCTCGCTGCCAAAGGCAAGCAACTCCCTGAAATCGATCGTGCCTATTACGAGAACCGCCCGCTGGGATTCGACTCCGGCGCGTTGAAGCTGGAATTCCAGAATATCGAGCGCGACATCACCCGGCAGCTGGGGCAGTTCAACCCGGTCGGGCAGATCATGCGGCGCATGTGCAAGGAATACCGCATGGTGGTCCGCATGCTGGAGGCGCGCGGCACCCCGGACTTCGGGCTGATTTCTCAGGAGTTGTACGGCGCGGCCTCCGATGCCTTTCACGCCGGTGACCCGACCCTGGCTGACCTCGGCCTGATGCTGTCCGATTACCTGAACAACATCGCCGGGCGAGGCGATCTCAAGGATGAGCCCAAGATCCTGACCGCCAAGGATGCCGTGGCGATGCTGCAGAGTCGGCTCAATCGCACGTTTGGCGAGGCCGAGGAAACCATTCGGGTGTTCGAGTCCGACGGCATCGTTGCCGATGCGGCGGCGGGCGCCGATTACATCAAGATCCGCAGCGATGCGATGTTCAACGAGCGAGACGTGCGCGCGCTGGAGGTCCATGAAGGGCTGGTTCACGTGGGCACGACGCTGAACGGCCTGAATCAGCCCATCTGCACCTTCCTGGCCAAGGGCCCGCCCTCGTCGACGGTCACTCAGGAAGGGCTGGCGATCCTCATGGAAGTCATCGGGTTCGCGTCCTACCCCAGCCGCCTGCGCAAGCTCACCAACCGCACCCGGGCGATTCATATGGCCGAGGAAGGTGCGGATTTTCTCCAGGTGTTCGAGTTCTATCGCGAACAGGGCTTCGGCATGTCGGAAAGTTATGGCAATGCCAGCCGCGTTTTCCGTGGCTCTGTTCCTAATGGTCTGCCATTCACCAAGGACTTGTCCTACCTGAAGGGCTTCATCATGGTTTACAACTACATTCAGTTGGCCGTGAGGAAGGGCAAGCTGGAGCAGGTGCCGCTGCTGTTCTGTGGCAAAACCACGCTTGAGGACATGCGCACGCTGCGCCAGTTGGTGGACGAGGGCCTGGTGGTGCCGCCCAAATACCTGCCCGATCAGTTCCGCGACATGAATGCGTTGTCGGCCTGGATGTGCTTCTCCAACTTCCTGAACCATTTGAGCCTGGACCGGATCGAAGCGGATTACTCGAATATCCTGTAACGCGAGCGGTGCAGTGATGTCACTGACGCCCTCGCGAGCCAGTTCCCGCCCTTGAGCGTGTCACACAGTGGGCAGCCAGCTTGCGCGAAGACGTTCATTCACAGCTGAAAGATCAAGGATAAAATCCGTTTGAAGACCCTCGTCGCTCTGATCACGTTCGTCTGGCTCACCGGTTGCAGCGAACTGCTGTTCTACCCGGAGCGCGACGTCCCGCTGACCCCGGACAAGGCGCACCTGGCTTACCGTGATCTCACTCTCACCACTGCGGACGGCAAGAAGCTCAATGCCTGGTTCTTGCCGGTCAAAGAGGGCGTCGCCGTGAAAGGCACGGTGCTTCATCTGCACGGCAACGGCGGCAATATGTCGTGGCATCTGGGCGGCAGTTGGTGGCTGCCCGAGCAGGGCTACCAAGTGTTGCTGCTCGATTATCGGGGTTACGGCCATTCGGAAGGCGACCCCAGCCTGCCTGCGATCTATCAGGATATCGATGCCGCATTCGACTGGTTGAACACGGCGCCGCAGGTGCAGGGCAAGCCGCTGGTGGTGTTGGGGCAGAGTATCGGTGGGGCGCTGGGCGTGCATTATCTGGCCGAGCATCCTCAGCAACGGGCGCGGGTCAAGGCGCTGGTGCTCGATGGGGTGCCTGCCAGTTACCGCGAAGTCGCTCGCTACACGCTTGGCACGTCGTGGCTGACCTGGCCGTTCAAGCGGCCGCTGTCGTGGGTGATCCCCGATGGCGACAGCGCCATCAATGGCATCAGCCAGCTCAAGGGTACGCCGATGTTGCTGTTCCAGAGCCTGGACGACGCCCAGATTCCGCTGCACAACGGCATCAGTCTGTATCAGGCCGCACCGCCGCCGCGGGTGCTGCAACTTACGCGCGGGCCGCATGTACAGACCTTCGCCGATCCGACCTGGCGCGAAGTTATGGTGCGCTACCTGGATGACCCACAGCACTTCAACGGCCTGCGTCGTCTGGCCGAAGTCCCCGATTACCCTGACCCGCAGGCAAATCTCAAGCCTTCTGCGGCATCGCCAACGCCGTCGGCAGAGTCTGCGCGATGACTGAGGAGCGCAACGCGATCCCGCAGATCCTGACAGGAATCGGCTGCATCTTTCTGACAGTAGGAACGCTCTGGTACTACGGCTATCTGCACTTCGCCCGGCCTGAGGACGCGTTGCGGCTGAGCGAATTCACCATGCTCAAGACCCTTCCAGGGCAGGACTACAAAGTCGCACTGGAACCAGCGCCCCAGGTCGCCCAGTGCATCGACGGGGTGATGGTGTTGTTCGATACCGAGCAGAAAGGGCTGACGGGCGTGCTGGTGAACGAACGCAAACAAGCCGTGAGATGCATGGGGCAGGAGACGCCGCAGAAGCTGCAGTGACGCATCATTGGCCAATCCTTCGGCGTGATACGTGGTCGACGCCCCGTCTGTAGGAGCGCGCTTGCCCGCGATCTGGCGCACAGCGGCAGCAGAACCGGCACCACAAATCACGCACACAAAAAAAGGCCCCGTCTGCATTCGCAAACGGGGCCTTCTGACTTACAGCGGCTAATACATCACCGCGCCCAGCGTATCACTGCATCGAAGAACGCGGTGCTACTGGCTGGTTGTCGTTGGAAATGGTCACTTCCACACGACGGTTCATGGCACGACCAGACGCGCTGGCGTTGTCGGCAACCGGGTATTCCTTGCCATAACCCTGAGCCACGACGCGGTCCATGCTCACGCCCATCTTGATCAGCGCCATGCGCACCGAATCAGCGCGGCGCTCGGACAGCGACTGGTTGTAAGCGGCGGAGCCAGTGCTGTCGGTGTAACCCTCGACGATCACTTTGCGATCAGGGTTTTCCTGGAGGAACTGCGCCAGCTTGTTAACGTTCACCAGACCTGCGGATTTCAGTTCGGCCTTGTTCAGGTCAAACAGTACGTCGCCGAAGGTTACCAGCGTGCCGCGTTCAGTCTGCTTGGCGTTCAGGCTGTTCTGCAGTTGCTTGATCTGCGCATCGCGGGCGTCCAGACGAGCTTGAGCGCGTTGAGCGGCGGCGTTTTTCAGATCGTTTTCAGCAGTCTTCAGGTTGATGGTCTGCTTGGCCAGCTCAACGCGCTGGTTGGTCAGATAGGCCAGTTGGTCGACTTTTTTCTCGTCATCGTGGTTGCGATACGCGGAGTCGGCCTTGTCGAGCCATTCGCTGGCATCTTTGGTTTCCAGCGCCGCCAGCTCGGTGGATTTAGGATTGCTTTGCAGCGCGGAGTAATTGGTGCGGGCTTGTTCCAGGTTCACGTTAGGTTGCGAGGAGCAGGCAGCCAGACCAACGCTCAGAGCCAGCAGGGCAGGAATAAGTACTTGTTTACGCATAATATTTTCGTCCTTTAAATCAATGGCCAATGCTTGAAGTGCGTGGGATTACTGGCTGACCGGCTGAGCCTGGCGCAGACCTTCTTCACGCAATTCGTTGACGCCCTGACGAGCATCCTGCACTGCTTTCTGAGCCTTGGCGGCCTGGGCTTTACGCTCGGCTACACGGGCATCCCACTCGGCTTGCTCGGCATATTTACGAGCTTCGTCGTATTTCTTTTCCTGCATGAACAGCTCGGCCTGTTTGAATTTGTCTTGTGCCGATTTCATTTCGACTGCTGCGTATTCGGTGCCGCCTGCGCTGACTGCAGCATTCACTGCAGATTGGGTCACTGCGTACTGCTCGCTTGGAGGATTGCCTGCGCAACCGGCCAGAAGGAAGCTGGTACCCAGTGCCAGCGCGGCCAGTTTCAGCCCGCGCAGGCCGTTGAACGTGGTTTTGGCAGTGCTGGTATTCATGGTGATCAACTCCATTGTGTAACTCCTGAAAACTAGGTTATTTCCATTCAGCGGTGAGCCTGTGCGGATGGATGGCAGGGCCTGAAATCCGCTGCCATCTGTCGGCTTTTTCTGTAATGGCTAACTGCTCCGACCTGCGCGATTTTTGAATAGTTCAGACAATTTGCTTCTCAAACCCGGTGGCTTTGTTACTCGGTGTAAGTTTGACGCTGAAAAATTGGCGCACAAAAACGCACGTCACGCCCGGCATTGCTGGTCGGCGTGCGCTTTGAAAGGTGTCTGAAAACGACGTCGTGATCAGTGCTGCGGAGTGTCCTGCTGTTCGGACAAATCTTCGAGATGACGACGCGACAAGGCAAGAAAACGAGGTGTCGGGCCGACGTCCTCATACAACGGATCGCCTTCCTCGTCGGTCGCGACGACGTGTTGACCCTGGACATACGGAAAGCTTTCTTCCAGCTCTTCCAGCGCGGCGCCGATCAGCTCGCCGAGCAATTCCTCAGGCGTGCGCTTGGGATACATTTCGGCAATCGCCGCCAGGCGTGCCGCCGCTTCGACGTCCAGGTGAATCGCATAGCCGGTTTTGGTCAGGCGACCCTTGGCGGTCTGTTCCCAGTGTTTTGCGAGCTCGCGGATTTTCATAAAGACCTCTTCGTAGACCCGCGTGGTGGCGGGCTCAGGCGAGTGATCGAGCCTTCGTGAGGCTCGCTGATGAGACTAGCTTGCTGCGGGCAGAAATCAGGCAAAGGGTTGCTTCTGTGCACGAAATTGTCGCTCTATACACAAAGATAGAGACAAAACAGGCGAGGGCGTTCAGTTCGGGGCGTCCGGATCGAGTCGCAACAGAATAAAAAACGCTGAAGGAGAAGGCTGGATGGCAGACATCGACGCACGATTGCGCGAGGACGTTCACCTGTTGGGTGAGCTGTTGGGCAACACCATTCGTGATCAGCACGGAGCTGATTTTCTCGAGAAAATCGAGCGTATTCGCAAGAGCGCCAAGGCCGGGCGGCATGGCTCCACCCAAAGCACCGAGCAGCTGAGCTCCAATCTGGAGAGCCTGAGCGAAGATGAGTTGCTGCCCGTGGCGCGGGCGTTCAACCAGTTTCTCAACCTCGCCAACATCGCCGAGCAGTATCAACTCATTCATCGTCGCGACGACAGCAAGCCACAACCCTTCGAGTCTCGGGTATTGCCTGAGCTGCTGGAGCGTCTGAAGCAATCCGGGCACGGGCAGGAAGCGCTGGCGCGGCAGTTGGGCAAGCTGGAGATCGAACTGGTCCTCACGGCTCATCCGACCGAAGTCGCGCGCCGGACCCTCATTCAGAAGTACGACGCCATTGCCGCTCAGCTCGCAGCGCTCGACCATCGCGATCTGAGCCGGCTGGAGCGCGAGCAGATCACCGAGCGCCTGCAGCGATTGATCGCCGAAGCATGGCACACCGAGGAGATCCGGCGCGTGCGGCCAACGCCGGTGGATGAGGCGAAGTGGGGATTTGCGGTCATCGAGAACTCGCTCTGGCAGGCCATCCCCAATTACCTGCGCAAGGCCGACCATGCGCTGCATGCCGCCACGGGGCTGCATCTTCCACTTGAAGCCGCGCCCATCCGGTTCGCGTCCTGGATGGGTGGCGACCGCGACGGCAACCCCAACGTCACCGCGGCGGTCACCCGCGAAGTGCTGCTGCTGGCACGCTGGATGGCGGCGGATCTGTACCTGCGCGATGTCGACCAACTGGCCGCAGAGCTGTCGATGCAGCAGGCCAGCCCTGCATTGATGGCGGTCGCCGGAGACAGCGCAGAACCCTATCGCAGCGTGTTGAAAAAACTGCGCGAACGTCTTCGCGCCACACGTAACTGGGCCCATGCATCATTGAGCGTGACACAGCCAGCGCCTGAGGGCGTGCTGCACGACAATCGCGAATTACTCGAGCCGTTGCAGCTGTGCTTTCAGTCGCTGCATGAGTGCGGAATGGGCGTGATTGCGGACGGTCCGTTGCTCGATTGCCTTCGTCGCGCAGTCACCTTCGGGCTGTTTCTGGTCAAGCTCGACGTGCGTCAGGATTCGACGCGTCACAGCGCAGCCATGACCGAGATCACCAGCTATCTGGGCCTGGGGCGTTACAACGAGTGGGACGAAGAGACGCGCATCGACTTTCTCCTGCGTGAACTGAGCAACAAGCGGCCGCTGCTTCCGGGGCATTTCAAACCGGCCGATGACACTGCAGAAGTGCTCGCCACCTGCCGTGAAGTGGCTGCTGCGCCAGCGGCGTCGCTGGGGTCGTACGTGATTTCCATGGCAGGCGCGGCTTCCGACGTGCTCGCCGTGCAACTGCTGCTCAAAGAGGCCGGGTTGCAGCGGCCAATGCGCGTTGTGCCTTTGTTCGAAACCCTTGCTGACCTCGACAACGCCGGCCCGGTGATCGAACATCTGCTCAGCCTGCCAGGCTATCGCCTGCGGCTGCACGGCCCGCAGGAGGTCATGATCGGCTATTCCGATTCCGCCAAGGACGCAGGCACCACTGCTGCGGCGTGGGCACAGTATCGGGCGCAGGAAAAACTGGTGGAGATCTGTCGCGCGCAGGAAGTCGAACTGCTGCTGTTCCATGGTCGTGGCGGCACGGTTGGACGTGGCGGCGGCCCGGCTCACGCGGCGATCCTGTCGCAGCCACCGGGCTCGGTCGCCGGTCGTTTCCGCACCACGGAACAGGGCGAGATGATTCGCTTCAAGTTCGGCCTGCCCGACATCGCCGAGCAGAACCTCAACCTCTATCTGGCCGCGGTGCTCGAGGCGACATTGCAGCCGCCGCCTTTGCCGGAGCCCGCCTGGCGCCAGGTGATGGATGAACTGGCGGCGGACGGCGTCGCTGCCTACCGCGCCGTGGTGCGCGAACATCCGGAGTTCGTCGAATATTTCCGCCAGGCCACACCTGAGCAGGAGCTCGGACGTCTGCCGCTCGGCAGTCGCCCGGCCAAGCGTCGCGAAGGCGGTGTTGAAAGCCTGCGCGCAATTCCGTGGATCTTCGCCTGGACTCAGACCCGTCTGATGCTGCCCGCCTGGCTGGGCTGGGAAGATGCGCTGCGCAAGGCGCTCGACCGTGGTCAGGGCGAATTGCTCGCACAGATGCGTGAGCAGTGGCCGTTCTTCCGCACGCGTATCGACATGCTGGAAATGGTGCTGGCCAAAGCGGACAGCGACATTGCGCAGCTCTATGACGAGCGTCTGGTCGAGCCAGGCCTGCAGCATTTGGGTGCGCATTTACGCGACCTATTGTCGCAGGCTTGCCAAGTGGTGCTCGGCCTGACCGGTCAGTCGCAGTTGCTGGCCCACAGCCCCGAGACGCTGGAGTTCATCAGCCTGCGCAATACTTACCTCGATCCCCTTCATCTATTGCAGGCCGAATTGCTGGCGCGTTCCCGCAGCCAGGAGGCGACTCTGGACAGTCCTCTGGTACAGGCGCTGCTGGTGTCTGTCGCGGGTATTGCCGCCGGATTGCGCAATACGGGCTGACGCGACTTTTCGTACGCGGGTGAGGGCAACGGCCTTCACTTCGCGGCGCCTGTCAGATCGGAAACGCTGCGCATCTGCGAAGTTGCACCGGGTCTCACCAACGCAGCGATCGTTGCCAAACTACTGGTTTCTCGCGGGTTGCTGCGACTTTCGGCGTCTTGTGCGGCATGAATCGGCTGTGTATCTTGATCAGCCTTTGGCCGTTGGGTCAGTAAATCTTTTTTAAGTGATTGGCCCCATTCAGGCGAATCCGACGAAATCTCTATAAAAATTGAGGAGCACAACAATGCGCGTGATTCTGCTGGGAGCTCCCGGGGCCGGTAAAGGTACTCAGGCTACGTTCATCACCAAGAAATTCGGCATCCCGCAAATCTCGACCGGGGACATGCTGCGTGCAGCGGTCAAGGCGGGCACCGAACTGGGTCTGAAGGCCAAAAGCGTCATGGACAGCGGCGGCCTGGTTTCCGATGACCTGATCATTGGTCTGATCAAGGATCGTCTGTCTCAGCCCGACTGCGCCAATGGCTGCCTGTTCGACGGTTTTCCACGCACCATCCCTCAGGCAGAAGCCCTGAAGAATGCGGGCCTGGCGATCGATCACGTGGTCGAAATCAAAGTCGACGACGAAGAAATCGTTCAGCGCATTTCCGGCCGTCGTGTGCACGAAGGTTCGGGTCGCGTTTACCACACGACATTCAACCCGCCGAAAGTAGCCGGCGTGGATGATGTCACTGGCGAGCCGCTGGTTCAGCGCAAGGATGACGGCGAAGAAACCGTTCGCCATCGTCTGTCGGTCTATCACGCGCAGACCGAGCCGCTGGTTGAGTTCTACAAGAAGCTGCAAGCCACCGATGGCACGCCGAAGTTCAGCAGTATCGAAGGCGTCGGTTCGGTGGAAGCAATCACCGCCAAGGTGAATGAAGCACTGGGCTGATCCCTCGATCGACGCAGTGAACGACGGCCCGCTTGCGGGCCGTTGTTGTTTATAATGCGGCACCTTTTCCTGTAAACCCTCCTTCGCATAACCGTGGAAACCCCGATGACGACCTTGCTGGCCCTGGACACCGCCACTGAAGCCTGCTCTGTCGCTTTGCTGCACGACGGCAAAGTGCTGAGCCACTACGAGGTGATCCCGCGCCTGCATGCGCAAAAACTGTTGCCGATGATCAAGGAACTGCTGGCGCAGGCCGGTATCGGGTTGTCGGCGCTTGACGCCATTGCATTCGGCCGTGGACCGGGTGCCTTCACCGGCGTCCGCATCGCCATCGGCGTGGTGCAGGGGCTCGCGTTCGGCCTTGATCGTCCGGTCTTGCCGGTCTCCAATCTGGCGGTGCTGGCGCAACGCGCCTACCGCGAGCACGGTGCAACGCAGGTTGCGGCGGCTATCGATGCGCGCATGGACGAAGTGTATTGGGGCTGCTATCGCGAATCAGCCGGCGAGATGCGTCTGGCAGGCGAGGAGGCGGTCATGCCGCCCGAGCAGGCGGCGCTGCCGCTCGATGCTTCGGGCCAGTGGTTTGGCGGGGGCACAGGCTGGGGCTACGCATCACGAATTCCCGTGAGTTTGTCGGGACAGGACGCCAGCATGCTCCCGCATGCCGAAGATCTGCTGACGCTGGCGGCGTTCGCCTGGCAGCGCGGCGAGGCCATCGTTGCCGATGATGCACAACCTGTTTATCTGCGCGACAAAGTTGCGACCCCGAAGGCGCGCTGAAGCCGCGCGCATTCCGGAAGTGGGGGATCTTCTGCGGCTGGAGGCAAGCTCCGCACACGCCTCGAATCGGGTGCGGTAATCTGCGTTGTTCAATCGGTAAACACGCAGGATCTGCGACTCAAGTCACAACAATCACTACCGTTCGGCGACAAAACGGCATTTTCTGCCCGGTGGCTTTAAACGTTTTGTAATAACTGTGGTCTAGTTATCGTTCGCGAGTTTGCTTCAGGGCGCTTCGTGAGATTAAATTGCCACTATATAACGCCGAGTAAGCATGATGCGAATCACCGGTCCGTCACAACGTTCGTACACGATAAAGCGCAAGCCTCGGAAAGGCTCTGCAACGGTCGACAGCACTTTCGAGGAAGTGATAGACGACGTTGAAGTGATCCCGCAATCGGTTCGGCGTCAGACCGGCAACACGGCCAACGTGCCAGCTCGTCAGCAGGACATCATCTTCCCGCGCGCCATGAGCACCCGTGTCGCCCACGCGCTGAGCAGCTACCTGACGACTTCCACCTTCGTCGACTGGGATCTTGAAGTCTCGGGGCTTGACCTTCACGTTTGAACGTCGTCAACCCGCCTTACTACATCGGTTGTCCGTCCTGGAGTGAAAACGCCTGGCGTCAATCGTTGTATCCCGAAGATGCCCGCAGCACTGAATTCCTCCATCTCTATGCGCAGGTCTTCAACGCCGTTGAAGGCAACACCACGTTTTACGCACGCCCCGCGCCTGCGACCGTCGAGCGCTGGGTGCAGGCGCAGCCTGAGCATTTTCGCTTTACCGCCAAATTTCCCCGCGAAGTAAGCCATGGCGGCGACCTGCGTGAACACCTGGGCGCTGCCGAAGATTTTTTGCAACTCCTCGCGCCGATGGCGCCGCGTGTTCAGCCGCTTTGGCTGCAGCTGCCAGCAACCTTCACGCCCGACCGCCTGGGCGAACTCGCCACCTTCATCGACACCTTCCAAGGCACGCCGCTGGCGGTGGAAGTTCGCCACATGGCGTTCTTCAACAAAGGCGAGGAGGAGCGCCTGCTCAATCGGCTGCTTCTGGATGCCGGTGTCGAGCGCATCTGTCTGGACTCGCGGCCGTTGTTCAGCTGCATTTCCAGCGATCCGGCGGTGCTGCTCGCGCAGTCGAAGAAGCCAAAAGTCCCGGCACGTCCTGCCGCGTTAACCCTGTTCCCCCAGGTTCGCTTCATCGGTCATCCGCAGCTTGAGGCCAACGATGGCTTCGTTCGGCAATGGGCGCTGAAAGTCGCGGGCTGGATCGAGGAAGGGCGCACCCCGTATGTGTTTCTGCACACGCCCGACAACATTCGGGCCCCGGAACTGGCCCGGCGTTTTCATCAGCAGTTGACGACATTGCTGCCTGGCCTGCCGGCCCTGCCTGAACTGGATCGCGGTCCTGAGGTGGAGCAACTCGGCCTGCTTTGAGGTCGATACAGTGACGCTTTCCTGACCGGGATATCACACTGCATGCGCGGAACGACCCTGTTGCTGCTCCTCTTGCTGCTCTGCGCAACGCTGCTCGTGTCGGTCTGGCGCGGCTGGCTCCCGCTGCCGGATCGCTGGAACCCCTGGGCGCCGCTGAACGTGCGCGACGAGCCCAACCTGATGACGGCTTTCAAACTCTGGCGCCTGCAAGATGATCCGGCGTTGTGCGAGCAGGCGTTACAAACGTCGACGCTGCGCTACGCACTTCAGGCTGACAGTGGCCCGCAGGCCAAATGTCCATTGAGTAATGTTGTGCGTATCCAGGGCGGTGACGTGGCATTGAGCAGCAGCTTTCTGTCCAGCTGTCGTCTGGCCCTGGCCTACGCGCTGTTCGATCTCCACACGCTGCAACCTGCCGCTGAAAGGGTGTTCGGGCAACGGGTGAGTCAGGTCGATCATCTGGGCAGCTTCGCCTGCCGCAATGTCTACAACCGCAGCGAGGGCAGGCTCAGTCAGCATGCTTCTGCGAACGCGCTGGACATCGCAGGTTTTCGTCTGGCGGACGGGCGACGCATTTCTGTCCTCAGGGACTGGAAAGATGAAGGCGATAACGGGAAGTTTCTGAGGCTGATCCGGGATGGCGCCTGTCGGCAGTTCAGTACGGTCCTGGGTCCAGACTATAACGCGGCCCACCGTAATCATTTTCACGTGGACATGGGACGCTGGCGGGTGTGTCGGTGAGTGCCAGGTGATGCTGTAACTGCGCTCCTGCGATGAAAGAGCTGCGCTTTGTCACGCGGCAATGCGCAGGTTCTGCAGAACAATCGGTCGTGCCCAACCGTTGTCGAACGCCAGATGGCGTTGCTGTTCGGTCATTTCTTCGGCGCTGTAGGGCGTGGCAGGCTTGTCGGCCAGGTCCCACTCGAACTCGGCGATCGGCAGGAACAGCGGCCGTGGCTGAGGTCCAGGGCCGGGATCGACGCTGTCGTCGTAAGGGTTGAGCACGGTCGGGCGCACCCAGTTGCTGTCGATTTCCAGGTTGCGCTGTTGCTCGATCATTTCGCTGGCGCTGAACGGCTCGGCGGGCTTGGCCAGATCCCATTCGAATTCGGCGATGGGCAGAAACAGCGGCTCAGGCGGCGCGATTTCCTTGTCTGCCACCGGGCACTCACGCTGCTCGACAATCTTGCTCAATGTCTTGGCGCCCGCAATCGGCTCGCCAGTCATGGCATCCGTCGCGACGACCGGGCTGTGCTCGGGCAAAGTGCCCGCGTTGTCATCGACCTGCTGGGCCATTGCACGGGCAAACGCATCCTGCCAGAGCTGCGTGACGCCGCTCAGGGTTTCGGTATTGCGTACGCTGTAGTCGCCTGCGTACGTCAAATAGCCTATCGAGGATGTTTGCTGAATGTCTGACATAAGCGCTCAGTACATGCCGTGGGTCTGGCAAAATGCCGGATACTTTCGTTATCGGCAGAGGTTGCCGATCATTTAGAAAATTCGAGCGTGTGGAAAAAATGACTGAGCAGCAAGCGGGCAGCCGCATCCGGGTGGAATCCCTGACCGTCGAGGGGCAGCAGCAAGCTGCGCAGTGGGCCGATCGCCTGGGTCTGCCGATGGAGGATGCCGAAGCCGATTTCGCCCTGCAAGTGAGTGACGACGGGCTGCAATTGCAGCAACTGGGCGACGATGTTCCGGGCCCGGTGCGAGTGGATTTCATCGAAGGCAAGGCGGCGCATCGAAGGCTGTTCGGGGGCGGCAGCGGGCAGATGATTGCCAAGGCGGTCGGGATTCAACCGGGCGTGCGGCCAACGGTGCTGGATGCGACGGCTGGCCTGGGCAAAGACGCATTCGTGCTGGCGAGCCTTGGCTGCGAGATGAGCCTGATCGAACGCCAACCCATCATCGCCGCGTTGCTGGAAGACGGTCTGGCGCGCGGAGCGCAAGACCTTGAAGTGGGCAGCATCATCGGCCAGATGCGCCTGCTCACCGGCAATTCCATCGAGCTGATGCGCAACTGGCAGGGCGAGCCACCGCAGGTGATTTATGTCGATCCGATGTTTCCCCACCGTGAGAAAACCGCGCTGGTGAAGAAGGAAATGCGGCTGTTCCGGCCACTGGTAGGCGATGACATGGACGCGCCGGCCCTGCTGGAGGCGGCCTTGGCGCTGGCTACCCACCGGGTGGTGGTCAAGCGCCCGCGCAAGGCGCCTTGCATCGAGGGCGTCAAGCCGAGCTATGCGCTGGACGGCAAATCCAGCCGGTATGACATCTATCCGAAGAAGGCTTTGAAGGCCTGATTAGCCCATCCTCTCTGTGAGATAGCGTGCTTGCCGGCGATTGCGTGATGTCAGAACCATGGGAGCTGACTGACACGCGGCCTGGCGGGCAAGCGCGCGCCTGCAATGGCCGGTGTCTATTCGGCGCGATAGGCCTTCACAAACAACGCCACCACTTCCCGCACGTGTTGCTCACCTGTCTGCTCATCCGGGATGCCGCCATTACCGATGAGCAGGCGGAAATTGCACACGCCTTTGATCAGGCTCAGGAAATGCCCGGCGGCACTTGCCGGTGAGTCGAAGTGCAAGCCGTCGGTGTCGTTCACCCGCGTCAGAAAGCGCTCCATCTCGTGAAGGATGCGTTGCGGTCCTGCCTCGAAAAACACCTGTGAGAGCGTCGTGTCCTGTGTGCCCAACGCGATCATCAGCCGATGCAGTTCAATGGATTCAGGGCTGTTGATCAGCGTCTGAAACCCGCGCGCAATACCCAGCAACACTTTTTCCACCGGTTCCTGAGACCCGACCTCCACGAACAGTTCAGGCAACTGCTCCTCGCAGCGGGCAACCACGGCGGCTGAAAACAGCGTCTCTTTGTCGTTGAAATGGCTGTAGACCGTGAGCTTGGAAACCCCGGCCTCAGCGGCGACCGCATCCATGCTGGTGCTTGCGTATCCATTGCGTACGAACAGGTTTTTCGCGGCTTCCAGAATCGCCTGGCGCTTGGCCAGATCCTTGGGACGGCCGGGGCCTGCGGAGGATGTCGGGTCGGTCATTCGTTCTTCGGGCATATTCTTCGGATTAGTAGACTGTTCAGTTTGGTATTTTTTAATATACTCGCCAGTACAATTATTCCAAGCTCTCTTGCCAAGGTGCCTCACCATGATTCGCGATGCCTTGTTCCTTGTCGTGTCAGTCAGCCTAGTGTCGGTGCTGGCAGGATGCGGTCAGGACGTGTCAGCCCCGGCCACCGTGCGTCCGGCCATGGTAGTGCAACCGCTGCCGTCGTCCCAATCCATGGACAGTTACCCTGGTGAAGTGCGCGCCCGGTTCGAGCCTGAACTGGCCTTTCGCATTCCCGGAAAAGTCAGCAAGCGCCTGGTCGAGGAGGGCGAGCGCGTCAAGGCTGATCAGCCACTTGCCGAACTCGACGCCCAGGACGTGCGCTTGCAGCTTGATGCCATTCGCGCGCAAGTCGCAGCGGCCGAAGCCAATCTGCAAATGGTCCGGTCCGAGCGTGACCGTTACAAGACGCTGATGGACCGTCAGATGGTCAGCAAGTCGCAATACGACAACGCCGAAAATCTTTATCGCGCAGGCGATGCCCGTCTCAGGCAGCTCAAAGCCGAACTCAACGTCGCCGACAATCAGACCCGCTACGCGGTGCTTCGTGCCTCACAGGACGGCGTGATCGCCAAGCGTCTGGTGGAAGTCGGTCAGGTGGTGGCCGCCGGGCAGACCGTATTCACCCTGGCCGCCGACGGTGAGCGCGAGGTGTCGATCAGCCTGCCTGAGCAGAATTACGGTCGTTTCAAGATTGGCGATCCGGTTTCGGTGGAGTTGTGGACTCAGAAGGAGCAACGCTTCGCCGGCCGCATTCGCGAGCTTTCCCCAGCCGCCGATCCCCGGTCCCGCACGTTCGCCGCGCGGATCGCCTTTGCAGGCGGAAAAGTCCCGGCTGAACTGGGGCAGAGCGCGCGGGTGTTCATTCAGTCCGTGCGCAGCGTGCCCTTGTCGGTGCCGCTCTCGGCGTTGACCGCAGAAAAGGGCGTGACCTACGTCTTGCGCCTGCAAAGCGATAACACCCTCAAGCGCGTGCCGGTGCAGACCGGTCCTTATGGACAGGAGTCCGTGCCGGTGTTGAGTGGGTTGCAGGCCAGCGACTGGGTCGTGGCCGCTGGCGTGCATGTACTGCACGACGGCGAGCAGGTCCGTCCGGTCGATCGCAGCAATCGCCCGGTGAAGCTGGCCGGCAAACTGGCGGGCGAGGAGTAGCACGGATGCGTTTCAACCTTTCCGAGTGGGCGCTGCACAATCGGCAGATGGTCCTGTATCTCATGATTCTGCTGGCGGTGGTGGGGGCGTTGTCCTACACCAAGCTGGGGCAGAGCGAAGATCCACCTTTCACCTTCAAAGCCATGGTCATTCGTACTCTGTGGCCGGGCGCGAGCGCTGAGGAAGTGTCGCGTCAGGTCACGGATCGTATCGAAAAGAAGCTGATGGAAACCGGTGATTACGAACGCATCGTCTCGTTCTCTCGCCCTGGTGAGTCGCAGGTGACGTTCATGGCTCGCGACTCGCTGGTGTCCGCCAAGTTGCCGGAGCTCTGGTATCAGATCCGCAAGAAGATCGGCGACATACGTCAGACGCTTCCTGCCGGCGTGCAGGGCCCTTTCTTCAACGACGAATTCGGCACCACCTTCGGCAACATCTACGCACTGACTGGCGACGGTTTCGACTACGCCGTGCTCAAGGATTACGCCGATCGCATCCAGATCCAGCTGCAGCGGGTCAAGGACGTGGGCAAGGTCGAATTGCTCGGCTTGCAGGACGAGAAGATCTGGATCGAGCTTTCCAACGTCAAGCTCGCGACGCTTGGCCTGCCGTTGCAGGCGGTGCAGCAGGCGCTTGAAGCGCAGAACGCAGTCGTCGCCACGAGCTTCTTCGAGACGCCGGCCGAGCGTGTTCAACTGCGCGTGACCGGCCGTTTTCAGACGGTGGACGAGATACGTGACTTCCCGATCCGGGTGGGCGATCGCACCTTGCGCATCAGCGATCTGGCCGATGTTCATCGTGGTTTCAACGATCCTCCCGCACCGCGCATGCGCTTCATGGGCGAAGACGCCATTGGCCTTGCCGTTGCCATGAAGGACGGCGGCGACATTCTGGTGCTGGGCCGCGCACTGGAAGGCGAGTTCGCTCGTTTGCAACAGAACCTGCCCGCCGGCATGCAGCTGCGCAAAGTGTCGGACCAGCCTGCCGCCGTCAAAACCAGCGTCGGTGAGTTCGTGCAGGTGCTGGCCGAAGCGCTGGGCATCGTGCTGCTGGTGAGCTTTTTCTCCTTGGGCGTGCGCACCGGAATGGTCGTCGCGCTGGCCATTCCGGTGGTGCTGGCGATGACCTTTGCCACCATGTATTACCTGGGCATCGGGCTGCACAAGATTTCCCTCGGCGCGCTGGTGCTGGCGCTGGGGTTGCTGGTGGACGACGCAATCATCGCCGTTGAGATGATGGCGATCAAAATGGAGCAGGGCTACGACCGGCTCAAGGCCGCCAGTTTCGCCTGGACCAGCACTGCGTTTCCGATGCTGACGGGCACGTTGATCACGGCAGCGGGTTTTTTGCCGATTGCCACGGCGCAGTCCAGTACCGGCGAATACACCCGTTCGATCTTTCAGGTGGTCACCATCGCGCTGCTGGCTTCCTGGGTGGCGGCGGTGGTCTTCGTCCCGTACCTGGGTGAGCGGCTGCTGCCGGATCTGGCCAGGCTGCACGCTGCCAGGCACGGCTCGGGACCGGGCATGCCTGATCCTTATGCGACACCGTTTTATCAACGAGTGCGGTCATTGGTGGGCTGGTGCGTGCGGCGACGCAAGACGGTCATTGTGCTGACCATCGCGCTGTTCGCGCTGTCGATCTTCATGTTCCGTTTCGTGCCGCAGCAGTTCTTTCCTGCTTCTGGCCGACTGGAGCTGATGGTCGACCTGAAGCTTGCCGAAGGCGCCTCGCTGAGCAACACCACCGAGCAGGTGAAGCGTCTTGAGGCGATGATCAAGGCACATGCAGGCGTCGATAATTACGTGGCCTACGTCGGTACCGGCTCGCCGCGCTTCTATCTGCCGCTGGACCAGCAACTGCCTGCCGCCAGCTTCGCCCAGTTCGTTGTGCTGGCGAAAACCATCGAGGACCGCGAAGCCCTGCGCACTTGGCTGATCCAGACCCTGGACGAGCAGTTTCCGATGCTTCGGCCCCGCGTGACGCGGCTGGAAAACGGCCCTCCGGTCGGCTATCCGGTGCAGTTCCGAATCACCGGCGAGCACATCGATGAAGTGCGCGCGCTGGCCCGCAAGGTCGCCCTCAAGGTTCGGGAAAACCCTCACGTGGTCAACGTCCATCTGGACTGGGAGGAGCCGAGCAAGGTGGTCTACCTCAACGTCGATCAGGATCGTGCCAGGGCGCTCGGCGTCACCACCGCCGACCTGTCGCGCTTCCTGCAAAGTCAGCTGACGGGCTCGGCGGTCAGCCAGTATCGCGAGGACGACGAACTGATCGAGATCCTGCTGCGCGGCACCGAGCAGGAACGCCACGAACTCGGCGGTCTGTCGAGTCTTTCAGTGCCCACCGCCAACGGCAGCAGTGTTGCGCTGTCGCAGGTCGCGACGCTGGAATACGGCTTCGAAGAGGGCATCATCTGGCACCGCAACCGGCTGCCTAACGTGACGATCCGGGCGGATATCTATGGCAAGGAGCAACCTGCGACGCTGGTCAATCAGATACTGCCGACGCTTGAGGAAGTCCGCGCTCAATTGCCCGACGGCTATCTGCTGGAAGTGGGCGGCACGGTGGAGGACTCGACCCGTGGGCAGAATTCGGTGAACGCCGGTGTGCCGCTGTTCATCGTTGTGGTGCTGACCCTGCTGATGATTCAGCTGCGCAGTTTCTCACGGACGTTCATGGTCTTTCTCACAGCGCCGCTCGGCCTGATCGGTGTGACGCTGTTCCTGCTGATCTTCCGCCAGCCCTTCGGGTTCGTCGCCATGCTGGGCACCATCGCTCTGTCCGGAATGATCATGCGCAACTCGGTCATTCTGGTCGATCAGATCGAGCAGGACATCGCGGCCGGTCTGCAGCGCTGGCAGGCTATCATCGAGGCCACCGTCCGACGCTTCCGTCCGATTGTGCTGACGGCCCTCGCTGCGGTGCTGGCCATGATTCCGCTGTCACGCAGCGTGTTCTTCGGGCCCATGGCCGTGGCGATCATGGGCGGCCTGATCGTGGCGACCGCGCTGACGCTGCTGTTCCTGCCTGCGCTGTACGCTGCGTGGTTCAGGGTCAGGAAAGAGGAGGGAGAATCGCCGTGAGCGAAAAGCGGCTCAGGCTTCTTTCTGAGGAGTAAAGGCGCGCTTGCCCTCCATTACGGTGGGCAGTGCGATGACTGGCATCGACATCACTTTCAGCGAACCAGCGCTTCTGCAGGTGGGGTCGGTCGAACGCGCCGACCGCACCTGGCCCCGCATTACAAAGCGCCGAACACCTTTTTCGCCAGGCCCGTCGCTGCCGCGGCCGGATTGGCGCGAATGCCTTCTTCCTGCTTGGCGATCATCTCGAAAAGGCCATCCAGCGCCTTTTCGGTGACATAGCCTTCGATGTTCGAGTTCTTCGCGTCCAGCACGCCGAGGGTCGCGGCTTGACCGGCGAACGAGTTGTACTGCTGCGCCAGGCCGACCTTGTCCGTGGCCTGTTTGACGATTGGCAGGAACTTGGCGCGGATCTGCTCGCGGCTGGATTTGTTCAGGTACTGGGTCGCCGAATCCTTGCCGCCGCTCAGAATGCCTTTAGCGTCGGACACGCTCATCTTTTTCACGGCATCGACCAGCAGCGCCTGAGCCTGCGGTACGGCGGCCTCGGCGGCCTGGTTCATGCTGGTTTCCAGCTGGTCGACCTGCGCGCCCATGCCGAACTGCTTCATCTTCTTGGCGACCTTGCCCAGATTGCCCGGCAGCTCGATGCGCACATCCTTGTTGTTGCTGAAGCCGCCCGGCACGCCCAGCTGTTTCACTGCGATCTGCGCGCCTTGGGTCAAGGCGTCTTTCAGGCCGCCGGTCGCGTCCGATTGCGACAGGTCACCCAGCGACAGCGCGAAGGCGCTGGCCGACAGCAACAGTCCGGCGCACAGGCCAGTGAACGAGAGAGAGCGAAGCAGCATGGGGCGTGTCCTTTTCAAATGTTGGGTAAATCGGGATCGACTAGTGCGCCGGATTCACGCGGATCTTCACTGGCGGCTTTTCTTCCAGGGTCAGGTCCACAGTGTAGCGTTCGGTGCTGACCAGCAGCGGCTGACCATCGACTTCGATGCGCGCACTGACGGCGTAGGTGTGGCCCGGCTGAACCAGTTTCTGGTCGTAGGTCAGGTGGAACGGCAGCGGCACCTGGCCTTTGATCGGGCCGCTCTGGCTGGCGAGCGTCTGGGCCGGTGCATCGGCGCGGGACACATCCTGCAAGGTGACTTTCAGCGTTGCGGTAGGCGGCAGAGCCATGCGTTGCAGGTAAAACACCTCGCCGTCGACAGAGCCGGGCAGGTTGTCCGGGGCGTTGGCGCAGGCTGCCAGTACGGTAGCCATCAGGGTCAGCAGTACGTGTTTCATGGGATGCAACTCCTTATCGCGCAGCGTCGGATCGGGCCGCCGCCACGCGGGCATTGAACAGGGTCTAGGCGCTCGGGCCTGTTTCTACGACCTCGTCATTGCGATGCAGTGCCACTTGACGAATCGACAAACGGATTTCAGCTGGCAATACCCGTTTGGCTGCACCTTCAGCCAGTTCGCCGAGCAGTTCGTGATAGCCCAGTTTGCCGGCCTCGTCCTTGCGCAGGACGTCCTGATCCAGCAGCGTTTGAATGAAGTGGCGGAACAGGCTCTTGTCGAAGAATTCCGGGGCATTCAGGCCATGCAGGATCGACAGGCGCTGGGCCATGATCGTGCACAGGTCTTCGAGTTCTTCGGCAGTCAGGGTGTGTTGGCCACTGTTGAGCAGCAGCGAAATCGCCATATAGAAACGCTGCAGGGTCTGCGCGATGGCGCGCGACAGCAAGGTCAGCAGCACGAAGTGCCGCGAACTCGGTGCCGGCCGCAGGTACACGTCCTTCTCGAAGCGCAGCAGCCCTTGCTCGACGAAAGCTGCCAGCCATTGGTCGATCACGGCGTCCAGATCGTCGAGCGACCAGCGAATGAACAACTCCGATTGCAGATACGGATACAACGCACGGGCGAAGCGCAGGATCTGCTCGCGGCTCATCCGTGACGAGCTCTGGAAGAAGCTGGCCAGCAGCGAGGGCAGCGCGAAGATGTGCAGGACGTTGTTGCGGTAGTACGTCATCAGGACCGCGTTCTGCTCATCCAGATACAGAATCTTGCCCAGCGCGTCCTTCTGCTCGGACAACAGGTCCATGCCTTTGACGTGCTCGATCAGCGCCCGACCGTCGCCCTCGGGCAAGGTGGTATGCGGCGAGTAGGGCACCTGGCGCAGCAGTGTCAGATACAGATCCAGCACACGGGCCAGCGCCTGATCGTCCAGCGCGTGCTTGTGGGTGGAGAGCAAGGCCAGCGCCACCAGATTGACCGGGTTGACCGCTGCTGCTTCATTCAGATGCTGCGCGACGCGCTCCCCGAGGCGATGAGTGGTCTCGTTCAGCCACGCGGGTTTGAACAGTGGCCCAAGGCTCTGACTGCGCCAGTCCGGTTGTTCGTGATCGAGGAAGTCGGTCAGCCGGATCGGCTCGCCGAAGTTCACCGACACCTGGCCAAAACGCTGTTTGAGCGCGCCGATGACTTTGAAAATGTCGAAAATCGACTCTTTTTTCTTCGCAGCGCCGCGCAGTTCGCCGAGGTAGGTACGCCCTTCGAGCACGCGCTCGTAACCGATGTAGACCGGCACGAAGACGATCGGCATTCGCGAATTACGCAGAAAGCTGCGCAGCGTGATGGCCAGCATGCCGGTCTTCGGTTGCAGCATGCGCCCGGTGCGCGAGCGTCCGCCTTCGACGAAGTACTCCACCGGAAAACCCTTGGTGAACAGGGTGTGCAGGTACTCGTTGAACACTGCGGTGTACAACGGATTGCCCTTGAACGTGCGACGCATGAAAAACGCGCCGCCACGACGCAGCAGGCTGCCGATCACCGGCATGTTGAGGTTGATGCCGGCGGCGATGTGCGGTGGCGTCAGGCCGTTGCGAAACAGCAGATACGACAGCAACAGATAGTCGATATGGCTGCGGTGGCACGGCACATAGATGATCTCGTTGCCTTGGGCGACTTTCTGCACGCCTTCCAGATGACTGACCTTGATGCCGTCGTAGATCTTGTTCCAGAACCAGCTGAGCACCACTTCCAGGAAACGGATGGCAGTGTAGGTGTAGTCCGAGGCGATTTCGTTGCCGTAGTGCAGCGCCTTTTCGCGGGCCTTGGCTTCAGGGATTTTCTCCCGCGCCGCCTCATCGAGAATGGCCTGCCTGACCAGCGGGTCCGCCACCAGCCCTTTGACCAGATTGCGCCGATGGGACAGGTCCGGGCCGATGACGGCGGTTTTCAGATTCCGGAAATGCACCCGCAGCAGACGCTGTGCCATGCGCACAGTGCGTTCGTAACCTTTGTTTTCGTCGACCAGCTCGCGCAGGTGAATGGGCGCGGAGAACTGCACGCGGGTCTTGCGCCCCAGAATCAGAATGGTGATGAACTTGCGCAGGCGCCCGGTCACGGCCCAACTGTCGGCGAACAGCAGTTTCCATGGGCTGTCTTCCTTGTCCGGAGACTGCCCCCAGAACACGCTCACCGGAATGATCTGCGCGTCTTCGGCGGCATTCTGGCTGACCGCACCGACCAGTCGTTCAAGCGTCGGCGGTGCGCCGCGTTTGTCCTGACGCCCGAGCCAGTCGGGCTCCGGGGTCAGGTAAAAGAACGCCGCAGGTTCCGAGAGATTGCCCACCACCACCGACAGCACAGGCCGCGGAAGACCGGCTTTGCGGCATTCGCGATCAAGGACCGCCAGATCGCTCAACGACGGGTTTTGCAGCGCGTAAAACACCGGGCGGCTGCGATCCAGATTGAGGGTGAACGACGACTGATTGATTGTCTCCGACCGTACCCACAGGTACAGCAGGCGGCGCAGGGTGCCAAACACAAGGCGACGAAACGGGGAGCGGGTCATACGAATTCTGCTGAAAGGGGCCGGGCCCACGAGGCGGCCAGTTTGCCGCATATGGCGGGGATGGGCAAAGTTGGGCACAAGGGGGGATTGCAGGGCCTGCGGTGGGAATGAGCTCGCTCACCAAGACGCGGGTACATCCGCCACCAAGTCGGCGGTTGGAAAGCCACTGCATCTCCACAACATGCACCGACCCATTCCCGGCTAAAGCCGGTCCTACAGACGCTGCAAACATTTCGTAGGACCGGGTCTAGCCGGTCTCACGGACGCTACGAGCTTTTCGTAGGACCGGCTTTAGCCGGGAAGGCGTCCAGCGTCATGTCGCTGATCGAAGGGGCGTTAAAGACGTTGGCTCGCTGCCGCAGGTCATAGGCACCCACATATGAAGAGGGTGCGCTGTAAGGGTCGCCAAGGTCTACGACGTGCGCCAGGTGATCTCTTCTTCGCCGTCGGCACTGATGCGAATCCAGCGGTCGGCGTCCTCTTCGTTTTCTTCCTCGACCCACGTTCCCGGCGCGCAGCGAACTTCGACGTTCAGCGCGGCGAAGGCGGCGCGGGCGCAGGCAATGTCGTCTTCCCACGGCGTCCTGTCGCTGTCCAGGCACAAGCTGTTCCACTTGCCGACAGCCTTGGGAATCCAGGTCACGGGAATGTCGCCCGCCTTGCACTTCCAGGTCTGGCCTTTCTGGACCCATTCGCTGCACGGGCCGATGTCAGCAGTCAGCCAGGTGGTGATGGCTTTGTGATCGACGTCGGCATCTTTCAGGTAGATTTCAATATCGGGTTGGCGCATGGATGCCTCGTGAGTGTTCTGGAAAATCCATTCGCGGATTCAGTCTGTATACGTTGCAGGCGGATCATTGCAGCACGAAATAATCGTAGCGCATCGACACCGTGACCTCGAAGGGCGCGGCCTGCTCGATCACGTTCGCCCGGCGTTCGGCACTCGCGCGCCAGCCGTGCGGCGTCATGGCCAGCAAGTCGGCGCGAGACTGGCCGTCGGGCAGCGTCAGCGTGAAACGGAGGGTTTCGCTGTGCTGCAGGCTCATGCCGTCGGGCACCAGCGCCAGGTGTTTGTCATCGGCGTAGTCACGGACTTCGTCGTACAGGCGTTGGCGCAGTTCCATCAAGTGTTCGTTGGTCGGCCCTACACGCATGAGCCCGCCGCCAGGGGAAAGCAGGCGCCTGGCTTCGGCCCAGTCCAGTGGGCTGAACACGCTGGCGATGAATTGAATGCTGGCGTCCGGCAGCGGTACGCGAGCCATGCTGGCGATCAACCACGTCAGCCGGGGATCGCGCTTGCACGCTCGCTTGACTGCCTCGCGCGAAATATCCAGCGCGTAGCCATCGCCTTGCGGAAGTGCTTCGGCGATTTGCGCGGTGTAGTACCCCTCGCCACAGCCGATGTCCAGCCAATGCGCGGGCGCGCGTTCGGCAGCCAGTTCGGCAAGGCGCTTTGCGACCGGCGCGTAGTGACCGGCGTTGAGAAAGTCGCGGCGCGCTTCGACCATCGCCTGGTTGTCGCCAGGGTCGCGGCTGTTCTTGTGCTGCACCGGCAGCAGGTTCAGGTAACCCTGGCGCGCGCGATCGAAGCGATGTCCCACAGGACACACGACGCCGTTATCCGCTGAGTCCAGCGGTGCCGAGCAGATCGGACAAGTCAGCATCAGGCGAGCAACTTGACCAGCGTCTGATAGTAGATCTCGGTCAGTACATCGAGATCGCTCGCCAGGATGCGCTCGTTCACCTGATGAATCGTCGCGTTCACCGGGCCCAGCTCGACCACCTGAGTGCCCAGAGTGGCGATGAATCGACCATCGGACGTGCCGCCGCTGGTGGACGCCTTGGTCTCGCGACCGGTGACGCTCTTGATGCTTGCCGACACCGCATCGAGCAGCGCGCCCGGTTCGGTGAGAAAGGGCAGGCCCGAAAGCGCCCAGTCCACGTGCCATTCCAGGCCGTGCTTGTCGAGAATGTCTGCCACGCGTTTCTGCAGGCCTTCGACGGTGGATTCGGTGGAGAAACGGAAGTTGAAGACGGCCGTCAGATCACCCGGAATCACGTTGGTCGCGCCCGTGCCGGAATTGAGATTGGAGATCTGGAAACTGGTCGGCGGGAAGAACGCATTGCCCGCGTCCCAGTGCTCGGCCGCCAGTTCAGCGAGGGCCGGAGCGGCCTGATGAATGGGATTCCTAGCCAGGTGCGGATAAGCCACATGACCCTGCACGCCCTTGACTGTCAGGGTGGCGCCGAGGGAGCCGCGACGACCGTTTTTCACCACATCGCCCACCAGTGTGGTGCTCGACGGTTCGCCGACGATGCACCAGTCCAGACGCTCTTTGCGCGCTGCCAGTCGTTCGACGACAGCCTTGGTGCCGTGATGCGCAGGGCCTTCTTCGTCGCTGGTGATCAGGTAGGCGATCTTGCCCTTGTGGTTCGGGTACTCGGCGACAAAGCGCTCGGTGGCGACGATCATCGACGCCAGGCTGCCTTTCATGTCCGCCGCGCCGCGCCCGCACAACATCCCGTCTTCGTCGATGAGTGCGTTGAACGGATCGTTCTGCCAGGCCGTCACGGGGCCGGTCGGGACGACGTCGGTGTGACCGGCGAAGCACAAGACCGGACCCTCTTCGGTGCCGTGGGTGGCCCAGAAATTGTCGACGTCCTCGATGCGCATCGGCTCCAGCGCGAAGCCGGCATCGCCCAGGCGTTTCATCATCACGGCCTGACAATCGGCGTCGAGTGGCGTGACCGATGGGCGACGAATCAGGTCGCAGGCGAGTTGCAGAGTAGGCGAGAGGTCGGCTGGGGCTGTCATGAAAGGTCCGTAAAAAGAGACTGTCTGGCTGTGCAAACGTGGCAGGTAAATCGTGGGTCGATGAACCGATGATATTCCTGTGGGCGTGAGCCTGCTCGCGAAGCCGGACCGCCAGACGCCAAATCGATGTCTGACCGGCCTCTAAGCAAGCCGGCTCGCACCCACGGGATCATGCTGCGGATCGAACCGCGCGCCACGTTGTTGCACTGCGAAGCTGAAAAAGGCCGCCATTCTAAAGCAAAACGGCGACCCGAAGGCCGCCGTTTAGTACAGCACTCGATTGTTTCAGGCTGTAGCGGGTTCTGTGGCTGCCTTGGGCTTGGGCAGCGACGACAGGAACGCCATGATCAGCGCGGCCAGATAAGGCAGCGATTGAACCAGCAGCATCGTCACCCAGAAGCGCATGTCGTTGCTGGGCAGGCCTTGCACCAGGCAAATGCCCAGCGCCGCGCCCCACAACAGCAGCATGATGAACAGCTCCTCGCGGGCCTCGGAAATGGCCACCAGCAGGCCATGGCTGTCGGCGTTTTTCGGCGTCCGGAAGAACGGAATGCTGGTGGTGAAAAAGCCATACAGCACCGCTTTGGCGATGGTGTGCGACAGCGCCAGCCCTGCGAGGGCGGCGTAGAACGCGTCCTTCAGATTCACGCCCACCGCGCGTCGGTACAGGAAGATGATCTTGCCGACCTTGAAGAAGAACAGCGCCAGCGGCGGGATCGCGAAAATCAGCAGCGGCGGGTCGACCCGATTGGGCACGATGATCATCGCCGAGGACCACAGCAATGCACCGACGGTGAAGAAGATGTTCATGCCGTCCGCCACCCAGGGCAGCCAGCCTGCGAGGAAGTGGTAGCGCTGGCCGCGGGTCAGTTCGCTGCCCTTGCCGCGCAACAGGCTGGCGGCGTGGCGCTTGATGATCTGAATCGCGCCGTAGGCCCAGCGGAAACGCTGCTTCTTGAAATCGATAAAGGTGTCCGGCATCAGCCCTTTGCCGAAGCTGTTGTGAGCGTACGCCGCCGAATAGCCCTTCTCGAACACGCGCAGACCCAACTCCGCATCCTCGCAGATGCACCAGTCTGCCCAGCCCAACTCTTCGAGCACCGAACGGCGGGTCATGGTCATGGTGCCATGCTGAATGATCGCGTCGCGGTCGTTGCGGGTGACCATGCCGATGTGGAAGAACCCTTTGTATTCCGAGTAGCAGAGCTTTTTGAACGCGCTTTCGTGTTGATCGCGATAATCCTGCGGCGACTGCACCACCGCGATTTTCGGATCGGCAAAGTGCGGCACCATGTGCTTGAGCCAGTTGCGGTCCACGCAGTAATCCGAATCGATCACCGCAATCACCTCGGCATCGGGCGCGGTGTGGGGAATCAGGTAGTTCAGCGCACCCCCTTTGAAGCCTGCCAATGGCGCCACGTGGAAGAATTTGAAGCGCTCGCCGAGCATTTCACAATGCGCTTTGACGGGCTCCCAGACGGCCGGGTCCTTGGTGTTGTTATCGATCAGCAGCACCTCGAAATCCGGATAGTCCAGCGCGGCCAGGGCGTTGAGCGTCTGCTTCACCATCTCCGGAGGCTCGTTGTAACAAGGAACGTGCACCGAGACCTTGGGCCTGTAGGCGGTATCCGCTTCAACAGGCAGGAATTCGCGCCGACGCTTGTGCGTCCAGACCGCTTCGGCGAGTTCATGGGCCTCCGTGAGCAGTACGATGAACACACCAAATGCGCCCAGCGCCAGTAAAAATCCTACGAGCAGGCTGAACCAGGTGCTGTATTGCTGGCTGTAGTCATAGCCGATCCAAACCAGCACCGATCCGCACAGGAACGCGATGAAGGTCAGGAAGGTCCGGCCGCGTTGACGCAGCGCCGAGCCGTCGATCAACAGCAGCGCCAGCGCGAGCATGGCCAGCACCGCCGAGCCGATGGCCAGCACACGCCACTGAGGAATCGCAACCACAGGGCCTTCAAAGTTGAATTTCTGTTGCCGGGCGGCGTTGTAAACGCCCCAATACGCGCCGACCGAGCCTTCATCGCTGGCTTTCCACGGCTGATCGAAGGCCTCGATCACGAAGTAGTTAAAGCCCTGACGGTTGAGTTTGTTGACCAGCGTGCGCAGATAAATCGCCTGATCCGCCTGGGTGGCATCGGCCCCGCCGCGCATGTGCCCATTGCTCGGCCAGCCGACTTCGGACAGCAGCAGCGGCTTCTTGGGGAACATGTGCTTGAGCTCGCGTGCCCGGTCAAAAACGAACTGTCCGGCTTTGTCCATGGGGATGTATTCCCAGTACGGCAGGATGTGCGCGGCGATCAGGTCCACATGTTTCGCGAGTTCGGGATACTTCTCCCAGATGTGCCACTGCTCTGAGGTGGTAACCGGCACCTTCACTGCTGCGCGGACGCGGTCGAGGAGGGCGATCAGGTCCTTGGGCTTGATTTCCTCGCGATACAGCGCCTCGTTACCGACCACCACGCGCACCACGCTGCGGGTCGTGTTGGCGAGCGCGATAGCGGTATTGATTTCACGCTCGTTACGCTCAAGGTCCGGGCTGATCCAGATGCCGAGCGTCACGCGCAGGCCGAACTCTTCGGCCAGTCGAGGGATGTCCTGCAGACTGCCATCCACGGAGTAGATGCGGATGTTGTCAGTCTGTTTGCTCATCAGCTCCAGATCTTGGCGCATTTCGTCGTCAGACGGATACACGCCTTTCTGTGGGTTTTGTCCCAGTCTGAAAGGTGAATAAGAGAACCCAGAGATTTGTTCAGGCCAGTCAGGGGCAGAGACAGGGCGATTGATCAATGCCCAGAAACCGGTAAAGAGCGCGGCGATCGCCACGACGACCACCAGGTTGAGACCAAATTTACGCGATGACATAGGGACTTCAGGTTCCAAGCGGGGAACGGAAAAACTGACGGACGCCCGCCAGCACGACCTTGGGCAGCTGACAAATGTTGAAGTTCTGTTCTGAAGAAAATGTAGTCCGTTTCTGCAGAGAGTTGTTTTGCGGAGGCAGCGTCTGATGGTTTTCAGACCAAACACCCCCACCAAACAGCTGTCCCAAACTCAGGCAAGGCCTATAATGCGCGCCGGTTTTTTGGGGTATTGGTCATGAGCACAGAAGATCCGCGGTTCGCTGGCATCGCCCGCCTGTATGGCATCGACGGGCTGGAGCGTTTGCGCGCTGCCCATGTGGCGGTCGTCGGCATCGGCGGCGTCGGCTCGTGGGCGGCCGAAGCCATGGCCCGATGTGGCGTCGGGGAGATTTCGCTGTTCGACATGGACGACGTTTGCGTCAGCAACAGCAACCGGCAGTTGCACGCACTGACCAGCACCGTCGGCCGGCCCAAGGTCGACGTCATGGCCGATCGCCTGCGTGAGATCAACCCGGACTGCGTCGTGCACGCCGTTGCCGACTTCGTCACCCGTGAAACCATGGCCGAATACGTCACGCCGAACATCGATTGCGTCCTGGACTGCATCGACAGCGTGAACGCCAAGGCCGCTCTGATTGCCTGGTGCAAGCGTCGCAAGATCCAGATCATCACCACGGGCGGCGCGGGCGGACAGATTGACCCGACACTGATTCAGGTCTGCGATCTGAACCGCACGTTCAATGATCCGCTTGCTTCCAAGGTGCGGTCGACATTGCGTCGCGATTACGGGTTCTCACGCACCGTCACCCGCCATTACAGCGTGCCTTGCGTGTTTTCCACCGAGCAGCTTCGTTATCCCAAACCGGATGGCAGCATCTGCTTGCAGAAAAGCTTTGTCGGTGACGGCGTGAAGCTCGACTGCGCCGGTGGTTTTGGCGCCGTGATGATGGTCACCGCGACCTTCGGCATGGTGGCGGCCACCAAAGCGGTGGAAAAGATCGTGGCGGGCGTGCGGCGTCCAGCGGATCGGGTCAAGGCGCAAGAAGCCGCCGGGTCTTGAATGTCTGGCCTTGATCTTTGTAGGAGCAAACGCGCTCGCGAAGACTGAGGTCCGGACACTGAATCTACAGCGGGTGTACCGCCTTTATGCGAGCACGCTCGCTCCCGCAATGAGCAGACATGGCGCGGGTGGCGCGATTCACCCCGCCAACTGCCGCATTTTCTGCAATACCGCATTCAAACCGTTGCTGCGTGACGGCGACAACTGGCGGCTGAGCCCAAGCTGATTGAACCAGTCCGCAAGATCGACCCGTTGCAGATCCTGCGCTGACAAGCCATTGACCCGGGCGAGCAGCAGGGCGACCAGACCACGAATCAGGCGCGCGTCGCTGGCCGCGCGAAACTGCCAATGACCGTCAATCATATCGCCGAGCAGCCAGACCTTACTCTCGCAACCGTCCACCAGATGCTCGTCGGACTTTTCCTGGTCGGCAACGGGCGGCAGGCGATCCCCCCATTGCATCAGAAGACGTGCGCGTTGTTCCCAGCTCATCGGGGCGCCGAAGGTTTCCAGCGCGGTCTGCGCCAGTGACGGAAGGTTCATCGCAGCAACTCCAGTGCCTGATCCAGTGCGTTGAAGAAGTGCTCCAAATCCTCCGAGTCGTTGTACAGACCCAGTGACACCCGGATTGCGCCAGCGAGCCCGAGGCTGCTGATCAGCGGAATTGCGCAGTGATGGCCGGCGCGCACCGCGATGCCCTGCTCAGTCAGCAAGTGGGCGAGATCGGCATTGTGAACGCCCTCGATCACGAAGCTTGCCAGCGCCACGCTCGGATCACCCAACAGCCGAACGCCTTCGCGCAACAGCAGCCCGGCACACAGCAGATCGTGCAGCCTCGCCTCGTGTTCGGCCACCGCCGTTTGATTGACATCGTTCAGGTAGTCGAACGTGGCGCCCAGGCCAATCACCGCGCTGATAGGCGGAGTGCCCGCCTCGAAGCCCAATGGAGCAGGACGGAAGGTTGCGTCCAGATAACCGGCCTGCAGAACCATCTCGCCACCGAACTGCCAGTGTCGCAGCTGCGCCAGCGCCTGATGGCGACCGAACAGCACGCCCACACCATCCGGGCCATACAGCTTGTGACCGGAGAACACATAGAAGTCGCAACGCATGGCCTGGACGTCGTGACGTCCATGAACCACGCCTTGCGCGCCGTCGATCACCGTCAAGGCGCCTTGGGCGCGAGCCAGTGCGATCAGTTGAGCAACCGGCTGCCAGGTGCCGAGCACATTGGACAACTGACTGACCGCCAGCAAGCGGGTACGCGAGCTGATCAGCGTGGCGGCGGCGTCGAGGTCGATCACGCCCTGCGTCGTCAGAGGCAGGACGACCAGCCGAGCCTGTCGACGTTTTGCCAGCTGTTGCCAGGGCAGCAGGTTGGCGTGGTGCTCCAGCGCGCCGATAACGATCTCATCGCCCGCTTCAAAAAGATGTTCGAGCCCGTAGGCAAGCAGATTCAACGCAGACGTCGTGCCATGCGTAAAAACGACATGGCCGCTGTCGCCCGCATTCAGCCATTCGCCCGCTTTGCGACGCGTATCCTCGAAGGCCTGAGTCGCCATCGCGCCGGGCAGGTGCTGGGCTCGATGAACGTTGGCAGCACCATTGGCGTAGTAATGTGCCATGGCGTCGATCAGGGCTTGAGGTTTCTGCGCGGTGGCGGCGCTGTCCAGATACGTCTGTCCTTGCCGCTGGAGGGCATCGAGGGCAGGAAAGTCAGCGCGCCAGGGGGAAATGAGGGACATGAGAATCGTGCTCTCTCCACTGTGCAAGCGAATTCATACGGGCTGCATCAGCCGACAGGGACGGGCAGAATCTGCCGTCCCTCGTCGAACATTGCCCGCAATGAACCCGCTCACCCGAGTCGGTCAGTTGTGAGCGTGCAGCGCTTCGTTCAGCTCGATGGCCGACTTGTGGGATTTGCATTCCACGGCACCGGTTTGCGAGTTGCGACGGAACAGCAGATCAGGCTGACCGGCGAGGTCGCGGGCCTTAAGAACCTTGACCAGTTCGTTTTTCTCGTCCAGCAGGGCCACTTTGGTCCCCGCAGTGATGTACAGACCGGCTTCAACGGTATTACGGTCGCCCAGCGGGATGCCGATACCGGCGTTCGCGCCGATCAGGCAGCCTTCGCCGACCTTGATCACGATGTTGCCGCCACCGGACAGCGTGCCCATGGTCGAGCAGCCGCCGCCCAGATCGGAACCCTTGCCAACGAACACTCCAGCCGACACGCGACCTTCGATCATGCCCGGGCCTTCGGTGCCGCCGTTGAAGTTCACGAAACCTTCGTGCATGACGGTTGTGCCTTCGCCGATGTAGGCACCCAGACGCACGCGAGCGGTGTCAGCGATACGCACGCCGGCCGGAACCACGTAGTCGGTCATTTTCGGGAATTTGTCGACGGAGAACACTTCCAGCAGCTCGCCCTTCAGACGCGCTTCCAGCTGACGCTGCGCCAGTTCGGCCAGATCGATTGCGCCCTGGCTGGTCCAGGCCACGTTCGGCAGCAGGGGGAACACGCCCGCCAGGCTCAGACCGTGCGGCTTGACCAGGCGATGGGACAGCAGGTGCAGCTTTAGGTACGCCTCAGGCGTGGACGTCAGCGCAGCGTCTTCGGCCAGCAGCGTTGCAACCAGCGGCTTGTGGCTTTCAGCCAGACGGGTCAGCAGAGCGGCTTGCGAAGCATCGACGGATTTCAGTGCTTCAGCCAGTTTCGAGGCCAGATCGGTGTTGAAACTGATGGCCTGATTGCCACCGGTGTAGCCGAGGATCGGGGCGACTGCGGCGACGATTTCAGCCGAAGGGTCAAGCAGCGGCAGGGCGTAGAAGACTTCCAGCCAGGTGCCTTGACGATTTTGGGTGCCAACGCCAAAGGCCAGGCTGAACAGAGAAGTGGACATGCAGATACCTCGTTATTTAGGGCTATCTCAATCAGGCGATAGCCGCAGCGTACAGTTCGGGTTTGAAACCAATCAGGGTTTTGCCGCCAAGATCGAGCACCGGGCGCTTGATCATCGACGGTTGGGCGAGCATCAGCTCAATCGCTTTCTCTTGGTCCAGGTCGGCTTTCTGCGACTCGTCCAGTTTGCGGAAGGTCGTACCTGCGCGGTTCAGTACCGTCTGCCAGCCGTGCTCGTTGCACCACTGGGTCAGGTGTTCGCGGTCGATGCCCAGCGTCTTGTAGTCATGGAAATCGTAGTTCACCGATTTTTCATCGAGCCAGGTGCGAGCCTTCTTCATCGTGTCGCACGCCTTGATTCCGTAGAGGTGCAATGTGTTGGTATTTTCGGCCATGAGCTTGCCCCCTTTGCAATGGTTGGAAAAAACGGTGACGGATTATGCCACGTACAAGCCGGTTGGGCGCGGCCTGGCAAGGGTTTCTGCATTGCAACCGACCTGCAGCGGTCTGGCCCTGACCTAAGTGTTAAGGCGAGGCGTCATGTTAAACCGCTAATATGGCACCTCGACGCTGCATCCAGCCGACTGGATGGCAGTCATCAGTCGCTCGCTCGGGGAAGCACGCAATGCAGACAGCCTATACCGTCCTTATCCTTCTGACGCTTGTGGGTGTCTCGCGATTACTGGCCCGTGTCATTCCCCTGCCGTTGCCCTTGGTGCAGATCGCCGCGGGTGCATTGCTCGCCTGGCCGACGCTGGGGCTGCACGTGGCGCTGGATCCCGAGCTGTTCCTATTTCTGTTTCTGCCACCCTTGCTGTTTTCCGATGGCTGGCGCATGCCCAAGCGAGACTTCTGGCGCTACCGCGGCCCCATCCTGACGCTGGCGGTTGGTCTGGTTATCTTCACGGTCATAGGCGCCGGTTATTTCATTCACTGGTTATTGCCCGCAGTCCCTCTGCCGGTAGCCTTTGCCCTGGCAGCGGTTCTGTCGCCGACCGACGCCGTTGCGGTGTCCGCCATCGCTCAGGATCGCCTGCCCGCGCCGATCATGCGGATGTTGCAGGGCGAGGCACTGATGAACGATGCGTCTGGCCTGGTGACCTTCAAGTTCGCGCTGGCCGCAGCGATCACCGGCGTGTTCTCCATTGCCGATGCGAGCCTCAATTTCATCCTCGTCGCGTGCGGCGGCCTGGCCGTCGGCATCGCGCTCAGCTGGCTGGTAGGGCGGATGCGCAGCTGGATGATCACCCGCGGCTGGGATGATCCAGCGACCCACGTGGTATTCATGTTGCTGCTGCCGTTTGCTGCCTACGTGCTGGCGGAACGGCTGCAGGTTTCCGGCATCCTGTCCGCGGTGGCCGCAGGAATGATGCAAAGCTGGGTGGACCTGCTGCCGCGCCAGACCAGCACCCGGCTGCTCAACCGAAGCGTATGGACGTTGCTGGAGTTCGCGTTCAACGGCCTGATTTTCCTCCTGTTGGGCCTCCAGTTGCCGGACATCATTTCGGCCGTCACTGTCCACGAGGTCACGCTCTGGCCGACGCTGTTGTGGCGTTGCCTGGATGTGCTGGCCATTTTCGTGGTGCTGGCCGTGCTGCGTTATGTCTGGGTGCAAAGCATCTGGCGTCTGATGATCCGGATACGTCGTTGGCGCGGACGCGGCGACGGCTCGCTGGAGCTCTCGACCCGTTCGTCCCTGTTGTTGACGGTCGGTGGCGTGCGCGGCGCTGTGACGCTGGCCGGTACTCTGTCGGTGCCGATGCTGATCAGCGCGGGTATCGAGTTTCCTGAGCGTGACCTGCTGATATTCATTGCTGCCGGCGTCATCCTCATCTCCCTGGTGGTGGCCAGTATTGCCTTGCCGCTGCTGGTGCGCGGTCTGACCAGCGAGCCCGATCTGCGCCTGAAGCGAGAAGTGCGCGATGCCTGGAAACGCACGGCGGAAGCGGCGATCCACGCACTGGAAAATCCCGAGGTAGCGGATGCCACGACGTCTCCGGATGCTGCGCAGGCGGTACTGGCGACCGAGGTGAAGTCGCGCATCATGTCCGAGTACCGCCATCGGCTGGAGATGTTCAACGACACGGCCGAAGCCCAGGCACTGGCGTTTCAGATGGATCAGCTGGAGAAGCGCATGCGCATCAATGCCCTGCGTGCTCAACGACTGGAGCTTTACCGTCTGCATCGTCATCACCAGATCGGGGACGATGTGCTGGGCCAGATTCTGGCGGAGCTCGATCTTAACGAGGCCAATCTGGGGCCGGCCAAATAGGGCGGGCAGGTCTTGACTGAATGGATGAGGCGCATCGGTGGACCTCCCTGTTCGAGCAGGATTTAAGGAGGTCCGATTATCCGGTGTGAAAGAAACGCGAGTGCACTACATATGTACCGCACCTCAAGTTTCTGAGGGCGGCACAATGGTCAACGTTGAACGAATGCGCGGATCCGCTCGGCTGCCTCGACGCATTCAGCGAGCGGTGCAACCAGTGCCATGCGGACGCGCCCGGCACCCGGGTTGAAGCCCTCGACATCGCGGGACAGGTAAGAACCCGGCACGACGGTCACATGCTCGGTTACAAACAGGTCGCGGCAGAATGCTGCGTCATCGGTGCCGACGTTCGGCCAGAGATAGAAGCCACCGTCAGGGCGTTGCACGTCCATTACCGGAGAGAGGATTTCCAGCACTGCATCGAACTTTTCCCGGTACAGCGTCCGGTTGGCGCGTACGTGTTCTTCATCGTTCCATGCCGCGATGCTCGCCAATTGCGTCTGAACCGGCATCGCGCAACCGTGATAGGTCCGATAAAGCAGAAAGGCCTTGAGAATCTCGGCATCGCCGGCGACGAATCCTGAACGCAGTCCCGGCAGGTTGGAGCGTTTGGAGAGGCTGTGGAACACCACGCAACGCTTGAAATCCTGACGGCCCAGTTCGGCGCATGCGCTGAGCAGACCCGGTGGAGGCGCGTCCTCGTCGAAGTAAAGCTCGCTGTAGCACTCGTCGGCGGCGATCACGAAGTCGTGTTCGTCGGCCAGCGCGATGAGCTTCTTCAACGTCTCAACGGGGATAAGCGCACCCGTCGGGTTACCCGGCGAGCACAGGAAGAGAATCTGGCAGCGTTTCCAGACGTCAGCCGGCACGGCGTCGAAGTCAGGGTTGAAGCCATGCTCTGCAAGGCACGGCAGGTAATGCGGGCTGGCACCGGCGAGGAACGCGGCGCCTTCGTAGATTTGATAGAACGGGTTCGGGCTGATCACCAGACCGTCATCGCTGCGATTGACCACCGTCTGGGTGAACGCGAACAGCGCTTCGCGCGTGCCATTGACCGGCAGCACGTGCTTGCTCGCGTCCAGCCAGCCCTGCGGAACGCTGAAACGGCGCTCGCACCAGTTGGCGATGGCTTCACGCAGTGCAGGAATCCCGGCCGTGGTGGGGTAGACAGCCATCTGGTCCAGGTTGTCGGCCAGCGCCTTTGCGACGAACTCGGGCGATGTGTGCTTGGGTTCGCCGATCGACAGGGCGATCGGGCGCTTGTCAGGGTTGGGCGTGACGCTGCCAAGCAAGGCGCGAAGTTTTTCGAACGGGTAGGGCTGAAGCTGCTGCAGAGCGTTATTCATGTGCAATAGGTCTCAGGGAGCTGGGCGCCTGACATTCCGTATCAGAAGGTTCAGGCGCTGTTGAATCGATTCGTCAGGGCGTTCAGATGCTGATGCGCAGTTCGCTGCCCGGTTCAGGGTTGACGCTCAGTTGCTGGACGATCGCGTCCTGCAGGCGGCGACACAGCTGGGGATCGGACAGTGGCTGGTTGTTTTCATCGGTCAGGAAGAAGACGTCTTCGACCCGCTCGCCCAGGGTGGCAATCTTGGCGTTCTGCAGAGACAGATCGAACTCCAGGAATATCTTGCCCACGCGGGCGAGGAGGCCGGGACGGTCCGGGGCGCTGAGCTCCAGCACGGTGACCGGACGCTGTGCGTCATTGGAAATAGTGACGACCGGGGCGAAGGCAAAGTGCTTGAGCTGACGGGGCACTCGACGCTTGATGATCGTCGGGTAGTTGTCCGGGTTGCGCAGCGCTTCAGTCAGCCCTTCGCGGATGGTCTTGATCCGCTCGGGATTATCGCCGATGGAGCCGCCGTCGCTGTCCAGCACGATGTAGGTGTCAAGGGTGAACTGGCTGGTCGACGTGATGACCCGAGCATCGTGAATGTTCAGGTTCAACTGGTCCATCGCCGCTACGGTCACTGCGAAAAAGTCGTGCTGGTCCGGCGCGTAGATGAATATCTGCGTGCCGCCCTCGAATTCACGCTGCGTCGTCTCCTTGATCAACACCAGAGGGCCGCCGTCGACGGGCTGCTGCAGGATTGCATCGCTGTGCCATGCAACGTCGCCCGCGGTGTGGCGCAAGAAGTAATCGTCGCCAAGCTGGGACCATAACTGCTCGACATCGTCGGGGTCTGTGCCGCTGCGCACCAATATGTCCAGCGCTGCGCTCTGCGTGCGACGAATCTGCTCCTCGCGGTCGACCGGGTTTTCCAGACCGCGTTTGAGCGCGCGTTTGGTCTCGGTGTAAAGCTGTCGCAGCAAGCTGGCACGCCAGGAGTTCCACAACGTCGGATTCGTCGCGTTGATGTCGGCGATCGTCAGAACGTAGAGGTAATCCAGGTGTACCTCGTCGCCTACGAACTGGGCGAAGTCGTGGATCACTTGCGGATCGGAGAGATCCTTGCGCTGCGCCGTGGTGGACATGACCAGATGGTTTTGCACCAGCCAGACGATCAACTGCGTGTCCCACTGCGGCAAGTGGTGGCGAATGCCGAAGGCTTCGGCGTCCACTGCACCGAGTTCAGAATGATCGCCGCCGCGACCTTTGCCGATATCGTGATAAAGGCCGGCCAGGTAGATCAATTCAGGCTTGGGCAGCTTGGCCATGAGCTTGCTTGCAAGCGGGAATTTCTCCGACACCTGGGTGTATTGAAGCTTACGCAGGTGTTTGATCAGATTCAGCGTGTGGGCGTCGACGGTATAAATGTGGAACAAATCGTGTTGCATCTGCCCGACGATGTGGCCGAACTCCGGCAGATAAAGACCCAGAATGCCGTACCGGTTCATGCGACGCAGATTGCGGTGAATGCCGATCTCGCACTTGAACAGTTCGATGAACAGGCTGGTATTGCGGATATCGTTGCGGAAATCGTCGTTGATCAGGTGCCTGTGTTCGCGCAGCAGGCGAATGGTGTCGGCACGCACGCCTTTGATTTCCGGGCGCTGCGCCATCAGCACGAATATCTCCAGCATCGCGAAGGGCGTGCGTTTGAAGACGTTCGCGTGGGTTGCCTCGATGTACCCGTCGTGGAGCTGGAAGCGCGAGTTGATCGATTCGGTGACGGTGTGCTCGTCATCGGAAAGGATCACTTCTTCGAAATGCTGAATGATCAGATCGCTGAGTTGGGCGATGCTCATGACCACGCGGTAGTACTTCTGCATGAAGCGCTCTATGGCCAGCTTCGCGTCGCTGTCCTGATAGCCGAGCAGGCGTGCAATGTTGGTCTGGTAGTCGAACAGCAGCCGGTCCTCGGAGCGGCCCGCCAGCATGTGCAGTGCGTAACGCACCTTCCAGAGAAATTCCTGAGACGACGCCAGCAGCGCGTTTTCGCTTTCCAGCAAAAAGCCCTGATCGGCCAGCGCGTGCAGATTGAGCGTGCCGTACTGGCGGCGCGCAACCCAGAGAATCGTCTGGATATCCCGCAGACCGCCCGGCGAGCCTTTCACATTGGGTTCGAGGTTGTATTCGGTATCGAAATACTTGTGATGGCGGGTTTTCTGTTCGGCGCGCTTGGCCAGAAAGAATTCCTTGCTGGGCCACATCTCGCCAGTGCTGGTGACTTCCAGCATGCGCTGGCGCAGCCGCTCGGGTCCTGCGATGGTGCGGCTTTCCATGAGATTGGTGATCACGGTCAGATCAGCGCGGGCCTCAGTGGCACATTCGTCCACCGAGCGAACGCTCTGACCCACTTCCAGGCCGATGTCCCACAGCAGCGTAAGGAAACGCTCAATGGAATCGCGGAAAACCTCATGATCGGCGCTGTCCAGCAGGATCAACAGGTCGATGTCGGAATAGGGGTGCAGTTCGCCTCGGCCATACCCGCCCACCGCCAAAAGGGCGATGTCGGCGTCTTCGCTCCAGTCGAACTGGTCCCAGGCCTGCTGCAGAATATTGTCGACGAACCAGGCGCGGTCCTCGATCAGTCTGCGGATCTCCCGGCCTGATTTGAAGCGTTGGTCCAGCACCTCGCGGGCTTGACGTATGGCTTTCTTGAAGGCCGGGATGGGGCTGGCCTTGAGCGCCAGTTCGGCCTGGAACTGGCCGCGATCGAACAAATCTGGGTCCACCTGCGGCATCGAACTGCTTTCCTTCTATCTATATCGACCGTACTGGGTAGCGGCGTAGGGATCAGGCCGAGACGCGGGCGATGGTGTCATCGCTGCGCAAGGTGAAGATCTCGTAGCCCGAAGCGGTCACCAGAATGGTGTGTTCCCACTGCGCCGACAGCTTGCGGTCCTTGGTGATGGCTGTCCAGCCGTCGCCAAGCAGGCGCGTGTCAGCCTTGCCCTGGTTGATCATGGGCTCGATGGTAAAGGTCATGCCTTCCTTGAGCTCCATGCCGGTGCCAGCCTTGCCGTAATGCACCACTTGAGGTTCTTCGTGGAAGACCTTGCCGATGCCGTGGCCGCAGTATTCACGGACGACCGAGAAGCCATTCTTCTCTGCGTGCTTCTGGATCACCTCGCCGATGTCGCCAAGATGCGCACCCGGCCTGACGACCTCGATGCCTTTATACAGACACTCCTGAGTCACACGCGACAGGCGCTCGGCCCACTCGGGCACTTTGCCCACATGAAACATTTTGCTGGTGTCGCCGTGGTAACCGTCCTTGATGACGGTCACGTCGATGTTCAGTACGTCGCCATCCTTGAGCGGCTTCTCGTTCGGGATGCCGTGGCAGACCACGTGATTGATCGAGGTGCAGATGGATTTCGGAAAACCCTTGTAATTCAGCGGCGCCGGAATGGCTTTCTGCTCATTGACGATGTAGTCATGGCAGATACGATCCAGCTCGTCGGTGGTGACGCCAGGCTTGACGTACGCCCCGATCATTTCGAGCACGTCAGCGGCGAGACGGCCGGCGATACGCATCTTTTCAATGTCTTCAGGGGTTTTGAGGGTAACGGTCATACAAGGCTCTCTCGGCGCGGCAGGGCCGCAGCTAAAACACGGAAAAACGCGATTCTACCAGACCGTCGCCGGGCGGGTTATCATCGCTTCCTTATATGCATGCCCGCGGCCGTGTCCATCGACGCGGCGAAGCATGAAAAAGCGTCTGAAAAACAGGATCTTATTTCGGGTTCCGTTATCAGAGCTTTTGTGATATAAAATGCGCCGCTTTACGGGGTACGTCCCGAAAGCTCAAACCCACACACGTGTCGACACGATGACCTGGGTGCCCTCGGCTCAAGCCGTTGGTTGGTCATTGGGATACGTGGAGGCCTAACCCGACTTATCAAGGAACTATCATGTCCCAAGTCAACATGC
>Ga0213834_100220_pt1 | contig 44123 bp, 45 predicted proteins | sample SWPTP12_FD_160580 | JGI IMG/M metagenome (GOLD analysis project Ga0213834, IMG submission 160580) | Coastal seawater microbial communities from Marineland, Florida, United States - SWP TP1 #2 | ecosystem: Environmental > Aquatic > Marine > Coastal | place: USA: Florida | collected 2016-08-06 | reverse complement strand
ACGGCGCCGCCGGTGACGACCTGGCCGGTGCCCGGCTCGGCGACGGGGGTTTTCAGGGCCTGGATCAGGTCAGTCATGCGGCTCTCCGGTATTGGTGACGGTGCCTTGCACCGCGGTCTGCAGCGCACGCACGATGGCCTTGCGCGCCAGCCTAATCTTGAAATCGTTGTCGCCCTGGCCTACCGCGCCCGCGAGCAGCAGGTCGGCCACGCGCCCGAACAGCGCCGGGTCTTCCTTTTGCCCTTCGAGCAGCGCCTCCGCTTCCGGCTTCCTCCACGGTTTATGCGCGACCGAACCGAGTGCGATGCGCGCGCTCCTGATGACGCCGTCGGCGCCGATGTCCAGCGCCACCGCCACCGACACCAGCGCGAACGCGTACGACAGGCGCTCGCGGATCTTCAGGTAGGCCGAGTGGCCGGCATAGCGGCGCGCATCGGGCAGGGAAATGTGGGTGATCAGTTCGTCGGCTTCGAGCACGTTGTCGTACTGGGGCGCGTCGTCGGGCAGCCGGTGGAATTCGGCGAACGCGATGGCGCGCTTGCCGCGCGCCGATTCGACGTGCACCGTCGCTTCCAGCGCGGCCAGCGCCACGCACATGTCGGACGGGTGGGTCGCGATGCAATGGTCGCTGGCGCCGAGAATGGCGTGCTGCTTGGTGAGGCCGCCGATGGCCGAGCAGCCGCTGCCCGGATCGCGCTTGTTGCAAGGCGTGGCGAGGTCGTAAAAATAAAAGCAGCGCGTTCGTTGCAGCAGGTTGCCGCCGTTACTCGCCATGTTGCGCAGCTGGGGCGAGGCGCCGGCCAGGATCGCGGCGGACAGCAGCGGATAGCGTTCGCGTACCAGCGGGTGGTAAGCCGTATCGGCGTTGCGGGCCAGGGCGCCGAGCTTCAGGCCCTCGCCCTCCGCCTCGATTTTGTCCAGGGGCAGGCGGTTGATGTCGACCAGGCGGCTCGACACCATCACGCCTTCCTTCATCAGGTCGATCAGATTGGTGCCGCCGGCGATGAAGCGCACGGCCTCGCCGGCGAAGCTGGCGTTGCCGGCCACCTGCGCGAGGGCGGGCTCCAGGCTTTCGGGTTGGGCAAAGGTGAACGGGTTCATGCGGGCACCGTTCCGGTAACGACGGGCCGCACGGCATTGTCGCCGTCCTCGATGCCGGCGACGGCGCACACCGCCTTGCGGATGCCGGGATAGGCGCCGCAGCGGCAGATGTTCCCGCTCATCAGTTCGCGCACTTCGGCGACTGTCTTGGCTTGTCCCTCGTTGATCAGGCCGACCGCCGAGCAGATCTGGCCGGACGTGCAGTAGCCGCACTGGAAGGCGTCGTTGTCGATGAAGGCTTGCTGCATCGGGTGCAGCTTGTTGCCCTCGGCCAGGCCTTCGATGGTGGTGATCTCGCGGCCGTTCTGCATGACGGCCAGCGTCATGCAGGAGTTGATGCGCTTGCCGTCGATGAGGACGGTGCAGGCGCCGCACTGGCCGTGGTCGCAGCCCTTCTTGGAACCGGTGAGGTCGAGGCGCTCGCGCAGCAGGTCCAGCAAGGTCACCCAGGCTTCGAGTTCCATGTCGTGTTGCTGGCCGTTGATGCGCAGGGTGAGCGGATAGCGCTCGGGAGCGGTCATGGTGAATCCTTTCTGGGTGGTGTTCGATGGAGCTGGGCCGCGCGGGCGGCAGCCCGGAATGCAGTGCTCATTCGCTGTTGTCATTCCGCTACGCCCATCTTAGTAGCAAGCGGCGGGTAACCGGCGCACGAATGCCCAGCCGATCGAATCAGCCGGAATCGCTACACTGGAGACCCCCATCCACCCGCAAGAGGTCATCATGAAAGCCATCGCCGCCTACGCATCCCTGCCCGCCGATCACCACGAGGCCTTGCACGACATCGTGCTGCCCGACCCGGTCGCGACCGGCCACGATGTCCTGGTCGAGGTGCACGCGGTCTCCGTCAATCCGGTCGATACCAAGGTGCGGCGCGGCTTGCCGGCCCAGGCGCAGGCCGAACCGAAGGTATTGGGCTGGGATGCGAGCGGCATCGTGCGCGCCGTCGGCCCCGAGGTCACGCTGTTTCGGCCCGGCGACCGGGTCTGGTATGCGGGAGCGATCGACCGTCCCGGCAGCAACAGCGAGCTGCAGCTGGTCGACGAACGCATTGTCGGGCGCATGCCGGCCAATCTTGGCTTTGCCGAAGCGGCGGCCCTGCCGCTGACCGCGATCACGGCCTGGGAATTGCTGTTCGACCGCCTGGGACTGGAATTCGGCGGCCATGCGGGAGAAAAGCTGCTGGTGGTGGGCGCCGCCGGCGGCGTCGGCTCGATTCTGGTGCAGCTGGCGCGCCAGCTGACCGCCATCACCGTCATCGGCACCGCTTCGCGCCCCGAGACGATGGAATGGGCGCGCATCTTCGGCGCCCACCACGTGATCGACCACGGCACGCCGCTCGATACCGCCCTGATCGACGCCGGCCTGGGCGAGGTCCATTACGCGATCAGCCTGACCCACACCGACAAGCATTTCACTGCGCTGGTGAATGCGATCAAGCCGCAGGGCAAGCTGGCGCTGATCGACGACCCCGAGCCGATCGACGTGCGCCTGTTGAAGCGCAAGAGCATCTCCCTGCACTGGGAACTGATGTTTACCCGTTCGCTGTTCAAGACGCCGGATCTGCAAGCCCAGCACCGCTTGCTCAACGAGGTGGCGCAGCTGGTCGAGGACGGCCGCATCCGCACCACGCTGGCCCAGAACCTGGGCACGATCAACGCCGCCAACCTGCGCCGCGCCCACGCCTTCATCGAAAGCGGCGCGGCCAGCGGCAAGGTGGTGCTGGAAGGGTTTTAAGACAGAATATAGTTGTCTCTTGACATCTTTTAGGCAAACAAATATTTGCTCAAAAAACCGTCAAATAAACAATAATATCGTTTATACGATGTATACGAAATAAACGAGTTATATCGTATGTTTTAATTTTTCTGGGGAGCGCAGTTTTCCTGGATGACCATCTCGTTGATGGCGCGTTTGTGGCTCTCCAGGGGCGGCAGGCCGAGGCGCTTGCGGCGCGCTTCGACGTGTTCCGGGTCGTCCAGCGGATAGTAATCCCAGGCGCAGCCGTCGACCTGGCGCAGCTGGGTGCCGTAGCGTTGTGGCCGCCCCTCCTTCACCGCCAGCCGGTCCGAGGCCGTGGCCAGGTGGATCACGGACGCTTCGCCGTCGAGCGCGGCCAGCTCGAGCTGGCGCACTACCTGGCGCTGGAAGGGCAGATCGTCGCTTCTCTGCTGCGCCACCAGCCAGGCGCGCCGGGCCGCATCGACGCCCTCGCTGCTGCGCCGCGGCCAGCCGCAGGCGGCCAGCAGGGCGCCCAGGCGCTCGCCGTTGTCGCGCTCGACCAGTTCGAGCTGGGCCAGGTGGCGCGCCGCCACCGGATCGTCGGGCGCGGCCAGGTAATCGACCTGGCTGCGCACGGCCTCGGCCGCGACCTCCATGGCCGCCAGCTGCTCGGCGTACGAGGCGCACAGCGGGGCGGCGCAGGCGGGTGCGGCCAGGGCGGCGGCAAGGAGTGACACCAGGACGTTGAAACGGCTTCGGCTACCCATCATTTCGTTCTCAAAAAAGCAATCAATCAAGCGTAACATACCGCAGCGGCGGCTGGCCGCCGAATGCCGGCCGCTTACCAACAGCCGCACGGCGTCGTGCGCCTGCGGCCCATCCGGCCTCATGCTACAGTGACCGCTCGATCAACCGCACCCCTGCCAGCATGTTGAAACCTTCCGTCATCGCCACCTTGTTCCTGTCGGCCTGCGCCTGCGGCACCGCCATGGCCGCCATCCCCGTCTACGGCTTCATCGTCAAGAACACCTATCCGCACGACCCGCAAGCATTTACGCAAGGGCTGTTCTTCCGCGACGGCCAGCTGTTCGAGACGACCGGTCTCACCGGCCGCTCGACGCTGCGCCGCCTGGAGCTGAAAACCGGCAAGGTGCTGCAGAAGACGGAACTCCCGAAAGAGGTGTTCGGCGAGGGGTCGACGGCGGTGGGCGACAACATCCTGGGCCTGACCTGGCAATCGAAGACCGGCTATGTGTTCGACGCCAAGACGTTTACGATGAAGGGCAAGTTCCCCTACGAAGGCGAAGGCTGGGGCCTGGCGAGCGATGCGAAATATGTCTACATGAGCGACGGCAGCGCCAGCATCCGCGTGCTCGATCCGGCCAGCTTGAAGGAAGTGCGGCGCGTGCAGGTGACGGCCGACGGTAAACCGATCGATTCGCTGAACGAACTGGAAATGGTCGACGGCGAACTGTATGCGAACGTCTGGGGCACCGACCTCATCGCCCGCATCGATCCAAGCTCCGGTAAAGTGATCGGCTGGATCGACCTGAGCAACCTGCTGCCGCGCGAAAAACGCGGCACCAGCTCGCTCGACGCGGTGCTGAACGGCATCGCCTACGACGGCAAGCACCGTAAGCTGTACGTCACCGGCAAATTCTGGCCGAAACTGTTCGAAATCGAACTGGTGCGCTTCGAAGGACGGTGAGTCTCAGCTCGTCACCGCGATAACGACCTTGCCGAAGTGCGAACCCGATTCCATGTAGCGATACGCTTCGCGGGCCTGGTCGAAGGTGAACACGCGGTCGACCACGGGTTGGATGCCGCTGGTGGCGGCGAAGCGCATCACCTGTTCCAGCATGGCGCGGCTGCCGACGAAAATGCCGACCATGCGCTTTGCGCCGGCCAGTAAAGTCGCCGGATTGATTTCGCCGCCAAAGCCGCTCACGCCGCCGATGATGGCCACGCTGCCGCCCATCGCGGCGCAGGCCACCGAGCGATTCACGGTGCCCTGCCCGCCCACTTCCAGCACCACGTCGGCGCCCGCGCCATGGGTAAAACGCAGCACGTCTTCCTGCCACTCGGGCGTGGCGACGTAGTTGATGGTGTGGTGGGCGCCGAGTTCGCGCGCGCGCGCCAGTTTCTCGTCGGAGGACGAGGTGATGATGGTGCGCAGGCCGGCCGCCCTGGCCAGCTGCAGCCCGAGCACCGAGACGCCCCCGGTGCCCAGCAGCAGCACCGTGTCGCCCGGCTTGATGGCGTTGCTCGATTCGAACATCGCATTCCAGGCGGTGACGCCCGCGCAAGGCATGGTCGCGGCGTCCATATAGCTCAGCTGCGGTGGAATTTTGACGAGGGCGTCTTCGTGCAGCACGACTTCCTCGGCCAGCATGCCGTCGATGTCGCCGCCCAGGGAATGGCGGATCTTATGCGGCGCGCTGCGCCCGTCCTGCCAGTGGGGGAAGAAGGACGCGGCGACGCGGTCGCCCACCTGCAGCCCGGTCACGCCATGGCCGACGGCCAGGACTTCGCCGGCGCCGTCCGAGCAGGGAATGACGGGGTTATCCACATTAACCAGATAATTGCCGCTGGCAACCATCAAATCGCGGTAGTTCAGCGACACCGCGTGCACGCGCACCCGCACTTCGCCATTCGCCAGTTCACGCTGCGTCAAGTCCACGCACTGCAAGCCGTCGATGTTGTCGCCCGGCAGAATCTGGTAAGCCCGCATCGTGTTCTCCATGAGTGATTGGGTAGCGGATCATTCTACTGCCGCGCCATGAAAAAACGCGCCCGGAACGATCGTCCCGGGCGCGTTGTTCAGGCGTAGGCGCCTGGCCTCGTCAGCGCATCAGAAAGCGTAGTTCGCGCGTGCGTACACGAAGCGGCCCGAACGGCCGAACGGCGAATAATTCGAGAACGGCGTATTGCCCGTCGTGTTCAGCGCCGGCGGCAGCGTTTCCGGATACTGGTCGAAGACATTGTCCGCGCCGAGCGCCAGCGACAGCTTCGGCGTCAGGGCGTAGCGGCCCTCGAGGTCGACCACGGTGCGCGCGGCGAGCGGGAAGTCGAACGCCGCCACCGTGCCCGGCGTCATGGTCTTGCCGTAGCGGGTGGCGCGCGCGGTGGCGCCGAACTGGCCCAGTTTCCAGTTCAGGTTGGCGCTGAACTTGTTCTTCGGCTGGCCTTCTTCGATGGCGATGATGTTGGCGCGGTCGAACAGCACCGGCGCCGGGTCCAGTGTCGACAGCTGGGCCGTGGCCGGGGTCTTGGTCACTTCGGTGCTGTTGAAATTGGCGGCCAGCGTGGTGTCGAAGCGCCCCGCCGCACCCGCGTTCACCGGCCAGTTCATGACGATGTCGACGCCGTCGGTGGTGGTGTTGACGCCATTGATGAAGAAGCGGCCGCCGCCGACGCCGATAAAGCCCTGGCGAGCGATGTAACCGCGCACGTTGGTCTGGGTCAGGTTTTCCGACAGGATGATGCGGTCGCGGATTTTAATCCGGTAGGCGTCCACCGTCAGGCTGATGCGGTCGAAGCGCAGCACGCCGCCGAGCGACAAATTCACCGATTTTTCGGCGTCGAGCGGCTTGGCGCCGAGGGCGACGGCGACGGCGTCGGTCGGTTTGAACGTCGTGATCTCGAACGGCACGCCATTGATGAAATTGGTCGAGGTCGACGTAAAGTTCTGCTGCTGCGGCGACGGCGCGCGGAAGCCGTTCTGCAGCGAGCCGCGCAGGGCGAACTGCCTGGTGAAATCGTAGCGGCCCGCCAGTTTGCCGGCCAGGCTGTTGCCGTAGTCGGAATAGTGTTCGGCGCGCACGGCGACGGACGCCAGCAGCTGCGGCGTGATGTTCGCTTCCAGGTCGACGAAGGCGCCGGCCGCGGTGCGGTGGGTATCGATCTCGTTGGCCGGGCGGAAGCCCGGGAACACCTGGGCGCCCGGTGCGGCCGGGTTGCCGTTGGCCAGCACCTGGCCGCCGTAGCGGTAGGAGTCCGGTTCGCCGGCGAACAATTCATAGCCTTCGCGCCGCACTTCGGTGCCCACGGCGATGTTCAATGGCGAGGACAGGCCGGCGACGTCGACCGTGCGCACCCCGGTCAGGTTGAACACCAGCTGGTCGTACGAGAAGCCGCCGGCGTCGAATTCGGTCTTGCTGCCCGGGCCGATCGAACGGTTCAGCGTGTTCTGGATCTCGAACCGCATCTTGTTCTTGCCGTAGCCGAGCGAGGTGTCCATGTCCCAGCTGCCGAACGACCAGGTGGCGCCGCCGGTCATGCTGAAGTCGTCCACGGTCGGGGCGATGATCGGCAGGAAGCCGTCCGGGTAGATCGAGATGATGTTGCGTGCGTCCTGGGCCGGGCGGAAGTAGCCGGCCGAACGGGCTTCGCGGTTCTGGTAGCTGGCCCAGCCATACACCTTGACGCCGTTGCCGAGGTCATTGCCCGCGTTCGCGAACAGGGTGGTTTGCTGCATCTCCGGGTCGCCGTACCAGGCGTTGAAGCGGTTGATCGTGTTTTCGCGCGGATCGTAAGCGCCGTTCGCCAGTTTCGGGTATTGCTGGCGCATGTCGTAGCCGCCGCGTTCGGTGCGCGACTGGTCCTTGTATTCGGCGGCGATCGTCAGGTAGCCCGAGTCGCCGATGGCCAGACCCTTCCAGGCGCTGACCGTGGCGCTCTGGCCGTCGGTGCGTTCGCGCGAGGCCGGGCCGCTCCAGGTGCCGCCAGACGGGGGCGCGTCGTTGAACAAATCGTATTCGGTGATGCGCGCGCCATAGGTGACGCTCGCTTCGCCGCCCGTGCGGTCGGTGCGCAGGCGCAGGTTGATGACGCCGGCGATGGCGTCCGACCCGTACTGGGCGGCGGCGCCATCGCGCAGCACTTCGATGTTCTTCACGATCGCGGTCGGGATCGTGTTCATGTCGACGGCGGCCGAGCCGCGTCCGACGGAACCGTTCAGGTTGACGAGGGAGGACGAATGGCGGCGCTTCGAGTTCACCAGCACCAGGGTCTGGTCGGGCGCCATGCCGCGCAGGGTCGCCGGGCGGATCGTGTCCGTGCCATCGGTGAGGGAAGGACGCGGGAAGTTCAGGGAGGGTAAGGCCACCGACAGCGCCTGGTTCATTTCCGTCGTGCCGCTGTTTTTCAGGGTCTCGGCCGAGATGACGTCGACCGCGGCGCTGGTGTCGAGCGCGCTGCGGTTGGCCACGCGGGTGCCGGTCACGACCACGGTCGCCGCCGTGCCTTCGGTGGCGGTGCTTTCCTGTGCCAGCGCCGCGCCCGAGAACATCGCGGCGATCGACAGGGCCAGCACCGTTTTCTTGGTAGTTCTTTGCATGTAGTTTCCCTCAATGAATGGTCTGGAGCCAGACCAGTCTGGAGGGCGCATCCGAGCATGTCAATTTGCAACGGGTGCTGTAGTACGGAATGCAACAGTTGTCAGTACGTCAGGATCACGTAAGGAAAATCGGCCTAGGCCCGTTTGAACTCAATGTGCTTCGGCGGTTGCCTTCTTTCCGCGCATTTTATTCACCACGCTTACCACGGCCAGCACCAGCGCGCCGACCAGCACGCCGGCCAGGGCATCGATGACGGTCGGGGTGATCGCGTGCAGCACGCCGCCGATCACCGCGACTTCGCCCATGCGCTCGGCGGCGTTGTCGGCGAAATGGTGCAGTGGCGCCCAGTTGTGGCCGATGATGCCGCCGCCGACCATGAACATGGCGGCCGTGCCGAGCACCGTCAGCAGTTTCATCAGGCGCGGTGCGGCCGCCAGCAGCATGTTGCCCAGGCCGCGCGCAAACGCGCCCGTCTTCTTGCTCAGATACAAGCCGGCGTCGTCGATCTTGACGATGCCGGCCACCAGGCCATACACGCCGATCGTCATCACCAGCGCGATGATCACCAATACCGCCACCTGCTGCATGAAGGGCATGCTGGACACGGTGCCGAGCGAAATGACGATGATCTCGGCCGACAAAATAAAATCGGTGCGGATCGCGCCCTTGATCTTGTCCTTTTCGATCTCGCACATGTCGACCGACTCGTCGGCCAGGGCGGCGGCCAGGCGTTCCTCGTTGGCGGCGTCCTCCTCGGGGCTGTGCAGGAATTTGTGGGCCAGCTTTTCGAAGCCCTCGTAGCAGAGGAAGGCGCCGCCGATCATCAAGAGTGGAATGATCAGCCAGGGGACGAAGGCCGAGATCAGCAGCGCGGCCGGCACCAGGATCGCCTTGTTCATCAGCGATCCCTTGGCCACCGCCCACACCACCGGCAGTTCGCGGTCGGCATGCACGCCCGACACTTGCTGCGCATTCAGGGCCAGGTCGTCGCCCAGCACGCCGGCGGTCTTCTTGGCCGCGACCTTGCTCATCAGCGCAACGTCGTCGAGGACGGCAGTGATGTCGTCGAGTAATGCGAGCAGACTGCCTGCAGCCATGGGGAACTCCTGAAAATTATCAATGTGGCAGCATCTTAACCGAGCGCGGAGGGCGCGCGCACACGGTTCAGCGCGATTTACTGCGTTTCAGTCCCGAAAATCTGCAGCTCGTCGCTTTCGGCCGGCGGCTGCCACGACGCATACGTATAGTCAGTATCGAAGGCTGCGGTACGCCAGCCTCGACCCTGCCGACGGAGACCACGATGACACCGACCATGACGAGCCCAACCACCGCCCCCCTGCGCCGCACCCGCCCGCCGAAGCGCAAGACGCGCATCACGATCTACCTCGACGACGAGGTGCTGAACGAATTCCGCACCCTGTCCGAGCGCTGCGGCACCGGTTACCAGACCCTGATCAACGCCGCCCTGCGCACCCGCCTGGCCGCGGCCGGGATCGAACCGAGCCTGCTCTGACGGGCGCGCCGCAAAACACCCGGGAAAAAACGGCAGCGCATACGGCGTCCGCTTGAAGGCGCGGGAAAGTTACATGTAGCAAACATTTGTGCTACTCTTTCCGCTCTTTCAACCCCGGAGGCACCATGAAAAAAGGCGAACTGATCGCGGAATTTGCCAAGCGTACCGAGATGAGCGGTACTGCTGCCAACAGCGCGGTCAACACGATCATCGAGATCATCACCGAGCGTCTGAAAAAAGGCGACACGGTCGGCATCACCGGCTTCGGCACGTTTTCGGTCACCAAGCGTGCCGCGCGCAAGGGCCGCAACCCGGCAACGGGCGAAGTCATCAAGATCGGCGCATCGAAAACCCCGCGTTTCTCGGCTGGCGCCACCCTGAAGGCTGCCGTCAATCCGCGCAAGAAGTAATCATCAAACGTATCCACATGGCGCCGTGGCATGCCGCCGCGCGCCATCTCCCTTGTTGTCCCGTTTTCCCGAGTCCCCCATGTCTTTCGCCACCTGGATCGCCTTCGTCATCGCCGGCACCGTGATCGCCATTTCCCCCGGCTCCGGCGCGGTGCTGTCGATGTCGCACGGCCTCGCCTATGGCGTCAAGAAGGCCAGCGCCACCGTCCTTGGCCTGCAGTTCGGCCTGATCCTCGTGCTCGCCATTGCCGGCGCCGGCGTCGGCACCCTGCTGCTCGCCTCCCCGACCGCTTTCCTGGTCGTGAAAATCATCGGCGCCTTGTACCTGATTTACCTGGGCGTGTCGCAGTGGCGCTCGAAGGTCGAGGCCGGACCGAGCGCCAGCGCCGCCGGCCTCGCCGCCCACCCGTCCTTCGGCAAGCGCGTGCTGACCGGATTCCTGACGAATGCGACCAACCCGAAGGGCATCATCTTCATGGTCGCCGTGCTGCCGCAATTTATTTCGAAGGATGCCGACCTGCTGCCGCAGCTGGCCATCCTCGGCGTGACCATGGTCACCATCGACAGCCTGGTGATGCATGGTTACGCGACGCTGGCGTCCTCGATGCAGCGCCTGTTCCGCGATCCGCGCGCGATGCGCATCCAGAACCGCTTTTTTGGCGCGGTACTGGTCATCGTCGGTTCGATGCTGTTCTTCGTGAAGCGCGCCGGCGCTTGAACGCATCCGGCATGTTTCGGTTGTGCAGCAGTTGCAACCGTCTGTAATTACGGTTGTCGTGACCTGCCCGTGTGCGGTGTAATCAGGTCGACGCATTCCGTCCCTACCGCCTGGAGCCTTCGATGACCCTTCGTACGCTGAAATCCGCCACGCTGCTCGCGCTGGCGGTGTATTCCACCCTGGCCCTGGCGGACGATCCGCCGGCCCGGGTCGGCCGCGTCGCCCTGACGCAAGGCCAGGTCAGCATCAGCAGCGCCGGCGACACCGCCAACGCCGCCCTGGTCAACTGGCCGGTCACCTCGAACCAGACCATCTCCACCGCCCCCGGCGCGCGCACCGAATTGCGCATCGGCTCGACCGCGATCCGCCTCGACGGCGACTCGGCGCTGGAAGTGCTGCAGCTCGACGACGAGCAGCTGCGCCTGCGCCTGCACTACGGCAGCGCCAGCATCCGCGTCGTCAGCGAGGAGGTCGCCGGCGGCTTCGAACTCACCACCCCGCAAGCGCGCGTGCTGCTGCAGCAGCCGGGCCGCCTGCGCGTGGACGCCGAGCGCGTGGTTGAGGCCAGCAGCATCCGCGTGTTCGACGGCGTCGCCGTGGTCGAAGGCGGCGGCGAGCGCCTGACCGTGCGCGGCGGGCGCAGCGCCGAAGTACTCGGCAACGACTTGCGCATGACGCAGGCGGTGACGGACAGCTTCGACGAATGGGCCGCCATGCGCGACCGCAGTACCGAGGCGGTGCGCGCCACCCGCTACGTGCCCGACGAGATGACGGGCTACGAAGACCTCGACCGCTACGGCAGCTGGCGCGACGACAGCGAATACGGCGCCCTGTGGCTGCCGACGGTGGCCGCGAACTGGGTGCCCTACCGCGACGGCCGCTGGACATATATCGCCCCCTGGGGCTGGACCTGGGTCGACAACGCGCCCTGGGGCTATGCGCCCTTCCACTACGGACGCTGGGTGCAAGTGAATAACCGCTGGGCCTGGGCCCCGGGACGCCTCGAGCGCCATCCGGTCTGGGCGCCGGCCCTGGTCGGCTGGGTCGGCGGCGCCGGCTGGAGCGTGGGCGTGAATAGCGTGGCGCAGGGCTGGTATCCGCTGTCTCCCTACGACCGTTTCGTGCCCGGCTACCGGCTGTCGGACAACCATTTGCGGCGCCTGAACGACCACGGCGGGCGCGATGGGCGCCGGCGCGACGCGAACCGCGACGGCGTGCCGGACTACCGCCAGCGCGGCCTCACCGTGGTGCCGCAGGACCGTTTCGGCCAGCGCGGCGAAGTCGTGGTGAAACACGATGCGCGCGTGACGCCGCCGGCCAACTGGCAGAGCGCAGCAGGCGCCCAGCCACCGGTACCGCGCGGCTGGCATGAGCGTCATCAGAACGATGCGCGCCGTACCGATGGCAGCGATGGTCGCATGGAGCGGCGCGACCGCGACGGCGATGGCCGTCCGGATGGCCGGCGTGACGGCGGCGATGGCTGGCGTCGCGACGGGCGCCAGGCGGGACGCGAGGGCCAGACCGTGCAAACGCCGCCGGCCGCAGTCGCGCCGCCGCCGCCCGTGGTGCAGCCGTCGCAACCCGTCTTCGTGCGCCAGCCGGGCGTGATCACGACGGCGCCGCAGCCGGGTGGTCAACGCGACTGGCGCGGGCGGGATGAGCGCGACGGGCGCGATGGACGGGGAGCGGCCGAGGAAGGCCGGCGCGAGCGCACCGGCTGGCAGCGCGGCGAGACCGCGCCACCCCAGCCGGCGCCGCAGCCGTTCACCCAGCGCGGCGGTGCGGCCGGGGCGATGGAAGCGGCTGCCATGCGGGCGCAAGCCCAGGCGCAGATGCAGGCGCAAGCCCAGGCCCAGGCGCAGCAAGCACAAATCCAGGCTCAGCAGGTACAGCAGGCCCAGCAGGCACAGCAGGCCCAGCAGGCCCAGCAGGCACAGATGCAGGCGCAAGCCCAGGCCCGCGCCCAGGCGCAGATGCAACGGCAGGCCGCGGCGGCAGTGGCGCCGCCGCAACAGCATGCGATGCCGAGCCCGGCGCCGGCGCCAGCCGCCGCCCCGGCGCCGCGCGAAGCACGCGAAGTGCGCGAGGCGCCCGAGCGGCGCGGCGGCGAAGGCCGGCGCGAGCGCGAAGGCGCACGCCAGCTGGAGCGTTGATCCAGCATGGATAGTCCGGCGCGAGGGAGGGTGGCCGCGTCGCCGCCCTCCTTCCTACCGGCAATTTCACGAAGAATCCCCGCATTGGCTACAATGGCGGTTTGCACAGGAGCCCTCATGGACCCGAAAGAATCCCTCATTGAATACCCGAGTGACTTCCCGATCAAGGTGATGGGCCCGACGCACGACGCCTTCGCCACCACGATCGTCGAAGTCGTCTGCGGTTACGACCCGACCTTCCACGATGGCCGCATGGAAGTGCGTCCTTCCGGCAAGGGCAATTACACGGGACTGACCTGCACCGTGCGCGCCACCAGCCGCGCCCAGCTCGACGATTTGTACCGCGCGCTGTCCGCGCACCCGATGGTCAAGATCGTCATGTAATGTTGTCAGGCAGCGAACCCAACCGCCCAGCCCCTCCGCTGATCCGCACGCTGGGCCGCGCCGACTACGAACCCGTGTTCGCCGCCATGCGCGCGTTCACCGATGCGCGCACGCCGGAGACGCCGGACGAATTCTGGATCGTCGAGCATCCGCCGGTGTTTACGCTGGGACTGGGCGCCGACCGCGGCCACCTGCTGGCCGGGCCCGGCGTGCCGGCCCACGCCATTCCCGTGGTGCAGACCGACCGCGGCGGCGAAGTGACCTACCATGGCCCCGGCCAGGTCGTGATTTACCTGCTGATGGATTTACGGCGCAACAAGCCGGGCGGCAAGCTCTACGCCCGGCAATTTGTGGAAAAAATCGAACAGGCGGTCATCGACGTGCTGGCGGCGTATAATCTGGGCGGCGAACGGGTTGCCGGCGCGCCCGGCATTTATATCGCCGCCGGCCCGCGCCGCGGCGCCAAGATCGCCGCGCTGGGCCTCAAAGTGCGCGGCAATGGCTGTACCTACCACGGCGTCTCGCTGAACGTGGCGATGGATTTGACGCCGTTTACCTGGATTAATCCCTGCGGCTATTCCGGCCTGTCCACCATCGACATGCGCAGCATTGGCGTCGAGGCGCCGCTGGCCGATGTGCAACAGGCATTGGCGCAAGCGCTCGTGTCCCACCTGGCACCTGCCGAACCGAACAACTTCAACTGACGGCCCGTCTGGGCTCGAGCGATATGACTACCGACACCGATACCGGTCTGAATCCCGCCTACAACGCCCTCGACAAGCAAAAAGGGGCCAGCAAAACCTCGCGCATCCCGATCAAGATCGTGCCGATCGCCGACGCCGAGCGCCTCAAGAAGCCGGACTGGATCCGCGTCAAAGCGGCCACCGCCTCCTCGCGCTTCTACGAGATCAAGGACATCCTGCGCGCGAACAACCTGGTCACCGTCTGCGAAGAAGCGAGCTGCCCGAACATCGGCGAATGCTTCGGCAAGGGCACGGCCACCTTCATGATCATGGGCGACAAGTGCACGCGCCGTTGCCCGTTCTGCGACGTCGGCCACGGCCGCCCGGATCCGCTCGACATCAACGAGCCGGGCAACCTGGCGAAAACCATCGCCGACCTGCGCCTGAGCTACGTGGTCATCACCTCGGTCGACCGCGACGACCTGCGCGACGGCGGCGCCGGCCACTTCGTCGACTGCATCTCCAAAACCCGCGCGCTGTCGCCGAACACGAAAATCGAAGTGCTGGTGCCCGACTTCCGCGGCCGCCTGGCCAAAGCCCTGGCGATCTTCGCCGACGGCTTGCCGGACGTGATGAACCACAACCTGGAAACCGTGCCGCGCCTGTACAAGGAAGCCCGTCCCGGCGCCGACTACAAGCACTCGCTCGAACTGCTGCGCGATTTCAAGGCGCTGTACCCGAACGCGGTCACGAAATCCGGCATCATGGTCGGTCTTGGCGAAACCGACGAGGAAATCCTGCAGGTGATGCGCGACATGCGCGAGCATAACGTCGAGATGCTGACCATCGGCCAGTACCTGTCGCCGTCGAACTCGCACCTGCCGGTGCGCCGCTACGTGCACCCGGACCAATTCAAAAAGTTCGAGGAAGCCGCTTACGAGATGGGTTTTGTGCACGCGGCGGTCGGCGCGATGGTGCGCAGCTCGTACCACGCGGACGTGCAGGCGCACAGCGCGGGCGTGGCGGCGTAAGCAGTCAATCCGCAGCGCAAACGCGAACGGCCTCCGAGGAGGCCGTTTTTCATTGGCGCGCCACGCCTTACTTCAAGGTGGCCGGCGCCTTCAAGGTCCGGTTCAACTCCGCTTCCACGCCCTCGACCCGGTCGATGGTCTGCGCGTCCGGCCCGGCCGCGCGGGTCGGCACGATGCGCGGCGTGATCAGGACGATGGTCTCGGTCGAACTGCCGGCTTCCTCGGTGTTCGAAAACAGTTTACCGAGTCCCGGCACGTCGCCCAGCAACGGCACGCCGCTGCGGCGCTTGGCGGAACTGGCCTTGATCAGGCCGCCGATCAGGATCGACTGGCCGTTTTCCGCCACCAGTTGCGTATTCACCTCGGTCGTCTTCTTCGACGGGATCCCGCCCAGCAGCGAACCCGAACTCACTTCCGGACGCACGCGCAGCGCGATGCGCCCGTCGCTGTCGACCGAAGGCACCACGCGCAGGATCACGCCGGTCTCCAAAAACTGGATGGTCTCGCTGGTGACGTTGTTGATCGTGGTCGTCACCCGGTAACCGAGCTTGTCGCCGATATTCGTCGTCGCTTCCTGGTTTTCCAGGGTCAGCAGCTTCGGGGTGGCGAGGGTGCGCACCCGGCCCTTGTTGCTCAAGGCGTTCAGGTAGAGGTCGACGTTCTTGTTGACGAAGTTGAAGACCAGTCCCGGCGTGCCGCGCGTGACCAGGCCGGCGGTGCCGATCTTGCTGACGCCGTCGCCGCTGAAGACCTTGTTCCACTCGATGCCGAAGTTCTCGGTATCGTCGAGCGTGATCTCGAGGATCTTCGCCTCGATCATGATCTGCTGCGGCTGGGTGTCGATCTCGCGCAGCAGGGCGACGATGCGGGTCATCCCTTCCGGCGTGTCCTCGACCACGATCATGCGCCGTGCCGGCAGCACCGTCACCTTGCCGCCGCGGCCGACGTATTTGGACAAGATGTCGGCCACCACCTGCGGCTCCGAGTACAGCACTTTCAATGCCTTCACTTCCATCGGGCCGGAGGGGGCGACGACGTCGGCCGCCGCTTGCGCCGGGTTGACGATCACATAGCCGTTGTCGCGCTTGATGACCTGGTAGCCGCCCGCTTCGGCGATCGCATAGATCGCCTGGCGCGGCGTCATGTCGTACAGGCTGACGGCGACGTTGCCGGTCACCCCTTTGCCCAGCATGATGTTGACGCGCTCGTGGCGCGAGATCATCTCGAACAATTCCGCGATCGGGGTATCGCGAAACACGAACGAGGTCGGCGCGCCGGCCAGCGGCGCGGTGCTCGACGAGATGGCGGTGGCGGGCTGCGGTTGTTGCTGCGGCTGCGGCGCCGACTGGCGCGCGGCGCCGGCATCCAGGGCGGCGCCCAACAATGCGGCCAGGATGAGTTGTTTGATTACACGCTGCTTCATTTGCGGCTTGCCTCGTCGAGTGCCAGAACGCTTTTCACGCCACGTTTGGTGAGCGTGACGGCGCGTTCTTCCACCTTGATCAGTTGATAGTCGCCGAACCACTCGCCGACGGCGAGGATCTGGCCATTGATGTTCGCCAGCGCGCGCCCCGGCGCGACCATGACGGCGCGCAGCTGCGGCGCCGGTTGCGGCGCTTCCGCCTCGGCCGGCTCGAGTAGTGCGGTTTTTACCGGCGCGGCGGGGCGCGCGAACGGATCGCGCAGCGGCTGCCCCTGCGCGCAGGCCAACAGCGGCGCCAGCGCCAGGCAGGCGGTGATCAGGTGTTTCATGGTGTGCTTTCCTGCGGCCGGAATGCCGCGATACGAATTTTCATGGCGACCTGGCCCGGCGTTGGCGCCGGCCGCATCTCGAAGCTGGCGATCGCCAGGTTCGGCTGCGCCTGTTCGATGGCGCGCATCCAGGCCAGCAAGCTGGCGTACGGGCCGCTGACGTCGGCGTCGAAACCGGCCTGGGTAAAGGCCAGCACCGTTTCCTCGGGCGCGGGCGTGACCCCGTGCAGGGTCACGCCCTGTGCCTGGGCCAGCGCCCCGAGCTCGCCGATCAGGCGCACCAGCAGCTGCGCCGACGGTTGCGCGGGCGAGGCGCCGAGCCGTTTTTCCAGCGCCGCGGTATCGCTCTCGAGCACCGCCAGTTGGGCGCCGAGCAGGCGCGGGTCGCTGCCGGCCAGGTCCAGCTGCGCCTGTTCGGCGCGCACCGCGCGCAGGGCCGTCAATGGCGCGCGCAGGCCATAGAACCAGAGCGCGGCCGCGCCGATCAGGAGCAGGCCCGCGCCGATCAGGTGCAGCTGGCGCGGCGGCAGTGCGGCGGCCTTGCGGATCAGGGTGGGATTCATGGTTGTTCTCCGCGTTTGACGAGCGTGGCGGCGACACTGAAATTCACCGCGCCGCCGTCGTCCGGCGCCGCCGTGCTGCTGTTCAGGAAGCGCACGTTGGTCAGGGCCGGGTCGGCGGCCAGCTGCGCCAGGAATGCCGTCATGGCGGCGTTGTCCTGGGCCTGGCCGGCGATGTGCACCTGGCTGCCCAGGCGCCAGGCCTGCGGCGCGCCCGCTGGCGCCGCGCGTGCCTGCACCACGCCCGGCGGGAGCGGCGCGGGCGGCGCCGTCTGCAGCGCTTCCTGGGTGCGCGCAAAGCGCAGTTCCCCGAACCAGACCTTGTCGTTGAGCGCGCCATCGAGCACGCCGGCCAGGGCCGCCACTTCGCCCGCGCCGCGCAGGGTCGCGAGCGCCGCGACGTTCCCGGCCAGCAGGTCCTTGCGCGCCAGCGCCGTGCTCAGCCCACTGCGCATGGCGCCGGCCTGGGCCGAGGCCGCGCGGCTTGCATCCAGGCGCGGCGTCTCCACGCCCAGGCGCCAGCGCAGGAAGGCGCTGGCGCCGGCGCCCGCCACCAGCAGCACGGCCAGGGCGGCGCCGTAGACCGTCAGCGTGCGCCGCACGCGTAGCCCCTCGCGGTAGCTGCGCGGGATCATGTCGATATCAGCCATGGGCCTCTCCCCGTAATGCCAGGCCGGTGGCCAGGGCGATGCCGTGCGTGTCGCTGCCGACCAGGCTGGACATGGCCGCGCCGTGGAAGGCTTTCAAGGGATCGAGCAGTTCGACCGGCAGGCGCACCAGTTCCTCGACCCGCTGCTGGATATGGCGGTAGCGCGCCACGCTGCCGTTCAGGTAGACACGGCTGACCGCGCTGCCGCGGGTGCGCGAGGCCACGTACACCTGGGTGCGCACCAGTTCCTCGGCCAGCGCCGCGAATTCCTGGTACAGGATCTCGCGCACGGTGCGCCCGATGTCGGGCGCGGTGCCGGCCTGGTGCGGCGCGCCGGCCGGGGTGCCGATGCCGTGCTCGCGCAGCAGCGCCAGCGCCACCTCGGTCGACAGACCCAGCGCGCGCGACAGGCGGTCGACCAGCTGCATTTCGCCGAAATCGATTTCGCGGTCGAGCATCAGGCGCCGGCCCCAGATCACGGTCAGGTAGCTTTTGCTGGCGCCGAAATTGATCAGGAGGACGGACTGGTCGAAATTCTCCTGCATCGCCGCCAGCAGGCGCGCGATCGCGGCCGGGCCGATGTCGAGCGCCACCGGCTCGAGGCCGGCGCCGCGCAGCGTTTCCAGGTAGGCCAGCACGTTGCTCGATGCCGCCACCGCGGCCAGCACCTGCTTTTCCGGCCCGGCCGCTTCCACGCTGCGCACCAGGTAGTAGTCGACCACCGATTCGACCGCCGCCGCGCCCAGCTGCTCGCGCACGGCTTTCGCCACCGCCTGCGGTTCGCTCTGGCCGCTGGCCAGGTGCACCGTCAGCGGCAGGATCCGCACTTCGCTCGGCGCCAGCACCGAGACCACGCGCCGCCCGGCGAACGGCGCCGCCTGCAGGGCATCGCGCACGAACTGTTTTAAACGGCGCGGGTCTTCCAGCAACTGGGCGCGCTCGAGCGGGTAGGGCAGCGACAGGGCGGCGCGCAGCACCGGGCCGTCCGGCGAGGGTGCGGTCTGCACCATGTTCAAACGCTGGGCCGCGAAATCGACGCCGATCGGAGAAGGCGCCGCGGCGCCCCGTCGCGTAAACGAGGACAGCCAGGACTTCATGCGCACGCTCCGGCCGGTGCGTTGGTCCGCATGGCGTTGCCGCGGTCGATGTCGAACGGGCCGAACCGGCAGGGCAGCCTTGGCGCGGAGTCGTGGCAGGACCAGACCCTGGTGAGGTCGCTGACGACGGTGGAGGCAGTTGTTTTCATGGCCGGTTGTTGTTGGTGGTTACGCGCAGCGTGGGTGGTAACGCACGACGAGTTTCGGCCGGTTGCCGGCGGTTGCCGTGTCCAGGCTGTAGAAACGGGCATTCAGCAGGCCGGTGGATTTGAGCAGCACGCCCTGGTTGAGGATCGTCTTGCTGGTCCAGGCATCGACCAGGCCAGCGATGTCGAGCGTGTAGGTTTTCGGGATGCCGTCGACGATGGCAGTCCCCGCCGATTCGGCGGGAGCCCAGGACGCACCGATGTCGGCCCAACTGGCATCCGGCTTCCATTCGCGCGTCATCCGGTGCGCAGTGAGGCGGCGCCCGGCCTGTGTCGAATTCGCGTCGTACAGCACGAGTGTCAGTTGCGCATTGAGGACCGATGCGTTGTCCACTTCACCAGGCAGCGGAGCGAACTTCAGCAGCGCGCGCGATTGGTCGTCGGTCAGTGCCAGCGTGTCGTTTTTTTCAAAATTGGTCGTGACATCCTTCACGATCGTAGCATCGGTGCCGTCCGAGGTTTTGGCCGCCACTTCCCGCACGTCGGTAAGGTTATAGACCGTTGTTCGCTGACCCGTCAGGCTGCGGACCGTCCCGCCCCTGGCGGTCGCGTCCAGGCTGACAAGCAGTTCGCCCTTGCCCTTGCGCTCTATTTTACTGGCGACCAGGCGCCCGCCCGGCAGGTCGACTGTCCCGAAGCTGACCTCCTTGCTGCAGCCGGCCTTGGCATTCTGCCACTTCGCCAGGTGCACGCCCGATTCGGTGAGATAGCGCGCCACTTCCATGTCGTATTCGGCGTCGACGCTGGATACCTGCATGCTGCCCTCGCGCGTCAGGGTGTATGCCAAGGTGCCGATTACGGCCAGCGTCAGCGCTACCGGCAGCAGCAGGATGCCGCGCTGGGCCAGGCGCCTCATTGCACGCCTCCCATGCGGACGGTGGCGCCGCTGGTTGCGGTGAACATGTCGCGCTCGAGGGTCAGGCTGACCTGGATGACGGGCGGGCCGCCCGTCGACACAGGTGCGGCCAGGGCGAAGTTTCCCACGTCCTCGGCCAGGGTGTAGTTGATGCCAGCCTGCTGTTCGTACAAGGTCCTGGTATCGGGATTCCAGATATAGACCGCCGGCTTGAGCCAGTCGTTGGGGTTGGCCGAAAGCTGCGTAGAAGGCGTGGTGGCGCGGATCCGGTCGCTGATGCGCTCGACGGCGAAGTCCGCCTCGCGTTCCAGCGCGGCCTGCCCGCCGCCGATACGCGCGCTGTCGCCGGCCGCCCGCAGCATCGGCACCAGCGGGGCGAGCACCAGCGCCGTGATAGCCAGGCCGAGCAGCAGTTCGAGCAGGCTCACGCCCGCCTGGTGCAGCGGCGACGCGGACGTCATCGCGTCACCAACCGGGTGAAGGAATAGGCGCCCTGGCTCGATGCGACGGTGACGTACAGCATGGCGTCCTCGAGCCGCCTCGGGTCGGCATCGCTGGCGAGGAAGACCTCGCTCTTGCCGGCCTCGCGTTCGTACCAGTAGATCGACACCGTGCGCGCGATGCCGGCGCAGACGCTATCGGCCGGCGGCACATAGCCCGATACCTGCCCCGGGTTGCGGGCAGCATTCGTGAGTGTCTGGAATGATTCGGCGAGCACGGTTTCCATCGTCAGCCGCAGGCAGCGCAGTTCACGCGCGCGGTCGACGCCGGCCGTCGATGCGCGCAAACCGCTGCTGATCGCGTCGCCCATCGGCACCGCGCAAATGGCCAGCAGGACAACGGCAACCATGATTTCGACCAGCGAGAAACCGCGCTGGCGCGCAGCAGCGTTCAAAACGTCACCCGGCCGGTGACAGGGGTGACCCGCACTACGCGTTCGACATCGCCATAGCGGATCGTGACCTTGCCTTCTTCGTTGAGGGGAGGCGCATCCTTCGGTCCCAGCAGCGTGCCTGGGGTCTGGCCAGGCAGCTTGTCGGGCTTGGGCTTGACGGGATTGCCATCCGGGCCGAAGGCGGTGAAATTGGCGCTTGCCCCAGCCTGGTATGTAAAGACGGAACTGACGATCGTGGCACGTGGCATGGCATTGTTGGCAAAGCTGATCTCGTAATCGCGCTTGTCGACCGGATGCGTGGCAAGGACATCGCCCTTGTCGGTCGTGCGATAAACCTTGAGCGTCTGGGTCATGGGGTTGACGCTGACCAGCTGGTAGATTCCGGTGCGGATCGCTTCGCGCTGGGCGAAGCGCATGGCGCTGGCGATGTCGGCAGCGGCCGCATCGGCAGCGGCGGGAGCGATGGAAGACGCCCGAGGTAGGGCCAGGGCCGCTGCCAGGCCAAGGACGGCAATGACGGCCATCATTTCCGCCAGCGTGACGCCTAATTGCCGAACGGCAGGACTATGCGTCACTCTGGCCTTGCCATATTATTTTGCCGATAAGGCAACGCCGTCGCGTGCCAGGGTATTCCGGTTGATCTGCAACGCGCCGGTCGTGTTTACGAAGCGCCAGCCAACCGTGGCCGGACCTGCCGGAGCGCCATCCACCGCCGTGACCACGGTCACTGCGGCCGAGCTGGTCATCGGTTCGGTCGGGATCACGCGCAGGTAAGGGCCGTAGAGGTAGGCAGCCGCCTGGGTCGTGCAGGTGTGGCCGCTGGCGCTGCTGAACATGATCAGCTGGTCGCGGAAGGTGTTGGTATCGTCGGGGACGGCCGAACCGGCGCCGCCGGCCGGGCAGCCTGCCGGTGCATTGCCGACCGGAGCGCGCGACGGATAGTTGCCGTTATGCTGCACGCGATACAGTTCGACCGACGAGCGCAGCGTGTTCAGGTTGGCAACTGCCGCCGATTCCTGGGCGTCGACAGACGAGTTGGAAAACTGCGGAATCGCAATCGCCGCCAGGATCGCGATGATGATCACCACGATCAGAAGCTCGATCAGCGTGAAGCCTTTGGCGGCGTAGCGGCGGAAATTGGAAGTCATCATCATATTGAGTAGTTATTTACGTTCGGTGTGCGTTTCGGCAAATTTGCGCTTGAGAAACGAAGAGTAGCATGAAGCATGAAGCAATTTGTTGCCGATGCGCATTAACTTGCGGCGATTGTGGTTTTTTAATGCACAGCCCGTGACATTTTGAAAATCGGCAAAATAATCGAAGTCACGATGGTCCCGACCAGCACGCCCATCACCAGCAGCATCACCGGCTCCGCCATCTTCGCCAGGCTATTGAGCTGGCGCGTCAGGTCGCGTTCGTAGAAGTCGGCCACCCGGCCCATCACGCGCCCGAGGCTACCGGTCTGCTCGCCGGTCTCGATCATCTGCTTGACGCTGACCGGGATCAGCGGGCTGTCGCGGAAACCGGCGGCGATGCCGCGGCCTTCGGTCACCTGGACTTCGAGTTCGCCGATAAAACGCTGGAATTCCGCGTTCGGGATGACATTCCGGCAGGCGCCCAGCGTGGCGAGAATGGTCACGCCGCGTTCCAGCGAAATCCCCATCACGCGCATCAGGCGCGTCAGGTAGATCTTGATGAAGATGTCTTTTACATAGGGCAGGCGCAGTTTGGCGCGGTCGAGCCATGCTTGCACGTCGGGACGGCGCAGCGCCAGCAGGGCGAGCGCCGCGACGGCCAGCATGCCGATGCCGAACAGCGCGCCGTGTTTGGTCAGGACATCGCTGGCGAAGATGAACACCTTGGTCGTCACGGGCAATTCGTCGTACATCGACGCGAACATCACCGAGAACTTCGGGAACACGGACACCAGGATGAACACCACCACCAGGATCGAGAACACGATCAGGAAACCGGGGTAGGACAGGGCCGAGACGATGGTGCTGCGCAGCCGCTCCTGTTTTTCGTCCATGTCCATCAGCTGCACCAGCACTTCGGCCAGGAAGCCGCCTTCTTCGCTGGCGCCGATCAGATTGATATAGGTCGGCGGGAACAGGTCCGGGTGGCGCGCCAGCGCTTCGGAAAAGCGCTGGCCGCCGACGATGTCGTCCGCCACTTCGCCGATGATCGCCTTCAATCTCGGTTTCACGGTCTGGTCGCGCAGCGCGCCCAGCGCATCGTGCAGCGGCACGCCCGTTTCCAGCAGCAGCGTCAGGCGTTCGGTGAACAGGATGCGGTCGGCGCTGCCGATGCGCGCCTCGCTGCTCAGGCTCCAGAAGCCTTTACGGGCGCTGGCTTTGGCCGCGGGCGGGGCCAGCTCGGTCGCCGTCACCGTCTTCGGCAAGTCATCCCATTCGAGTGCCATGGTCAATCCTTAGAGCGAATGCACGACGCGCGCGATTTCTTCGGGCGTGGTGTCGCCGCCGAAGGCGCGCTCCATGCCGTCCGCGTACAGGTCGCGGTGGCCGCTGTCGGCGACGTGCTGCGCCATCGCGTCCTTGCTGGCATTCGCCACGATCATGCGCGCCAGGTCCGGCCCGACTTCGAGCAGCTCGTAGATGCCGAGTCTCCCCTTGTAGCCGGAGTCATAGCAGGACGGGCAGCCGCGCCCCTTCAGCAGTTTCAGGTTGCCCTCTCCCTTGTAGCCATAGGCCGCCGCTGCGTTGGGCGGCACCAGGTAACTGGTCTTGCAGCCCGGGCAGATGCGGCGCACCAGGCGCTGCGCCATCACCCCGATCAGGGCCGACGACAGCAAGTACGGCTCGACGCCCATCTCGACCAGGCGCGCCACCGCACCGAGGGTGTCGTTGGTGTGCAGGGTCGTCAGCACCAGGTGTCCGGTCAGCGCCGCCTGCACCGCGATTTCCGCGGTCTGGCGGTCGCGCACCTCGCCCACCATGATGATGTCCGGGTCCTGGCGCAGCACGTGTTTCAAAATTTTCGGGAAGGTCAGCCCGATCGCATCGTTCACCTGGTTCTGGTTGATGATGTCGAGCTGGTACTCGACCGGGTCCTCGATCGTGACGATGTTTTTTTCGATACTTTTGAGGTAGTTGATCGCCGCGTACAGGCTGGTGGTCTTGCCGCTACCCGTGGGCCCGGTGACCAGGATCAGCCCGTGGCTGCGCCCCAGCAGGCGTTTAAAGGTGTCGACCGCGCCGCCGTTCATGCCGAGTTTGTCGACGTCGAGGATCGACTGGTTTTTGTCGAGCACGCGCAGCACGACCTTTTCGCCGTAGATGCCGGGCAGCGAAGAAAAACGCAGGTCGACCGTGCGGCCTTGCGTCATCACCTGGATACGGCCATCCTGCGGCAGCCGTCGCTCGGCGATGTCGAGGTGGGCCATGACCTTCAAACGCGAGACGATCGCCGGGTGCAGCTCGACGCGCGGCGACATGACTTCGTACAGGATGCCGTCGATCCTGAGCCGAATGCGCGATTTATTCCGCGAGATCTCGATGTGGATGTCGCTGGCGTTGTCGTGGATCGCGCGCTGGATGACGGCGTTGACCATGTTGATCACCGGGCTGGCGCCGGCCATCTGGTCGATTTGCGTGTAGTCGTCCGGGATCTGGTTGTCCACCAGTTCCAGGTCGTTGACCTCGCTGTGGATGAAGTCCGGCATGGTGCCGCCGTAGGCATCGTCGCGCACGCGGTTGATGTCGGCCGGCGGCGCCATCGCGACCCGGATGCGGCAGCCGGTGCGGGCGCGGATCTCGTCGATGCTGTGCACCGCCTGCGGCTCGCCCGTGGCGACCGTCAGCGTGTTCTCGACCACGAACAGCGGGATCACGTTCAGGCGTTTGGCGACATCGCGTTCCAGCAGGGAGACGGCCACCGGATCGTACAAGCCGGCGCGCAGGCTGACAAAGGGCAGGTCGAGCTGTTCGGCCAGCGCCTGGAACAGGGCCGACTCCGACAGCCACTTCTTTTCGACCATGATGAAACCCATGCGCTTGCCGGTCTGCTCCTGCAAGCGCGCCGCTTCCGCCACCTGGCTTGCCGTGACGATGCCGCGTTCGACCAGGATGTCGCCCAGTTTCAGCTGGCCGGCGGGCCGCGCCGGCTTGGCCGGGGCGGGCGGGGCGTCGTACAGCGCCACCTGGTCGGCCACGCCGGTCACCTTCAGGATGTCGAGCAGCAGCGGGCTCGGATAGGCCAGTTTCAGCCAGCCGCCCAGGGCGCCGAGGCGGGCGGCGGCGCGCGTCATCAGTTCCAGCGCGCGCCCCGACAGCAGCGCGACCTTGCCCAGGTCGAGCACGATGCTGACCTGGTGCTGGGCGATGCATTCGGCAATCGCGCTTTCCAGCGCGTCGATGGCCTCGCTTGCCACCAGCGCCATCGCCGGCGCCAGGTAGGTCATCGAGCCGATGCGGCTGCGGGTGACGGCGTCGCTCATTTATGCTGCGGCCTTCACGACGTCGCGCGCGATATTGAAGCGCGCGATCCATTCCGGCTCTTCGGCGCAGACCGCCTCGAAGACCTTGATGACGCTCGGGTCGAGCTGGCTGCCGGCCACGCGCGCGATCTCCGCCATCGCCACTTCGTGGCTGCGCCCGGCGCGGTAGGCGCGCGAACTGGTGATCGAATCGTAGGTGTCGGCCACCGCGATGATGCGCGCGTGCAGCGGGATATCGTTGCCCTGCAAGCCGTGCGGGTAGCCGGTGCCGTCGTATTTTTCCTGGTGGTGGCGCGCGCCCGGCACGGCACCTTTCAAACGGTCGATGTGGCGCAGGATCTCGTAGCTGCGCTCCGGGTGCACCTTGATAAACGTGAACTCGTCGGCGGTCAGGCGGCCCGGCTTGCACAGCACCGCATCCGGAATGCCGATTTTACCCACGTCGTGCAGGAGCGAACCCCAGAACAGGTCTTCGGTATCGCGCGTGCCCAGGTTCAGTGCGGCGCCGATCTGCATCGTGATGTGGTGCACGCGCTCGGAGTGGCCACGCGTGTACGGGTCTTTCGCTTCGACCGCCTCGATCAGGGCGTTCGCCATCTGGTCGTTGAATTTCTGGGTCTCGGCCAGCATGCCGTACATTTTCGACAAGCCCGATAGCTGGTTCGCCAGCAGCTCGCCGAGCTTGCGGTCGCTGTTCGAAAAGTCCGGCTTCGCCAGGTGGTTCGCCAGCACCAGGATCGCCACCACGCTGCGGTTGTGGATCACCGGGCAGCACAGCAGTTTGAAGGGCAGGTCCGTAAAGATGTAGGCGCGGCGCGGGTCGCCCACGTCGTTGATGACGATCGGCGTGCGCGCCGAGTGGGTAAAGCGGTACAGGTCGCCGCGCATCTCGACCAGCACCAGGTCCAGGTTGTGGATCGGCGCCGACAGGTTCGTCGCATGCACGCACAGGTTTTCGCCCGGTTTGACAAAAGCGGCGACGTCGGCGTCCATGTGCTCGGCCCAGCTTTGCAGCAATTTCTGGAACAGGTCGGCGCCCGGCTCCAGCTGCTGCACCTGCTTGTCGATCGCGTACACCAGGTGCAGCTCTTCATAGCGCTCGGACAGCTCCAGCGCCATGTTGTCGAGTTCGCGGCGCGACGCGCATTCGTCGGCGATGCCGGCGCCGATGTCCTCGAAGGTTTCGGCCAGCGCATCCCAGGCGGTCGGCGCGTCAAGCTCGGTTGCAACCCGCACCGCCAGATAGCCGAGCAATCCCGTCTTGCCGTGGATTGCCATGTAGAGCAGCGTGACGCCGTCCGCATCGTGGCGCTGCATGCCTTCGCCATCGCTGTGCCAGGCGAAACCGGCGGCGCACTGGGCGGCGATCCAGGGTTGGATGTCGCTGTCCGGCAGGGCCGACCAGGCCACTTCTCCGCCGGCGCCGCAGACCGCGAAGTCGTGTTCGGTGCCGGTGATGCGGCGCAGCCAGCGCGCGTAACGGGTGTAATCGAGCGCGTCCAGGGTATCAGGCTGCATGGGTGTTCTCCGGCTGGGTGGCGGCATGGGCAAAATGGGCCGCCAGGCGCGCGACCAGTTGGCGCGGGCTGAGCGGCTTTTCGAGGAAATCGACGTGCGCCAGTTCGCGCACCCATTCGCGCTCGCCGGACGCCGTCATCGAGGTCATCACGAAGATCGGGAAGGGTTCATCCGGATAGCGCGCGCGCGTGGTGCGGCACAATTCGCGCCCGTCCATGCCGGCCATTTGAATGTCGCTGACCATCACGTCGGGGCGGGCGGCGGCCATTTTATCGAGCGCCTCGGCGCCGTCGTTGGCGCTGACGACTTGATACCCTTCGCGTTCGAGCATCAGGCGCAGCACGCGGATCACGTGCGGCTCGTCGTCGACGAGCAGGATGGTTTTTTTCATAGTACTTGGCCTCCATCGACCAGGGCCGGCATTTTCTTCAGGTGGATCGAGAACACGCTGCCGTGTCCCAGTTCGCTCTCGATCGTCAGGCGGCCATGGTGCAGCTCGACGATCTGGTTGGTCAGGTACAGCCCGAGGCCGTGGCCGCCGCGTTGTTCGTCGCCGCTTTCGCGCACGCGGTAAAACTTCTCGGTCACGCGCGCCGTGTCTTCCGGCGACATGCCGATGCCGCTGTCGCGCACCGCGATGACGACGTCGAGATCGGCTTCGTCTGCGGCCAGCACCACGTTGCCGCCGGCCTGGTTGTATTTGATGGCGTTATTGAGCAGGTTGTTCAGGGCGATGCGGAACATGTCCTTGTCGACCGACACGGCCGCCAGCTCGCGCGACACCTGCAGGTCGAGGCGGATGCCCTTGGCTTCGGCACGGGTGCGCGCCTGCTGCCAGGCATCGCGCAGCAGGTCGTCGAGTTTGACGCGATGCCGTTCCGGACGCATGCTGCCCATTTCCAGCTTGCTGACGTTGAGCAGGTTGTTCACGAGCGAATTCATGCGCTCGACCTCGTCCTGGATCACGTTGATCGCTTCGACCCGCACCGCCGGGTCGTCTTCGCCGACGTCGGCCAGCATCTCGCCGTACATGCCGATCACGTTCAGCGGCGATTTGAGTTCGTGCGCCACGTGGGCGACGAAGTCGTTGCCGGCCTGGCGCGCCAGGTGCTCGCGGGTGGCGTCGCGCAGCACCACCAGGGTGCCGTAGGCCATCGAGTGGCCGAGCAGCGCCTGGGCCGTGGCCCACAGGCGCTTGCCCGGCACGCCGGAGGGATTGAATTCGATCGTCATCTGGCTGCGCGTATCGAGTCCGGCGCTCTTGAACCGCGCCAGCATCGCGCGCAGTTCGGGATCGCGGCACCAGGCCTCGACCGGCTGCGACAGCACGTCGGCCACCGAGACGCCCAGCAGCGGCTCGATCTTGCCGGTCGCGAAAGTCACTTCGCCGGCCGGGTCGAGCACGAGCAAGCCGTCGGGCAGGCATTGCAGCACCGCCTGCATCTTGTTGCTGCCGTATTCGAGCAGGCGCCCGCTGGCCATGCTGGCCACGCTTTCCTGTTCCAGTTCGCGGATGCGCGTGCTGGCCTGGTCGAGGTAGCGGTTCAGTTTATGGGCCAGGCCGCGCACGTCGGCGTCGGCATCGGCGGACGCTAGTGCCAGCGCCTGGTTGGTATTGGTCTGGCCGGCGGCCACGCGCAACTGCTCGCCGAGCGCGGCCAGCGGCGCCATCTCGCGCTTGATCACCAAATAGATCAGCGGCACCAGCAGGAACATCGCCAGCGCGATCAGCGCGTAGAAGGGCAGGTCCTTCATGTTGAACGGGGTGCGCGGCTCGAAATAGCCGATGCGCACCTGGGTTTTTTCGCCGGCGCTGGCCAGGGGCCCGTGGAATTCGCGGATCGCGCGTCCGTTCTGGCCGGCGGGCACCGCGCGCTCGGCGAAACCGGTCAGCGCCAGCGGGGCGGCGGGCGGCACCAGGGCGCCGGCGCTGGCCACTTCGGCCAGGCTGCGGCCGTCGGCGGCGCTCACTGCCGCATAGGCGAAATCGGGATTGTCGCGATAGGCCAGGATCGAATCGAGCACGCCCGGCGCGCCCTTGGCGGGCACTAGCACCGAGGCCGGCAGCGCGGCCAGCGAGCGCACCATGCCCAGGCCCTGGGCACGCACCTGCTCGGCGTGTTCCGTCTGCTGGCGCTGCAGCAGCAGCGTGACCACCAAGGCGATCACCGCGAGCGAGGAGCCGACGAGAATCAGGCCGATCCGGTTATTTTTCATGAGTGGGCAATCCGTCCGGGCGGGTGGGCCACAGGTCGATAACAAGTGATGGGGGAAGCGTCAGACTATAGTTGAAAATTTCTTTAAGGAAAATAACATTCTGCTGCGCCGACCCCTCCGGTCAAACTTTTGTCGATACCAGGACACACTTCCGGACGAATGGTAAGGTTCGGCGCCGGCGCGGCGCGGCGATGTGGAACAGGAGCGCGCTGCCATCCGCGCTATAGTGATAACAACCAGACATCATTACCAAGACACATGAGTAATCCACGCAACGATCCTTCCGACAACGACACAGGCGGCGACGACGCCATTCTCGAACGCGAACTCGACCTGGCCGCACGCGGCATCGAACTGGTCAAAATGGAAGGGCGGGTATTCCTGCGCTTTTCCGGCGAAGTGCGCTACGAAGGCTTGCGCGTGCCCTACGCGCTGGTGCCGGCGCGCGGCGTGCTGGCCAAGCCGAGCAAATGGCGCAAGATGGACCTGGCCGCGCGGCGCGACCTGATCGAAGAGCGCACCGGCGATAAGGCGCTGGCTGAACTCCATCTCGACGCCGAGGAATTCGTGCGCGACATCGCCGAACAGGCCGACGACGCCGGCTTCGATCCGCGCCTCTTCCTCGGCGTGCTGGACGAACTGGAAACCTCGGAGCCGGCCGACTACGTGTTCGAGCGCATCCGCCAGCGGGTCGACCATGCGATCGAGCGCGAGCAGGAAGAACGCCACGCCGCCCGCACCAAAGAAAGCATCAATCTGGCCGAGTACCCGGAGTCGTTCGAGGTCGCCAGCCGCATGCAACGCAAATTCATCGCCCTGCTGGGGCCGACGAATTCCGGCAAAACCCACCGCGCGATGGAAGCGCTGGCGAAAGCGGGCAGCGGCGCCTACCTCGCCCCCTTGCGCTTGCTGGCGCTGGAAAACTACGAACGCCTGCAGGCGGCGCGCCCGCACGGCGAACCGGTCAAGGTCAGTTTGATCACCGGCGAAGAGCGCCGCATCGCCCCAGGCAGTACCCACGTCGCCAGCACCGTCGAGATGCTGGACAGTAAAACGCCGATCGAAGTCGCCGTGATCGACGAGATCCAGATGCTGGCCGACCGCGACCGCGGCGCCGCCTGGACCGCCGCCGTCTGCGGCGCACCGGCCTCCACCGTGTATCTGGTCGGCGCCCCCGAAGCGCGGCGTGCGATCGAAGCGCTGGCCGAACGCCTGGACGTGCCGCTCGAGGTGCACGTCCTCAAACGCATGGCGCCGCTGGCGATGGAGCCGGGGCCGGTGCGGAAATTATCCAACCTGCGCCGCGGCGACGCGGTGATTGCCTTCTCGCGCCGTGAAGTGCTGATGTGGCGCGACATGATCACCGACAAGGGGCTATCGGTGGCGACCGTCTACGGCAACCTGTCGCCGGAAGTGCGGCGCGCCCAGGCCGAACGTTTTAGAGAAGGCAAGGCCGACATCGTGGTCGGCACCGATGCCCTCGCCATGGGGCTGAACATGCCGATCGCGCGCATCGTCATGACGACGGCGGTGAAATACAACGGGGTCGAGGAAGAAGAGATTTCGGCGGCGCTGGCAAAACAGATCGCCGGACGTGCGGGGCGCTACGGCGTGCACGAAGAAGGTTTTGTCGCCGGCTACGACGACGATACCCATGAAGTCATGCGCGCGCTGATGAAAGAAAAAATCCCGCCGGTGCCGGCCACCGGCTTCGCCGTCGCGCCTTCGCTCGAGCAGCTGCACCGGATTTCGTCGGTGACCAACGAGACCTCCCTTGTAAAACTGCTGCGCCGCTTCGTGCACAACATCGACGTGCCGGACGGCTTTTTTTATCCGCGCATCACGGAAGACCAGAACGAGCGCGCCGAGTGGCTCGACACCCTCGATTTATCCGTGGCCGATAAATTCATGCTGTCGCTGGTGCCGATCTCGAGCCGGGTGCCGATGCTGCAAAGCGCCTGGGAACACTGGGCCTTATCGCTGGCGAAAAAGAAAGTCTCGCGCCTCACGCCCCATCCTGAAGGGCTGCTCTGGAAAAACCTGCAGGAAGTGGAAGACACGTGTCGTTTGTATTCGGCTTACGCCTGGCTCGGCTACCGCGCACCGGAATTCTTCCCGAGTATCGAAGAGGCCCAGCAACTGGCGCGGGAAGCCTCGGAGCGGGTCGATTCGCTGTTGCAGCAGCAGAATGCGGCCACGCGCAAGCGGCAGGGTGGCGCAGTCGGTAAACAGGGCAAGCAAAAACGGCGGGCGTAAGCGACCGGGTGGCGCCCGGTGTACGATGACCACATTCGCCACCGGAACCGACCATGACCACCCAACACACCGTAGAGAGTTTTAACCAGCGCGGCATCGGCACGCTGCCCGGCTACCTCGGCATCGAGATCCTGGAGATCGGCCACCAGAGCATGACCGCGCAGCTGCCGATCAAACCGCACCTGCTGGCGCCGAACGGCTACCTGCACGCGGGCAGCGTGGTGACGCTGGCCGACACCGCCGCCGGCTATGCCTGCATCGCCAACCTGCCCGAAGGCGCCCAGAGTTTCACGACGATCGAATTGAAATCGAACCATTTTAGTACTGCGCGCGAAGGCACGATCGTCGCCGTGGCGAGTGTCGTGCACATGGGGCGTACGACGCAGGTGTGGGACGTGAAGGTGACCGATAAATCGAACGGCAAGACCATCGCCTTGTTCCGCTGCACCCAAATGATCCTGTATCCGAAATAAACCTCAAGGCAGCGGCGGCACGCAGGCCGCGGCCACTCCCGCCGCGCTGCCGCCCACGGCCGGCAAGTCCGACGGCGATTTACCGTTGCCGACCAGGATAACCGGCTGGCCTTTATAGGTCAGCGCCAATTCCTCGCCCGCATAGTTGGTCAGCGCCTTCGGTACGAAGATCGCGAAGCGGTAGTTCAGGTCGGGATAGAAGCCGCTATGGAAAATCTGTTCGGGCGGGCCTTCCTGGATTTCGGCGGCAATCGCGTCCTGGATCGGCCGCGTGTCGCCGGCATTGTTCAGGTCGAGCTGGCCCTGGTAGCGCAGAGAATATGGCGGCAGGCCGCCGAACTCGCGTCCTTCCTGGCTGACGCGAAATTGATTGACGTTGTAGTGAAAGCCGCGCCGCGCCTGGTCGTTGACGTCGATATTGCACAGGACAAAAATGGCCCAGAAGCCCTGGGAGTCGACCGGAGACAAGTAGCCGACGCGATACAGCGCCGCCGACAGCGGGATCGGATTGGTGAAACGGATTTGGTGGGTATTCGCGACATGCTGGTAGTGCAGCACGGCGAGCGCCTTCGGTTTCGGTCCGGCGCAGGCGGCCAGCGCCAGCAGCGCGGCGCCCATGGCTATCCTGCGAAAGTAATCACCCATTGCATCTCCTTTGCGCGCATGGCTGCGCGCCTACAGCCAGCGAATGCAACAAGCTTGGCCCGTTCAGGCGCCTCGGATTTGCGCTAAGTCAGGCGTGCTGTAGCATTCCTATCGCCTTGGCGGCGTCGGCACGCGCGCCGCCTTGGCATTGCACCATGCAGTCGAACCAGTGTAATGACAGATCGGCATCGCAGCAAGGCGAGCACGGCAGCAATAGCAGCGTCAGCCGGCCGCCAGCGCTTTTTGCAGCAGGGCGTGCACCTCGGCGAAATCGGGTTCGCCGACATAGCGCTTGAGGATGGTACCGTCCTTGCCGATCACAAAGGTGGTCGGGGTCAGGGTGACGTCGCCGAAGGATTTGGCGATGTCGCCGCCCGCGTCGAGGGCGACGGTGAAGGGGAGTTTGCGCGTTTCCGTAAAATTCAGGACGTAATTCGGCGGGTCGTACTGCATGGCGACGGCCACGAATTGCAGGCCTTGCCCCTTGAACTTATTGTAGGTGTCGACCATGGCCGGCATTTCCTTCACGCAGGTGGTGCAGGAAGTTGCCCAAAAATTGACCATGACCACCTTGCCGCGCAGGTTCGCGGTGCTGATCTTGTCGCCGGCGATGCTGATGAAGGTGACTTGCGGCGCCTGTTCGGCGCGCCCGAAGGCCATGTAGCCGGCCCCCGCCAGCGCCAGCACAAGGGCGGCGGCGGCGGGTTTGATCCAGGAACGGTGACCGGTCATGGCGCAGGCCTTGCGGGATTAGAGGGCGACCGAGGAGGTTTTCGGGAACTGGGTGCGCAATTCATCTTCGGTCATGTAGTCGAAGATTTTCACGACGCCCTGCACGCCCGAGACGCTCTGCGCGATCTTCGCGCCCAGATCGCCTTCACGCTGGGTCACGCGGCCCATCAAATACACGATGCCGCGCTCGGTGACGACCTTGAACGAGGTGGCCGAGATCGTTTTCATTTCGACCAGGCTGCCCTTCACGTTACCGGTGATCAGCGCGTCCGACGAACGCGAGGTATAGCTCGACGGCCCGGCAACGACCAGTTCGTTGATGACGGTGGCCACGTTTTCGATGGCGCGCACTTCGCGCTCGACCTTGGCCTTCATGGCCTCGTCGCGCACTTCGCCGGTCAGCAAGACCTTGCGGTTGTAGCTGGCGATGTTCACGTGGCCGGCGTCGCCGACCAGTTTCGGCACCAGTACCTCGGCCTTGACCGTGATCGACTTGTCCTCGGTCTGCGCGCCCAGCGTGCGGCGGTCCATGGTGGCGGCCGCACCCATGGCGGCGCCGCCGATGACCAGCGGCACGCAGCCCTGCAGCGCGCCCAGGAGGGACACGCACAGGACGGCTTTCGCCAGGGAGCCCTTCAGGCCGGGTTTATTCATTCTCGTCTCCTCCGAATAGCGCGACGTCGATGCCGTCGCAAATAGCGTGAATCGTGACCAGGTGGACTTCCTGGATGCGCGCCGTACGGCTGTGCGGCACGTTGATGTGGACGTCGGCGTCGGTCAACAGCTTGGCGAGCGCGCCGCCATCCTTGCCGGTGAGGGCGACCACGCGCATTTCGCGCTCGAGCGCGGCTTCGACGGCGGCCAGCACATTGCCGGAATTGCCCGAGGTCGAGATCGCCAGCAGGATGTCGCCGGCCTGGCCGAAGGCCTGCACCTGCTTCGAGAAGATCTCGCGGTAACTGTAGTCGTTGCCGACGGCGGTCAGGATCGAGGTATCGGTGGTCAGCGAGATCGCGGGCAGCGGGAAGCGCTCGCGCTCGAAACGACCGACCAATTCGGCAGCGAAGTGCTGGCAGTCGGCGGCCGAACCGCCGTTACCGCATGCCAGGATCTTGTTGCCGTTGGACAGGGCGCCGAACATCAGTTCGATCGCCTGCGAAATAGGTTGCGACAGAGCCGCGGCCGACCGCAGTTTCAGGTCGGCGCTCTCCTGGAAGTGAGCGAGGATGCGTTGAGTATTCATAGCCGAGGATTATAGTGCAGTAGGGATGGTGGACGGCAAAGCGATGAAAACATTGCTTACAAATAGAGCGTCCCAAGATGAATGCTTACACTTGAATCGCATCGCGCAGCCAGTCGAGCGTTTCGCCATCGATGGCGACGACATCGAACCGGCAGGGCGGCACCTGGGGAAAGCGCAGCAGGTAGACCTGGGCGGCGCGGATCAAGCGGCGGATTTTACTGGGGGTGACGCTGGCGGCGGCCCCGCCGTGGCGGCGGTCGGCGCGCTGGCGCACTTCGACGAACACGAGCGACTCGCCGTCGCGCATGATCAGGTCGATCTCGCCGCCTTTGCAGGTGAAATTGGTCTCGACCAGCACCAGGCCGTGGCGGCGCAGGTGGCGCAGGGCGGTTTGCTCCCAATCGCGGCCTTGCGCCTGCTTCTCGGACAGTTTGCCAAGCGCCATGTCATTGTCCGGCCACCGCCTCGTAACCGGTGCCGTCGCGGTAGACGGCGGCCGCCTCGGTACGCTGCACCGACCAGGCGCCATTGTTCTGGCGCACGGACAGGCGGCCGGTCACGCCATCGAGCTCGACATTCGCGCCCGGCTGTTGCACCAGGGCGCGCGCCACCTGGAAGGCGTCGATGCCGAGCGCATATAAACGCTGCATGTCGAGCGAGTCGGCGTCCACCGGGCGCGGATAGGCCATCACTTGCGGGTGGTCGGGGCGGACGGTCCAGGGCAGGTCGACCAGGCGCACGCCATCGAGTTCCGGCGCGGACAGGCCAGGGCTGCGGCCCGGATTGGCCGCCGAGATGGCATAGGTCGGCAACGAGGTGCCGAGGGCGCTCCTCACCTGGCGCAGGGCGCCGGCGTCGAGCGCGGCGAAGACGAGTTCGGGACGGTCGATTTCCAGGCGCGAGCGCAGGTCGGACAAGGCGTTGGCATCGACATAGCCGTCGTTGACCGGCAGCTCGACGGTGGCGTTGTTGTGGCCCAGGCGCGACCAGCGCGCCGTGAATGCGCCGGCGGCGCGCTGCTGCCAGGCCGCTTTCCCGCCCAGCACCAGCGCGCGTCCGGCCGGGTGTTCGCGCGCGGCCCAGTCGGCCACTTGCCGGGCTTCTTCTTCCAGCGACAGGCCGAGCACCAGCAGTTGCGGCGGCAGCGGGTGCTCGCTTTGCGGGTGGTTCAGGGCGATCGTCGGCTTGTTCACGGCATTGCTGGCAACGAGCGCCGCGACGCTCGAGCGCGCCAGCGGGCCGACCACGATGTCGTTCTGCGCCGCGGCCTGGACATAGGCCTGCAAGGTCGATTCGGGCGTGTCGCCGCTGGCGATGACATTGACTTCGATGCCGGTACTGTCGCGTTCGTGACCGGCCATGAAGCCGGCGCGCACCGCCTCGGCGGCCTGGCCCAGGCCGGGCGAGCGCAGCGGCAGGAGCAGGGCGATGTGGGCCGTGCCGCCGGCGCCCTGGGCGCGCGCTTGCGGCGTGCCCGTGCCCGGATACAGTTCCACGGGCGAGGTGCTGGTTTCCGACGGCGGCGGCGCCTGCGGCGCCGCCTCGGGCGCGCTCGCCCTTGTGTTTGGCTCGGCGGGCGCGCACAATCCGCCCGGTACGCCGCACCCCAGATCGGGGGGCAAGGGCGTGCTGCTACATCCAGCTAAGCCGGCAATCACGCCGGCGACGGCGGTGGCAATCACGCCTTTCAGACTTTTAATGCGCATCGTATCCTCAACATGACCGACAACCAGTCCATCGATATCGCCCAGCTCCCCGTGATGGCCGAGGCAGCTCAACAATCTTATCCTGCAGCAACATTGTACGTGGTCGCCACCCCGATCGGGAACGCCACCGACATCACGCTGCGCGCGCTGCACCTGCTGGCGCTGGCAGACGTGGTCGCTTGTGAGGATACGCGGAAAACCGGCGCCCTGCTCACCCGTTACGGCTTGAACAAACAGATGGTCGCGGCGCATCAGCATAACGAGCGCGAGGTGGCCGACAAGCTGGTGGCGCGCCTGCAAGCGGGCGAACGTGTGGCGCTGGTGTCGGACGCCGGCACCCCCGCCGTCTCCGACCCCGGCGCGCGGATTGTCGACGCCGTGCGCGCCGCCGGCCTGCGCGTGCTGCCGCTGCCGGGCGCCTCGGCCTCGGTTACCGCCTTGTCGGCCAGCGGCCTGGTCAACGACCGTTTCAATTTTGTCGGCTTCCTGCCCGCGAAACCGAAGCAGCGCGAATCGGCGTTGGCGGCGCTGGTGCGCGAGCCGGCCACGCTGGTGATCTACGAGGCGCCGCACCGGATCGTCGATTGCGTCGACGCCCTGGTGGCGGTGTTCGAGCCGACCCGCCAGGTCGTGTTCGCGCGCGAGCTGACCAAGATGTTCGAGGAAATCCACCGTTGCCCGCTGAGCGAAGCGCGCGCCTGGGTCACGGCCGACCAGCACCGCGAGCGCGGCGAGTTCGTCGTGCTGGTGGAAGGGGCGACGGTCGCGACCGACGCCCAGGATGCGGAAGCGGAGCGGATCCTGAATATTTTGTTGGGCGAATGCAGCGTCAAGCAGGCGGCGAATCTGACGGCGCAAATTACGGGTAGAAAGAAAAATGCCTTGTACGAGCGCGCCTTGCAGATCAAGGGCGAGTGACGCGGGTCCCCCTCGCCCCCCGCGGATCACCATTTGCACCCACTGTCCTTCTTGTCCGCCAATAAAAACAGCGGCGCCAGCAAGCCGCCCGGCAACCCATCCTTGCAATCTCGCCGTTTCGCCGCCCCGATCGCGCGGGCGGCGCGGGTTTCCGTTTCCAGCGGTTTGTCGGGAAATTGCCCGATCGCCGTACCGACCTTGGCCGGGTCGCGGATGTGGGACAGCGAGCGCGCCATCGTGCGCGCAGCCTCGCGGTCGAAGTGCGGCGTCCCGGGTTCGCTCGCGGGTTCGGGCGCCTGCTGCACCGTGAAGGGATCGGGCCGATCGGGCGCCGGCGCCGGATCGACCGCAATCACCGGCCGCGGCGCACGGCGTGGCGCCGGCGCGGCAGGGCGGGGCAGCGGCGCGGGCGCTTGCTCGACGCGTGGAGCAGGCGCTGCAGGTGGCGGCGGTGGCCGCAAGCGCACGGCAAGCGGCCGCGGCTCCCGCACCGGCTCCGGATACACGTCCCTGCGCTGCAGGGTCAGGACAAGCAGGTGCACGGCCAGCGAGAGGGCGATGCCCGCCGCGATGCGCTGGTTCGTCCGTCCCGTATTGCCCTCGAAAGCACCGATGCCGGCTGCCGCCAATCTCGCCATGGTTCGTCCCGCTCCACAAAAAATCCAGAAATGAAAATCCGACCCTTGACCAACGGGAGCTCAACCGCTATGATGCGTGTCTTCGGAGTGTAGCGCAGCCCGGTAGCGCACCTGGTTTGGGACCAGGGGGTCCAAGGTTCGAATCCTTGTACTCCGACCAGCATTGAGAGAAAAGCCGACAGCGAACGTTGTCGGCTTTTTTCGTTTACGCGCCGCAAATGAAATGAAATAAGCGCCCGTCGAACAAGCTTCGACCGGGCGCTTGTTCATTGGTTCAGCCCAGGCGCTTGGCCGCGATCGCATTCCCGGCGCGGCTGGCGCCCTTTCGTCCCAGCTGCTGCGAGATGAACTGGCCGGCGTCGACCACCTGGTCGAGGTCGATGCCGGTCTCGATGCCCAGGCCGTGCAGCAAATACAGTACGTCCTCGGTCGCCACGTTCCCGGTCGCGCCCTTGGCGTACGGGCAGCCGCCCAGGCCCGAGACCGACGAATGGAAAATCTGCACGCCCACTTCCAGACTGGCGTAGATGTTCGCCAGTGCCTGGCCGTAGGTGTCGTGGAAGTGGCCCGATAACTGCTGCAGCGGGAATTCGCGCGCGGCGGCCAGCATCACTTCCTGGGTCTTGCGCGCGGTCGACACGCCGATGGTATCGGCGATGTCGATCTCGTCGCAGCCGAGGTCGCGCATGCGGCGCACCACGTCGGCCACCGCGTCGAGCGGCACCTCGCCCTGGTAGGGGCAGCCGAAGGCGGTGCTGATGCTGCCGCGCAGGCGCAGGCCGTTCGCCTTGGCGGCCCTGGCAACCGGTTCGAAGCGCGCGATCGATTCGGCGATCGAACAGTTGATGTTCTTTTGCGAGAAGGCTTCCGAGGCCGAACCGAAGATCACGACTTCGTCGGCGCGGCTTGCCAGCGCCGCCTCGAAGCCCTGCATGTTGGGCGTCAGCGCCGAGTACATCGTGCCGGGCAGGCGCGTGATCCCCGCCATCACCTCGGCGCTGGTCGCCATCTGCGGCACCCATTTCGGAGAAACGAAGGAGGCCGCTTCGACATTACGGAAACCCGCGCGCGACAGGCGGTCGACCAGCTCGATCTTCACGGCGGCGCTGATGGTTTCCTTTTCGTTTTGCAGGCCGTCGCGCGGACCGACTTCGACGACTTTGACTTTGTTCGGCAGGCTAGCTTGGCTGTTCATCTCAGTATCCCAAATTGCGGTCGACGATATCGTCCACCGGGTTACCCGCCTCGAAGGCGGCGATTTTTTCCATGATCTGGCGTACCGCATCCGCGCGCAGCGTCACGGCGGAGATGTGCGGCGTGATCGTGATGCGCGGCTCTTCCCAGAACGGGTGCGGCGCCGGCAGCGGTTCGTTGCGGAACACGTCGAGCGTGGCGCCGGCGATGTGCCCGGCGCGGATCAGCGCCAGCAAATCCGGCTCGGCCAGCTGCGCACCGCGCGCGACGTTGATCAAATAGGCGCCTTGCGGCAGCAGCGACAAACGCCGCCGGTCGAGCAGGTTATTCGTCTCGGCCGTCAGCGGCAGCAGCGAGACCAGCACGCGGGTGCCTTTCAAGAAGGCATCCAGCGCTTCCATGCCGGCGAAGCAGTCCACGCCTTCTACTTCTTTCGCGGTGCGGCTCCAGCCGCGCACCGGAAAGCCGAACGAGCGCATGGTCTCGGCCACGCGCAGTCCCAGCTTGCCGAGCCCCATGACGCCGACCGTAAATGCTTCTTTCGCGTACACCGGCAGCGGCGCCCACAAGCCGTGGCGGGCCTGCTCCTGGTATTCGTCGAAACGGCGGAAGTAGCGCAGCGTCGCATAGGCGACGTATTCCGCCATCTGCACCGCCATGCCGGCGTCGCCCAGGCGCACGATCGGCACGTTTGGCAAGGCGTCGCCAAACTTCAGGATGGCGTCCGCTCCCGCGCCCATCAGGAACACCGCTTTCACATGCGCCAGTTGCGGCAACAGGCCCGGCGCCGGATTCCACAGCACGGCGTAGTCGCAAGCGGCCAGCGTCTCGCCCTCCTGCCAGCCGAGCGTCTGCACGCCCGGCATTGCGCGCGCCAGGTCCTCGGCCCAGAGGCCGGTCTCGCCATCGCCCCGGTACAGCAGGATGCGCATTACGCCGCCTTGAAGGCCAGCAGCGGCGCACCGTCCGACACCTGGTCGCCCACCGCGTACAGCACTTCTTCGACCAGGCCGTCGGACGGCGCGGCGATGGTGTGCTCCATCTTCATCGCTTCCATGATGACGAGCGGGTCGCCTTTTTTGACTTCCTGCCCGGCTTCGACCAGCACGGCGACCACCTTGCCCGGCATCGGCGCGGTCAGGCGTCCGCCGGCGGCTTCCGCCTCGCCGGCATGCGCCATCGGGTCGTTGTAGGCCAGCGTGTGATGCGCGCCGTTGCTGAACACGTGGAACAGATCGCCGTCGCGGCGCACGGCCCCGTGCATCGACTGTTCGCCCAGGCGCACGGACAAGGTCGCGCCGGCATGCCCGCTCACGGTGAGCGGCTGCTTGAGCCCATCGATGTCCAGTTCCCAGCCCTGCGGGTGGTACACCACGCCGACCTGGTAGGCGCCGCCCGGCAGGCCGGCCGCGTACTCGTCGCCGAAGGACAGCACGCGGCGGTAGTCGCCGTTCAGACGCCAGCCTTGCGCCTGGCCCCAGGGGTCGGCGGCATTCGCCGAGGCGCCGGCCGACAGGCGTTTTTCGCCTTCGATCAGGGCGACGGCAGCCAGCGCCAGTGCACCCGCGGGCGCCGGACGCACCGGCGGGAACAGGGTGGCGCCGTTACGTTCGATCAGGCCGGTATCCAGGTCGGCCGTGGAAAAGGCCTCGCCTTCGACCAGGCGTTTCAGGAAGGCGATGTTGGTCGCCAGGCCGACGATCTGGAACTCGGCCAGGGCCTGCGACAGGCGCGCCAGCGCTTGCGTGCGGTCCGCGCCCCAGACGATCAGTTTCGCGATCATCGGGTCGTAGAAGGGCGAAATCGCATCGCCTTCGCGCACGCCCGAATCGATGCGCACGGCCGCCGGCTCGACGCCCGTGACGCCGCCCAGCTCAAAATTCACCGCAGCCGGCGTGTCCATGTGGCGCAGCGTGCCGATCGACGGCAAGAAACCCTTTTCCGGATTTTCGGCATAGATGCGCGCTTCGATCGCGTGGCCATGGATGGCCAGTTCATGCTGCTTCTTCGGCAACGGCTCGCCGAAGGCGACGCGCAACTGCCATTCCACCAAATCCGTCCCGGTGATCATTTCGGTGACCGGGTGTTCCACTTGCAGGCGCGTGTTCATCTCCATGAAGTAGAACGAACCGTCCTGGTTTGCGATGAATTCGACGGTGCCGGCGCCGACATAGCCGACGGCGCGCGCCGCGTTCACGGCCGCTTCGCCCATGGCCGCGCGGCGGTCGGGCGGCATGCCGGGCGCCGGCGCCTCTTCCAGCACCTTCTGGTGGCGGCGCTGCACCGAGCAGTCGCGCTCGTGCAGGTAGACGCAGTTGCCGGTTTTATCGGCGAACACCTGGATCTCGATGTGGCGCGGGCGCTGCAGGTATTTTTCGACCAGCACCTTGTCGTCGCCGAAGGAGCTGATCGCTTCGCGCTTGCAGGAGCCCAGCGCGGCGACGAAATCCTCGCTGCGCTCGACCACGCGCATGCCCTTGCCGCCGCCGCCGGCGCTCGCCTTTAGCAGCACCGGGTAACCGATGCCATCGGCTTGCTGGCGCAGGAATTCCGGATCCTGGTTCTCGCCGTGGTAGCCCGGCACCAGCGGCACGTTGGCGCCTTCCATCAGCTGCTTGGCGGCCGATTTGGAGCCCATCGCGCGCATCGAGGAGCCCGGCGGGCCGATGAAGACCAGGCCGGCCTTCTCGCAGGCTTCGGCGAACTCCGCGTTCTCGGACAGGAAACCGTAGCCCGGGTGGATCGCCTGGGCGCCGGTGGCTTTCGCCACTTCGATGATTTTTTCGCCACGCAGATAGCTTTCCTTGGCGGCGGCCGGCCCGATCCACACCGCCTCATCGCAGACCGCCACGTGTTTCGAGCCTGCGTCCGCATCCGAGTAGACGGCGACGGTGCGGATACCCATGCGGCGCGCGGTGGCGGCGACACGGCAGGCGATTTCGCCACGGTTGGCGATGAGGATTTTGTTGAACATGCGCTTGTCTCGCTTTATGTTTTTGGATGTGGATCGAAGGAGAAAGGCTTAGCAGCCGCAGGCTTCTTTTGGCGCCGATTCCAGGGTGGCCGAGCGGGTTTTGAGGCCCAGTTTCGCCAGCATCACGCGGTCGTCCTCGGCTTCCGGATTGCCGGTGGTGAGCAGCTTGTCGCCATAGAAAATCGAGTTGGCGCCGGCCATGAAGCACATCGCCTGCACCGCTTCGCCCAACTGGCGGCGGCCCGCCGACAGGCGCACGCGCGCTTCCGGCATGGTGATGCGGGCCACCGCGATGGTGCGCACGAATTCGAGCGGATCGAGCGGATCGAGCCCGTGCAGCGGCGTGCCTTCGACCTGCACCAGGTGGTTCACCGGGACGGACTCCGGATACGGATTCAGGTTCGCCAGCTGCGCCAGCAGGCCGGCGCGCTGTTCGCGCGTCTCGCCCATGCCGACGATGCCGCCGCAGCAGACTTTCAGGCCGGCCTGGCGCACGCGGCCCAGGGTATCGAGGCGGTCCTGGTATTCGCGGGTCGAGATGACGTTGTTATAGAAGTCCGGCGCGGTGTCGATGTTGTGGTTGTAGAAGTCGAGGCCGGCCTTTTTCAGCTGCTCGGCCTGTCCCTCTTCCAGCATGCCGAGGGTGGCGCAGGTTTCCATGCCCAGCGCTTTCACTTCGCGCACCATCTCTTCCACTTTTTCCATGTCGCGCTCTTTCGGGCTGCGCCAGGCGGCGCCCATGCAGAAGCGGGTGGCGCCGTTGGCCTTGGCCTGGCGCGCCGCGTCGAGCACGGTGTCGATGTCGAGGATTTTCTTGGCTTCGACGCCGGTGTCGTAGCGCGCGGCCTGCGGGCAGTAGCCGCAGTCTTCCTCGCAGCCGCCGGTCTTGATCGACAGCAGGGTCGCCAGCTCGACGTCGCCGTCGGGGAAGTGGGCGCGGTGGGCTTCCTGGGCGCGGAACATCAGTTCGTTGAACGGCAGCGCGAACAGCGCCAACACGTCGGCCAGCGGCCAGGTGGCGTCGGCGCGCTCTTGGATCGCGGCGGTTGGACGGTGGAGAGCGACGGTGGTAGGTGCATTCATGTTGATAATCCTTCAGTTGGTGCCGGCCCCGCGCGACGGCCAGCCAGGCAGTCCCGCGAGGTCGATGAATCGGGCCGCGTTGGCGGCTGTTGCTTGTTCCAGGCGCGGCACGATGCCCAGCATCGGCGCCGGGATGCGTGCGGCGAGCGCCTGCAGGTTTTCGTCGAAAAAGGCCATCTCGGCGTCGACGGTATTCGCGACCCAGCCGGCCAGCACCAGGTTGCGTGCAACGATGGCTTCCACCGTCAACAAGGCGTGGCTGATGCAGCCGAGGCGCATGCCGACGACGAGGATGACCGGCAAATTCAGTTGCGCGGCCAGTTCGGCGCTGTCGAAGCTGTCGGAGAAGGGCACGCAGAAGCCGCCCACGCCTTCGACCACGACGGCGTCCGAGGCGGCCAGGATCTCGGCATAGGCCGCGATGATCGGCACCGGCTCGATGGTCACGCCTTCCAGGCCGGCGGCGATGTGGGGTGCGCAGGCCTCGCGCAGCAGGTAGGGCGTCGTGATGTTTTGCGGCAGGTGCACGTTGCCGGCGCTGGACAACATGTCGGCATCTTCGTTGCGCAGTTCGCCGTCACGCATTTCGGCGCCGGCGGCGACCGGCTTCATGCCGCAGGCGCGCTGGCCATTCGCGACCAGGCGATGCAGGATCGCGGCCGAGACCAGGGTCTTGCCGATCTCGGTGTCGGTGCCGGTGACAAAACAGCAGAAGCGCATGGGAATGCCTTCCGCCGCCAGCGCCTCGGCAGGCGCGCCGACCGCTTCGTCGTCGAGCTCCGGCAGCATCGGCGCGGGCGGGACGACGGTCTCGATCTCCGGTTCCTGCGGATCGTTCAGGTTGTGGATCACATGGCCTCCAGTTCGTTGAGCGCCGCCGCCAGTTGCGCGACTTCGTCATGGGTATGCGCCGCCGACAGGGTCACGCGCAGGCGCGCGGTGCCTGTCGGGACGGTCGGCGGCCGGATCGCCGGCACCCACAGGCCGCGTCCATGCAGGCTTGC
>Ga0213834_100219_pt1 | contig 44210 bp, 46 predicted proteins | sample SWPTP12_FD_160580 | JGI IMG/M metagenome (GOLD analysis project Ga0213834, IMG submission 160580) | Coastal seawater microbial communities from Marineland, Florida, United States - SWP TP1 #2 | ecosystem: Environmental > Aquatic > Marine > Coastal | place: USA: Florida | collected 2016-08-06 | reverse complement strand
CATGTATGGAGGGGGAAATTAAGCTTTTGGCTTAATGAGGCCGCGCCGCAGAGAAGGCGACAGGATCGCGTACAAATCGAAAGGAGAGCGTCGGCGACGGCTAGCAGGGGGCAACGGAGAAGCCGTTGCGGGGCCGAATGTACCACTTGATTTTCCAAGCGTCTAGTGCAACGCCAGAAAAAAGCCCCGCTGTTTGCGGGGCTTTAGCGCCATCAGATGTTGGCGTCCAGAAACGCTTGCAACTGAGACTTGGACAGAGCGCCGACCTTGGTGGCAGCCACTTCACCGTCCTTGAACAGCATCAGGGTCGGAATGCCACGAACGCCGTGCTTGGCCGGAGTTTCCTGGTTTTCGTCAATGTTCAGCTTGGCAATGGTCAGCTTGCCTTCGTAGGTGCCGGCGATGTCGTCCAGAACCGGAGCGATCATTTTGCACGGGCCACACCACTCAGCCCAGTAATCAACCAGCACAGGGCCTTGTGCCTTCAGGACATCGGCTTCGAAGCTCGCGTCGCTGACGTGTTTGATAAGGTCGCTACTCATGAGATTTCTCCGAGGTCATAGGCAAAAAAACGTGGACCATCATAACTGTGTCACGCCGTGACAGGAAGGCGCGGGCGATTGTCTCTTGCTATGAACATCGATGACTAGCTTTATTGAAGTGACGGGCGCGCCCACACATGGCTCACCCGCCTGAAGGACATGGATCCTTCATGCAGAAGGCGCGACGAATACGATTCCGGTACGCAGCGCCGCACCTCTTATGTGCTCCTGCATCGCTTTCTGCGCCGGACCTGAGGCGTTCCGGGCCAGCGCGCGGAGGATTTTGCGATGCTCCTGCCAGGTTTCCATGGCCCTGCCCGCGCGAATGAAGGGCAGTTTCTGGCTCTCGAGAAAAATGTCTGCGCTCGCAGTAATGATGCTGAGAATCGCCTGGTTGCCGCTGGCGATCAGAATGCGTCGGTGAAAATCGAAATCGAGCCGGGCGGCGCAATCGAAGTCGCCCGCTTTCAGCTCCAGACGCATGGCCTCCACATTGTCTTCAAGCACATCGCGCTCATCGGCCGTCAATGTCACCGCGGCAAGGCCCGCGGCGAAGCCTTCGAGCGCGTAGCGCAACTGGAAGGTTTCTGAAGGCGACGCATGGGCGGCATACGGCCATGAAAAACCGCTCGTGCGCTGTTCTGGTTCAGAAACGGCCTGCACGAATACGCCTTTCCCGGGCTGCACACTGACAACGCCCAACGCACTCAAAGACGACAAGGCCTCTCGCAAAGAGGCACGACTCACGCCTAGGCGAACCGCCAGATCCCGCTGCGATGGCAGGCTGTCGCCGGGCGCGTAGCCCTGCTCGGCGATCAATTTGCGGATCGCCTGAAAGGCTGCTTCGGGTACTGCAATGGGACTCGGATGCATGGCTGTCCGGAGGCGATAACCGTTGGAAATTCCTCTTTTATAGTCATCCGCCGGATTCGGCAAGTCACGCCCAAGCAAGGGGCGCCGGGGCTTTGCGGCGCGCCAAAGGAGGGCGAACCATTGATCGACTGTTCAGACCAGTTAGACCGCTTTGGCGCCACAGCCCGCATTCCGTGGTCGCGTCCGTGTGGGTGGCATGGGCTGTGCAAATGACGTTCGGCATCCGCTAACCATACGATCGATCCGGAGACGTCACATGACCAAGCGTTACAACGCTCTGCTTGCTGCCCTGTTTGCCAGCCTGATGCTCGGCCAGGCCCCCGCTCAGGCCAATGGCCTGGACGATGTGACTGCGCGCGGCACACTCAAGGTCGCCGTTCCCCAGGATTTCCCGCCGTTTGGTTCGGTCGGCCCTGACATGAAGCCACGCGGGCTGGACATCGACACCGCACAGCTGATCGCCGATCAATTGAAGGTCAAGCTTGAGCTGACGCCAGTCAACAGCACTAACCGCATTCCGTTCCTGACCACCGGCAAGGTCGATCTGGTGATCTCCAGCCTCGGCAAGAACCCGGATCGCGAAAAAGTCATCGATTTTTCCCGTGCCTACGCGCCCTTCTACCTGGCGGTATTCGGTCCGCCTGATGCTTCCATCAACGGCGTGGACGACTTGAAAGGCAAGACCATCAGCGTGACCCGCGGCGCCATCGAAGACATCGAGCTGACCGCCGTTGCGCCCAAGGAAGCCACGATCAAGCGCTTCGAAGACAACAACTCCACCATCGCAGCTTATCTGGCCAACCAGACCGACCTGATCGCCAGCGGCAACGTGGTGATGGTTGCCATCAGCGAGAAGAATCCGAAGCGTATCCCGGCCCTGAAGGTCAAGCTCAAGGATTCGCCGGTGTATGTCGGTGTCAACAAAGGTCAGCCGGAACTGCTGGCCAAGGTCAACGAAATCCTTGAAGCGGCGAAGAAAGACGGCGCGCTGGAAAAGAACTCGCAGACCTGGCTCAAGCAGCCGCTGCCTGCTGATCTCTGATCGCCGTTCTCCAGCCACCCCACCTGATTCGAGGCATTTAGATGGCTTATCAGTTCGACTTCGTTCCGGTCCTGCAAAACGCCGATCTTCTGTTGCGCGGGGCGCTGTTCACACTGGAATTGACGGCCATCGGAACGCTGTTGGGCGTAAGCGTCGGCGTCGTCGGCGCGATCGTCAGGGCCTGGAAGATTCAGCCGTTCTCGGCGCTTTTCGGGGTTTACGTCGAGCTGATACGCAACACGCCGTTTCTGGTGCAGCTGTTCTTCATCTTCTTCGGCCTGCCCTCGCTAGGGCTGCAGATTTCCGAGTGGCAGGCCGCGGTGCTGGCGATGGTGATCAACCTGGGCGCGTATTCGACGGAAATCATCCGCGCCGGCATTCAAGCGATATCACGCGGTCAGCTCGAAGCATCGGCTGCGCTGGCGATGACCCGTTACGAAACCTTCCGTCACGTGGTGCTGATTCCCGCCCTTGGCAAGGTCTGGCCCGCACTGAGCAGCCAGATCATCATCGTCATGCTGGGTTCGGCGGTCTGCTCGCAAATCGCGACGGAGGAGCTCAGCTTCGCTGCCAACTTCATCCAGTCGCGTAATTTCCGCGCCTTCGAGACCTACATCGTCACCACTCTGATTTATCTGGCCATGGCGCTGCTCATCCGCCAGTTGCTGGCGTGGGTCGGCCGACGTTACATCGCGAGGAGTCGCTGATGGATTTCACTTTATGGGACATCGTGCGCAATCTGCTCACGGGCCTGCAATGGACGCTAGCCCTGTCGCTGGTGGCGTTCATCGGCGGCGGCGTGATTGGTCTGCTGGTCATGACGATGCGCATTTCCAGCACCTCGTTCTGGCGCAGCGTCGCGCGTGGCTATATAGAACTGTTTCAAGGCACGCCGCTGCTGATGCAGCTGTTTCTGGTGTTCTTCGGTGTTGCGCTGATGGGCATCGATATTTCACCGTGGTTCGCCGCAGCGCTCGCACTGACGCTGTTCACCAGTGCCTATCTGGCGGAGATCTGGCGTGGCTGCGTCGAGTCGATCTCCAACGGTCAGTGGGAAGCGTCCGCGAGCCTCGCGCTGACGCCTCTGGAGCAACTGCGCTACGTGATCCTCCCGCAAGCGCTGCGCATTGCGGTCGCGCCGACGGTCGGCTTCTCGGTGCAGGTCGTCAAGGGCACCGCCGTGACCTCGATCATCGGCTTTACCGAGCTGACCAAAACCGGCGGCATGCTGGCTAACGCCACGTTCCAGCCTTTCATGGTCTACGGCTTCGTTGCCTTGGGCTACTTCCTGCTTTGCTACCCGTTGTCACTCAGCGCGCGCTACCTGGAAAGGAGACTTCATGCCTCTGCTTAGAATTTCCGCCCTGCACAAATATTATGGCGACCACCACGTCCTCAAAGGGATCGACCTGAGCGTCGAGGAAGGTCAGGTCGTGGCGATCATCGGTCGCAGCGGCTCGGGCAAGAGCACGCTGCTGCGCACGCTCAATGGGCTGGAGTCGATCAACGACGGCGTGATCGAGGTCGACGGCGAGTACCTCGACGCAGCCCGTGCCGACCTGCGCACCCTGCGGCAGAAGGTCGGGATGGTCTTTCAGCAATTCAACCTGTTTCCTCACCTGACGGTGGGCGAGAACGTCATGCTGGCGCCGCAAGTCGTGAAGAAGGCGTCCAAGGCTGAAGCCGCCCGGCTGGCCAAGGAAATGCTCGATCGCGTTGGGCTGGGCGAGAAATTCGACGCGTTCCCTGACCGTCTGTCAGGCGGGCAGCAGCAACGCGTGGCGATCGCTCGCGCGCTGGCCATGTCGCCGAAGGTGTTGCTGTGCGACGAGATCACCTCGGCTCTGGACCCGGAGTTGGTCAACGAGGTGCTCAGCGTCGTGCGTCAGCTGGCCAAAGATGGCATGACCCTGATCATGGTGACCCACGAAATGCGCTTCGCCCGCGAGGTCGGCGACAAGCTGGTGTTCATGCACCAAGGCAAGGTGCACGAGGTGGGCGACCCGCGGGAATTGATGGCCAACCCGAAGACGCCTGAGCTGGCGAATTTCATTGGGTCGGTTGAGCAGGCGTGACTTCGGGCGGCTGATGTTTGCAGCCAACCCATAACTGACGGCGTACATACCGGCCTCTTCCCGGCTGAAGCCGGTCCTACATATCGACCTACGCGCGCGCTTCGTAGGACCGGCTTTAGCCGGGAAGACGTCAGTCGCCCCACCGCAAATCGATGGCGCACACGGCCTCTTCCCGGCTGATGCCGGTCGTACATGCCGTGCAACAGTGTCGGCGAGGTGTTGTCGGTTTGGCGGCAGTGATGGATCGTGGCACGATGTCGGGGTTATCGACCGAGATCTTTTGACCATGCCGCACTCAACAGCCAAAAACCTCTCGCTGATCGCCGCGATCGACCTGGGCTCCAACAGCTTTCATATGGTCGTCGCCAAAGCCCACCAAGGGGAGATACGCATCCTTGAGCGGCTGGGCGAAAAAGTGCAGCTGGCCGCCGGGATCGACGATGAGCGCCGTCTCAACGAAGAATCCATGCAGCGCGGGCTCGATTGCCTCAAGCGTTTTGCCCAACTGATCAACGGTATGCCGCCCGGCGCCGTACGGATCGTCGGCACCAACGCCCTGCGCGAGGCTCGTAACCGCAACGAATTCATTCATCGCGCCGAAGAAATCCTCGGGCATCCGGTTGAAGTCATTTCTGGCCGCGAAGAAGCACGCCTCATCTATCTGGGCGTGTCTCACACCTTGGCGGACACGCCGGGCAAACGTCTGGTGGCCGACATCGGTGGCGGCAGTACCGAATTCATCATCGGGCAACGCTTCGAACCGCTGCTGCGCGAAAGTCTGCAGATGGGTTGCGTAAGCTTTACCCAGCGTTACTTCAAAGACGGCAAGATCACCCCGGCTCGGTACGCCCAGGCGTACACGGCAGCGCGGCTGGAGATCATGAGCATCGAGCACGCCCTGCACCGCCTGACCTGGGATGAAGCCATCGGCTCGTCGGGCACCATTCGGGCCATCGGCCTGGCGCTCAAGGCCGGCGGACATGGCAACGGCGAAGTCAATGCGGACGGCCTTGCCTGGCTCAAACGCAAGCTGATGAAGCTTGGCGAGGTCGACAAAATCGACTTCGACGGCATCAAGCCGGACCGTCGCGCAATCTTCCCGGCGGGTCTGGCGATTCTGGAAGCGATTTTCGACGCGCTTGAACTCAACCGCATGGATCATTGTGAAGGCGCGCTGCGTGAAGGCGTGTTGTATGACCTGCTCGGGCGTCATCACCATGAGGACGTGCGCGAGCGCACGCTCAGCTCCCTCATGGATCGCTACCACGTCGACCTGAAACAGGCCGAACGCGTCGAGCGCAAGGCGTTGTCCGCGCTGGAGCAGGTGGCCAAGGCCTGGGAGCTGGAAGACGATCTGTATCGCGAACTGCTGCGATGGGCCGCCAAGGTGCATGAAGTGGGGCTGGACATCGCCCACTATCACTACCACAAGCACGGCGCTTACTTGATCGAGCATTCGGATCTGGCGGGATTTTCGCGCGAAGACCAGCAGATGCTGGCGCTACTGGTGCGCGGACACCGTCGCAATATCCCCAAGGACAAGTTTGCCGAGTTCGGCGGTGAAGGCGTGAAGCTGATTCGCCTGTGCGTGCTGCTGCGCTTCGCGATTCTGTTCCATCACATTCGCGGCACCCAAGAGATGCCGCAACCTGTGCTGACTGCCAACGGTAACCATCTGGACATCCTGTTCCCCGATGGCTGGCTGGAAAACAACCAACTGACTCAGGCCGACTTCGCCCTGGAAGCGGAGTGGCTGACCCGAGTCGGTATCGTCCTCAGCGTACGCTGAGGACTGGGTTGCTCAACTTCTCGAGCAGCATCGCCTGCACGTTGCGGGCGTTCTGGTTGCCGGTCGGCGTGCTGCGGATGTAGCGCCCGTCCGGTTGCAGCAGCCAGGCGTGAGTGTTGTCAGTCAGATAGCCTTCCAGTTCCTTCTTGACCCGCAGGATCAGCTTCTTGCCCTCGACCGGGAAGCAAGTCTCCACACGCTTGTCGAGGTTGCGCTCCATCCAGTCGGCACTGGACAGGAACATCTGCTCGTCGCCGCCATTGAGGAAATAAAACACCCGCGTGTGCTCAAGGAAGCGGCCGACGATCGAGCGCACCTGAATGTTATGGGAGACGCCCGGCACGCCAGGACGCAGACAGCACATGCCGCGCACGACCAGATCTATTTTCACACCGGTCTGACTGGCCTTGTACAGCGCGCGAATGATCTTGGGATCGGTCAGCGAGTTGAACTTGGCGATGATGTGCGCAGGCTTGCCCTCGGCCGCGAACTGCGTCTCGCGGGCGATCATGTCGAGCATGCCTTTCTTGAGCGTGAACGGGGCGTGCAGCAGTTTTTTCATGCGCAGCGTCTTGCCCATGCCGATCAGCTGACTGAACAGCTTGCCGACGTCCTCACACAACGCATCATCGGAGGTCAGAAGGCTGTAGTCGGTGTACAGGCGCGCGTTGCCCGCGTGGTAGTTGCCCGTACCCAGATGCGCATAACGCACGATCTCGCCGGCCTCACGACGCAGGATCAGCATCATCTTCGCGTGGGTCTTGAAGCCGACGACGCCGTAAATCACCACCGCGCCAGCTGCTTGCAGACGACTGGCGAGCTGCAGGTTGGACTCTTCATCGAAACGCGCGCGCAGCTCGATGACGGCAGTGACTTCCTTGCCGTTTCGCGCAGCGTCCACCAGCGCATCGACGATCTCCGAGTTGGCGCCGCTGCGATAGAGCGTCTGGCGCACGGCCAGAACGTGAGGGTCCTTCGCGGCCTGACGCAGCAGGTCGACCACCGGCGTGAACGACTCGAACGGGTGCAGCAGCAAAATATCCTGCTTGCTGATGACGTTGAAGATGTTCTCGCTGTTCTGCAAAAGCTTGGGAATCGCCGGTGTGAACGGCGCGTTCTGCAGCTCCGGATGGCTGTCCAGACCGGTGATGCTGAACAGCCGGGTCAGGTTCACCGGACCATTGACCTGATACAACTCGGTTTCACTGAGGTTGAATTGCTTGAGCAGATAGTCCGAGAGGTGCTTGGGGCAGGTATCGGCCACTTCCAGGCGCACGGCGTCGCCATAACGCCGGGAAAACAACTCGCCACGCAGCGCGCGGGCCAGGTCTTCGACGTCTTCGGAGTCCAGCGCCAGATCGGCATTGCGGGTCAGGCGGAACTGATAGCAGCCCTTGACCTTCATGCCCTGGAACAAGTCATCGGCGTGAGCGTGGATCATCGACGACAGGAACACGTAATTATCGCCAGGACCACCGACGTCTTCCGGCACCTTGATGATGCGCGGCAGCAAGCGGGGCGCCGGAATGATTGCAAGGCCCGAGTCGCGACCGAACGCGTCGATACCTTCCAGCTCGACGATGAAGTTCAGCGACTTGTTCACCAGCAACGGGAACGGGTGCGTCGGATCCAGGCCGATGGGCGTAATGATCGGCGCAATCTCATCGCGGAAATAGCGCCGCACCCAGGTTTTCAGCTTGGTCGTCCAGGCCCGGCGACGAATGAAGCGCACCTGATGTTTTTCCAGCTCAGGCAGCAGGATGTCATTGAGGATCGCGTACTGGCGATCGACATGCCCGTGCACCAGCTCGCTGATACGCGCCAGCGCCTGATGCGGCTGCAGACCATCGGCACCCGCCTGCTCGCGGGCGAATGTAATCTGCTTCTTCAGGCCCGCTACTCGGATTTCGAAGAACTCATCCAGATTGCTGGAAAAGATCAGCAGGAACTTGAGCCGCTCGAGCAACGGATAGGACTCGTCCAGCGCCTGCTCCAGCACACGAATGTTGAACTGCAGCTGTGACAGCTCGCGATGAATGTAGAGGCTGCTGTCATCCAGATTGGGAATCACCACGGCTGGCGCGGCAGGAGGATGCGGCTCGATGGCCGGCAGCACTTCAATGCTCGGTTCGACCACGGCAGTGATTTCCTGCGTCATGGCCTGGGGGTCAAGTTCAACTGCTGCTTCGGTAGATCCTTCGGTGCTCATGAATAATCCTGTAAGGCAATTGGCCTTGTAACAGTTGGGCCGCGCAAACGGCGAATCCGATCGACGTGCCGTGTGCGCCACAACGATGGTGACGTCCAGCGTCCCGGTCCGGTCACGCCATCAGCAGGGTGACGCCAGGATCGGGCAGTCAGCGGCACGAACGTAAAAACGGGGTGGGCCTGCCCAAGGGACGAAGTACGCGCGATGACTCCCCACGCTACGCATTTCTGCGCGGCCTGCAACCCCAAACGGGCCATCGGCAGTGCGACGAGTGGTTGCTCGGCCGAATCCCTGAGGTGAGCCGATGATCGGGGGAAACAAGGCGTTTGCGCCGAAAGCAGGTTCCTTGGAACCGTTCGGCAGAACAGATCGGCGTGGCCTGACGATTCGAAAGGCGGTGATCGGAGGATGAGGGCAACGCGCACGGAATGCTCCCGGGCCCATGCATACGGGCAAGCGTGACATTTATAAGCTGGGAGTATGACGCTTGTGTGACAGCTATGATTCCGACTTATCTTGCAGGACTCAAACCTGCTTTCCAGACGATCATTCCCTCAAGCCTGTAGGAAACTTTAACGAGGAGACACATTTCCACACTTTCCTGAATGTCTTCGGCGAGTTAGGCTGCGCGTTCATTTCGCCAGCACCTACATGATGCTCCAGCATTTTTTACAAGAATTTGGCTACTTCGCCCTTTTCCTCGGGACCTTTTTCGAAGGTGAGACCATTCTGGTTCTCGCCGGATTTCTTGCGTTCCGTGGATACATGGACATCAACCTGGTGGTCGTCGTCGCCTTTTTTGGCAGTTACGCAGGCGACCAGCTCTGGTACTTCATGGGACGCAAGCATGGCCGCAAGCTTCTGGCACGCAAGCCACGCTGGCAATTGCTGGGCGATCGCGCGCTGGAACATATCCGCCGTCACCCCGACATCTGGGTGCTGAGTTTCCGTTTTGTGTACGGCCTGCGCACGGTCATGCCCGTCGCCATTGGCCTTTCAGGCTATCCGCCAGGCCGTTATCTGCTTCTCAATGGTATCGGCGCGGCGGTCTGGGCAGCGGCACTGGGCGCGGCCGCCTACAAATTCGGCGCCGTGCTTGAAGGCCTGTTGGGCAACGTCAAGAAATACGAGCTGTGGGTGCTGGGCCTGTTGTTGGTCATTGGCGTGCTGCTCTGGATTCGGCGCCGCATCAAGAACGCGCGAATCGCCAAAGAAGCCAGGCTCGCCGTTGCGGCGAATGCCGACGTCAAGAACCCTCCAGACGAGTGATGCGCACTCGGGCGCCATGCAGCGCGGCCGCGCTCAGCGCCGTGTAAGCCAGCGTCATCACCCAGCCGAGCGCACTGACTTGCCAAAGGCCCACCACGGGCGCCACAGCCATCAGTGGCAGATTCGCTGCCAGCCTCAACCCTTCCAGCTTCATCGCAGACGGCCTGTCCTCCAGCGCAGCGCCGAAAACAAACAAACCGAATGCCACCCAGCCCCAACCGAGCACCAACGCAGGTAATGGCAGCGTCTCGCCGTTGGACAGCAGAAAGCTGCCGAGCAACGTGTACAGCGAAAACTGCACGCCCACATACAGCTGTCGGGCGAGGCTTATCGGGACTTCGTATTTGCAGAACTGACCGAGGTCGGGCTTTTCGATCGGATGCATTTGCGCCACATCCGCTGGCCGCCAACCGGTGCGCATGAACCAGATCCTCAGCTTGTCTTTCCACGATGCGGTGTGGCGCGCGTCCGAAGCCAGCCGAGCATAGAACTGCAGGTTTGCCCATATCGGATTCCAGCTGCGCAACGGCGTGGTCACGCCGAAAACCGGAGGATCACTGTCCAGTTCCTCCTGGAATGTGCCGAACAGCCGGTCCCAAACAATGAACACCCCGCCATAGTTGCGATCCATGTAGATAAGGTTCTGCGCATGGTGGGCTCGATGATTGGACGGCGTGACGAAAACCTGCTCGAACCAGCCAAGCTTGGGAATGTGCCGGGTATGCACCCAGAATTGATACAGCAAGTTGAGCGATGCCACCGCGACGAACACCACCAGCGGCACACCGATCACGGCCAGCGGCAGGTAGAAGATCCAACTCAGCAGGAAGCCTGTGCTGGTCTGCCGCAAGGCAGTGGAGAGGTTGTAGTCCTCGCTCTGGTGATGCACCGAGTGAGCGGCCCAGAGGATATTCCGCTCGTGCCCCATTCGATGCAGCCAGTAGTAACAGAGGTCATAAGCCACGAACGCAAAAACCCAGACCCACACGCTTTGCGCCGGCAACTGCCACAACGCCAGATGTTCCAGAGCAAAGGCGTAGGAAACAAGCCCGACGCCCTTGGTCAGCAGCCCGGTCGTGGTCGACAGGACACCGGTACCGAGGCTGTTGATTGCGTCTGCGACACGGTAATTGCTGACCTTTCGCCAACGGTCCGCAAGCAGCTCAACTGCGATCAGCACGAAGAAAAAGGGCACCGCGTACAGAATGAAATTCATCAACGTCACCTGGCGACGAAACATCGAAGACTAGGCGTGCTCCGGGCAAAACCCTATGGCACCGAATGACAAATTAGTAGACATTTGACGACATCGTTGGCGACGCGGCTGGCTTGCGCAGCGCCATGGAAAACGACAGAACCGGCGCCCTGATACGCACCGGATCGCCCAAGAGAGGGAGCACACGCATGAGCAAAAAAGTTGCCGTTATTCTTTCCGGCTGCGGCGTCTACGACGGCGCGGAAATTCATGAAAGCGTGCTCACCCTGCTGCGCCTGGACCAACGCGGCGCTCAGGTGAAATGTTTTGCACCCAACATCGCGCAGCATCACGTCATCAATCATATGACGGGTGAGGAAATGCCCGAAACGCGCAATGTGCTGATTGAGTCGGCGCGCATCGCTCGCGGCGCCATCGAAGACATTCGCGAAGCCGACATCACCGAGTTCGACGCGCTGATCATCCCTGGCGGTTTCGGCGCTGTAAAAAACCTGTCGGACTTCGCCGCACAAGGCGCTGGCTGCAAGGTACAGGCGCAGGTGCTGGCCATGGCCGAGGCCTTTGCCGAAGCGGGCAAACCTGTGGGTCTGATCTGCGTATCACCGGCACTGGCCGCGAAAATCTATGGCCCGGGCGTCACCTGCACCATCGGCAACGACGCCGACACCGCTGCGGCGATCACCCAAATGGGCGGCGCCCATCAGGAATGCGACGTCAGCGACATCGTCGAAGACAGAGACCGCAAGCTGGTGAGTACGCCCGCGTACATGGTCGCCAAGTCGATCGGCGAAGCGGCGTCCGGCATCAACAAGCTGGTGGACCGCGTACTGGAGTTGGTTCAGGAAAACGAAGAACAGGTCACCTGATTCGCGCATCGCCTGATCGCTGACCGCTGCAGTTCAACACCCAGGGCGAGCCGCGCTGCGGCGATCAGCGAGCAAGCCGCTCAGCCGCGGGCGAGTCGGGTCAGAATCCTGTCCAGTGCGTTGGCGAACGCCTGTTTTTCCCGGTCGCCGTAAGCGCCCTGCCCGCCGCTCGCTTGCCCTTGCTCGCGCAGATCAGTGAACAGGTTGCGCACGGCAAGCCGCTCGCCCATGTTCTGTGCGTCGAACTCCTTGCCTCGGGGGTCCAGAGCCGACACGCCCTTTTTCACCAGCCGGTCAGCCAGCGGCACGTCGCTGCAGATTACCAGCTCGCCCGGCACGGCATGTTCCACCAGATAATCATCGGCAGCATCAGGCCCGCTGGGCACGACGATCAGCCTGACCAGGGTGAAGCTCGGCTTGATCTGACTTTGACCCGCCACCAGCACGACCTCGAACTGCCGCTTGAGGGCGAATTTGATGACCTGGTCCTTGGCCGCCTTCGGGCAGGCGTCGGCATCGATCCAGACGCGCATGACTCATACTCCACGATCACATTTGAAAACATCCCGCAGCCATCTTGCTGAGGGATCACTCGGTATTACGTTGCCGCCAACTCGGCCCTGACAACGTCAGCAAGCGCTGTCGGAACGCGGCTTGGCTCGACTTACGGGGCTGGAAGCGGCCATTGTTCCTGCCGCAGCGTCGGCACTCAAGCTTTGCTTCACCTCCTGCAGAAACAATGGATTCTCTGGCGGGCAGGCTGATTTTTGAGCCTTTGAGACGGCTGTGCGAAGAACTCAGATCAGCGGGTCGGACGTTTCCGAAACAGTCGTGAGATATCAAATAGCCATTGTTTTAGCTGGCACGCTCTCTATAATCCCCGCCCCACGACGAGGCCCTCCAGCGGCGCTCGTGTTTGTTTGAAGGTGCACGCCTTCTGAAACGGATTGTAGCGCCGCCCTTCTATCGGGCCGGCCTTTTCAAGGATCGATTTGATGCTTCGCCGCGCCCTCACCCTATTCAGCCTGATCCTGATCCTGAACCTGACCGGCTGTGCGGCGTTTCGCAGCTATGACACCGAGTTGCAGCAGACCAACCAGCAACTGAGCAGCGGCAACGTGGACGGCGCACTCGCCTTGTTGGAAAAGAACAACACCGGCGACGAAAAAGACCTGCTCTATTACTTCGAAAAAGGCGAGCTGCTGCGTTCCAGGGGCGATCTGATCGGCAGCCAGACAGCTTGGGGCCGAGCGGACCAGACCGTCATCGCATGGGAAGACGCGGTCAGGCTCGACAGCAGCAAATACCTGGCCGGTTTCGGCAGTCTTCTGATCAACGACAAAGTTCGCCGCTACGAAGGCTACGACTATGAAAAGGTCATGCTGACGACGCAGATGGCCCTGAACAGGCTGGCCCAGAACGACTTCGATGGCGCCCGTACCGAGATAAAGAAAACCCACGAGCGCGAGGCGCTCATCGCTGAACTGCACGACAAGGCCTACCTCAAGCGTGAGGATGAAGCGCAAAACCACGGCGTGACAACGCAACTCAAGGACTTGAAGGGCTATCCGGTCGAGTCTCTGGATGCACCGGAAGTGGTAAGCCTGAAGAACAGCTATCAGAGTGCGTTCAGCCATTACCTTGCTGGCTTTGTCTACGAAGCGCTGGGTGAAAAAGACCTCGCTGCGCCCGGCTATCGTCAAGCTGCGGAACTGCGGCCGGGCACTCCACTGCTGGAACAGGCGCTGCTGAATCTCGACGCGGCCGGCAGCAAGCACGGCAACGCCGACGCAAACAGCGAAGTACTGATTGTCGTGCAGAGTGGGTTTGCCCCTGCCCGGGACTCGATCCGCATACCGCTTCCCCTGCCGATCGACAATAACGTTGTGATCACTGCGCTCTCATTCCCGGTGATCAGAGCTGACACCTCGACGCCGTTCTTCAATCAGATCGGTCTCGACGGACAGCAAATCAACCTGACCGCACTCAACAGCACCACCGCCATGTCCCGCCGTGCATTACGCGACGACATGCCCGGCATCATCGTGCGCACGACGGTACGCGCGGTCAGTCGCGGTGTCGCGCAGAAGAAACTGAATGAGATGAACCCGCTGGCTGGCCTCGCCGTGGGGATCGCATCGGCGATCACCGAGGGCGCAGACACCCGCACATGGCGCACGCTGCCGGACCAGACGCTGGTCGCACGCCTGCGCCTGAAGCCCGGTGAACATAACCTCGTACTGCCGTCGTCAGTCGGCGGCACGCACGTGCGCCTCGACATTGATCGCCCATACCAGGTCGTCACGCTTCGCGCCATCGGCAATCAGGTCTACGCCAGCGGTCTGGCTGCTCGGGTAATGCCCACAGACCTGCCGCAGGCCGTGGCCATTAACAAACCCTGAACGGAGAATCTCCATGCGTTGCAAATCGTTCGGCCTGATGGTGCTGGCCTTGCTCGCCGGCTGCGCCACACCGCCGCCGCCGGCCCCCGGCAGTGCGGCCAGCAAGGTCGTTGCCATGGGCAGCCTTAAAAACATCGAGATAGGCGCGATGCGCGTCGCACGTGAAAACGGCTACCTGACCGTCAACGTGTCACTCCAGAACACCAGCCGTTACAACAAGACGATGTATTACCGATTTGCCTGGCTGGGTAATGACGGTTTCCCGGTCGCCGAGCCGGATGTCTGGAAGAGCATTGTGCTGTACGGCTCTCAGAGCAGTTTCCTGTCCGCTGTCGCCCCCTTGCCGAAGGCCACGGACTTCCGGCTTGAAGTCAAAACCCCTTGATCGATACCGCTTCGTTCAGTTCACGAGATTCCCTGCATGCTGACATTCCGCTTTTCGCTCCTCGCCGCGCTGGCCGTGCTCACCGCCGGTTGCGCCAACAATTCACCCGTACTGGGCAGCAAGAACATCAGCTACGGTGACACCAAGGCAATCGAAACCGTGACCAATGAGTTCGGCTCGACCGATCTGCAAATGATCGCCGAAAGCATGACCCGCTCTCTCGCCCAGTCCGGCACCCTCCAGGGTCGCCCGGTGGTGCAGGTCTACGACGTGAAGAACAAGACCAGCGAATACATCGACACCCGTGAGATCACCACCTCAATCAAGACTCAGCTGATGAAGTCTGGTGCTGCCCGTTTTGCTAGCGATAACACCGACATGCAAAGCCAGATCGATCAGTTGAAGCTGCAAAACCAGAGCGGCCTGTACAAGCAGTCGACAGTCAGTAAAACCGGCAACATGGTCGCCGCCAGATATCGTCTTGAAGGTTCGATCAGCTCGATCGTCAAGCGCAGCAGCGACTACAAGGACGTCTTCTACAAATTCAGCCTGCAGTTGGTCGACGTTGAGACCGGGCTGGCCGAATGGATGGACGAAAAAGAAATCCGCAAGACCACGGAGCGATGATGATGCGTGCATGGATCGGCGTTCTCGCGCTGCTGTGCGCGATGGAGGCACAAGGAGCGCCCAGATTGGCAGTCACTGACCTGGCCTTCGAACAGCGTGTGGAGGAATACATCCACACTGTTTCGGCGCAAACCGGGTTCCAGGCCAACGCCTACAGCGCGAACGGCTCGGCGAACTACAGCGAGTACGAATCGCGCAATACGTACATCGAACAGGGTGAGCTGCGACAATTCAGCGGCGACATCAAGGGCCAGATTCTCAAGTCCGGTCTGTTCCAGCTGGTGCAGGGCGCGCCCTACACGGCGAGCGCCAGAGAGGATGTTCACGACATCATCAAACGTATCAAGAACGGCAACTTCAAAGGGGCTGACTACGTTCTGTTCGGAAGCGTATCGGACATCGACTTTCGACAGAACATCAACGAAATCGCCAGCACCAACAGCCACTCGGCGGTGTTGGGACTGACACTGGTGGGTAATTTCAGCCTGATCAACACCCGGACCTACGAAATCACCTCGGCATTTACCGCGATGGGCGAGGCGCAGGACACCAGGTTGGTCAACGGCAACGACGTACGCGTCTCGCCCAATCGTGGCCGTGTGGTCCGTGAAGTGTCGAAGTCGATCGGCATGGACGTCGCGCGCCAGCTCAGCGAGCAATTGCGCGGCGAAGTGGAGTACTCGCAAGACCAACCTGCACCGCGCAGCAGCCTGCCCCGCGATGAGGCACCGAAGATTCTGCGTTAAATCGTAAGGAATCTGCGAAGCGCTGTGGGAGCGAGCTGGCTCACTCCCACTCAGTCAGACCACCGAGCGATCAATCACGCGCGGTGCAATGTCGCGAGGAACGCCGCGGCGCTGACGAACAATCCGGCAAAGGTGCGGTTCATGCGCCGTTGCTGCTTGGGGGTTTTCAACAGGCGCAGGACCTTCGAGGCAAGCCCCGTGTAGCCGGCCATCACGATCAGATCAACGCTGACCATTGTCGCCATGATGGTCAGGTATTGGGGCATCAGTGACAGGTGGGTATCAATGAACTGAGGCAGGATCGCGAGCATGAACACCAGCGCCTTAGGGTTGCTGATGTTGACCAGAAAACCTCGCGCCACCAACGCCAGAGGCTTGCCGATCGGGCGAACCGCCGAGTCGTCTGACAGATCGCCCGGCAGCGCGCGCCATTGCTTCACGCCCAGATAGACCAGGTAGGCCACACCGAACCATTTGATCAGCGTGAACGCCAGCGCGGAGGTCGCCAACACCGCGCCCAGGCCAGCGGCGATGACTGCGATCTGAACGATGAGCGCCAGTTGAAGACCCAGCGCGTTCCAGTAGCCGCGCCAGAATCCGTATTGCAGACCACTGGACATCGATGCAATGGCACCGGCACCCGGCGAAAGGCTGATGACCCAGCAAGCTGCAAAGAAAGCCAGCCATGTTTCAAGCGACATATGCACCTCGGCGACGAAAATCTTCGCTTAACCTAAGGTTTATGCGATTCAAAAACCAATTATTTCTAACTGTTGCTGTGACTTCGCAGGCAGCTGTGCAGGTCGTTAGCGCTGCGCGTGTTCGCCCGCGCGCTTTTCACCGGAGATGATCGGAGTGCCGTCATTGCCGCGCCAGCGGCGGATCGATTTCTGGAAAAACTGACTGTTGGGCACCTGCACCAATGTGCCGCCCAATTCAGCCGGCTCGACCAGTGTGGTGAACATCAGGTTGATCGCGGTGACGCGCCCTTTGATGCCGGGTTTGTCCGTGGTGTCGACCAGCTCGACCATATCCCCGATCCTGAACGGCCCCATCGTAAAGATGAACACCGCACAGAGCAGGTTGGACAACACACTCCACATCGCGAAAAACGCGACGGCGGCGACCGCGACGAAGCCGGACAGCGCCGCCCACAACACCGAGGCCGAAACCCCCAGCCGGCCCAGCACCGCAACGAACGCAGTGCCCATGATCAACCAGCGAAGGCCGCCGCGCAGCATCACCAACAGCTCTGGCGGTAACAGCGGATAGCGCTCGGCCAACCCCGTCAGAAAACGGGCGACGATGCGCTGCAGCGTGTAGCCGACGAGCAGAATCAACAGAATCTGCAGGCCGACCAGAATCGGCTCGATCCAATAAGCAGGAAAAGGCAGTGCCAGCGATTCCATCAGGACAACGCTTCCAGCTCGGCCTGCATCGATTCGAGCAACTCCAGGGCTTCCATCCAGGCTTCTTCAAGCTCGGACTCACGGCCCTTGAGCTTCGCCTGATCCGCAAGCAGATCGCGTAGCTTGTCCTTGTTGGCCGCTTCATAAATGGCGCTGTCGCCCAACGCGGACTCAATCTTCGCCAGCTTTTCGTGAAGCGTCCCCAGCTCTTTCTCCAGCTTCTCGGCTTCGCGCTTGTGCGGCGCCAGTTGTTGGCGCAAGGCAGCCGCCTGCTGACGCTGGGCCTTCTTGTCGGTCTTGTCGGCATTGACCGGCGATGTGCTCACCGGCGCGTTGCGCAAGCGATAATCCACCAGCCAGCGGGCGTAATCATCCAGGTCACCGTCGAATTCCTGTACGACGCCATCGGCGACCAGCAGGAAATTGTCGGTCGTGCTCTTGAGCAGGTGGCGATCGTGAGAGACCACCAGCACCGCGCCGCTGAACTCTTGCAGCGCCATGGTCAGCGCCAGGCGCATCTCCAGATCGAGGTGGTTGGTGGGCTCGTCGAGCAGCAACAGGTTCGGCTTGTCCCAAGCGATGAGCGCCAACGCCAGCCGGGCCTTTTCGCCACCCGAGAAATTCAGGACCGGCTCATCCAGCCGAGCGCCACGAAAATCGAAGCCACCCAGGAAATCACGCAGCGTCTGCTCCCGCTCGGTCGGCGCAATACGCTGCAGGTGCAGCAGCGGGCTGGCCTTGGCATCAAGTGAATCCAGTTGATGCTGGGCGAAATAACCGACGACTGTGTTCTCACCACGAACCAGGCGGCCGCTCAACGGCTCAAGCTCGCCAGCAAGGTTCTTGATCAACGTGGATTTACCGGCGCCGTTCGGGCCCAGCAAACCAATGCGAGCGCCCGGCGTGAGCTGCAGCTTGACCTTCTGCAGGATGGCTTTTTCGCCATAGCCCAGGCGCGCATCAGACAAATCCAGCAACGGGCTGGAAATCTTGTCGGACTCACGAAAGGTGAAATCGAATGGCGAATCGACATGCGCTGCCGACAGCTCTTCCATGCGTTCCAGCGCCTTGATACGGCTCTGCGCCTGACGAGCCTTGGTGGCTTGGGCCTTGAAGCGCGCAATGAATTTCTCCATGTGCGCGCGCTGCGCCTGCTGCTTCTCATACGCCTGTTGCTGCTGCGCCAGACGCTCGGCACGGGCGCGCTCGAAGGCACTGTAACCGCCGCGATAAAGCGTGATTTTCTTTTGCTCGACATGGGCGACGTGATCGACCACAGCGTCGAGGAAATCCCGGTCGTGGGAGATCAGCAAGAGTGTTCCGGGATAGCTCTTGAGCCAGTCCTCAAGCCACAGGATGGCGTCGAGATCCAAGTGGTTGGTTGGCTCATCGAGCAGCAGCAGGTCCGATGGGCACATCAAGGCTTGCGCCAGGTTCAGACGCATCCGCCAGCCGCCGGAGAAGTCTCCTACCTGCCGTTCCATCTGCTCATTTGTAAAGCCCAGACCGGCCAGCAACTTGCGGGCCCTTGCGTCAGCGGTGTAGCCGTCCGCGCTGTCGAGCTCCGAATGCAATCGCGCCTGAGCCGCGCCGTCGTGCGCGGCCTCAGCGGCCGCAAGATCACGCTGCACCTGACGCAAACGCAGATCGCCGTCGAGCACATAGTCCACAGCCAGACGGTCAAGGGTGTCGACCTCTTGACGCATGTGCGCAATGCGCCAGTCAGCAGGCAGCGAGCAATCACCGTTGTCGGGAGACAGCTCACCCCGCAAAAGTGCGAACAGGCTGGATTTACCGGCGCCATTCGCGCCGATCAAGCCGGCTTTCTGGCCGGCGTGCAGCGTCAGCTCGGCGTCTTCTAGCAGACGTTGCGGACCACGCTGTAAGGTAAGGCTTTGAAGTCTGATCATAATGGCGGCGGAGTCTACCAGCTTCGTCCAGAACAGGTAGATGACTATGCCTTGCGACCTTTGGAGTTTCACCCTGGATTTCTATGCCCGAGCGGGTGTCGAGCAAGCCTGCCTGACGCTGCAAGCCAGCGGCGCCAACGTTTGTGCGCTGCTGTGTGGCGTCTGGATGGATCAACGTGGCGTTCCGTTCGATCAGCGACGCGCCGAGGAAATCGGACAATTGGCGACCCCGTGGCACGATCAGGTGGTGGGCCCATTGCGGGCGGTTCGTACACGCTGGAAAGCCGACTCAACGAACGATGAGGAACTCAAGGCACTGCGCGAAAGGGTTAAAACGCTTGAGCTGGATGCCGAGCGCGAACTGCTGGTGAGGCTCGAACGTTTGACCAAAGACTGGCCGGAAGACGGACCGAGCCAGACAGGCGCCTGGCTGGCGGCGCTCGCAGGGCGAGCGGCGAACGAAAATCCCGACGCGCTTCAGGTTTTGCTGCGCGCCGGGACGGAGATTGCTTAAGAAGCGCTGTTCGAGGTCGAACCCGTCGACGGCGTCGCTGCAGGAGTGGCAGGTGCCGCTGGGGCGGTAGTCGATGCGGGCGCCACCGGTGCTGGAGCAGCGGGCTTGGCAGCAGCCGGCGTCGCAGGCTTGGCGGCAGGTTTCGCTGCAGGCTTGGCGGCGGCAGGCTTTGCCGCTGTCGGCTTGGCTGTTGCAGGCTTGCTGGCGGCCTTGGTGGCGGCAGGTTTTGCAGCAGCAGGTTTTGCGGCCGCTGGCTTGGCAGCCGGAGTCGCTTTGGCAGCAGGCTTGGCAGTGGCAGTTTTGGCAGGCGCTTTGGTGGCCGCAGGTTTTGCAGCAGGTGCTTTCGCCGCAGGCTTGGCAGCAGCGGTTTTCGCAGCAGGTTTAACGGCTGGCTTAACGGCTGGCTTGGCAGTCGCGGCGGGCTTGGCGGCCGCGGTCTTGACTGGAGTTTTCGCCGCGACAGGCGCCTTCGCAGCGGGTTTCGCGGCTGGCTTGCTTGCAGCTTTGACGGCTGGTTTTGCGGCAACCGGCGCCTTGCTGGCGGCAGGTTTGGCGGCAGCGGTTTTAACCGGCGCCTTGGCGGCAGGTTTCACAACAGCCTTGGCAGATGCTTTTACCGGGGCTTTGGCAGCAGGCTTGGCAGCTGCGGTTTTGACAGCGGGTTTGGCGACCGTCGTTTTGCCGGCCGGCTTGCTGGATGCTTTGACAGCAGCCTTGGCGGCAGTCTTCTCGGTGGCAGCTTTGGCCGCGCGATCACTCAGCGCTTTGCCAACGGCTTCTTTCACGCGACCCACGCCCTGCGCGAGCTTCAGGCTTTCCTGCGCGTCACGCTTGAGGTTGAGGATGTAGGCGCGGGTTTCGGTCTGACGATCTTTCAATGCATCGAGCAGGGTCTCAAGCTCAGCAACGCTGCCCTTGGCTTTGGTCTGTGCCTTGGCTTTACCGGCGTTGGCAGAGTCTTGCAATTTGATGCGGGATTTATGCAGTTTTTCCTGGGCTTTGCCGCGTTGCTTTTCCAGCTTGGCGAGCAATTTTTCAGCGTCTGCGAGCGCTTGAGAACAGGCATTTTCAAGGTGCTCAAGCAGACTGCCCGAAAGTTGTTGGAGCAAATGCAACGGAGTGTTTACTGGCTTCTTGGTGGCCGACATGACTTACCTCCTGGCTGATTTGAATGCGGCTCATACTAGACCTCTGCCCGCACCGCCGCTAGGGCATCTTGACACTGCAATTTCCGGTCTGTTGCAGTTCGGGCAAATTCGCTGCATTCCCCATCACATTCGGCGTGCGGCGCTGGCATAATCGCTGACTTCCCAGGCCGGAGAGCATTCATGTCGCGCTACCTGTTTATGTCGTTGTTCCTCTTGGTACCCTTTGCTCACGCGACCGATGCCCCGCCGTCCGATAACGCACACGACCTGGCGTACAGCCTGGGCGCCAGTCTCGGTGAACGTCTGCGTCAAGAAGCGCCGGATCTGCAATTGCCTGCGCTGATCGAAGGTCTGCAGCAGGCGTATCAGAACAAGCCTTTGGCGATCAAGCCGGAACGCATGGAACAGATCCTCAGTGATCACGATGCCGCGCTTGCTCAGGCTGAAAATTCCGGGCAATCCGAGCCACAGACCGAGGCTGCGCTGAAGGAAGAACGTCGATTCATGGAGGCCGAAAAAGCCAAGCCTGGCGTCCGTCAGCTGGCCGACGGAATCCTGATGACCGAGCTGGCGCCCGGTAACGGTCCGAAGCCAGACATCAATGGTCGCGTTCAGGTCAAGTACGTCGGCAAGCTGCCTGACGGCACCATCTTCGACCAGAGCCAGCAGCCTCAATGGTTTCGACTGGACAGCGTAATCGCCGGCTGGACCACCGCGCTGGTGGACATGCCCGTAGGCGCCAAGTGGCGTCTGGTGATTCCGTCGGCCCAGGCCTATGGCGCTGAAGGCGCAGGCGACCTGATTGATCCCTACACGCCGCTGGTGTTCGAGATCGAGCTGATCGCAGTGTCCCAATAACGTCGGATTCGGGCACGCATCAGTGGAGAGCCGCTGTGCGCAAAGCAATAAAAAAGGGTGCCCCGAGGCACCCTTTTTTGCGACCTGAACGGGGTCAGGCCTGAACAGCCAGCTTGTCTTTGTGTGCGGTGTGCAGCACTTCGATCAGGCAGTCTTCCAGCTCGAAGCGCTCATGCAGCAAGCCGCCCAATTCTTTGAATTTCTCTGCCACGCATTTCCCTTCATCGCACAGATCATTGAACGCCAGCAGCTTCTCAGTGATGACGTCGATTCGGGGATAGAGGGTGTCTGCGAGTTCGAGACCGCGCTGATCGTTGAAAGCCTTGGCTTCGCCCGTCAACTGCTCGTAGATTTCGAAATGACCGGCCGATACGTAATCGACCAATGTGCCGCAGAACTCCTGCAGCTGCTTGCGAGTTTCAGACAACGCTTCTGGCTCTGCACCAAGCACATCGTAGGCTTTGATCAGCTCGTTGCGTTCTTGCAGCCAGCGATCGATCAGCTTGTGAACTCCGCCCCAGCGTTCCTGAGCATTCTGACAACTTTCCAGCATGATGGTCTCTCTTCCCTTCAGGGGCATGCTGCCTTGAATCGCCTGGCGATCCGGCCGATGCGTATGAAAACCGGCTCAGAAAAAACCGTCGATGGCAGCATTATTCCGATGATGCGTGCGGCCCAGATTATGCCCGCATGACTAGGCCTTCAAGGTACGCAGGAGAGAAAGTTCATACAAGTGTTTAATCAGAGCTGCCCGATTCCATTGGTCCGAATCGACGAAACTTGATGAAAAGGCAGTACAGCGCGAACAGGCTCATGCCCGCAAACGCCAGCAGACTCCACTCCGGCAGGCTGATGCCAAACAACGACCAGGTGATTTCAGAACACCCTGCATTGCCAGCCAGCACCAGGGAAAGAACCTTCGCGTACGGTTGCGTATCCAGCAAGTAGCGAAGGTTCTCCAGACACGCCGACATGTTTTCCGGAGGCGATGCTTGTAACCAGACTTGCCGGGCGGCAACTGATGCACCGATCAGTGAAAGCAGCAGGAGCGTGGCGGAATAGATTCGCAAACCAGTGCGAGCTGGCGCATGACAGGCGGCGATCAGGCAAACGCCCGCGAAGGTCATCAGCAGCGCGCGTTGCAGAGCGCACAGCGGACAAGGCGCGAAGGTCAATGTGGAGCCGAGATAGACAACCGCTCCTGTAATCGATGCACAGGCCAGAAACGCCAGAAAGAACAGGGAGCGCGTGCGAGCCAGATGCATGGAAAATCCGTAACAAAAGACGAAGGCGGCTACGGTAGAGGAAAGCGAGAGTCGCTTTCAAGGCAACCAGCGGAGGATATTTCTTAGTTCGTGTAGGGAAATCCCGACGCTCGCCCTAAGACGTTATACCGGCATCGCGGAACGCATTCTAAAGCCCTACAGAACATTAGGAAACTTCCCACATCTCCAACAAAGCAAAACAGAAAAGGCCCCTGATGGGGCCTTAAGTTCTGCGAAGCCGACCCGCTCGATCAGACGCTGGTCAATGCCGGCAACGGTCTTGCCAGTAAACGCTCATCCAGTAATCCGAGGCCTTCCTGAAACAACTGATTGCTGCGATCCGTTTCACCCAGCTGCCCAAGAAGGCGCGCCAGTTCGGCACACGCTTCAGGATTGCGCTGCAACCTCAGGCTGCTCTCGAGATAGTCCCGCGCCTTGCCCCACAGACTGCTTTGCAGGCACAGCCGTCCAAGGGTCAGTAACAGTCCTGGATCGTCGGAATGGTTCTTCAGCCAACCTTCTGCGGTCTGCAATTGCTTGCCGGGATCACTGCCGCGGACCAGCCCATAGAGACGCGCCAGATGGCTGCTGTACTCACGTTTGAGCGAGTTGCGCAGCACTTCTTCGGCCTGAACCTCGGCCCCATGGCGACGCAGTTGTTCGGCGTAGGCCAGAACCAATGCAGGCTCCTGACGCTGGGCGGACGACAGTTGCTGCCAGGCCTTCTCCAACGCGGGCAATCCGGTAGCGCCCGCCTCGCCTTCCGCCCCGCGATAGGCCGCCAGCGAAAGGTTCTCACCCCAGGCACGCTTCTCGAGTTCGGCCAGCTCCTGGGCGGGCAGCACTTTGTCTTTGCGCAGCTCCGGCATCAGGCGGATCAGCTCGGACCACTCGCCGCGCTGACGATAAAGCCGCTGCAACTGACGCAACACTTGCGGGTTGTGCGGGTGACGTTCCTGCATGGCCTGCAAGGTCGCCAGAGCACCCTCACTGTCGCCGCGATCAAGTTGCAGTTGTGCATGATTCAACGCGATTGCCAGCTCGGCTTGCGGCTGACGTTCGAGCGCGCGTTCCAGGAGGTTGTCACTCTCCTCATAACGGCCCTGTTCGTTTGCCGCGCGGGCAGCACCGAGGTAATACAAGAGCGGCTGGCTTTCAGCTTCGGCGGCACGATGCAGGTGCCGTTGCGCACTGGCCCAACGACCTTCGGCAAGATCCATCTGGCCCTGTTCGATCGCGATCTGCACGCGGCGGCTGCGGTTACGACGGGACCATGGATTGACTACGCCACCGGAGGTCGTCAGCAGCCGGATCAGGCCGCGAACGAACCAGATAATGAAGCCGATCGCGACGAGCAAGGCGAGCGCAGCCCAGAGGCTGGATTCGTAGCGGAACGTGTCGTAAGCAATCAGCACGTACCCTGCATGATGCGAAATGGCGAGACCGATCAGCGCCGCGACCACGATCAGTACGAAGACGATCACATAGGCGCGCTTCATGGGCGACTCCCCGGCTGCGCCCCATCAGCCTGGTTGTCCAGCGCTCCACCGACCGGCGAATGGCGCTGCTGCAGATAGGCCTGAACCGCACTGAGACTTTGACTCAGATCGGGCGTGACAACGGACACGGGTTTGCCGGCCAGCTCGTCGAGGCGCTGGCCAACGACCTTGCTTTGCGGGTTGTCGCGGTTGAAGTTGGTATCCAGCACGCTCCGCGCTTCGGCAATCGCTTTACTGTAAACCGGCGCCTCTCCGTTCAAGGCTGCCCACTGCGCCTGCTCCAGCGCAAGGCTCAGCGCCAGTCGTACCTGGGTCAGGCTCTGGCCCGCCAACAGAGGGCGAATGTTGCGATCGGCATGAAAATCAATGCGCACGTACTGAGAGATCTTGTCCCACCACTTCGACCAGTAGCTGTCTTCGCTGCCGTCAGTGAGGCCGAACAGGGAGTCGCCCCTGTCTTTGTATTCAGGAGCCAGGGCGTTCAACTCGCCAACCTGATCGCGCAAGGCAGCCAGCTGCAGGAACAACCCCGTGCGGTCCGGCTGATCGACGCTACGCAGCGCCGCGAGGCTCTTGGCCAACTGCTCGCGGGCGGCAAATGCGCCTGGATCGTCTTGTTCGCGCAGGATCTCGTCGGCGCCCTGAACCAGCGCCTGCGCGCTGTTGATGTCTTGCAACGCAGACAGGCGCAGCGTCGCCAGACGCAGCAAATGCTCGGCTTCGGCCAGACGCCAGTCCTTGCGGCTCGCGCCCAGCACTGTTTCCAGACGCTGGCTCAGACGCTGCTGATCACCCTGCAACTGCGTGACCAGTCGGCGCCGGTCTTCCAGCTCTTCAGCCGGCGGCAGTTGCGCCAGTCGTGCCGACAGTTGCTGTTCGCTCTGCTTGAGTATCTGGGTTTGCGACCCGATGTCCTGCAACTGGCCAGACTGCTGCTGGCTGCCGGCCTGAATCGCGCGCAGCTGCCAGACGCTCCAGCCTCCAACGGCGACGCCTGCTGCGCCGAGCAAGAGGGCGAGGATTGCCAGACCATTACTGCTGCGGCGGCTGGACGGTTGTTTGTGCGCTGGATCAGGCACCGGCTCAGAGTGGGCCAGTACCGGTTCAACGTCATCTTTTGGCAAGACTGTTTCGCTCACGTATCCATCCTTTGCATTTGGGCGTAATCGCGTAATCCGACTCGTCGATCATTACGCCTGTGAGGCAGGCGCGGGCGTTTCCCGCAATGCTGCCAGCAAGGCCGAAGCGCTGGCGCCACGGCAGTCCACTACGGTCGAAGCGCCAGCAGCACGTGCCAGTTCAGCGACCCGGGGGCTCGGTACGAATAACGGCAACTGCGAAAGCACAGGCCAGGCGTCGCCCGCCATTTCACGCAGATGCTCAAAACCCTGTCCACTGCTGACCACCAGCCCGTTCAAGCGTTCCGCCGCAACTCTGTGCACCAGCGTCGAAGCCGGGTAAAGCGGCAGGTTTCGGCGATACAGTGGCAGATAATCGACAGTAGCACCTCGCTCGCGCAAGCGCTCAGCCAACAGCTCTCGGCCATCTTCGCCGCGCATGATCAGCACTTTAGGGTCGTAGCCGGAAATGGCCTGCTCCAGTTGCGCCAGCTCAAGCAGCGCTTCGCTGTCGTCGCCGTGCTCGGGGAAGAACACTCGCAAGCCATAGTCGTCGAGGATCTGCGCCGTGGCCGCACCGACGGTGAACCACTTTTGCATGGGTGGCTGCGGCCAGACTTCATCGACCCTCTCAAGCCCAAGCCGGGCAGCGGGTTTACTGACGACAATCACTGCACAGTAAGTGGCAAGGTTGTAGATGATCGAGCGACTTTCTTCAGACACCGGCAGCGGTTCGATCTCAAGCAGCGGCAGGCTGGAGCTGAACACGCCCTGCTCGGCCAGCACGTCGGCGACGGCTTTTGATTCTTCTGCCGGCCGGGTCAGCAGCAGGCGCCAACCCTTCACTCTTCGTCCGCCTCGCCGTAGACCGCCCTGAGGATTTTCGCGGCGCCCTGCGCCAGCAACTCCTCGGCAACCTGAACACCCAACGCCTGAGCGTCGACGTGAGGAGCGCGGGCTTCAGCGCGCAGCAACACGCTGCCGCTCGGGTCGCCAACCAGTCCGCGCAGCCATAGCTGATCATTCTCCAACACGGCGTAGCAGGCGATCGGCACCTGGCATCCGCCGTTGAGGTGTTTGTTCAGCGCACGCTCGGCGGTCACTCGCATGGCGGTGTCGGCATGATGCAGCGGAGCGAGCAACGCATGCAGTTCGACATCAACGCTGCGGCACTCGATGCCGACGGCGCCTTGCCCGCCGGCGGGAAGGCTGTGTTCGATGCTGATGGGGGCGGTGATTCGGTCTTCGAATCCCAGACGGATCAGGCCGGCAGCCGCGAGAATGATTGCGTCGTACTCGCCGGCATCCAGCTTGGCCAGACGCGTGTTGACGTTGCCGCGAAGGAAATGGATCTTCAAATCCGGGCGCCGGGCCAACAACTGGGCCTGACGGCGCAAGCTCGATGTCCCCACCACACTGCCGGCGGGCAGCTCATCGAGGCTGGCAAAGGTATTGGAAACGAAGGCATCGCGCGGGTCTTCGCGTTCGCAGATGCAGAAAAGACCCAGCCCCTGCGGGAAATCCATCGGCACGTCTTTCATCGAATGCACGGCGATATCGGCTTCGTGCTCGATCAGCGCGGTTTCCAGCTCCTTGACGAACAGACCCTTGCCGCCGATTTTCGACAACGGCGAGTCGAGCAGTTTATCGCCACGGCTGACCATCGGCACCAGCGTGACGACAAGCCCAGGATGAGCCTGCTCCAGCCGGGCCTTGACGTACTCGGCCTGCCAGAGGGCAAGCGCGCTTTTGCGGGTGGCGATGCGGATCTCGCGAGAAGACATGAATCAATCCGTACTGAGTGAATGCGGCGGATAATAACAGCTCGGCCCCACAGGGCCGAATGACTGTATTCAATCTGCACGCATCATGATCTCAATCACGGGATGGACGCCATGCGGCGGCGTGTCGCTCGCCGGGCCTGTCGGATTTCCCTGCCGGGGCGCGCTTGCCCGCGAGCGCATCGTCTCAGTCGAGAGTCTGGTCTGAGATACTTCGCAATTCCAGGCAAGCGCGCTCCTACAGTGGTAAGCGATCGGTCAAAGTTGCTGCATCATTTTGCGCACGCCCGCCACGTGCCTGCGACTGACGATCAGCGCGTCACCGTTCAAACCTTTGAGGAACAGCTGGAAATGCCCAAGCGGCGTGCGCTGCAAACGTTCGATACGGTCACGGGCCACCAGCGCATTGCGGTGAATTCGCACGAAACGGTCACCGAATTCATCTTCCAGCGCTTTGAGCGGCTCATCGAGCAACACTTCGCCGTCCTCATGACGCAGGGTCACGTACTTGTGATCGGCAATGAAATAGATCACATGATCCAGCGGGATCAGCTCGATGCCTTTGCGGGTCCGGGCACTGATGTGGCTGCGCGGACCATTACCGCTTTCGGCAGCCGGACGGGTCATCGCTGCAAGCTGCACACGATTGGGCCGTTCGGCCTTGCGAAGGGCTTCGAGAAGGTTTTCCGGACGCACCGGTTTGACCAGATAGCCCACCGCACTGACCTGGAAGGCCTCCAAAGCAAACTCGTCATGCGCGGTGCAGAACACCACCGCAGGCGGCGTATCACGCTCGCACAATTTGGCTGCGACTTGCAGCCCATCCAGCCCCGGCATGCGGATATCGAGTAATACCACATCGGGCTTCAGACTATCGATCAGCGTCAAGGCTTCTTCGCCATTGGTGGCGCTGGGTTCAAGGACCCGATAACCCTCAAGATCTCCAACCATACGGCTCAGGCGATCGCGGGCTAGGGGTTCGTCATCAACGATCAGGACATTCATATTGCTCTGGCTTCCTGCGTGAGTCTCGCACAAGGATAGCGTAGACAGGTGAAGTGACGACCGTCACGGCGCTCCACGCTCAGACTCGCGTGAGGTCCAAAAAGTGCCGTGATCCGGGCGCCGATATTTGCCAATGCCTGCTGGGTGCCGTTTGAAGTCTGTCGCAGAGCGACCTCGTCGTAGGGATTACTGACACGCAATATGAATACTCCCCGTTCGTAGTCCGCCTCGACTCTGACCACGCCTCCTTCGACACGGGGCGCGATACCGTAAATCAACGCGTTTTCAAGTAATGGCTGCAAGGTTAGCTGGGGAATCGGCAAATCGTCGGGAATTGCACTGACGTCCCAGTCCAACTGTAGACGCTCGCCAAGTCGATATTGCTCAATCGATAGATATCGTTTGGCCAACTCAAGTTCTTCGCCCCACGTCGTCAGGCTTCCGGGCTTGCCCAGACTGGCGCGAAACAGGTCGGAAAGGTCCAGCACCGCCTGCTCGGCCTTCGCCGGATCGCTGGTGACCAGACTGGCGATGCTATTGAGCGTATTGAACAGAAAGTGCGGCCGGATCCGCGCCTGCAACGACTCGATCCGCGCCCGCAACTCGGCCTGTTGCTGCTTGCGCCACTGACTTTGCAGATAAAAGTAGCGCAACATCAGCGCAGACATGATCAGCGCAATCAATGAATAGCGAATGTAGCGCTCGATCACGCCATCCAGAGACGTGGCTGGCGACACCTGACAGTAATCGGTGACCGCCGTGCAGGCCAGCGTCACCGCGACCACCAGCAGACAGCCGATAGCGCCTGCAACGCCGCCCCTCAGACGCGCCAGCCAGGGCCGCAATCCGCAGAGCAAGGCGGCGGAGAGCAGCACGATCCATTGCACGAACATCGAGATCAACGCCAGTCGCACCCAATTGAAGTCGGGACGCATGGGCTCGATGAGCACCAGAACCAGCACCAGCAGTTCGGCCAGCACGACCAGCACCAGCAGCGCCTGCGGCAGGCACAGTTCCGGCAGGAAGAACTCTTTGCCGGGCGAGGCGCTCTGGCCCGGTGTATTGCGCTCGATTTGCATGATTCAGAGTCTCCGCGCTCGTCCCCGTTCGGGCAAGCAGCCCGGAATAAAAAACCGGCAATGCTGTTATCATCGCCCGCGCCTTTTAAATCGGCCACGCCACTTTCATCAGCACAGTAACCAGTAGAGCAGCGAGCGAATCCATGAGCACCGACAAGACCAACCAGTCCTGGGGCGGCCGCTTCAGTGAACCCGTCGACGCCTTCGTCGCACGCTTCACCGCCTCCGTCACTTTCGATCAGCGCCTTTATCGCCACGACATCATGGGCTCCGTTGCCCACGCTACGATGCTGGCGAAAGTCGGCGTGCTGACCGATGCCGAACGCGACACCATCATCGACGGCCTGAAGACTATTCAGAGCGAAATCGAAGCCGGTACGTTCGACTGGCGTGTGGATCTGGAAGATGTGCACATGAACATCGAGGCGCGTCTGACCGACCGCATCGGCATCACCGGCAAAAAGCTGCACACCGGCCGTAGCCGCAACGATCAGGTCGCAACCGACATTCGTCTGTGGCTGCGCGATGAAATCGATCTGATCCTGGCCGAGATCACCCGCCTTCAAGAAGGTCTGCTGGGCCTGGCCGAGCGCGAAGCCGAAACCATCATGCCGGGCTTCACGCACCTGCAGACCGCGCAACCGGTAACCTTCGGCCATCACATGCTCGCCTGGTTCGAAATGCTCAGCCGTGATTACGAGCGTCTGGTCGACTGCCGCAAGCGCACCAACCGCATGCCACTGGGCAGCGCTGCGCTGGCAGGCACCACCTACCCGATCGATCGTGAGCTGACGTGTCAGTTGCTGGGCTTCGAAGCGGTTGGCGGCAACTCGCTGGACAGCGTGTCCGATCGCGACTTCGCCATCGAATTCTGCTCCGCCGCCAGCGTCGCGATGATGCACCTGTCGCGTTTTTCCGAAGAGCTGGTGCTGTGGACCAGCGCGCAATTTCAGTTCATTGATCTGCCGGATCGCTTCTGCACCGGCAGCTCGATCATGCCGCAAAAGAAAAACCCGGACGTTCCGGAGCTGGTGCGCGGCAAGAGCGGCCGCGTATTCGGCGCGCTGATGGGCCTGCTGACCCTGATGAAAGGCCAGCCTCTGGCCTACAACAAGGACAATCAGGAAGACAAGGAACCGTTGTTCGACGCCGCCGACACGCTGCGCGATTCGTTGCGCGCGTTTGCAGACATGATCCCGGCGATCAAGCCCAAGCACGCGATCATGCGCGAAGCTGCGCTGCGCGGCTTCTCCACCGCCACCGACCTGGCGGATTACCTGGTTCGCCGCGGCCTGCCATTCCGCGATTGCCACGAGATCGTTGGCCATGCCGTGAAATACGGCGTGCAGACCGGTAAGGATCTGGCCGAGATGACGCTGGACGAGCTGCGCCAATTCAGCGATCAAATCGAACAGGATGTATTCGCCGTTCTGACCCTCGAAGGCTCGGTCAACGCGCGTAACCACATCGGCGGCACGGCGCCGGCCCAGGTCAAGGCTGCCGTGGGCCGCGGCCAGCAGTTGCTCGCCAGCCGCTAAGCCCCATCAAACGGGCCGCTCTCATCGAGCGGCCCTCATTGTCAGGATATCGAGAACATCATGAGCGACAAGATCGAAAACGACGAAGAAGAGTTCGCTGAGTCGACCCTGATCCAGGCCATCGAAAACCAGATCGAAAGCGATAACCCTCCAGCGGCCAAGGCCACGTTCAATAAGCTGACACTGGTCGGCTACCCGCGCGAGGAAATCCTGGTGATGATGGCTCACGTGCTGGCGTTGGAAATCGACGGCATCCTGGAAGAGGACCGTCCGTTCAACACCGAATGGTACGAACAAGCCCTGCGCGCGCTGCCAGAACTGCCGCCAGGCGTGAAGCTGGAAGAAGAAGAGTAACGCCCCGCCGCTTTATATGGCTTGCCCGATCCCCTGTGCTCGCAAAGTCTGGTGCACAGATGCTGCAGAGGCTGTGGATGTACCGGCCTCGTCGTGAGCAAGCTCACTCCACCGGGATTTGTAGCGCTGCAGGTTTCGGTGCCACCCCCAAAACCTGTGGGGCAAGCTCGCTCGCGAAGACTGAATTCCAGACGTTACCTCTCCACCGCCTGCACCGGCCTCTTCCCAGCTGAAGCCGGTCCTACAGCCGCCGCGAGTTTTTCGTAGGACCGGCTTTAGCCGGGAAGGCGTTGGGTGTTACGCCGTAGATCGAAGGGGGCGCTAGAGACAGTTGGCTCACTCCCAACGATCCGCATCAACCCATTATTCCGAGCTGCGGCGATCATCTTTCGGCGTGATCTGACGACCGGCCAGATACTTTCTGCAAAACCTCCAGACGCTTACTACACTCCAGATGCCTCGCTGCCGCTTGACCACGGGGCCGTCATGTCTGCGATTCCTTCGCCGCGTCATTCAATTAGAAAAAGTCTGGAGCACCTATGTCGTTTACCCCGGAATTGGTTGCTGAACTGGAAATCCTGTCACTGTTCAATCTGAGCAATACCCAGGAGGGTTTGAAGGTCCACCACGTCGCTGCGCCCTCGGCCATCGCGGCCGCCAAACGACTTTTTGAAAAAGGCCTGACCACTCAGGTCGACGGAGGCTATCTGACCAGTCTCGGACTGGACGCCGCTGAGCACGCCCAATCACTGTTGACCATTCTCGCCGTGAGTCAGGAAGCGGCTTGATATCGCCGCTCGCGAAACCTTCGCCAGGAAGCGTGAAATAAAGGTTTCGCGAACCCTTCTTTTGTAAGATGCTGCGCCGATAAAATTATGGCGCCAGAAAAAAGACACGCAGCCACCTGAGCCCCGAAGCCCGATGCTGCCCCTTCTTTACTGTCGTCCTATTCGCCACCCCAAGTAGTGCCGCTCGCCGGCTTCGAGTCGCGATGACGCGTAGTTTCGAAATTCGCCCTGACCTGGATGAGGGCATTGACCGCAAGGTTCTCAGCCAGCTGCGCAACCGCTTTCTGACCCTTAACGAAGGGCGACTGAGTCGCGCCAACGACGGACTGTCCACGCGCCAGCAAAGCGTGCTGACGCTGCTGCCGCTGTTTTTTCACGTCAATCACCCGCTGCTGCCCGGCTATGTGTCGAGCGCCACGCCGGCGGGCGTTTCTCACTATGAACCCGACGCCCACGCCTTGGCAGAAGCCCAGCGGCTGACCCGGTCTTTTTCCTACAAGCCGCGTCGAGGCAATCCGCCCCAGCCGATCCACGGCATTTTTCTGATGGGCAGCCTTGGCACGCTGGCGCAGGCCGATCAGAGCGATATGGACGTATGGATCTGCCACGACTCGGCGTTGTCGGCCGAAGACGTCCAGGAGCTGCGCAAAAAATGCCAGGCGCTGGAAACCTGGGCCGCCACGCAAGGCGCCGAAGCGCATTTTTTCCTGATCGACCCTCAGCGATTCGTCCTCGGCGAGCGCGACGCGCAGCTCAGCGGCGAAGACTGCGGCACGACTCAGCACTATCTGCTGCTCGACGAGTTTTATCGGACCGCCATCTGGCTCGCCGGGCGCACGCCCATGTGGTGGCTGGTGCCGGTGTATGAAGAAGCCCGCTACGCCGAATACACCCATACGCTGCTGTCCAAGCGTTTCATCCGGGCCGATGAAGTCCTCGACCTGGGAAACATGTCGCACATCCCGCCCGGAGAATTCATCGGCGCGGGACTCTGGCAGCTGTTCAAAGGCATCGAATCGCCCTACAAGTCAGTGCTCAAACTCCTGCTGACCGAGGTCTATGCCAGCGAGCACCCACAGGTGCAGTGTCTGAGCATGCGGCTGAAGAAGCAGGTATTCGCCAACCGGGTCGACCTCGACGAGCTCGACCCCTACATGATGGTGTATCGGCGGATCGAGGAATACCTCATCGCCCGGGGCGAGCCGGAACGACTTGAGCTGGTGCGTCGCAGCCTGTACCTGAAGGTGAACAAAAAGCTCACTGGCGCCTCGCGGTTGCGCAACGCCAGTTGGCAACGCTCGTTGCTGGAGCGCCTGGTAAAGGAGTGGCAATGGGACGAGCGTCAGCTCGCCCTGCTCGACAGCCGCAGCCAGTGGAAAGTGCGCCAGGTCTCCAGCGAGCGTCGGGCCCTGGTGGGCGAGCTCAACTACAGCTATCGGTTCCTGACTCAATTTGCCCGCACGCAGAATGCCGCCAGCTCGATCAACAAGCGTGACCTGAATGTACTGGGACGTCGCCTGTACGCCGCGTTCGAGCGCAAGGCGGGCAAGGTCGAGTTCGTCAATCCGGGCATTGCACCCGACCTTGCCGAGGACACGTTGACGCTGGTGCAATCGCCGAACAAGCGCGAACCCGGCAAATATCAGTGGGGCTTGTACAACGGCAACCTCGGCGTGCACGAGTGGGAGGCTTTCGCGCCGATCAAGCGCAGCCGCGAACTGCTTGAATTACTGACCTGGTGTCATCGCAACAATATCATCGACAGCAGTACGCGACTGGCGCTGCATCCCGGCGCCAGCGACCTGAGCGAATTCGAGCTGTTCAACCTGCAGGGTGCGCTGCAGCAGTCAATCGCCCTGCCATTGGGCATGGTCGACGAAGTTGCGCTGCTCAAGCCCAGCGTGCCGAGTGAGATTCTGCTGCTGGTCAATGTCGGCGTCGATCCGCTCAAGCACCACAAAGACCTGAACATCCTGATGACCACCGAACGCACTGATTCACTCAGTTACGCCGGTGTGCGGGAAAATCTGGTGCTGACCTTCGACCAGATCACGCTCAACAGCTGGAATGAAGTGCTGGTCAACCGTTTCGACGGCCCGCACGCGCTGCTCGACTGCCTGACCGAACTGCTCAACAGCCTGCCGGCAACTGGCAACAAACCGGTCATCCGCGTGCGCTGTTTCTGTCACAACCGGGCACAGGCGATTGCCCAGCGGGTCGAAGAACTGGTCAGCACCGCGCAACTGTTGCTCGACCGTCGCCTGAATCACCGATATCTCATACAAGTCCAGCAGCACTATCACGTGCTGGAGATGGTTCCAGGCCAGATCAGCCACGTTGCACTCGACAGCCTGACTGCTCTTTACGACTATCTGGGCGAAGAACTGCCCGCGTACAGCCCGATTCATCTTGATCCGCAGGCACTGGACGACTCGGATCTGTCGCTGATCATTCCCCATGGCCAGCCTGAGTGCATCCAGGTGTTCTTCCGGATCAACGAGCCGCACGCCGACCTGTATGTGCTCGATGAACACAACGCGCTGTGGCATCAACGCTTGCCTTACCACGACGAACCCAGCCTGCTGATGCCGCTGCAGCGCTTTCTGCAGTCATTGATGTATCGGCGCGGCGCCCTGCTGCCGCTGGACAACCCGCTGGAACCTTCATCACTGGAGACGCTGTATTACCGGATTTCTCCTGATGGCGGCGCAAGGGCGCGGCGCATCGAGCAGCGACTGACGCCGGTGACGCCTACCGACAAACCGTTTTATGACGTTCAGGCAATCATCGAGGAAGCATCGCCCGGTCAGGTCAGCGTGACGCTGTACTGCGATGGAATGGAATATTCCGAGCTCGAGTTCGGCGAGCAGTTGTTCAGCGTCGTGGCGCGACAAATCCTCGAGCAGCGCCGCGAGCCGCAACGTTATCGCTGTTACATCACGGACCTGGATCTTTCAGGGATATTGGGCGATACGCGCGGGCAGACGATTCTGTTCCTGCGTTACAAAGCGGAGCTTGAGAAGTCGTTGAATGAGGCGATGGATGAGGCTTGAGGGGCGCTCTATTCAGCATTAGGTCTGACAAGACCTTGTAGGAGTGAGCTTGCTCGCGAGAGGCCGGCGCATCCAATACATGTTCAGAGGCCAAAGTCAGTCTTCGCGAGCAAGCTCACTCCTACAGGGGGGCGAATTCATCCGAAAGATTCAGCGTTGCGCCCGACGCTGATCGGCCAGCTGCACAATCTCTCGTCTGCGCTCGTCCGTGGCCGCGCGCCATTCCCGGATGTCCTCGACGTGACGCAAACAGCCTGTGCACACCTTCTGTTCATCCAGCCGGCAGACGCTGATGCAGGGCGACGGCACCGCCGGGCTGACGTTGCTGTACAAAGGCTTGGGCGCTTTGACAGGGGCAGTACCGCTCACTATCGGTTTCCGTCGGAGTGACCGTCGACAGCGTCGAACTCGATTTCGACCCCGGCCTGCTTCAAGGCCAGGCGATGCAGCATCTCGCCGAGCAACTCTTCGCTCTTGTCGCACACCCAGCGTTTCTCTTCTTCGTCGTAATCGAAATGGAAACCGCCGGCCACGGCCGCCAGCCACAGCTGACGCAGCGGCTCCTGACGACTGAAGATGAACTGAGTGCCGTTCTCGAATTTCACGGTCAGCACACCGGCCGAACTCTCAAGGTCCAGGTCCAGATCGCTCTCGTCGAAGATGTCCTCGAGCTTTTCTTGGGTGGCATCTACCAGGTCGTGAAAGCGGGCTTCGGTCAAACTCATTGCAGGAACCTCGAAAGTGTCTACGGATGGCGCAGCGACGCAAGATACGGTCGCTTCCCGGCAATTGCAAAGCATACCCGCCCAACTGCCGTGCCCTGCGCCAAAAATCCGCTCGCTGGCAGCACGCATATACAGCAATTGCGTCAAAGCCCCGCCGGACGGGAACTGTGGCGCATAGGCAATCTCACGGGTGGCCGGTATACTCGGGCGCAATTAATGCTTATACAAAGGATTTCGCCATGAAGCGCCTGATTTCCTCCCTGGCCGCGCTCCTCGCTGTCGCGTGCCTGGTCTCTGCCTGCGGTCAAAAAGGTCCGCTGTACCTGCCCGACGATGATTCGTCCGATGGCAGCAGCCAGACCAAATCGCACTCGCACAAGCACCAGACCTCGACTTACTAGGAATCAGCCATGGACGCCTTCAACTACCGCGACGGTGAGCTGTTCGCGGAGGGAGTTGCATTGTCTGCCATTGCCGAGCGCTTCGGTACGCCGACCTATGTCTACTCCCGCGCCCATATCGAGGCGCAATACCGCGCTTATGCGGATGCTCTGAGTGGCATGCCGCACCTGGTCTGCTTCGCAGTCAAAGCCAACTCCAATCTGGGCGTTCTCAATGTGCTGGCGCGTCTGGGCGCCGGGTTCGACATTGTTTCCCGTGGCGAGCTGGAGCGCGTGCTGGCCGCAGGTGGTCAGGCGGACAAGATCGTGTTTTCCGGCGTCGGCAAGACCCGCGATGACATGCGCCGCGCCCTTGAAGTCGGCGTGCACTGCTTCAACGTCGAATCCACCGACGAGCTGGAACGCCTGCAAGTGGTTGCCGCCGAAATGGGCGTTCGCGCGCCGATTTCCCTTCGCGTCAACCCGGACGTGGACGCCGGTACGCACCCTTACATTTCCACCGGCCTCAAAGAAAACAAGTTCGGTATCGCCATTGCCGACGCCGAAGACGTGTACATCCGCGCCGCTCATCTGCCGAACCTGGAAGTCATCGGCGTCGATTGCCACATCGGCTCTCAGCTCACCACGCTGTCGCCATTCGTTGACGCGCTGGATCGCCTGCTCGACCTGGTCGATCGCCTGAGCGAATGCGGCATCCAGCTGCGCCACCTCGATCTGGGCGGTGGTCTGGGCGTACGTTATCGCGATGAAGAGCCGCCGCTGGCCGGCGATTACATCAAGGCCGTGCGCGAGCGTCTGGAAGGCCGCGATCTGGCGCTGATGTTCGAGCCAGGCCGCTTCATCGTCGCCAATGCCGGCGTGCTGCTGACCCGCATCGAATACCTCAAGCACACAGAGCACAAGGATTTCGCCATTGTCGACGCGGCCATGAACGACCTGATCCGGCCCGCGCTGTATCAGGCGTGGATGGATGTGAAAGCCGTCAAGCCGCGCGATGGTGCAGCTCGTGCCTACGACATCGTCGGCCCGATCTGCGAAACCGGCGACTTTCTGGCCAAGGAACGCGAACTGGCGCTGGCCGAAGGCGATCTGCTGACCGTGCACTCCGCTGGCGCCTATGGCTTCGTCATGAGCTCCAACTACAACACCCGCGGCCGTACCGCTGAGGTGTTGGTCGATGGCGATCAAGCCTTTGAAGTGCGTCGTCGCGAAACCGTGACTGAGCTGTTTGCCGGCGAAAGCCTGCTCCCGGAGTAATCCCATGCTGCTGCGTTTTACCAAGATGCATGGGCTGGGCAACGACTTCATGGTGCTGGACCTTGTGAGCCAGCACGCGCACATCCTGCCCAAGCATGCCAAGCAATGGGGCGATCGCCACACCGGGATCGGTTTCGATCAGCTTTTGCTGGTTGAGGCGCCGAGCAACCCGGACGTCGATTTCCGTTACAGAATCTTCAATTCCGACGGCTCCGAAGTCGAGCAGTGCGGCAACGGCGCGCGCTGCTTTGCCCGGTTCGTGCTGGACAAACGCCTGACCGCCAAGAAGCAGATTCGCGTCGAGACCAAAAGCGGCATCATCGAGCTGGACGTCCGCAACGACGGCCAGATCAGCGTCGACATGGGTTCGCCACGTCTGGTCCCTGCCGACATCCCATTCGATGCACCGCAACAGGCGACCAGCTACACGCTGGACGTCGAGGGCGAACGCATCGAGCTGGCGGCCGTATCGATGGGCAATCCCCATGCGGTCCTGCGCGTTTACGACATCAACAATGCGCCGGTGCACGCCCTGGGCCCCAAGATCGAAAACCATCCACGTTTTCCCGCACGGGTGAACGTCGGCTTCCTTCATGTCGTCGATCGTCAGCGCGCGCAGTTGCGCGTCTGGGAGCGCGGCGCCGGGGAAACCCAGGCCTGCGGCACTGGCGCCTGCGCTGCCGCGGTCGCCGCGATCAGTCAGGGCTGGATGGATTCACCCCTGTTGATCGACCTGCCCGGCGGGCGCCTGTCCATCGAGTGGGCCGGCCCCGGTCATCCGGTGGTGATGACAGGCCCGGCCGTTCGGGTTTACGAAGGCCAAGTACGTCTATGAGTGAGCATATCCAATGACCGACCAGCCTCAGACTTCAACCGACACGCCCGGCGTTCCTGACGCTGACAAAGCAGTGCCTGCCCTTGAAGCCGAGGCAGTCGCGGCCTGGCTGCAGCAACACCCGGACTTTTTCGCCGAGCACGACGAGTTGCTCACCAGCATGCGCATCCCGCATCAGCGTGGGGACACGGTTTCGCTGGTTGAGCGGCAGCTGAAACTGCTGCGCGAGCGCAACATCGAGATGCGCCATCGGCTGTCGCAATTGATGGACGTGGCGAGGGACAACGATCGCCTGTTCGAGAAAACCCGCCGCCTGATCCTCGACCTGATGGACGCCACCAGCCTGGAAGAAATCGTCATCGCTGTCGAAGACAGCCTTCGCCAGGAGTTTCAGGTGCCCTTCGTCAGTCTGATTCTGTTCAGCGACAACCCGATGACGGTAGGCCGCTGGGTAACCGGCGCCGACGCCCAGAAAGCCATCGGCGGATTGATCTCCGGTGGCAAAACCGTCAGCGGCGCACTGCGCGAGCATGAGCTGGAATTCCTGTTCGGCAGCGAACAGAGCAAGGAAGTCGGCTCGACTGCGATCGCAGCCCTCAGCCATCAAGGTCTGCACGGCGTGCTCGCCATCGGCAGCCGCGATCCGCAGCACTATAAAAGCTCGGTGGGCACGCTGTTCCTCAGCTACATCGCTGACGTGTTGAGCCGTCTGCTGCCGCGTTTCACCAATTCGCTGCGCTCGGTTCGCTAGTCATGGAACGGCAGCTGGATGCTTACTGCACGCACTTGCGCAGTGAGCGCCAAGTGTCGGGACATACGCTTGAGGCTTATCGCCGGGACCTGAACAAGGTTCTGGCGTTTTGCGAAAAACACCACATCGACAGCTGGAAGGCGCTGGATATTCAGGCCATGCGCAGCCTGGTTGCGCGCCTGCATCAGCAAGGCCAGTCTTCGCGCAGTCTGGCGCGCCTGCTGTCTGCGGTGCGGGGCTTTTATCACTATCTGAACCGCGAAGGCATTTGCGATCACGATCCGGCCAACGGCCTGTCGCCGCCCAAAGGCGAACGCAGGCTGCCCAAGACACTCGACGCCGACCGCACGCTTCAGTTGCTGGAAGGTGGCGTGGAAGATGATTTCCTTGCGCGGCGCGATCAGGCGATTCTCGAACTGTTTTACTCCTCCGGGCTGCGCCTGTCCGAGCTGACAGGACTGAACTGCGAGCAGCTCGATCTGGCCGACGGCCTCGTTCAGGTGCTCGGCAAAGGCAGCAAGACGCGAGTGCTGCCGGTCGGCAGCAAGGCCCGGGAAGCGTTGGAAGAATGGCTGAAGCTGCGAGCGCTGGCCAATCCTCAGGACGATGCGGTATTCATCAGTCAGCAAGGCCGGCGCCTGGGGCCGCGCTCGATTCAACTGCGTGTCAAGGCGGCAGGCGAGCGCGAGCTTGGGCAAAACCTGCACCCGCATATGCTGCGTCATTCTTTTGCCAGCCACCTGCTGGAGTCCTCGCAGGACCTGCGTGCCGTGCAGGAACTGCTCGGGCACGCCGACATCGCAACGACCCAGATCTACACCCACTTGGACTTCCAGCACCTGGCCTCGGTGTATGACAGCGCCCACCCAAGGGCCAAACGCAAAGGTTCTTCTGACAATGAGCATTAAGCTGATCACGTTCGATCTGGACGACACGCTGTGGGAAACCGCACCAGCGATCGTCGGCGCCGAGACCATGCTGCGTGAGTGGCTGGCCGAAAACGCGCCGAAACTGGGACCGGTGCCTGTTGAGCACTTGTGGGAAATTCGTTCTCGGCTGGTGGAGGCTGACCCAGGCTTCAAGCATCGCATCAGCGCACTGCGACGCCGCGTGCTGTTCCACGCGCTGGAAGACGCCGGATATGCCCAGGCAGAGGCCCAGGACCTGGCGGATCAGGGTTTCGAAGTGTTTCTGCAGGGCCGTCACCAGCTGGATATCTTCCCGGAAGTCGTGCCGACGCTGGAGATCCTCGCCAAGTCCTACACCTTGGGCGTTGTAACCAATGGCAACGCCGACGTGCGCCGACTGGGTCTGGCCGATTATTTCGCCTTCGCGCTCTGTGCGGAGGATCTGGGCATCGGCAAACCGGACCCGGCGCCGTTTCTCGAAGCGCTCAAGCGCGGCAATGCCGACCCGCGCCATGCCGTGCATGTAGGCGATCATCCCGGTGATGACATCGCCGGGGCGCAACAAGCGGGCTTGCGCGCGATCTGGTACAACCCGGGCGGCAAGGCGTGGGAGGCGGACGCATTGCCTGACGCGCAGATCAGCAGTTTGACGCAACTGCCCGAGGTTCTGGCGCGCTGGGGGTGATGGGTTGGGGTTCTTTTCGAGGCGACAAACCAATTAAGTCATTGTGCAAGAGCTGGCAACCCGGTGCATCAGGCCATGGCACGGTGCAAAAAATGTGGGAGCGAGCTTGCTCGCGAATGGCCCGCAGGGCATCAAAGTAAGCATTCCAACCGGAAACCGGAAAGGCAAAAGGCAAAAGGCAAAACGCAGCCCCCAAACACCCAGCCAAAAAAAAAGCCCGCAGCGACAGCGGGCTTTTTTCAGCAGGCATCCGACACCCTTAAATAGGGCGGCTGCCGTACTTGTTGTCAGGCTTCTTGGGCGGATCGGCGACCACATTGGCCTCCACTTCCTGAATCTTGCCGCCACGCGCGAGGAATTCCTCCATTGCGCGAGCCAGAGCATCACGCTCTTTGTTCTTGGCTTCAACGCTAGGCAACTCATCGACCGAGACAGCGGCCTTGGCCTTGCCTTTGGCTGGGGTAGCCGCAGCTTCGGGGCTGTCTTCTATGTCCGCGACGTCGTCATCGGGCGCAGCAGCAAGCTCCTCACCGTCCTCTTCGTCTTCCAGACCGTCTTCAACCAGATCGTCGTTGTCATCGTCGCTCATGTTCTACCTCATGACTTGCGAAAGCAGATTAGTTATAGCCCAGCTGCGCTTAATTTCTAAGACAGCCGGAAAAAATTCAACCACCGCCGACAATCAGCGGTCTTGCCCCTCTCCCTGAAGGGTGGCGAGGACTTTGCGCGCACCGCCTGCATCGCGATGCTCTCCTAAATAAACACCTTGCCAGGTTCCCATCGCCAGGCGCCCGTCCGTTACCGGTACAAGCAGCTGACAACCCAGCAGGCTGGCTTTGAAGTGCGCTGGCAGGTCGTCCGGACCTTCGTCATCGTGTTCGTAACCGCCATTGCCCTGAGGCACCAACCGATTGAAGAAACGCTCGAAGTCGCGACGCACTGCCGGGTCGGCATTCTCGTTGATCGTCAACGAGGCCGAAGTATGTTGCAGCCACAGGTGCAACAACCCAACCCGACAATCCCTCAGACCCGGAAGGCCTGCAATGATCTCGTCGGTTACCAGATGAAATCCGCGAGGCCTTGCCCGCAGCGTGATTCTGGTCTGTTGCCACATACGCTTCTCCGCCCTTCGGCGCGCATTCTAACGCGCTGAAAAAAAAAACAAAGCGTGCAATGAATGACGTTTTCAACAAGCCCGGAACACGGGCAGCAATCGCAGCGCAAGACCCTGAATACGGCTGCGATGACCCGAAAACGAGCACGCTTGCCGAAGGCTTGAACGCCTCTGGCTGACCAACCTCCCTATCGACAAACGCCAGACAAAAAAATGCCCGGAGAACCGGGCATTTTTTTACAGCCGTGATTACAAGTTGTAGCCACGCTCGTTGTGTTGCGCAAGGTCCAGACCGACCGCTTCTTCTTCCTCGGTGACACGCAGGCCCATGACCGCGTCCAGCACCTTGAGGATGATGAAGGTCACGATCGCGGTGTAGATGATCGTGAAGCCTACGCCTTTGCACTGAATCCAGACTTGAGCGGCGATGTCGGTCACAGTACCGAAACCACCCAGCGACGGTGCTGCGAAGACACCGGTCAGGATCGCGCCGAGGATACCGCCGATACCGTGGACGCCGAAGGCATCCAGGGAGTCGTCATAGCCCAGCTTGCGTTTCAGGCTGGTGGCGCAGAAGAAGCAGACCACGCCTGCAGCCAGGCCGATGATCAGACCGCCCATCGGGCCGACGGTACCGGCGGCTGGCGTAATGGCAACCAGACCGGCAACCACACCCGAGGCGATACCCAGAGCGCTTGGCTTACCATGAGTCAGCCATTCAGCGAACATCCAGCCCAGTGCAGCGGCGGCAGTGGCGATCTGGGTGACCAGCATTGCCATACCGGCAGTGCCGTTGGCCGCAGCGGCGGAACCGGCGTTGAAACCGAACCAGCCTACCCACAGCATCGCTGCGCCGACCAGGGTGTAACCCAGGTTGTGCGGAGCCATCGGAGTGGTTGGGAAACCTTTACGCTTGCCCAGCACCAGGCACGCTACCAGACCGGCCACACCGGCGTTGATGTGAACAACGGTGCCGCCCGCGAAGTCGAGCACGCCCCAGTCCCACAACAGACCGCCCACGCCGCTCCAGACCATGTGCGCGATTGGCGCGTAGACCAGAGTGAACCAGATGGCCATGAAGATCAGCATCGCGGAGAACTTCATGCGTTCTGCGAATGCACCGACGATCAGGGCCGGAGTGATGATTGCGAAGGTCATCTGGAAGGTGACGAACACAGCTTCCGGGAACAGAGCTGCAGCGCCGGTGATGCTTGAAGGGGTGACGCCTGCAAGGAACGCCTTCGACAGACCGCCCACGAAGGAGTTGAAGTTAACGACGTTGGCTTCCATACCGGTGGTGTCGAACGCCATGCTGTAGCCGTAAACGACCCACAGGATGCTGATCAGGCCGGTGATGGCGAAGCACTGCATCATTACCGAAAGAACGTTTTTCGAGCGGACCATGCCGCCGTAGAACAGCGCCAGGCCTGGAACGGTCATGAACAGAACCAGAGCTGTGGAAGTCAGCATCCAGGCGGTGTCGCCTGAGTTGAGTACAGGGGCTGCCACTTCGTCTGCCGCCATGGCCAGGCCAGGGGTTACGAGGGACAACAGGGCTCCTAGCCCTGCGAGTTGACGCAGAGTCATATTGTTTTCTCCTGGGGCGTTGTGTTGGGCGGCTTAGATTGCGTCGGTATCGGTTTCGCCGGTACGGATGCGAATAGCCTGTTCCAGATTGACCACGAAGATCTTTCCGTCACCGATCTTCCCGGTGTTGGCCGCTTTGGTTATCGCTTCGATAACGCGGTCCAGATCCTTGTCATCAATCGCAACATCGATCTTCACCTTGGGAAGGAAGTCGACTACATATTCCGCACCGCGATACAGCTCGGTGTGGCCTTTCTGACGTCCGAAGCCTTTGACTTCAGTTACCGTGATGCCCTGCACGCCGATTTCGGACAACGACTCGCGTACGTCGTCCAGCTTGAACGGCTTGATGATGGCAGTGACTAGCTTCATGAAACTTTCTCCCGAATTGGTGGACTTGCCCCAGGAAAACAAACCCGACTCAAGTCTAAGCGCAGTGTCTGGCTTTGTAACGCGTCGATGGCCCGAAACAGACCAGACCAACTCCAGAAAACCGCTTCTGACGAAACACTTCCCCGCTCCGCCTGCCGCACTGCATTCGTCACAGCGACTGCATCAGTGCATGGGTCATATGCCACTAAGCAGAA
>Ga0213834_100213_pt1 | contig 45324 bp, 43 predicted proteins | sample SWPTP12_FD_160580 | JGI IMG/M metagenome (GOLD analysis project Ga0213834, IMG submission 160580) | Coastal seawater microbial communities from Marineland, Florida, United States - SWP TP1 #2 | ecosystem: Environmental > Aquatic > Marine > Coastal | place: USA: Florida | collected 2016-08-06 | reverse complement strand
CGATTTCGTTGTCGAAGTGACCGATGTTGCAGACCACGGCGCGTTTTTTCAGCGCTTTGAGCATGTTCGCGTCGCAGACGTTGACGTTGCCGGTGGTGGTCACGATCAGGTCGATCTTGCCCAGCAGCGCTTTGTCGATGCTGGCTTCGGTACCGTCGTTTTCACCGTCGATGAACGGCGATACCAGCTCGAAACCGTCCATGCAGGCTTGCATGGCGCAGATCGGGTCGACTTCGGTCACTTTGACGATCATGCCTTCCTGACGCAGCGACTGGGCGGAACCCTTGCCCACGTCACCGTAGCCGATGACCAGCGCTTGCTTGCCGGACAGCAGGTGATCGGTGCCGCGCTTGATCGCGTCGTTCAGGCTGTGACGGCAGCCATACTTGTTGTCGTTCTTGCTCTTGGTGACCGAGTCGTTGACGTTGATCGCAGGGATCTTCAGTTCGCCCTTGGCCAGCATGTCCAGCAGGCGGTGTACGCCGGTGGTGGTTTCTTCAGTGACGCCGTGGATTTTTTCCAGCATCGCCGGGTATTTCTTGTGCAGGATCTCGGTCAGGTCACCGCCATCGTCGAGGATCATGTTGGCGTCCCAAGGCTGGCCGTCCTTCAGGATGGTCTGCTCGATGCACCACTCGTACTCTTCTTCGGTCTCGCCCTTCCAGGCGAAAACCGGGATACCGGCGGCGGCGATGGCGGCGGCGGCCTGGTCCTGAGTCGAGAAAATGTTGCAGGAAGACCAACGTACTTCGGCACCCAGGGCAACCAGGGTTTCGATCAGCACGGCAGTCTGAATGGTCATGTGGATGCAGCCGAGGATCTTCGCGCCTTTGAGCGGTTGCTCGCCGGCGTATTTGCGGCGCAGGCCCATCAGGGCAGGCATTTCGGATTCAGCGATGATGGTTTCGCGACGGCCCCAGGCAGCCAGGGTGATGTCGGCAACTCTGTAATCGTTGAAGTCGGCGGGCGTCAGTACAGCGCTCATAAGAGTCTCCATTCGTAGTGTGCGAATGGGCGCCGTTGTGCGTTTAAGGCTTGCCCGGCTGCAGTGAGCCTTGAGCAAACAACGCCCCATCCGAGCCTGACAGGTCTGACCTGCTGCAGCGCCCCTCGGACAGGTGGCGGGAAAACGGTATCAAGCGGTGATGACCGTTCTTTGAAGCGGTGCAGAGTATAACGATGTCTTTGACCCAGCCCAAGGGCGAGACACAGATAAATGACGAGCGACTAATCGAGACCATAGTCGATGCTCAATGGAGGTAAACGTTGCGGGCTGGCACTATGCTCCTCATCAAATGGCAGACGACAGGAGAGCACCATGAATTTTCACACTCGCAAGTGGGTGAAACCCGAAGACCTGAACCCCAACGGCACGCTGTTCGGCGGCAGTCTGCTGCGCTGGATCGACGAAGAAGCGGCGATCTACGCCATCGTCCAGTTGGGTAATCAGCGAGTGGTGACCAAGTACATTTCCGAGATCAACTTCGTCAGCGCATCGCGTCAGGGTGACATCATCGAACTGGGCATCACGGCCACTGAGTTTGGTCGCACTTCGATCACGCTGACTTGCCAGGTCCGCAACAAGATCACCCGAAAGAGCATTCTCACGGTCGAGAAAATGGTCTTCGTAAACCTGGGTGAGGATGGCCTGCCTGCCCCTCACGGCAAGACCGAGATCACCTACGTGAAAGATCAGTTCAAGGAAGAAGTGATCAACGGGTGATGCGCGCAATGGGCGCGGGTTTTTGATCAATGCGGAACCTGTGGGGGCGAGCCTGCTGTCTTTAACGCCCTCTTCGATCAGCGGCATGATACCCGACGGGTTCCCGGCTAAAGCCGGTCCTACGAAAAACTTACAGCGTCAGTAGGACCGGCTTCAGCCGGGAAGAGGCCGGAACATGCTGTGGAGTTGCAGCGTCTGGAAATCAGCCATCGCGAGCAAGCTCGCTCCCACAGGGCTTGCGGTGTCCCGCCGGGTTGTGTCACCCCGCGAACTAGGTGGGAGTGAGCTTGCTCGCGATGGCGGTGATTCAGGCCAAAGAATTTTGGCTGATCTGACGCTTCGGGAGCACGCTCGCTTCTACAGTGGAGGCAGGGAGCATTACCCGGGATTACGCGCCTTCCAGTCCCGCAGCCACTGCAACCCTTCACTGGTATCGCCGCGCGGGCGGTATTCGCAGCCGACCCAGCCGGTGTAGCCCAAGCGGTCGATCTCTTCGAACAGCCACGGATAATTCACTTCACCGATGTCCGGTTCATGCCGATCCGGCACGCCGGCGATCTGGATGTGCCCGATGCCAGCAAAGTCGCGACGCAGTTTGGTGGTCACGTCGCCCTCGACGATCTGGCAGTGATAGCAATCGAATTGCACCAGCAGGTTATCGGCCCCGACTTCCTTGAGGATGGCCTGACCCTGATCCTGACGATTGAGGAAGAAGCCTGGAATGTCGCGGGTATTGATCGGCTCGATCAGCACGGTAATGCCAGCCTTCGCTGCTTCCTGTGCCGCGTGGCTCAGGTTTTCCAGATACACCGCGTGATGCTTCTGACGCAGCTCCTCATTTGGCAGCAGGCCCGCCATGACGTGAATCCGGTCATTGCCCAGGACTGCGGCATATTCCAGCGCTTTCTGGAAACCGCTGCGGAACTCGCTCTCGCGCCCCGGCAGCGATGCAATCCCGCGCTCGCCCTTGCTGAAGTCCCCCGGCGGGGCATTGAACAGCGCCTGCGTCAGGCCGAAGTCCTCAAGGCGCAGCTTGATTTCTTCAGCCTTGAAGTCGTACGGAAACAGGTATTCCACGCCTTCGAAACCGTCACTGGCCGCAGCGGAAAAGCGAGCGAGAAAATCGTGTTGCGGATACATCATGCTGAGGTTGGCAGCGAAACGAGGCATGTTTTTCTCCTGTCTTGAAAAGGGCCGGAGCCGTCAGACGAAAGGCCAGAGCAGCAAGGTCATGAGGAAGCCCAGCGTGCCCAGTACGGTAACCAGAAAAGTCCAGGTGCGCAGGCCGTCACCGACGTTCAGACCGGCCAGCTTGGTGAACATCCAGTAACCGGCGTCGTTGATGTGCGACATGGCCAGGCCGCCACCGCCCATGGCCAGGCACAGCAGAGCCATGTGGTTGGCGCTCAGGTTCAGGGTCGCGATCAGCGGACTGAGGATACCGGCGGTCGTGACCAGTGCCACTGTGGTCGAGCCTTGAACGGCGCGCAACAGCAATGTCAGCAGGAAGCCCAGCGCGAGGACTGGCAGACCGGTGTTGCGCAACGCTTCGGACACCACCGCACCGATTCCGGTATCGACCAGCACTTTGCCGAACACGCCACCGGCACCGGCAATCAGGATCACCATGGCAACGCCCGGCAGCGCCGAACCGATCACGTCCGAGACCTGACTGCGGCTCCAGCCACGGCGCGAACCGAGAATCCACGCACACAGCAGCGTGTCGATCAGCAGCGCAACCAGAGGTGCGCCGAGAACGGTCAGCACACTGCGCAGGCCGGAGTCGGCAGACAGCATGGTGGTCGCCAGTGTGCCCAGCAGGATCAGAATGATAGGCAGCAGAATCAGCGCAATGATGATGCCCGCGCCCGGAACGGGTGCTTTTGGCAAACGAGCGGCCAGGCTGCTGGCGCTTTCTTCCAGGCCCAGTTGCTTGCCGGAGTGGGTCGCGTCGGCGGTCTTGGAATAGTCATTGTTCGCCCAGTCGACCAGATCCTGATTACTGATGTGCGGACCGTAGACTTCACTGCGGATGTCGTCGGTCATCGGGTAAGTCTTGCGCGTCATGCGTCCGGCAATCACGTAGCCGATCAAGCACAGCACGGCAACGATCGGCAGGCCGAACATCAGCACGCGACCCAGATCCGCGCCCAATTGTCCGGCAGCGGCAACGGCGCCCGGATGCGGTGGCAGGAACGCGTGCACCGACAGCAGAGCTGCGCACATCGGCAGGGCGAAGATCAGCAGGGGTTTGCGCGCGGCACGGGCTACGCCGTAGGCCAGCGGCATCAGGATGATCACGCCGACTTCAAAGAACACCGGAATACCGACCATGAAGCCTGCGACGGTCAGCGCCAGTGGCGTGCGCTTGTTGCCGAAACGGTTGATCAGCGTCTTGGCCAGCGCTTCTGCACCGCCGGAAAGCTCGATGATCCGTCCGATCATGGCACCCAGCGCGATGATGATCGCGATGTGGCCAAGGGTTTTGCCCATGCCGCCTTCGATGGTTGCGACCAGATCGGCCGGTTTAACGCCGGCCACCAGTGCAACGATGATGCTGACCAGCATCAGCGCCACGAACGGCTGGAATTTGTACTTGAGCACCAGAAGCAGCAACAGCGCGATGCCGGCTCCGGCGATGATCATCAGGATTAGAGGAGTCATGTTGTGTCCTTTTTTATTGTTTTCCGGCATCGCCGGGGCCGTCGAAACCGTCGCAACGGCCCCGTTCAAAACGCTGTCGCGATTACCAGTTCACGCCGAACGTCTGGCGCAGTTCTTCCAGAGCCGCTGCGTCCAGCGGTTCGGGTTTGGGGTTGCTCATCAGCCAGAGCCGGGCGGTTTCTTCCAGCTCTTCCAGGGCGTAAGCGGCCTTGGCCACCGAGCTTTCCCAGACCACCGGCCCGAGCCGCTCGAGCATGACGCCGCGCACGCTGTTGGCCAGTTTCGCCACTTGCTCTGCGACCTTCGGCGAGCCTGGGCGCTCATAGGAAATCAACGGAATGTGGCCGACTTTCATCACCTGATACGGCGTGATCGGCGGCAGGATGTCGTCCGGCTTCCAGACGCCCGCCAGCGTCAGCGCTACAAGGTGAGTGGAGTGGGTGTGCACCACGCCACCGACGCCGGGATTGCGGTCGTACACCTGACGATGCAACGCCAGGGTCTTGGACGGTTTGTCGCCCGAAACCCATTCGCCGGCCAGATTGACCTTGGCGATCGCGGCCGGGTCCATACGTCCCAGGCACGCGTCGGTGGGGGTGATCAGCCAACCGTCTTCCAGGCGGGCGCTGATGTTGCCCGCGCTGCCCACGGTATAGCCGCGACCGAACAGCAGGCGGCCGATCTCGCAGATTTCTTCACGCTGTTTGTTTTCAGTGGTCATTGAGCGCCTCCGGCCAGTTGCTTGAGCGCTTTGTCGAAGAAGTCGCGGCCACCGAAATTGCCGGACTTCAACGCCAGTGCGAGTGGTTGCTGACCACTGCTGATCGTCGCCGGAACGCCCGGATCGATTTGCGCACCGATCTTCAACAGGCTGACGCCCAAGGCTTGAACCACCGCGCCGGAGGTCTCTCCGCCCGCGACGACAAAACGTTTCACGCCGGCATCCAGCAAGCCACGGGCGATTTTGCCCAACGCCTCTTCAACCATGGCGCCGGCACGTTCGACACCCAGCTGCTTTTGTACGGCTTTCACTTCTTCGGGGCTGCTGGTGGCGTAAATCAGAACGGTCTGGCCGGCGTCACGGGCGAATGCCAGTGCCTGCTCAACCACCGGCTTGCCATCGGCCAGCGCCAGCGGGTCAATACGCAGGGCAGGACGCCCGGCGTCGAGCCACGCGGCAACCTGGCCGTTGGTGGCGACGGAGGCGCTGCCGGCGAGTACGACTTCGCCGCCCTGGACTTGCTCGAGTCGAGCAGCGTCGATATCGCGCAGTTTGCCGGCTTTGCGGAAATTGTTCGGCAGGCCGAGCGCCAGCCCTGAACCACCGGTGAGCAGTGGCAGGTCGGCGCAGGCTTCACCGAGGGTGTACAGATCGGCGTCCGAGAGCGCGTCGGCAATCGCCATGACCACACCTTCGGCGCGCAGCTCGGCGATGCGCGCACGCACGCCATCCACGCCCTCGGCGATGCTGTCGTAACGCAGCAGGCCGACTTTCTGTTGGGTCTGCGATTGCAGGACACGCACCAGATTGGCGTCGGTCATCGGCGTCAGCGGGTGGTTCTGCATGCCGCATTCGTTGAGCAATTGGTCCTGGACGAACAGATGCCCACGGAAAATGGTGCGGCCGTTTTCCGGGAACGCCGGGCAAGCGAGGGTGAAATCGCTGTTCAGCGCGTTGAGCAGCGCTTCGCTGACCTGACCGATGTTGCCCTTGGCAGTGGAATCGAACGTCGAGCAGTACTTGAAGAAGATCTGCTCGCAGCCTCGGTCACGCAGCCATTGCAGCGCGGCCAGCGACTCGTCGACAGCCTCGGCGGCTGGCGTGGTCCGGGATTTCAAGGCGATTACGATCGCGTCGGCGTCCAGCTCGGCCAGGCTGTCTGCACTCGGAATGCCGATGCTCTGCACGGTGCGCATGCCGCCGCGAACCAGCATGTTGGCAAGGTCGGTGGCGCCGGTGAAGTCGTCGGCGATGCAGCCCAGCAGAGGGCGCGGAGTCATGTTGCTCATCTGCGGCCTCTCAGTTGCTGTCTGGTTTGGCGGTCGGCAATTCGATGCCCGGGAAAATCTTGATCACCGCGGAATCGTCTTCGCGACCGAAGCCTGCGGTGGACGCCTGCATGAACATCTGGTGCGCGGTGGACGACAGCGGCAGCGGGAATTTGCTGGCGCGCGCGGTATCCAGCACCAAGCCCAGATCCTTGACGAAGATGTCCACTGCCGACAGCGGCGTGTAGTCCGCCTTCAGGATGTGCGGCACGCGGTTCTCGAACATCCACGAGTTGCCCGCGCTGTTGGTGATCACTTCGTACAACGCATCGGCGTCGACGCCTTCACGCAGACCGAGCGCCATGGCTTCGGCGCTGGCAGCGATGTGCACGCCAGCCAGCAGCTGATTGATGATTTTGACTTTCGAGCCCAGGCCGTGAACGTCGCCCAGGCGATACACCTTGCCGGCCATGCCGTTGAGGATGGCGTCTGCTTTGGCGTAGGAGTCTGCCGGGCCGGACGTCATCATGGTCATCTGACCGGCAGCGGCTTTGGCTGCGCCGCCGGAGATAGGGGCGTCGAGGTAGAGAAGGCCTTTCTCGGTCAGGCGCTGGCCCAACTCGATGGCGAACGTCGGTGCGACAGTGGCGCAGCCGATGATCAGGCTGCCTGGCTTGAGCGCAGCGACCGCGCCGTTTTCACCGAACAGCACGGTTTCAGTCTGCTCGGCATTGACCACGACAGTAATGATCACATCGCAGGCGGCGGCCATGGCGGCCGGAGAGTCACACGCAACGCCGCCTTCGCTGGCGAATTGCTCAGTGACGGCTGCGCGTACGTCGCAGGCATGAACGTTGAAGCCGCTGCGCAGCAGGGAGCGGGCGATGCCCAGGCCCATGGCACCCAAACCAATCACGCCGACGTTCTTGTTATTCATGAGTCTCTCCTCGGGTTGAGCGCCGAAGTTCATCAGCACTCGAACGGTGTTTGTTCTGATCTGTTAAAGATAGTGAACCTGTGAACGAATAATGTGAAGTAATTTTTTCTGTTAACAAAATTTAACATTGATCATTTTTTGACCGCAAACAAAAAGCCTCGGCGGGGCCGAGGCTTCATGATGGGTGGTAGCAACGCTGGCCTGCGATCACAGTGAGTCAGCAGCGAGTGGTTTGACGGCACTCGCGCTACCGAGCAAGACCACGCTTGCACAAGAAAGCGTGCAGGCGAATTCAGCGCGGCTTGTCGACGGACGCCAGCATCAACTCGACGCCATGGGCGCGGATGCTTTCGGCGGGGCCGTGAGCCAGTCCGTCGTCGCTGATGATCGCGTCGAACTGCTCGAGCCCGGCGATCTTGTACATGCCGAACGTGCCGTATTTTGAACTGGTGGTAATCAACACACAGCGTGATGCCGCTTGCATCGCGGCCTGTTTGACCTCGACTTTCAACGCCGAAGGCGTTGTCGTGCCGCGCTGCAGATCCCAGGAACTGGTGGACATGAACGCCACGTCAGTCGCTAGCTGTCGCAGGGTCGCCGCCGCCAGGCCGCCAACGCACGAACGGTTCGGGTGGTCGAGCATCCCGCCTGTGTGAATCACATCGACATGCGTCGCGTCGGCCAGCGCATTGACCACGCCAAAATCGTTGGTGACCACGGTCATCCCGGACAAGGCGACGATGTACGGCACGATTTCCAGCGTGCTGGTGCCGGCGTCCAGATAGACCGTCATTTCCGGGTGCAGCAGGCCTGCGGCCAGCTTGGCCATCGCTTGTTTCTGCGGCAGCTCGACGACCGCCTTGGACTGATGACTGGGTTCGCTGTGCACCTGACTTGCGATGCGCACGCCGCCTGTCACCGAGTAGGCACGGCCGCTCTGCTCGAGCAGGGCGATGTCGCGGCGGATGGTCATGTGCGAACAATCGAACATCTCCATCAGCTGATGCACGCTGAGCACTTGATGTTTGCGCAACTGGCGAAGCATCAACTCCCGGCGTTGGTCGGGAATCATGGGTGCTGCGCCACTGACGGTGGCGTCGTCTTCGCTGGACATTCAGGCTCCTGGCATCGAAGTGCAGCCGCTGTCGGCTGTCGTGGCAGGCATCTTAGCCAAACCTGCGGCTTGTGGCAGCAGGCAGCGAGCGCGACATGAGCGATACACATGACGTGTCGCCATCGGGTCAATCCATTATCCTCGGTCGCGCCAGCGCGGCGAGAGGTCGCGATGCTCCGGCCAGTGCGCCCCAACGCGCGCTCGTAGAACCACGCGAACAGGGAGACGTCATTGCTCGCCACCACATTGGTGCTGATCGCAGCACTGCTGCATGCCACCTGGAACACACTCATCAAATTCAGCGGCGAGCGCCTGCTGGTCATCGCCAGCATGGACGTCGTGGCTTTTTTTCTGGCAGTTCTGACCATCGGGTTCGTTGCTCCACCGCCTTTGCACATCTGGCCGTGGCTGGTCGCCTCGGCGCTTTTTGAAGTGCTCTATCGCGCGTTACTGATCAGGGCTTATCGCGTCGGCGACCTTGGGCTGGTCTATCCGCTGATGCGCGGGCTGTCGCCGCTGGTGGTGCTGGTGCTTACGCTGATTTTTGCGGGCGAGCAGCTGACGGCGCAGGAGATAGTCGGTATTTTGCTGATCCCTTGCGGCATGATCTGCCTGCTGTGGCAGGGCGGCGGCGGTGATCGGCTGCCTTGGTCGATGCTGCCGGTGGTGGGGTTGATCGGGTTGTGCATCGGCAGTTACACCTGGATTGACGGGCAGGCACTCAAGCGTGGCGTGGCCCCGCTGGATTATCTGGTCTGGCTGACGTTCATCAGCGCGTGGCCTTTTCCGCTGCTTGCAGTGGTCAACAAGCGCCCGGCGTTCATGTTGTTCTGGCGAGAACAGTGGAAACTGGGGCTGGGCGTGGGTTTCTGCGTGTTATTCAGCTACGCCCTGGTGCTCTGGGCGATGCAGTTGGGATCGGTCGCGCAGGCCGCCGCATTACGTGAAGTCAGCGTCGTGCTCGTGGTGCTGTTCGGTATGCGTTATCTGAAAGAACCTTTCGGTGGCCCACGGCTCTTAGCTTGTGGATTGGTGCTGGCCGGGATGCTTCTGATGAAGCTCACATTCTAAAAAAGGATATTGGTATGACGGTTGCGTTTTGGTGCGTCTTGATCGTGATTCTGTTGCCGCTGGTCTGCACTTCGATCGCGAAGTTCAGCAGTGGCCGATTCGGCGCCCGGCAGAACCACAATCCGCGGGACTTCCTCGACCAGCTCGAAGGTCTCCCTCGCCGCGCTCACGCCGCGCAGCAAAACAGTTTCGAAGCGATTCCGGGATTCGCGGCAGGCGTGATCATCGCCCACGTCGCAGGCGTCGCGCAGTTGGTGACCATCGATGTGCTGGCCGTTCTTTTCGTGACGACACGTCTGCTCTACATCATCTTCTATCTGGCGGACCTTGCTGCGTTGCGCTCGCTGGTGTGGTTCATCGGTCTGGCGCTGGTGGTTGCCCTGTTCGGCGTTTCTGTCTGATCCGGGTTTGAATCGTATTGATTTTCACGGCTGTGCCGGTTCAGTCAGTAGTCGTCATGAAGTCAGAATCCAGTGAGTTCATAAGGTCGTATTCAAGGGCTTTGTCACGGTCAGCGGCAAGTCTGATCGTGGCAGCTGCGCTGCTGTTGAGTGGCTGCAATGGGCCTGACGCGGATTCTCCGCTGGCACAGCGCAAGGCGGTCTTCAAACAGATGCTGAAAACCAGCGAAGACATCGGCGGAATGCTGAGAGGGCGTCTGCCATTCGACGGTCCGGCGTTCGCAGCCGGTGCAGTCAAGCTCGACGCCCTTTCTCACGAGCCCTGGAAGCATTTTCCTGCCGTCAAAGAGTCCGAGCACACCAGCGCCAAGGACGCTGTCTGGCAAAAACAGGCGCGATTTCAAACGCTGGCAAGAGCGCTTGAGACCCGCACCGGCGAGTTGGTGGTCGCCACTGAGCAACTTCAGCTGACGCCTGCCAACATGATCCCGCCCATGAACAACGTCGAAGACGCCTGCGACGCGTGCCATAAAGAGTTTCGCGACCACTGATCCCGCGCGGCTCCAGCCGATGGCCGTGCTGGAGAATGCGCAGCGGCCGCGCTATTCACGTCCGCCTATTCGTCGTCTTCGTCAGGCTGAACCTTCTCCAGTTCCTCCTGGGCGTCCTGCAATTCTTTGCGGGACTCGGCCAGCTTGTCTTTGCGCTTGTTGATCTTCTCTGGATCGCCTTTGTCCATCGCCTTGTTCAGATCAGCCTGACGACGGCTGACCTCACGCTTGGCATCCAGCACTTTCTGTTCCTGCTGTTTGAGCAGTCCCGCATCGGTGCAGTTGGCAGTGGCTTCGCTCAGGGCTTTCTCCAGCCCGGCCTGCTGGCTGGCATTGCCGGCCGCTTTGGCCTGTTCGATCTGATTGCTGATGTCCTGACGCTTGGCTGCGCAGCCGCTCAACTCCGGCGCCTGCTCGGCGGCCAAGGCTGGAACAGCCAGCAGGCCGCATGCGGTGAACATGATCAGCGGTGACAAGAATTTCATGGACGCTCCTTGAATGCACACATCCGGACGCTGCACACAATCGTCCGGCCATAAATGACTAAAAACCCTGAATACCCTGTTCCCGCAGTTGCTCACTCAACGCCTGCACGTGCGGGTCTTGAAAAAAAGCGTGCAATTGCTTCGCACGACCCGGGCCAACACCGCTTTGCGCTTGCCACTGATCAACGCTGCGAGCAGCGAGCGCCGACCAGGAATCCCCAAGAGGGGCACTCGCGGCCGGCGGTAAACCGATCGCTTTGAGCCAGATAACAAAGGATTGTTCGCGAGCGCCCTGGAAAGTCTCCAGCAGTTTAGCGCTGCTGCGCGGGCCGAGACCGGGAATGTTAGCAAGTTGTGCACCATCAAGGGTCATCCAGTCGAGCAACCCATTGATATGTCCGGCATTTATCAGCTTGTCCCACGTGCCCGGTCCGACGCCGCTGAGTGCCAATCCTTTCTTGCCGCTGAGCCATTTAAGGCGTTCCCGGAATTGGCCTTCACAGCCTTCGACCGGTTGCCAGCAACTCAGCGAATGGTAGTCGGTACTCACCGGAATCTTCAGGACCTCACGCTCAGCACTGCGCGAGACCACGCCGTCCAGTCGCGGGATCGTCAGCCCGGCGAGACTGATCGCCACCTGATCGCCCGCGCGAATGTCGAGCTCCTCCCAGCGTCGCAGCGAGCCGACGCTGATTCGGCTGATCTTGCGGTCGTCCAGCTGAACAGGAACCAGGTCCAATACCGGAGTGATCTTGCCGCTGCGGCCGACGTTGAAGTTGACCTTGCGCACTTCGGCCAGTGCCTGGGCGAAAGGGTATTTCCAGGCAGCGATCCAGTAAGGCGCCTTCGCCTGCCAGCGCTGTGAGGTGGGCCGCTCGCCCTGGCGGATCACGACACCATCGGTCGCGAACGGCAGCGGACTGCGATACCAATGGTCGCGCCAGCGCTGCGCCTGATTGAACCCCTCCATCGGTTCACTGAACCGCAGACTGTCTTCGAACCCCAGCGCCCTGAGCCCCGCCAGTCGCTCGCGCATCGCGGTCGGGCCGTCTGGCCAGTCCCAGACAAACAGACCGATACTGGCGCCTTCGGCTTCGCTGATGGATTTGCGTGCCATCAAGCCCGCTACCTTGCTTCGGGCATTGAGACTGCCGGCATCGGCCTGCACATGATCGTCGAGCTTCCAGTACAACTCGCCCTGCAACACCAACGTCTTTTCCCACGCAAGATGATGAGGAATCGACGCAATCTGGTGCGCATGGCCGACCCAATCCTGACCGGTAACCCCGTTGCCGCGGCTGATCATCTGCACCAGCTTTCCGTTTTCATACACCAGCGTCACGGCCACGCCGTCCACTTTCGGTTGAATCCACAGATCCGAGCGCCCCTTGAGCCAGGCCTGCACGGCCATCTCGTCGCGCAGCTTGTTCAGACCGGTGTGAGGAACAGGGTGGGCGATCGTGCCCCCAGACGTTTTCAGCGGATCATCGCCGACCGCGGGCGACTGAGCGAAGCAGCTGCGCAGATAAGCCAGACGCTCGCGCGACTGGTCGTAAAGCTCATCCGCCACCAGCGACACGCCCTGACGATGGTAGCTGTCATCCCATTTTTCGATCTGCGCCTGCTGCAGCGCGATCTCGCTGCGGGCTTTGAAGGGCGACCAGTCGGGGCAGGATTGTGCAAGCGCGTTGGAGGAGAGAAGCGTGAAGGCGAAGAAGGTAAACGCACGGAGGGAAGGCAACATTGACGCATCCTTGCTTGGGAGAAGCGAGGAAGGCTAGCGGTTGTGACCCGCGATTCGCAGGGCTGGCTAGTTACCGGATTTGTCACTCGCCGGTGTTGGCGCCCCGTTACGCTGGATCTGCGCGCTTGGTCGGTTTAGGTGGATACCCGTTAATTCGTTTTCCCGTCATTCCGTTTGAATCTGTACAACCTCGGTAAATAGCAAAAAGCCCCTGACGACTCTCATCGTCAGGGGCTTTTTGTCTTGCCGGGTGCCGCTAAGCGCAATGCACCCGATGGGTATTACAGACCGGCTGCAGCGCGCAGGGCGTCGGCGCGGTCGGTTTTTTCCCAGGTGAACGTGGTGAAAGTGTCGTCGCCCACGGTCTTGGTTTGCGGCGTGCGGCCGAAGTGGCCGTAGGCTGCGGTTTCCTGATACATCGGGTGCAGCAGGTCGAGCATGGTGGTGATCGCGTATGGACGCAGGTCAAAGTGCTCGCGGACCAGTTTGATGATCTTGTCATCGCTGATCTTGCCGGTGCCGAAGGTGTTCAGCGAGATCGAAGTCGGTTGAGCGACGCCAATGGCGTAGGACACCTGGATCTCGCAACGCTCGGCCAGGCCCGCAGCGACGATGTTCTTGGCGACATAACGACCGGCGTAGGCGGCCGAACGGTCAACCTTCGATGGGTCTTTACCGGAGAATGCGCCACCGCCGTGACGGGCCATGCCGCCGTAGCTGTCGACGATGATCTTGCGACCGGTCAGGCCGCAGTCGCCGACCGGGCCGCCGATGATGAACTGGCCAGTCGGGTTGATGTGGAACTGAGTGTCTTTGTGCAGCAGTTCAGCGGGCAGCACGTGCTTGACGATCAGCTCCATCACGCCTTCACGCAGGTCGGTGTAGGACACTTCAGGATTGTGCTGAGTCGACAGCACCACCGCGTCGATGCCGACAACGATGCCGTTCTCGTAACGGCAGGTCACCTGGGATTTTGCGTCTGGACGCAGCCAAGGCAGCAGGCCCGATTTGCGGGCTTCGGCCTGACGGTGTACCAGTTGGTGCGAGAACGCGATAGGCGCTGGCATCAGGGCAGCGGTTTCGTTGCTGGCGTAGCCGAACATCAGACCTTGGTCGCCGGCGCCCTGATCTTCAGGCTTGGCACGGTCGACGCCTTGGTTGATGTCAGGAGACTGCTTGCCGATGATGTTCATCACGCCGCAAGTGGCGCCGTCGAAACCGACGTCGGAGCTGGTGTAGCCGATGTCGCTGATCACGTCACGAACGATCTGCTCCAGGTCGACCCACGCGCTGGTGGTCACTTCGCCAGCAACGATGGCAACACCGGTTTTGACCAGGGTCTCAACGGCAACGCGAGCGTGCTTGTCCTGAGCAATGATGGCGTCCAGCACCGCATCGGAGATCTGGTCGGCGATTTTGTCCGGATGCCCTTCGGACACGGACTCGGAGGTGAAAAGGGAGTATTCGCTCATCTCGACGGTTTTCCTGAGTATTACCGATGGTGAGTGTCGCCAGCCGGTCGCTGAAAATGGCGAACCTGGATCTGGAAACCATTACGTAAGCCTACATAGAGGCTTTCCCCGGGGACCAGCCCCGCAGCGATGGCCCAACGGGCCAGATCTTCCTGTTCGAAACCTAACCAGAGATCGCCACAGGCCTCCTTGGCCCAGCTCTGGTCATGGCTGCACAACTCTGTCACGAGCAGACTACCGCCCGGTTGCAACAGGTTGGCCAGTTGTTTGAGCGCTTCAGCCGGTGCGGCAAAGTGGTGAAGCACCATATTCAAGACGACACAGTCGCCCTGAACGTTAGCGTCGGCCAATGCATCGGCCAGTTTCAGCTCGACATTACCCAGCGCCTTTTGCTCACAGATCCCGCGGGCCAGTTCGAGCATGGCCGGGCTGTTGTCGAGGCCGGTGACATGGCCAAAGCGCTGCGCCAGATCAGGCAGAAAGCCGCCATCACCAGGACCCACTTCCACGGCTGTGGCACCGGCAGGAAAGCTGAGTTTGTCCAGCAGCGACAGCAGGCTGTCGCGGTACTGCGGCAGTCCTGCGATCAGGTCCTGCTGTGCGCGAAATTTCTCTGCGGTGCGTGCGAAAAAGTCCTGACTGGCATTGGCGCGTTGACGATGCACGAGGCCGATCCGGCCCTGTACGTCGTCAGGCAGCGTCAGGCCGTCGACTTCCTCCAGCAGCGCTGCGTGCAGCTTGCCGCCGGTCTGGGCCGTATGAGGCAGGGCGCGTCGGTAGAAGATCGCGTTCCCTTCGCGCCGCGTGGCCACCAGATCCGCCTGAGCAAGGACTTTAAGGTGATGGCTCATGCCCGACTGACCGATCGCGAATATCTGCGCAAGCTCCAGCACGCCGAACGAGTCGTTGGACAGCGCGCGCAGCACGTTCAGACGCAGCGGATCGCCGCCGGCCTTGCACAGGGCAGCCAGCTCGTCGCTTTGGTCATGGCTAATGGCGGGCACGCGTAAATTCATAAGGCAGGCAGTCTAGTTATCGGTCGGGCTGGCTGCAACACCAATATCAAAAAGTTTTGATATTGGTCGATGGGTGGCGGCGGCAGTTCGCCACGTTGCCGGTGTTTGCGCAGGAAAGAGGCCAGTCGTGCAACATGAAAATGGCCACAACGCAGGAAAATCGTGCATCAGACTGCATCTGTCATTGCCCCCGGACAGTGCCTGAGGGAAAATGGCCGCCTTTTTCAGATCCCACTTCTTTCTGCCCCAGGAGATCAGCGATGCCTAGCCGTCGTGAGCGTGCCAATGCCATTCGTGCCCTCAGCATGGATGCCGTGCAAAAGGCCAACAGCGGCCACCCAGGAGCCCCGATGGGCATGGCGGATATCGCTGAAGTCCTGTGGCGCGATTATCTGAAGCACAACCCGAGCAACCCGCTCTTCGCCGACCGTGACCGGTTCATCCTGTCCAACGGCCACGGCTCGATGCTGATCTACTCGCTGCTGCACCTGACCGGCTACGACCTGTCGATTGACGACCTGAAAAACTTCCGTCAGCTGCACAGCCGCACGCCGGGTCACCCTGAATACGGCTATACGCCGGGTGTTGAAACCACCACCGGCCCGCTGGGTCAGGGTTTCGCCAACGCTGTCGGTTTTGCTGTCGCCGAGAAAACCCTGGCTGCACAGTTCAACCGCCCAGGCCACGACATCGTCGATCACCACACCTACGTGTTCATGGGTGATGGCTGCATGATGGAAGGTATCTCTCACGAAGTCGCTTCGCTGGCGGGCACGCTGCGTCTGAACAAGCTGATCGCGTTCTACGACGACAACGGCATTTCCATCGACGGCGAAGTCGAAGGCTGGTTCACCGATGACACGCCCAAGCGTTTCGAATCCTACGGCTGGCTGGTGATCCGCAATGTCGACGGCCATGACGCCGACGAGATCAAGACCGCCATCGACACCGCTCGCAAGAGCGACAAGCCGACGCTGATCTGCTGCAAGACCACCATCGGTTTCGGTTCGCCGAACAAACAGGGCAAGGAAGAGTGCCACGGCGCTCCGCTGGGCAACGACGAAATCGCCCTGACCCGCGCCGCACTGAAGTGGACGCACGGTCCTTTCGAAATCCCGGACGACATCTACAAAGAGTGGAACGCCAAAGAGAAGGGCCTGGCCGCCGAAGCCGAGTGGGACCAGCGTTTCGCGGCTTACTCTGCGCAATTCCCGGAACTGGCCAACGAGCTGATCCGTCGCATGAGTGGCGAACTGCCGGCTGACTTCGCTGAAAAGTCAGCCGCCTACGTGGCTGAAGTCAACGCCAAGGGCGAAACCATCGCCAGCCGCAAGGCGAGCCAGAATGCCCTGAGCAATTTCGGCCCGCTGTTGCCGGAGTTCCTGGGCGGTTCGGCTGACCTGGCCGGCTCCAACCTGACCATCTGGAAAGGTTGCAAGAGCATCACGGGCGAGGAAGCCGACGGTAACTACTTGCACTACGGCGTGCGTGAGTTCGGCATGGGCGCGATCATGAACGGCATCGCCCTGCATGGCGGTTTCGTGCCGTACGGCGCGACCTTCCTGATCTTCATGGAATACGCGCGCAACGCCGTGCGCATGTCCTCGCTGATGAAGAAGCGCGTCATTTATGTGTTCACCCACGACTCCATCGGTCTGGGCGAAGACGGCCCGACTCACCAGCCGATCGAGCAACTGACCAGCCTGCGTTCCACCCCGAACCTGGACACTTGGCGTCCAGCCGATGCCGTTGAGTCGGCAGTGGCCTGGAAACACGCAATCGAGCGTGACGACGGTCCTTCGGCGCTGATCTTCTCCCGTCAGAACCTGCAGCATCAGTCTCGCGACGCACTGCAACTGGAGAACATCAACCGTGGTGGCTACGTGCTGCGCGACTGCAATGGCGAGCCGGACCTGATCCTGATCGCGACCGGCTCCGAAGTCGGTCTGGCGGTGCAGGCATTCGACAAGCTGACTGCCGAAGGCAAGAACGTGCGCGTGGTGTCCATGCCATGCACCAGCGTGTTCGAAGCTCAGGATGCGCTGTACAAGCAGTCGGTGCTGCCGCTGGAAGTCAGCGCGCGCATCGCCATCGAAGCCGCCCATGCTGACTACTGGTACAAGTATGTCGGCCTGGAAGGCCGCGTCATCGGCATGACCACGTTCGGCGAGTCGGCGCCCGCCAACCTGCTGTTCGAAGAGTTTGGTTTCACGCTGGAGAACATCATCTCCACGGCCGAAGAGCTGCTGGAAGACTAAGTAGCCTGCGCGCTCTCTGTAGGAGCGTGGCTTGTCCCGCGATCTGCCACGGAGTGGCAGCAACCTCATGCGACACGGTTGTGCCTGATACACCGTATTCGCCGGGTTGCTGCCGGTTCCCGGCAGATCGCGGGACAAGCCTCGCTCCTACAGGTTCTTTGTGTCATTCAAAACCGAGAACCCCCATGCCTCAGCCACGCCCCTACAAAGTCGCCCTCAATGGTTATGGCCGTATTGGCCGCTGCGTGCTGCGCGCGTTGTGCGAGCGAGGTGCGAAGGCTGGCTTCGAAGTGGTGGCGATCAACGACCTGGCCGACATGGCCAGCCTCGAATACCTGACGCGCTTTGACTCGACCCACGGCCGGTTTCCCGGAGACGTGCGGGTCGAAGGCGATTTTCTGCACATCAACGATCACGTCATCAAAGTATTCCGCAGCGCGACGCCGGAAGGCATCGACTGGGGCTCGCTTGACGTCGATCTGGTGCTCGAATGCTCCGGCGTCTATCACACGCGTGCCGACGGTGAACGATTCCTGTCCGCCCGAGCGCCTCGCGTGCTGTTTTCTCAGCCGATGGCGAGCGAGGCCGACGTCGACGCCACGATCGTCTACGGCATCAATCAGCAAAAGCTGACCGGCGACGAATTGCTGGTGTCGGCTGCGTCCTGCACCACCAATTGCAGCGTGCCGTTGCTGGATTTGCTGGATCGCGAGCTGGGGCTCGAATACGTCACGATTACCACGATCCATTCGGCGATGAACGACCAGCCTGTGATTGACGCCTATCATCACGAGGATTTGCGCCGCACGCGCTCGGCTTTCCAGTCGATCATTCCGGTGTCCACTGGTCTGGCGCGAGGCATTGAGCGCCTGCTTCCGGAACTTGCGGGCCGAATTCAGGCCAAAGCAGTTCGTGTGCCGACGGTGAATGTTTCGTGCCTGGACATCACGCTGCAGGTCGCGCGTGATACCAACGCGGTGGAAATCAACCGCATCCTGCGCCAGGCCGCGACCAGCGGCCCGCTCAAGGGATTGTTGGCTTACACCGAGCTGCCGCACGCCAGCTGTGATTTCAATCATGACCCTCATTCGGCCATCATCGATGCCAGCCAGACCCGGGTTTCCGGCCCTCGACTGGTGAACGTTCTGGCCTGGTTCGACAACGAATGGGGTTTTGCCAATCGAATGCTGGATGTCGCCGACCACTATCTGCAAAGCATCCATAAACAACAGTAAAAACAGGGAACGCCTCATGACCGTGTTGAAGATGACCGACCTCGATCTGCAAGGTAAGCGTGTACTGATCCGCGAAGACCTCAACGTGCCGGTCAAGGACGGTGTCGTCACCAGCGATGCACGCATTCTTGCTTCGCTGCCGACCATCAAGCTGGCGCTGGAAAAGGGCGCCGCCGTCATGGTCTGCTCGCATCTGGGTCGTCCGACCGAAGGTGAATTCTCCGCAGAAAACAGCCTTAAACCTGTAGCCGATTACCTCAGCAAGGCGCTGGGCCGTGACGTGCCGCTGGTTGCCGAATACCTGGATGGCGTGGACGTGAAGGCGGGCGACATCGTCCTGTTCGAAAACGTGCGCTTCAACAAGGGTGAGAAAAAGAACGCTGACGAGCTGGCGCAGAAATACGCCGCGCTGTGCGACGTCTTCGTGATGGACGCCTTCGGTACGGCTCACCGCGCCGAGGGATCGACCCACGGCGTTGCGAAATTCGCCAAGGTCGCCGCTGCCGGTCCCTTGCTGGCTGCCGAGCTCGACGCGCTGGGCAAGGCCCTGGGCAACCCGGCCAAGCCGATGGCCGCAATCGTCGCGGGCTCCAAAGTCTCCACCAAACTCGATGTGCTCAACAGCCTCAGCACCAAGTGCGATCAACTGATCGTTGGCGGCGGCATTGCCAACACATTCCTCGCGGCGGCGGGTCACAAAGTCGGCAAGTCGCTCTATGAGCCGGATCTGCTGGACACTGCCAAAGCCATCGCCGCCAAGGTCAGCGTGCCGCTGCCGGTCGACGTCGTGGTTGCCAAGGCCTTCGCTCAAGATGCAGAGGCGACCGTCAAGCTGATCGCAGACGTGGCCGACGACGACATGATTCTCGACATTGGCCCGAAAACTGCGGCCCATTTCGCCGATTTGTTGAAATCTTCCAAGACTATCCTGTGGAACGGTCCTGTCGGCGTGTTCGAGTTCGACCAGTTCGGCAACGGCACAAAGGTGCTGGCCGAGGCCATCGCTGAAAGCCCGGCATTTTCCATTGCCGGTGGTGGCGACACTCTGGCTGCAATCGACAAATACGGTGTGGGCGAGAAAATCTCCTACATTTCCACAGGCGGTGGTGCGTTCCTCGAGTTCGTCGAGGGCAAGGTTTTGCCTGCCGTGGAAGTTCTGGAACAACGCGCCAAGGCCTGATTTTTCGGCCTGGGTGAGTGAAGGGGAGAGAAATGGTCAAGCCATTACCGCTGTTGATCATGGCGGGTTTGCTGGTCGGCTGCGCAAGCAAGCCTGACGCCCAGGCCGCGCCATCCGGCGCGCCCGAGCTGCTTCAGGTCAGCTGCTATCAAGCGGGCTGGCAGGCTGAAACCGTACCGATCGTCTACAAGCGCGGCGGACCGGAAGTCTGGGAAAAATACGAGTTCATGCCGGCGGTCGGGCCTGTGGCCTGTCGCTGAACGTGAACTGACCGTGTGCGGGAACATCTGAAACAGAACTGCCCCTGGCATCGAAGCGACCGGCACATGCCACGCTTTGCAGGGGATCCAGGAGTGGTAATGAAAGGCTTGATTGCCCTTGCGACACTGATGCTGCTGGGCGGTTGTGCCAGCATGAAAGCGTCGGAACCGGCGGCTCCCTGGACCCACTGGGTCTGTGACAGCAAGGCCGAGATTTACTGGCGTTACGCCGATGCCGCGAAGAAAGAGGTCGATGTCCGACTCAATCAGAGCGAGCAGGTATTCCGTCTGCAAGCGGCGCCCGGTGCGTCGGGCGCGCTCTACAGCAACGGCGTACTGGCGTTTGACAACAAAGGTAGCGAAGGCCTGGTCTACTGGGACGCTACCAACGATTTGATCGGTCGAGGCTGCAAGGCGCCTTGAGGGGGCTGAGTGGTTTCCAGCGATGCAACACCGGGCGGTGACTGAGCGATACGCCCCTATAATTTGAATAGCCGCCGATACGGCTGGCACGCACGATTAACGACCCTACCGGGAGAGAGACAGACAATGGCACTTATCAGCATGCGCCAGATGTTGGACCACGCAGCCGAATTCGGTTACGGCGTCCCTGCATTCAACGTGAATAACCTGGAACAAATGCGCGCCATTATGGAAGCGGCCGACAAGACCGATTCTCCGGTGATCGTTCAGGCCTCCGCCGGTGCGCGCAAATACGCAGGCGCCCCGTTTCTGCGTCACCTGATCCTGGCGGCAATCGAAGAATTCCCGCACATCCCGGTGGTCATGCACCAGGACCACGGCACCAGCCCTGCCATCTGCCAGCGTTCTATCCAACTGGGTTTCAGCTCGGTCATGATGGACGGTTCCCTGCGCGAAGATGGCAAGAGCCCGGCCGACTACGAGTACAACGTGCGCGTCACCCAGGAAACTGTCGCCATGGCTCACGCCTGCGGTGTTTCGGTAGAAGGTGAGCTGGGTGTTCTGGGCTCGCTGGAAACCGGCATGGCCGGTGAAGAAGACGGCGTCGGTGCCGAAGGTCAGCTCGATCACAGCCAGATGCTGACCGATCCGGAAGAAGCAGCCGACTTCGTCAAGAAGACTCAGGTCGACGCGCTGGCCATCGCCATCGGCACCAGCCACGGCGCTTACAAGTTCACCAAGCCGCCTACCGGCGACATCTTGGCGATCGAGCGCATCAAAGAGATCCACAAACGCATCCCCAACACCCACCTGGTGATGCACGGTTCTTCTTCCGTTCCTCAGGAATGGCTGAAAATCATCAACGAGTTCGGCGGCGACATCAAAGAAACCTACGGTGTGCCGGTCGAAGAAATCGTTGAAGGCATCAAGCACGGCGTTCGCAAGGTCAACATCGACACCGACCTGCGTCTGGCATCGACTGGTGCCATTCGCGAATTCATGGCGAAAAACCCGAGCGAATTCGACCCGCGCAAGTACCTGGCCAAAACCGTATCGGCCATGCGTGACGTGTGTATCGCGCGTTATGAAGCGTTCGGCACCGCTGGCAATGCCTCGAAGATCAAGCCGATCTCCCTGGAGAAAATGTTCGAGCGCTACGCCAAAGGCGAACTGAACGCCAAGGTGAACTGATCACTATTTGATCGGTTTATCGGCAAGAAAAAGCCCGCAGCGATGCGGGCTTTTTTGTGGGTGGCTTTTCTGGCCCGGACTGAAATCATTGTGGGAGTGAGCTTGCTCGGGGCCGCCATCGGATGAAGGCTGATTCCAACCGCTGCTTCACAGCATGCACTGGCCTCTTCCCGGCTGAAGCCGGTCCTACAGACGCTGCAGCTTTCCGTAGAACCGGCTTCAGCCGGGAACGCGTCGGGTTTTACGCCGTTGATTGAATGGGTGGTAAAGACAGTTGGCTCCTCCCACAGGTCTGCCCGACAGATCATGCTTTGCGCGGTAAACCGATTACACGGCCCACGTAGACCGGCGCCGGTTGGTCGTGTTGCGCTTCGCTGAGCTGGCGCAAGGCTTCCAGCGACTGTTCGCTGAACGGCGCCGACTTCGGCCCGCCGGCCAGATCCACATGCAGCAGCATCTGCTCGCTTGCTGCCAGCTCGACATCTCCGTCCGCTTTATACAGACCGTGGTAAAGCTGCACTCGCTTGCGATCGTGCCCGATGATCTGCGTACGCACTTCCACCGGTTCGCCCAGCTTCACCTCGTGCAGATAATTGAGGTGGGCTTCCAAGGTGAACAATGAGTGACCGCTCGCATCCCGATCGTCACTGGCAAGGCCGATGCGATCCATGAACGCGTCTGTGGCGAAGCTGAAGATCAGCAGATAGAACGCATCGCGAAGATGGCCGTTGTAGTCGACCCAATCCTGAAGGATCGGGGTCTTGTAGGTGATCAAGGCGGGCATAGAGTTTCCTGGACCTGACATTTGGTTGGATGAACCGGCCTGTTCGTGAGCAAGCTCACTCCCACAGGTCCAGCGTTGACTGTGGCGTTCCAGACCGGCCACCTTGCTCGCGAATCGGTGGTTCAGACGCTGGCCAGTACGGGCCCGTTCGTGAGCAAGCTCATTCTCACCGCAGGTTCGCAGGGGCCTATCGACCCGACACTCCACCGCTCTGTGGGAGTGAACTGGCTCACGAAGGCGTCAGTTCAGACGCTGAGATGCTGGATGTTCAGTCCTCAAACGCCATACCGTGTTTTTCCTTGGTTTTCTTCACCGCCTCCAGCACCGCCAGCAGGCAATCGTCGCGATAGCGCTCCAGCGCCGAGATGCTGTGGCTACCGAGCTGATCGCTGGTGCCGTCGACGACATCGTCGATCAGCTTGTCGGTCAGCTCCGGCGCCGGCAGGTACGTCCACGGCAACTGCAGCGCCGGGCCGAACTGCGCCATGAAATGACGCATGCCGGCATCGCCTCCCGCCAGGGTGTACGTCAGGAACGTGCCCATGAAGGACCACCGCAACCCTGCGCCGAAACGTATTGCATCGTCGATCTCACCCGTCGTTGCCACGCCGTCGTTGACGAGATGCAGTGCTTCTCGCCACAGCGCTTCGAGCAGTCGGTCGGCAATGAACCCCGGGACTTCCTTGCGCACGTGAAGCGGTCGCATGCCCAGCGACTCATAGACTTTGATGGCCGCTTCGATCGCTTCAGGGGCCGTGTTCTTGCCGCCCACCACTTCAACCAGTGGCAGCAGATACACCGGATTGAACGGGTGGCCGACGACGCAGCGTTCCGGGTGAGCAGCGCTTTCGTAGAATTCCGATGGCAACAGGCCGGACGTGCTGGAACCGATGATGGCGTTGGGCTTGGCGGCGGCGCTGATCTTGCTGTGCAGGTCGAGCTTGAGGTCCAGACGCTCCGGGGCGCTTTCTTGAATGAAGTCTGCGTCGCGTACGCACTCTTCGATCGTTGGCACGAAACGCAGGCGATCCTGCGAGGCGCCGGCGGCCAGGCCCTTTTGTTCCAGCGCAGGCCAGGCATTGGCGACGCGTTTACGCAGCGCGGCTTCCGCGCCAGGCGCCGGGTCCCAGGCCACGACGTCAAGGCCGTGTGCCAATGCGCGCGACACCCAGCCGCTGCCGATGACACCGCTACCCAGCGCGGCGAAGGTTTTGATTTCAGTGATGAAAGTCATGTCATTTACTCAAAGGAAGTTCGCAGAACACTGTAGGAGCGTGGCTTGTCCCGCGATCTGCCGCGAAGAGGCAGCAATCCGGCGAACACGATCTGTCTGATGCACAGGGTTTGTCGGTTTTACGACCGATACCCGGCCGATCACGGGTCAAGCCACGCTCGTACAGCGGAAACAGGTGTCAGGTCAGAAGCGCTTTTTCAGGCCCATCTTCACGCGACCTTCTGCCGGGGTCATGACCCGCGCACCCATGCGGCTGAGGATTTCGCTGGCGCGTTCGACCAGTGCGCCGTTGCTGGCGAGCACGCCTTTGTCCAGCCAGATGTTGTCTTCCAGACCGACACGCACGTTGCCACCCAGCAGCACCGCTTGCGCCGCCATCGGCATCTGCATGCGGCCAATACCAAATCCGGCCCAGACCACATCGGCCGGCAGGTTATCGACCATCGCTTTCATGGTCGTGGTGTCAGCCGGTGCACCCCACGGAATGCCCAGGCACAGCTGGAACAACGGGTTGTCGAGCAGGCCTTCCTTCATCATCTGCTTGGCGAACCACAGATGGCCGGTGTCGAAGATTTCCAGTTCGGCCTTCACGCCAAGCTCTTGAATGCGCTTGGCGCCCGCGCGCAGTTGCGCAGGCGTCGAGACGTAAATCGTGTCGCCGTCGCCGAAGTTGAGCGTGCCGCAATCCAGCGTGCAGATTTCCGGCAGCAGCGCCTCAACGTGCGCCAGGCGGGTCAGCGGGCCGACCAGATCGGTGTTAGGGCCGAAGTCGGTAGGCCGCTCGCCCGGGCCGATTTCGAGGTCGCCGCCCATGCCCGCCGTGAGGTTGACGATGATGTCGATGTCGGCCTCACGGATGCGGTCCATGGTCTCGCGATACAGTTCGACGTCGCGGCTGAACTTGCCGGTCTGCGGATCCCGCACGTGGCAATGCACAACGGTCGCGCCGGCCTTGGCGGCTTCAACCGCGGCAGCAGCGATCTGTTTCGGCGTGATCGGGACCAGATGGCTCTTCCCGGTCGTGTCGCCAGCACCGGTGAGTGCGCAGGTGATGATGACGTCGTGATTCATGTGTGAGGTTCCTTGCAGGCCAGGGCGTTTGACGCGGGCTTTTGCCACCCGCTTTTGAGGTGCAAAGCTACGCACGCCAAAGCGCCTCCAAACGCACAGCGGCGACAAGCTCTTGCACAGCAGCGACCTGCGCTGTTGCCTCGTTCTCCGAACAGGCGTATCTCATACGGGATCAGAACGATAGGAGCGCGCTTGCCCGCGATTACGTGTGCCTGTACCGGTTCAATGACTGACACACCGCGATCGCGGGCAAGCGCGCTCTTGCAGTGGTTTTGCTCGCCAAAAATCCCCAAGGAACGCGCTAACGATGTCCCAGGATTTCTACTTTTTGCTCATGCCCGGCTTCTCCATGATGGGGTTCGTTTCGGCGCTGGAGCCATTGCGGGTTGCCAATCGCTTTGGTGGCGAGCTGTATCGCTGGCACATCCTGAGCATCGACGGCGGGCCGGTGATCGCCAGCAACGGCATGTCGGTCAACGCCGATGCCGCGCTGGAGCCGCTCAAGAAGGGCGCAACGCTGTGCGTCATGGGCAGCGTCGATCCCCTGAAGTTTTACACCTCCACACTCGAGCACTGGCTGCGTCGCCTCGATCTGGAAGGCGTGACGCTCGGCGCCATTGATACTGGCAGCTTTGTGCTTGCCGAAGCCGGTTTGCTGGAAGGCTATCGGTTGACACTGCACTGGGAAGCGCTCGACGCGTTCAAGGAAACCTACCCGCATTTGCAAGCGACTCAGGAATTGTTCGAAATCGACCGGCGCCGCATCAGTTCGGCAGGAGGCACCGCGTCGATCGACCTGATGCTTGACCTCATCGCCCAGGCCCACGGCCCGGACCTGGCAATCAAGGTGTCAGAACAGTTTGTGCTTGGTCGTATTCGGCAGCGCAAGGACCACCAGCGCATGCAGATCGCCACGCGATATGGCATCAACAACAAGAAGCTGGTGCAGGTGATCGGGGTCATGGAGCAGAACACCGAGCCGCCGCTCAGCACACTGGAGCTCGCCGATGGGATTCAGGTGACGCGCCGACAACTGGAGCGCCTGTTCCGCTTGCATTTGAATGACACGCCGAGCAACTTCTATCTGGGCCTGCGCCTGGAGAAAGCGCGGCAACTGCTGCGCCAGAGCGACATGAGCGTGCTGGAGGTGAGCATCGCCTGCGGGTTCGAGTCGCCTTCCTATTTCACCCGAAGCTACAAGGCGCGATTCGTGATGTGCCCAAGAGAGGATCGCGGGCGCGTCGCGAGGGAGCCGAAGGTCGTTTGACGGTCGATTATTGTGATTTATACTCGCTACCATAAATTATAGTTCTTGCCATAATCGGGTATAAACCATGACCAAGCGTGCCGGCTTTGTGTTCAGACGCGACAGCCTTGCGCTCACGATCGCGCAGGGCCTGATCGGAGAAGGGCTGCACGACTATTCATCCGGTCTGTTTCTGGCCGCGCCTCGGCGCACAGGCAAAAGCACTTTTCTGCGCGAGGATCTGGTGCCGCGATGCGTCGAGCAGGGCTGGCTGCCGGTCTACGTCGACTTATGGGCGGACCGAGACAAAGATCCCGCCGAGCTGATCAGGGGCGCGGTCGCGGCCGCTCTGGCGCCGTTCGAGAAAGGCATTCGCAAACTCGCCAAGTCAGCGGGTGTCGAGAAGCTCAATTTCTTGCGCACGCTGTCGTGGGATTTCTCCACGCCGCAACTGCCGGCAGACGCAACGCTCACCCAGGCACTGGAGTTGCTGCACCGCGCGGCGCAAAAAATGATCGTGCTGATCATCGATGAGGCGCAGCACGCGCTCACCAGCCCGGCGGGCATCAATGCGATGTTCGCGCTGAAAGCGGCGCGGGACGAACTCAATCAGGGGCAGGATCGTGGTATTGGCGGCCTGCGGCTGGTGCTGACCGGGTCCAATCGCGACAAGCTGGCGCATCTGGTACTGAACAAAAATCAGCCGTTTTACGGATCGAGCATTACGCCGTTCCCTTTACTGGGGAAGGACTTCACGAGGGCATACACGGCTCATCTGAACAGCCATCTGGCGCAGACCAACCAGTTTTCCGCAGCCGACATCGATGCCGCCTTCGACCTGGTCGGGCGTCGTCCGGAAATGTTGCGCACTATCATCGGCGATGTCGCGCTGGAACTCGGCGAGGCCGAAAACCTTGGCGATCTGCTGCGTAACAGCGCCGAACTGCTGCGTGCGGGCGTGTGGGAGGAGTTCGAGAGCGCCTACAACGCACTGACCCTGCCTCAACGCGCGGTGCTGGAAGTCATGGCTGACCGGGCTCACGACAATCAGCCCTTCGCGCCTTTCGCCGACGTGACGGTGCTGGCGGTCGGCAAAGCGCTGGAAACCTTGGGCAGTGACGTGGTGCCCGGCACGCAAACCATTCAGGCCGCGATCGACTCATTGCGTGATAAGGAACTGGTCTGGAAGTCGAGTCGCGGGGCGTATGCGCTGGAAGACAAGGCGTTTGGCGACTGGATCAGGCAGCGCAGAGACACTCGCCAGACGGCTTGATTTCCAACAGTTGCCATCGATATTTGCAGGCTATTTAGCGCCCTTCATCAACGCGGAACACGCGGCCTTGTACGCCTCATGCTGATACTTGTTCAGCGCGGATGGCAGTTCAAAGCTGTGCTTCTTCATCTGGGCGTTGATCGTTTGTGGCGACAGCAGCGTGACGTCGCAGTCTTCCAGCAACTGGAAGACGGTCTCGATCTTGAACGTGGTCGGGCCGCCGGCGAATTCGCCTTTCTTGCTGCGCTTCTTGATCGCGATGTGAGCAATGCCGTTGTCCCGCACGAATGTCTCGATCTGACGCGCGAAGGCTTTGACGTTGCCAGCTTCGTCGTCGTCTTCCAGCGCGATCTTTTTAGTCGCCAGTGGCAGATGTTCGAGGGCGCCAGACGCGCGAGTGGCGACAGCGAAGATGGCTTCGCTGCCTTTGATTTCTACGCCGCAGATGTTCATGTGCTTACCTTGAGCTGGTGAAGGGCGTCAGGGTAGCGCATTAAACGGTCATTCAGGCTGCAGGAGGCTTTCAACGTACTCCGAGCGCTCATCGCTGGTGCGCGCCAGGCAGTCGTTCTGACCAATGTTGAATTCCTTGCTGCCCGGTTTGGCGGGGAACACCTCAACGGCGCAGTCGGCGTCCCGGAGTTTCTTCCAGGCGTCCTGAGCCGTTTTCAGCTTGGTGATGAAGTCATTGGCCTCGGCTTTATTTGCGCCGTACTGCGTATTCACACGTTCCAGCAGATTCTGGAAGTTCTCATCCAGCAACTTCACCGCCGTATCGCGGCTGTACACCGAGCATTCCAGCGTCTGCTTGTCTTCATCCACGCCGTCGCAAGGAGTCGCATCAGGATTGGCCGCCGCCTGTGCGCCTGTCGCGAATAGAGCCAAAGCCAGAAAAATCGTCTTCATTGGAGCTTCCCGATTCAGTGATGCATCGAATTCTCGCCCAAGCGCGAGGCAAAGAACAGTTATCAAACGCAGCCCGCAGAAGCTGGCCGTCAGCCTTTGTCGTTTCTTGACGCTTTCGGCAATTCCCCTGTCGTTTTTGCTTGTGCCGCTGGCCCCGTGGACCGTCAAAACCGGCGGCAGCAGCGATCAGTTGTTTATTTATCCGACCAGTTCTCAGAAAAGTCGGAAGTTCTACCCAAGGGGTTGCATCGCCGGCTTGCTCAGGTAGGATCCAATTCCGCCAAGGAAGGCGATGCAATCAAATCACTCAGGGAGAGAACCCATGGCGCTCGACGCATTTATCGAATTCGAAGGCATTTCAGGCGAAAGCCTCGACGACAAGCACAAGAACTGGATCGAAATCCTCGGCTATAACTTCGGCACTCATCAGAGCGCCTCGGCCACTGCAAGTTCGGCAGGCGGCGCATCGTCGGGCCGGACCTCGGTCACGACATTCAACTTCACCAAATTTCTCGATTCGGCCAGCTGCAAGCTCATGCAAGCGAGTTGTTCTGGGCAACACTTTTCAAAAGTGACGATCGCACTGCACCGCGCTGGCGGCGACAAACTCAAATACTACGAAATCGTTCTTGAGGAAGTGATCATCTCTGATTACTCGCAAAGCGCGAACGATGGCGTGCCGCGTGAAGTCGTGCAGCTTGATTACGGCAGGATCAAAACCAATTACACCCAACAACGTCGCAACGACGGGACCGGTGGCGGTCATGTCGCGGGTGGCTGGGATCGCATCAAAAACGCGATCTACGCGTGAGGGCCGTTTATGTCGCGGCCTTATAGCTTCATCAATGAGCAGATGCAGACCTATTTTTCCATCAAGGGAAAACTGCCCTTGGGACGACGCGCGGCGCAGAAGTTCGATGTGCTTAACGCTCACATCCGCAACTCCACTGTCGCGGCTGGGGAGATCGTGCTCGTCCCCGATGACTCAACCGCCGCGTGCACGGCTGAAGAAGCCGAACTCATGAGACTCGCTACGATGACCCATCAGGGGCTCATCGATAACGACGCAGGAGGCGACGACTTCATCGTGGCCAACCACGAACTCCTCACGCAGCTGCTTGGTAACACCTCCATCGGCATCGGGATAGCAGCCAACGCTTGGGAAAAACACCTGGAGCAGATCAAGACCACGCTCGACAGCATCGATGCCCTGCACAAGCAACACATGGCCTCGGGAACAATGATCGAGCGAAATCTGTTCTACACCAAACGCCGCCAGCTTTTCGACAAGTTAGAAAAGTTACTGAAAAGCTTCCTCAGCCTGGGAGCCGGTATGCGCAACTCGGGCTCGATCCGCCGCATGCTGGGGATTTCGACTAAAAGCTACCTGCAGACGGGTGAGATCAGACATTACGCCGAAAAATCGAGCGGCGTCGCCAGAGCGGCGAAGCTGATAAAACGGGGAGCTTATGTGGGGATTGTGTTGGACACGGCTTCGACGGCGGTTGATATCAGAACGGCCTGTTCCACAGGGCGGGAGGAGGAGTGCACGAAGGCGAAGTATGTTGAGGGAAGTAAGCTTGCCGGAAACTTAGGCGGAGCAGCCTTGGCCGCTGGCTGGTCGACAGCACTGTGTGTAGCTGTCCTCGGCTCAACGACAGGCCCCGGAGCTTTGGCATGCGGCGTTCTAGCCGGCGGTACCTTGGGGTGGGCCGGCGGAAAGTTAGGAGGTTTGGGCGGTGAATATTTCGGGGATTTCCTATACAGAGTGGTTGAACCATGAGTGTTGATCCAGGACTCGTCGCCGCTGGAATAATGATTCCGATGCTTATTGATTTACTCGCGATAGTGGCCATGACCTGCTGCATCAGAAACAGAGTGGATAGACTGCTGAGTAATTGTTCAGTAGTCGCAGACCATAAAGCTACATTCAGTGGATTGGGTTTCATAGGAGACGTTGTCAGGATAGCGGTGGTGAGTACAATTTTTCTAGCTCCCAAAGTCTACTTGAAACGAGGTGTCATTGATGGGGCGCAAGTTAGAATGTTTCCCGCGAAGTATAAGATACTAATTGTTCTTCCTTGGATGGTTTCTATTGTTGTGCTGTCTGCATTGGTTGGTTTTCGGGTCTGGATCTATATTGCTGATATTCCTCCAGTTAGCAAGTAAATAGAGACAGAAATCCTTTCCCCCTCTCGCGAGTTCATTTTGCCAGCGCCCCGCATTCTTATCGTCGTCACAGGAGTGGATATGCACGTAATGGGTCATCCCTAAATTAACGGTCTCGATCCTGGAGTATGCAGGCTTATCGTATTAACGCTTCTGTTCTTCAACCTGATTGGTCTTGCGGGAGTGACCGTTTACGCTCGCGAGAAGGTTGATAGATTGCTCTGCAGCTGTTCTGTAGTGGCGGACAACAAAGCGACTCTGGGCGGGTTGGGGTTGATGAGGGGGACATTGTCAGGATCGGGGTTGCAGGGAGTGTTTTGGTTTTTCCAAAGACATATGCAAATAAAAACATTGTGGATGAAGAGCAAGTCAACGCCTTTCCAGCGAAATTAAAGATGATGATTGTTACGCAATGGCTGACATTGGCGGTAATTATATCTGCATTGTTTGTTCTGAATATTTGTATGGAGTCGTTGAATTGACCGGCCTAAGGCTTTGCGAAGGCGTGTAGCAGTGGCAGTGAGTTTTTGAGTGCGAAGCGTTATAGGCGGGAACGATGAATGCAATTGATTCCGCCCTGATTGCAACTTGCGTGATGGGACTTGCGTTTCTCAATCCCATCTCCTTTGTTGTTTTCTTACGATTGGCCTGGAGGCCATAATGACAATCAGAAGCGGCTACTATCGTCATAGTGGCGCCATTAATTTTGCGGATTATGACGTTATGATTTTGACGATCAGCATCCTTTTTGGAGTCACTCTGGTGTATACCGCGTTGATAACGTTGTATCTGCGAAACAAGATCGACAAATCACTCGATAACTGTTTAGCGGTCACGGACACTTCTTTGTTTCAGATCGGGACTGGGTTTTCGGGAGATGTCAGAAAGTTAGCCATCGTCAGCGCAATGTTCCTTCGACCCAAAATGTTTCTGAAAATGGGTGCCATGGATGTGGAACAAGTCGATGCATTCCCGAAAAAATTCAAATACATGATGTTGGCTCAGGTAGCGCTCGCTACATTGACGACGTTTATCAGCCTCGTTTTTTTGATTTGGGTGCATCTTCCCGACTTCTGAAGTCCACCCCAAGGCGAAATCCGCTCCTTGTGCGACCCCTGCATCATCGCGAGGACCTGCTGCGCCGTCGTGCCTTGGCCCTTTGTCGTTTCTTGACGCTTTCGGCAATTCCCCTGTCGTTTTTGCACCCGGCTCCTCCGACCCTCAGGCTTATGCTGGCCCCAAAGCGCCGGCAGACGTTCCGGCGCGTGATTAACCTAAAGGGGACAGCCTGATGAGCCCAGCCGAATTACACGCCGACAGCATCGTTATTGACGGGCTGATCATCGCCAAATGGAACCGTGAGCTGTTCGAGGACATGCGTAAAGGTGGCCTGACCATGGCCAACTGCACTGTTTCGGTGTGGGAGGGTTTTCAGCAGACCGTCAACAGCATCGCTTCCAGCCAGAAGTTGATCCGTGAGAACAGCGATCTGGTGATCCAGGTGCGCAATACCGCCGACATCCGCAAGGCCAAGGAGCTGGGCAAGACCGGCATCCTGTTCGGCTTCCAGAACGCGCACGCTTTCGAAGACCAGATCGGTTACGTCGAGATCTTCAAGCAGTTGGGCGTGGGCATCGTGCAGATGTGCTACAACACCCAGAACCTTGTCGGCACCGGTTGCTATGAGCGCGACGGCGGCCTGTCGGGCTTTGGCCGCGAAATCGTCGCGGAAATGAACCGCGTCGGCGTCATGTGCGACCTGTCCCACGTGGGTTCCAAAACCTCTGAGGAAGTGATTCTCGAATCGAAGAAGCCAGTGACCTACTCCCACTGCCTGCCTTCGGGCCTCAAAGAGCACCCACGCAACAAATCCGACGCCGAGTTGAAATTCATTGCCGATCATGGCGGATTTGTCGGTGTGACCATGTTCGCGCCGTTCCTGGCCAAGGGCATCGATTCGACGATCGACGATTACGCCGAAGCCATCGAGTACGTGATGAACATCGTCGGCGAAGACGCCATTGGCATTGGCACTGACTTCACCCAAGGCCACGGTCAGGAGTTCTTCGAATACCTGACTCACGACAAGGGCTACGCCCGCCGTCTGACCAACTTCGGCAAGATCATCAACCCGCTGGGCATCCGCACCGTCGGCGAGTTCCCGAACCTGACCGAAACCCTGCTCAAACGCGGCCACTCGGAGCGCGTTGTGCGCAAGATCATGGGCGAGAACTGGGTGCGCATCCTGGGCGACGTCTGGGGCGAATAACGTGGGCGGCTCCAGGGCCTGCTGCGCAGACCAATAGCTGCGTCAGCTCTCGGCGTTGCTCGGTACGGCGCTGAAACCACTGCGAACATCTTCAAAAAAGCAAAGCCAGGGGCTTTGTTTTCAATTACACGAATTTTCTGGAGTTAAGTTTCCATGGCCAAGATCGCCCCGCAATTGCCAATCGAAGTCGACAGCGAGACCGGTGTCTGGACCTCCGACGCTCTGCCAATGCTGTACGTGCCGCGTCACTTCTTCGTCAACAACCACATGGGCATCGAGGAAGTACTGGGCGCCGAAGCCTACGCCGAGATTCTCTACAAGGCGGGCTACAAATCGGCCTGGCACTGGTGCGAGAAAGAAGCCGAATGCCACGGCATCGAAGGCGTCGCGGTGTTCGAGCACTACATGAATCGTCTGTCGCAGCGCGGCTGGGGCCTGTTCAAGATCCAGGAGATCGATCTGGATAAAGGCACCGCCAGCGTCAAGCTGGAGCACTCGGCCTTCGTTTACGTCTACGGCAAAGTCGGTCGCAAGGTCGATTACATGTTCACGGGCTGGTTCGCCGGCGCCATGGACCAGATTCTCGCTGCCAAAGGCAGTTCCGTTCGCACCGTGGCCGAGCAGGTTTACGGTGGTTCGGAAGAAGGCCACGAAGATGGCCTGTTTGTCGTAAAACCGTTGTAAGCCGAGGACCGCGTCATGGCTTTCGAAGCAATGTTTCAGCCGATCCAGATCGGCAAACTCACCATCCGCAACCGCGTCCTCAGTACCGCGCACGCCGAGGTCTACGCCACTGATGGCGGCATGACCACCGACCGCTACGTGAAGTACTACGAGGAGAAAGCCAAGGGCGGCATCGGCCTGGCCATTTGCGGCGGCTCCTCCAGTGTCGCCATCGACAGCCCGCAAGGCTGGTGGAAGTCGGTCAACCTGGCGACCGACAAAATCATTCCGCACTTCCAGAACCTCGCTGACGCCATGCACAAGCATGGCGCCAAGATCATGATTCAGATCACCCACATGGGCCGTCGCTCCCGTTGGGACGGTGACCACTGGCCGACGCTGATGTCGCCATCGGGCATTCGTGAGCCTGTACACCGCGCGACCTGCAAGACCATCGAGCCGGAAGAAATCTGGCGCGTGATCGGCAACTACGCCAGCGCCGCGGCACGTGCCAAGGCCGGTGGCCTGGACGGCGTCGAGCTGTCGGCAGTGCACCAGCACATGATCGACCAGTTCTGGAGCCCTCGGGTCAACAAACGTACGGACGAATGGGGCGGCAGCTTCGAAAACCGCATGCGTTTCGGTCTGGAAGTGATCAAGGCTGTGCGCAAGGAAGTCGGTCCTGATTTCTGCGTGGGCCTGCGTATCTGTGGTGACGAATTTCACCCTGACGGTCTCAGCCATGAAGACATGAAAGAGATCGCCAAGTACTACGACCAGACCGGCATGATCGACTTCATCGGTGTGGTGGGCTCGGGGTGCGACACGCACAACACCCTGGCCAACGTGATCCCCAACATGAGTTATCCACCGGAGCCATTCTTGCACCTGGCCGCCGGTATCAAAGAAGTGGTCAAGGCGCCGGTCCTGCACGCGCAGAACATCAAAGACCCGAACCAGGCCACACGCATTCTGGAAGGCGGCTACGTCGACATGGTCGGCATGACCCGCGCGCACATCGCCGATCCGCACCTGATTACCAAGATCAAAATGGGGCAGGTCGACCAGATTCGTCAGTGCGTCGGCGCCAACTACTGCATTGATCGTCAGTATCAGGGGCTGGACGTGCTGTGCATTCAGAACGCCGCAACGTCCCGCGAATACATGGGCCTGCCGCACATCATCGAGAAAACCACGGGCGTGAAACGCAAAGTGGTCATCGTCGGTGCAGGGCCTGCCGGGATGGAAGCGGCGCGCGTGTCTGCCGAGCGTGGTCACGACGTGACGCTGTTCGAAAAGAAAGAATTCATCGGCGGGCAGATCGTGACGGCATCGAAAGCGCCGCAGCGCGACCAGATCGCCGGCATCACGCGCTGGTATCAGCTTGAGCTGGCGCGCCTGAAAGTCGATGTGCGTCTGGGCACTGCGGCTGATATTCCGACCATCATGGACCTGCGTCCTGATGTGGTGGTGCTGGCCGTGGGCGGTCATCCATTCCTTGAGCAGAACGAACACTGGGGCGCCGCCGAAGGGCTGGTGGTCAGCAGTTGGGACGTGCTTGACGGCAAGGTTGCCCCAGGCAAGAACGTGCTGGTCTACGACACCATCTGCGAATTCACCGGCATGTCGGTCGCTGACTTCATGGCGGACAAGGGCAGCCAGGTCGAGATCGTTACCGACGACATCAAGCCGGGCGTGGCCATCGGCGGTACGTCTTTCCCCACGTACTACCGCAGCATGTACCCCAAAGAAGTGATCATGACTGGCGACATGATGCTGGAGAAGGTCTATCGCGAAGGCGACAAGCTCGTCGCGGTGCTGGAGAACGAATACACCGGCGCCAAAGAGGAGCGCGTCGTCGATCAGGTAGTGGTCGAGAACGGCGTGCGTCCTGACGAAGCGCTGTATTACGGCCTCAAGGAAGGCTCGCGCAACAAGGGTCAGATCGACATCGACGCCCTGTTCGCGATCCAGCCCCAGCCGTCGCTGAGCCAGCCGGGTGATGGCTATCTGTTGTTCCGCATCGGTGACTGCGTGGCGCAGCGTAATACGCATGCTGCCATCTACGACGCGTTGCGACTCTGCAAAGACTTTTAATTACAGATGATCGTTCCCACGCTCCGCGTGGGCATGCCGCAATGGACGCTCCGCGTCTGTTTTGGTGACGCGGAGCGTCACGGTATGCGTTCCCACGCGGAGCGCGGGAACAATCAGCCCCTGGCGAGACCCTTGGTCTTTGGGAGCTCCACATGCTCAACACCCTTCTTCCAATCCTGCTGTTCGCAGCCCTGGGCCTTGGTGTCCTTGGCGCCTTGAGGCGGGTGGCCATGTGGCGCAATGGTCGTGCGTCCAAGGTCGATCTGCTCGGCGGCCTGCTGGCGATGCCCAAACGGTACATGGTCGATCTGCACCATGTGGTCGCGCGGGACAAATACATTGCCAATACCCACGTCGCGACTGCGGGCGGGGCGGTGGCGTCCATCGTGCTGGCGATTCTGGTTCACGGTTTCGGTCTGCATAACCGCGTCCTTGGCTATGCGCTGCTGTTGATGTCGGCAGTCATGTTCGTCGGCGCGATCTTCGTTTACCTGCGTCGTCGCAACCCTCCATCCCGCCTGTCCAAAGGCCCGTGGATGCGCCTGCCGAGAAGCCTGCTGGCGTTCTCGGCTTCTTTCTTTCTGGTGACATTACCGGTCGCCGGCATTCTTCCGGAGAACTTCGGCGGCTGGTTGCTGGCGATTATTCTCGGGATCGGCGTGCTGTGGGGCGTGTCGGAACTGTTCCTCGGCATGACGTGGGGCGGCCCGATGAAGCACGCCTTCGCCGGTGCGCTGCACCTGGCCTGGCACCGTCGCGCCGAGCGTTTTGGCGGCGGTCGTTCGACCGGTCTCAAGCCGCTGGACCTTGCTGATCCGACCGCACCGCTGGGCGTTGAAAAGCCCAAGGACTTCACCTGGAACCAATTGTTGGGTTTCGACGCCTGCGTGCAGTGCGGCAAGTGCGAAGCCGCTTGTCCTGCGTTCGCAGCGGGCCAGCCGCTGAACCCGAAAAAACTGATTCAGGACATGGTTGTCGGCTTGGCCGGTGGCACCGATGCCTCCTTCGCCGGCAGTCCTTACCCCGGCAAAGCCATCGGCGAACACGGCGGCAATCCGCATCAGCCGATCGTCAATGGTCTGGTCGATGCCGAGACGCTGTGGTCGTGCACCACCTGTCGCGCCTGCGTGGAAGAGTGCCCGATGATGATCGAGCACGTGGACGCCATCGTCGACATGCGCCGACACCTGACGCTGGAAAAAGGCGCCACGCCGAACAAAGGCGCCGAAGTGCTGGAAAACCTCATCGCCACTGACAACCCGGGCGGCTTTGCACCGGGCGGGCGGATGAACTGGGCTGCGGACCTGAACCTGAACGTCATGAGCGACAAGAAGACCGCCGACGTGCTGTTCTGGGTCGGCGATGGTGCCTTCGACATGCGCAATCAGCGCACCCTGCGCGCTTTCGTCAAAGTGCTTAAAGCGGCGAAGGTCGACTTCGCGGTGCTCGGTCTCGAAGAGCGCGACAGTGGCGACGTGGCGCGCCGTCTGGGCGATGAAGCGACTTTTCAGATGCTCGCCAGACGCAACATCCAGACCTTGAGCAAATACAGCTTCAAACGCATCGTTACCTGCGATCCGCACAGCTTCCATGTGCTGAAAAACGAGTACGGCGCCTTCGACGGCAACTACCTCGTGCAACACCACAGCACCTATATGTCAGAACTGATCGGCGATGGCGCGCTGAATCTCGGTCAGCACAAAGGATCGAGCGTGACCTATCACGACCCTTGCTACCTCGGCCGTTACAACGGCGAGTACGAAGCCCCGCGCCAGGTGCTCAGAGCGCTGGGTATCGAGGTGAAGGAAATGCAGCGCTCCGGTTTCCGTTCCCGCTGCTGCGGTGGCGGCGGTGGTGCACCGATCACTGACATCCCGGGCAAGCAACGTATTCCGGACATGCGCATGGAAGACATTCGCGAAACGGGCGCTGAGCTGGTGGCCGTAGGGTGTCCGCAATGCACGGCAATGCTTGAAGGCGTGGTCGAGCCGCGGCCGATGATCAAGGACATCGCCGAGCTGGTGGCCGATGCCGTGCTCGAAGAAGTGGCCCCCGCCAAACCGGCGCCGGCTAAACGTGAACCTGCGGAGGCGCACTGATGAGCGACATTATCCGCCGCGACCCACGCGCTGAATGGATCGCCCGTAACCGTTTGCACCCGCTGCACGCGGCCATGCAACCGGTGCAGGCAAGCTGGATGGGGCCCAACGGCATCATTCGCAAGAATGTGCACGGCATTGGTTTCATCGGACCTAATGGCATCAAACGTATCGATCGCAGCGGCGCCCAACAGGGCGGCACGGTCAAGCGCACAACGGCTGCCGACGTGCAGTTGCCGCTGCATCAGGTCATTGATCCGGCGTTCTACATCGCCGTGGTCCCGGACATGGTCGGCGGTCGCCTGAGCAGCCACGACCGCGATCTGTTTGGCTTGGCCCGCAGTCTCGCAGGCACGGAAGGTGCGGTCCTGGCTGTTGTCTTTGGCGAGCACAAGGAAAGCGCGTTCGACACGGCGGGCGTCGATCGCCTGCTGGTGCTGGAGGGCGCGGAATTCGCAGGTTACTCGCCCGAGCAGCGCGTTCAAGGTTTGCGCGCTGTGGATAACCAGTTCGATCCGCAGCACTGGCTGCTGCCTGACAGTCGCAGCGGTGGGGGTGAGTTGGGTCGTCGTTTCGCTGCAAGCACAGGTGAGCGTCCTGCCACGCGTGTCTGGCAAGTGAAGGATGCGCAAGCCACGGGCCGTGCGGGCGCCGGGCGTGAAGACATCGCGCGGCCTGTTTCGCGCCTCATTCTCGCAGCAGCCGAGTGCGCCGAGCCGGTCAGCGAGACGCGCCATGAGGCGCTGCCGGTCGAGTTATCCACAAACATTGCGCGCAGCCTGCCTCGCATCGAAGACCTCGGTGCCGTTGCGGTGGACCCTGCACTTATCCCCATGGCCGAAGCGGAGTTCATCTTCTCGGGCGGCAATGGGGTCAAGGATTGGGATTTGTTTCACCGCACCGCCGCAGCGCTGGGTGCTACCGAGGGCGCCTCTCGCGTCGCGGTGGACGATGGCTTCATGACCCGCGATCGGCAGGTGGGCGCTTCGGGGACGTGGGTGACGGCAAGGGTTTACGTGGCTGTGGGTATTTCCGGCGCGATCCAGCACTTACAAGGCATCGGCGCCTGCGACAAAGTTGTGGCGATCAACCTCGATCCAACCTGCGACATGATCAAACGCGCTGATTTGTCGGTTATTGGCGAAAGTGCCGCGATCCTCCAGGCGCTCATTGAGGCCGTAGAGGCGTACCGAAATGAGGCAAAACGCGATGCAGCCTGACAAAAAACTGCCTGTGGATAAAAGCGCGTTGCACGTCATCAGCCTCGTGTCCGTTGGTGCTCACCCGACTTCCGGGCGTCCACGGCGCGCCGAGCAAGACGCGCGTGCGGTCGAGCTGGGTCTGCAGTTGGCTGGGGATAACTTGCACGTCCTGCATGCGGGGAATGCAGACGAACCGGCACTACGAGCCTATCTGGGCATGGGTTTGAACGAACTGCATGTTCTCGAACAGCCCGAGGGTGCCGACGCGCTGCCCGGGCTCACCGATTACATTCGCGAATCCGGCGTTCAGATGGTGCTGGCAGGCAGTCAGGCAGAGACAGGCGAAGGCTCAGGAATGTTGCCGTACCTGCTGGCGGAAAAGCTGGGCTGGCCGCTGGTGGTAGGCATGGCCGAAGTCGAATCCATGAACAACGGCACTGCTCAGGTCCTCCAGGCGTTGCCGCGCGGGCAGCGTCGCCGTCTCAAGGTCCGCTTGCCGTTCCTCGCCACTGTCGACAACGCAGCGCCCAAGCCACGCCAAAGCGCATATGGTCCGGCGCAGCGTGGCGTGCTGGATGTCGAGCAGATCGATGTGGTCATCGACGAGTTATTCACAGGTGCCGAATTGAGCCCGGCGAAACCTCGCCCCAAACGCCTGAAAGTCATCAAGGCCAAAAGCGGTGCCGATCGCATGAAGGCGGCGACGGCAAAGGCGAGCGGTGGCGGTGGTCAAGTGCTCAAAGGTGTCAGCGCGCAGGAAGGTGCGGCGGCGATATTGAAGCTGTTGGTGGAGGAGGGCGTCGTTCGCTGAGCCCCTGTTCAGCACTCAGGAGAGGCGCCCATGTGGCGCCTTTCTTATGCTAGAAAGATGGCTCTTCTGCCGATGCTGTCTTCAGGCTGGACTCTGCATCGACGATCACCACATCGAACACTTGCTCTATGACTTGGCGCGGGCCCTGTTTCAGGCTCCAGGTGAAAAAGACGAAACATCCGATCAGAAGGGCGAACATTCCGGAACCAATAAGGCTCTGCGCTACCCCTTTCCAGAAGCCGGGTCTGGCCGACCGGATTTCATGATCTGCTTTGGCCGAATATAGCTCTTCCAATTCTCTTGCTTCATTCGCGAGTGATGTGTCCAAGAAACCCAAGGCCAGCTTCGCCGCTTGGTTTCTATAGCTGGCCAGCTGCGACGCACTATTACTCACGCCATGGAAGGCGGTGAGATCGGAATTGACCGGAGCGATGCCGTTCTTCTCTTGGAAGGCGAGTATGTATTCGATTTTCTGCTGCTTGTAGAGCGAGTAAGCGAGCCGACCGAGGATGTCGCTTTCGTCTGCAACCAACTCCTTGTAGATGAAGTTGTATTCGTCTCGGCTCATATCATCCGGCCCGATGTAGGTTCGCATACGCAGATGCAAAGGCGGCTTTGACTTCGTCGACCGTTCTGGGCCTGTAACTGAATACGCCTAACAGTTCCCTTGGCAGCCGTGTGGGGTGGCCGTGTTGCTCTATCAGTTGGGCATTGGCCCGCAACACGACGTTTTCTGAGAAGCGCGCTGACGGTTTCATGGAGTGATTCCTTCGGAATGGTTGGAAGCGGGAAGTTTAAAGTGGGGTTTGAGCGTGGGATGTCAGACGCTTCCGATTCTTCCCCTCACCAAAGCCATCCACATACCCACAATCCCTGTTAATCCACCTGTGGATAAACTGTTCGCCCATGTCTGAAACCCGTGCAAACCGTGGCTTACAAGCGTTTGATCAAAAAATGATCGCTCCATCTAACGCATTTATAACGCTTTTTCTCCACAGCTCCATGTCACCGAGCAAGATTATTGCCCACAATCTCTGTTAGCGTTCATGTGGATAAGATGTTCGCGATCGGCTGAAGACCACGTATTTAGGGGTTTTCTGGAGTGTGATCAAATTTTGATCAATCCGACGATTTCCTGACAGACCTGTGTCGTATGCAAAGCGTCGCCAGCGACATAACTTTTTTTCCACAGGCGATGACCTAGTCTCCCGACTTGCACACAATCTCTGTTGGCGGATCTGTGGATAAGGTGTTCGCGATCCTCTATAGCCCGCGTGGATAGCGGCTCTTAAAGTATTGATCAAAATTTAAACAGCCAAGAGAGGATTGTGACTGTTCCAATAAGTCACGGTTTTTCTTCAATTTTCGCGCAACGAAAATCCACTTCCCCACAATTACTGTGGGCGGTGTTGTGGATAAGTTGTTTGTGGATGCTGGCGAGGCGCGGTGGGATTGGAGCGGGGTAGGATTGGTTATAATTTGATCAAGGTTGACAGCGGGAAAACGCATCGGCCGGGTCCGGCCGATGCGTCAGAACGAGCGGCAGCCAGGTTATTCGTGATTGACTGCTACACCCTTCAAATAGGGCGCAGGCTCGGCACCCATATTTTCGAGCAGCTTGGCGCTGTACCAGTCGATGAAGTTGACCACACCGAACTCGTAAGTCTTCGAGTACGGGCCAGGCTGGTAGGCGATGGAATTGATCCCGCGCTGGTTTTCTTCGGCCAGACGACGGTCCTGATCGTTGGTCGCATCCCAGACTTCACGCAGACGCGCGACGTCGTAGTCCACGCCTTCGACAGCGTCTTTGTGCACCAGCCATTTGGTGGTGACCATGGTTTCCTGAGCGCTGATCGGCCACACGGTGAACACGATCACATGGTCGCCCATGCAATGGTTCCAGGAGTGCGGCAGATGCAGGATGCGCATCGAACCCAGATCGGGGTTCTGGATGCGTCCCATAAGTTTTTTGCTGCCCTGCTTGCCGTCCATGGTCATGGACACCGTGCCTTTGAGCAGCGGCATGCGCACGATGCGGTTGCGCAAACCGAAGCTCTTGTGGGCGAACGGGATCTTCTCGGCTTCCCACGAGGCCGCCGACGCCGCGACGTGATCCTTGAAGGCCTGATCGGCGCGCGGGTCGGTGACGTCGTCCCACTCCAGCAACGTGTTCAGCAGCTCAGGGTGCGAGCCGTTGCAGTGATAGCACTCGCGGTTGTTTTCCAGCACCAGCTTCCAGTTGGCTTTCTCCATCAAGGTGGTTTGCACCGCCACCTTGGTGTTTTCCATGTCGTACGGTTCCATGTAGTGATTGAGCGTCTGCAGGAATTCGTCGATGGCCGGCGGATTGGCCGCCAGGCTGATGAAGATATAGCCGCCCGACACCTTGCAATGCACAGGCTTGAGGCCGAACTGCTTCATGTCGAAATCGGCGCCCATTTCCGTGCCTGCGTACAGCAGTCGGCCGTCGAGCTCGTAGGTCCACTGGTGGTATGGGCACACCAGCTTGGCGACTTTGCCTTTTTCTTTGGTGCACAGACGTGAGCCGCGATGGCGGCAGACGTTGTGAAACGCGTTGATCGAACCGTCTGGCGCGCGCACGACGAGGATCGGGTTTTTGCCGATTTCCAGCGTCAGGAAGTTGCCCTTGGCCGGAATCTCACTGGTCATGCCGGCGATCAGCCACTCTTTTTGAAAGATTTCCTGCATGTCGATTTCAAACAGCCGGTCATCATTGTAGAAAGGCTGCGGCAGCGAGTAAGTGCGCTCGCGGTTCTGCAGCATCTCGGCGGTTGCCTTGCGTGCGGGTTCCAGCGGATCGCCCAAGCTCAGAGTTGCGGTGACGTCCATCTTTCAAGTCCTCAGGTCGCGTTTTCAACGACCTACGAATGTGGCCAATACGGTTGTGTTGTGTGTCTGGCACGCGAGGCGACGGTGTTTTCTGTCGCTCATGTTTATGTGTAAAAAATGAATAACGATTGACGGCGAGTGTGGAGCCGGGCGCGACGCGAACCTTATCCATGGGCGACATGGCCGAATCCGTTTCCGACTACGCAGCCCCTATAGATCGGGCCTGGTCGCCATAAGTATGTGAATGTCGCTGATAGGTAAATAGGTGGCCCGTGCGTTACGCAGAATCGCCACCATAAGAGGCCGACAGTCGGCCGTGGAGAGTGAGTATGTCCCAGAGTTTCCTCAGCCCGGTCAACACGCAGACCTGGGCCAATGGCCGCCACCTGGTGCGGGTCGTCAAAGTGATCCAGGAAACCTGGGACGTTCGCACCTTCTGCTTCATGGCCGACCAGCCGATCCTGTTCTTTTTCAAGCCAGGGCAGTTCGTCACGCTGGAGCTGGAAATCGAAGGCGTGCCGATCATGCGCTCCTACACCATCTCCAGTTCGCCATCAGTGCCGTACAGCTTCTCGATTACCATCAAGCGCGTGCCGGGTGGCAAGGTGTCCAACTGGCTGCACGACACGCTGCACGAAGGTCAGGAACTGGCGGTTCACGGTCCCGTCGGTCTGTTCAACGCCATCGACTTCCCGAATCCGAAGATTCTCTACCTGAGCGGCGGTGTCGGCATCACCCCGGTCATGTCCATGGCACGCTGGTATTACGACACTAACGCCAATGTCGACATGGTGTTCGTGCACAGTTCACGCTCGCCCAAGGACATCATTTACCACCGCGAGCTGGAGCAGATGGCGTCGCGGATCAACAATTTCGCGTTGCACATCGTCTGTGAGAAACATGGGCTGGGCGAGCCGTGGGCGGGTTATCGCGGGTATCTGAATCAGAAGATGCTGGAGCTGATGGCGCCGGATTTCATGGACCGCGAAGTATTCTGCTGCGGCCCGACGCCGTACATGAATGCGGTCAAGCGTTTGCTCGAAGCCAACGGTTTCAACATGGCGCAGTACCACGAAGAATCCTTCGGCGCGACGCCGCCTGAGGCTCGCGCCGATGCGGTGGAACATGCCGAGCAGGCAGCCGAAGCGCCAGACATCGACGTTGCCGAGTTGCATCAGGTCGAATTCACCGACACGGGCAAGAGCATTCGCGTGGCGCCGGGCGAAACCGTCCACGCCGCAGCCGCCAAGCTCGGTCTGATGATTCCGAAAGCCTGCGGTATGGGCATCTGCGGCACCTGCAAAGTGATGAAGCTGAGCGGTGAAGTGGAGATGGAGCACAACGGCGGCATCACCGACGACGACGTGGAAGAAGGCTACATTCTGTCGTGCTGCAGCGTGCCGAAAGGGGACGTGCGGATCGAGTATTGACGAGATTGGTGGCGAGCGGCTTGCCGGCAGTGGGGATTTCGAACGCGCTGTTGTCTGCAAGCCGAGCGGTTCTACGTTCAGATTTAAGCCCACTGCTCCTGAGCCGCCCAGCCATCCGGGAATCCCATCGACCTCAGCCTTGGGGTGTCCTGATCTTTCAGCAACGTCAGCGCTCGGGCTTTCCACTGGGTGTCCGGGCTGATCAGGTCAGTAAGATAAGCGAGCATGGTCAACACCACGTATAGCCGCTGAGATGGCTGAGGCTGGTTGTGGCAAGCCTTTGCGATGGCCCAGTTTTTCGGCAGTGACGGGCGAACAGGCAACTCTCTGTTCCACAGACGTGAATGGTGCGCGCAACAGTTACGTACGAACGTCAGCGTGTGCAACCACGACTCCAGCACTTCAAACGGCAAATTGAACCGGGATGCGATGGCTTTCTTTTCGCGGCTTCTGGCGATGGCCCTGAACAGCGTCGACACCGTTCCCAAGCTCATTTCTTCAAGCATCGCCCACGCGGGTGGCAGTTGGGGATCGTCATATGTCGCACCATAAAAGCGGAAATAGTTATCGCGAGCGCGGTTGTCCATGTGTTGCCGTATCGCTTGCTCTGAAAGCCCGCTGCGTTGGTTTCGCGTCAGCCCGCGCTCAAGCTTTCTAGCCTCGTCAGCGAGCTTCTGCCTGAGGGGACGCAACAGTTCATCGTGGGCATAGGAGGAGTGAAATGATTTGGGGTCGGTTATCCAGCCTGAGCCTAATCTGGGACTTAGATGGTTGTTGATGGCTGCCCGGACGGCAACTTCGATTCGTTCAATAGCCTCCATAACGAGGCCGCGCAATGACGAATCGAAGCGATAGACTTCTACGATATCCTTCAAGCTAGTGCCGGGCTTGAAGACATGCCTTGGGCATGTCTTCTGAAACGGGCGCATGTACGGGCTGAGTCGGAACAGCGTGACCACCTCCAGCAAACACCTCGCCTTGTGGTCGTTCGTGATGCGCAGCCCGCGGTTTTTTAGCAGTTCCAATTGCTGATCGACGCTGAGGGCGGGTTTGTCGAATGGCCTCATGCCTTTTTCTCCAGGCAAAAAAAACCCGCGCGATTTGAGCGTGCTGACCAGGTCAACCTAGGCTTGGCGGGTGTGTTGCGCTGGATTATAGGGGCCTCAGGAGCTCCGTCAACGCTGGTGTTTCAGCAAATTGTAACGGTCGTTTTTCTGATCTCAGAGGGCAGGGATGCCGCGATGAGCAGCATTTCCTTTCTGGATATGGAACCTATTTACAACCTGAACCGAGCAACCATGCCGTTCAAATCCACTGCCAGACGCGACAATTCGTTACTGGCTGCGGTGGTCTGGTTGGCGCCAGTCGTTGACTGCGCTGACAAGTCACGGATGTTCACCAGATTGCGATCCACTTCCCGAGCGACTTGCGCCTGCTCTTCGGCAGCGCTGGCGATGACCAGGTTGCGCTCGTTGATTTCCACCACGGCGCTGTTAATGGTGTCCA